>Ga0209909_100035_pt1 | contig 354735 bp, 337 predicted proteins | sample FECB22metaG_FD_188302 | JGI IMG/M metagenome (GOLD analysis project Ga0209909, IMG submission 188302) | Cyanobacterial communities from the Joint Genome Institute, California, USA - FECB-22 (SPAdes) (version 3) | ecosystem: Environmental > Aquatic > Thermal springs > Hot (42-90C) > Microbial...
GCGGCATACGACCGGTCCTCCCGCGAGGGTGGCGGCATACGACCAGTCCTCCCGCGAGGGTGGCGGCATACGACCGGTCCTCCCGCGAGGGTGGCGGCATACGACCAGTCCTCCCGCGAGGGTGGCGGCATACGACGGGCCGAACGCCGCAGCACATGTCGTGTGCCGCCACCCCCGGCCAAGCGCATGTCATATGCCGCCACCCTGAGGGCGAACGGCGACCTCAGCCGAGGAAGCCGCGCACCCCGGCGACGAGCCCGCGCGCGTAGCGCGCCCGGCCGGGGGCCGAGGTCATCACCCGGGCGTCGGAGCCGCGCATGTTGCCCAGCTCGACCATCACGGTGGGTACGTCGGAGAGGTTGAGGGTGCCGAGGTCGGACCGGACGTCGAGCCCGTCGCCGCCGGCGATGTAGGTGGCGACCCCGAACCGCTGCGACAGCAGCCCGCCCTTGACCGCCGCCGCGAGCCGCCGCGAGGGCTGGAAGATGTCGTGGGTCCACGGCGCCCGGTCGGGCGGGGCGATGACGTGGAAGCCGCGCGCGCCGGCGGCGTACGTCCCGTCGGCGTGGACGGAGAGCTTGAGGTCGGCGCCGATCGCGTTGCCGGCCCGCCCGCGCTCGTCGACGCAGGGCCCCCAGCGGTCCTGGCGGTTGCTGTGCCGGGTAAGGCGTACGGTCGCGCCGAGGTCGCGCAGCCGTCGGGCCACGAGGCGCGAGACCTGCCAGGCGAAGGTCGCCTCCGGGTAGCCGCCGTTGGTGGAGGTGCCGGTGGTGTTGCACGGCTTGGTGAAGCCGCCGGCCGGCACCTGCCGGTTGATCCGCGCGGGGAAGCGGTGGTTGCCGAGCTGGTGGCCGGGGTCGATCACGACGACCCTGCCGGCCAGCGGCCCGCCGGCGCTCCGGCCCGACTGGGACAGGGAAATGGTCGCCGGGGCACCCTCATTCCGCGACTCGAGCGGCCATGTGTCCGCTCGAGTGGGGCCCGGGACGGCGCCCACCACCAGCGCCACCAGCAGAACCGCGCCGAGTCGCCGGAGCATCAGCCGGCGAAGCCCTGGGGGTTCTGCGACTGCCAGCGCCAGGTGTCGGCGCACATGTCGTCGATGGTCTTGTGGGTGCTCCAGCCCAGCTCGCGGTTGGCCTTGGAGGGGTCGGCGTAGGAGGTCGCGATGTCGCCGGGGCGGCGCGGCACGATCTCGTAGGGCAGCGCACGGCCGACGGCCTTCTCGAAGGCGGCGAGCATCTCGAGGACGCTGGTGCCCTTGCCCGAGCCGAGGTTCCAGGTGTGGACCGCGACGTCGGTGTCCTGGATCGCCTCGAGCGCGGCGATGTGGCCGGCGGCGAGGTCCTCGACGTGGATGTAGTCGCGCACCCCGGTGCCGTCGACGGTGTCGTAGTCGTCGCCGAAGACCAGCAGCTTGTCGCGCTTGCCGACGGCGACCTGGGCGATGAACGGCACGAGGTTGTTGGGGATCCCGGTGGGGTCCTCGCCGATCGTGCCGGAGGGGTGGGCGCCGACCGGGTTGAAGTAGCGCAGCAGGGCGAAGCGCATCTGCGGCGCGGCCACGGCGACGTCGCGCAGGATCTGCTCCTGCATCACCTTGGTCCAGCCGTAGGGGTTGGTGGCGTAGGTGCGACGGTCCTCGGTCGCAGCGGCCTGCTCCTCGCCGTACACCGTGGCGCTGGAGGAGAAGACGAGCTTGTCGACGTCGTACTTCTGCATCGCGCGCACCAGCGAGAAGGTCGAGCCGAGGTTGTTCTCGTAGTAGTCGAGCGGCTTCTCCACACTCTCGCCGACCGCCTTGTAGCCGGCGAAGTGGATGACGCCGTCGAAGTGCTCGGAGGCGAAGAGGTGCTCGGTCTTGTCGTGGTCGGTGAGGTCGAAGGAGTGCACCGTGATGCTGGTCCCGGTGATCGCCTCGAGCCGCCCCACCACCGTCGGGTTGGCGTTGCTGAAGTTGTCGACGATGACGACGTCATGGCCGTGGGCGACGAGCTGGACGACGGTGTGCGAGCCGATGTAGCCGGCCCCTCCGCTCACGAGGATCTTCATGCAGCCAGCCTAACGACCGGGCCGCCTGACAGAATGCGCGCATGCCCAGCGCCCTCATCACCGGGATCACGGGCCAGGACGGCCTCTACCTCGCCGAGCTGCTGCTCGAGAAGGGGTACGACGTCCACGGGCTGATCCGCGGCCAGAACAACCCCCGCCGCGAGCTCGTCTCCACCCTCGTCCCCGACGTCCAGCTGCACAACGGCGACCTCACCGACCTGTCCAGCCTGATGCGCGCGATGCGCGACTCCGAGCCCGACGAGGTCTACAACCTCGGCGCGATCTCGTTCGTCGCCTACTCCTGGGAGAACGCCTTCATCACCAGCGACGTGACCGCCACGGGCGTGCTCAACATGCTGGAGGCCGTACGCCTCCACGCCGGCGACGACGCCGACCGCGTGCGGTTCTACCAGGCGTCGAGCTCGGAGATGTTCGGCAAGGTGCAGGAGGTGCCGCAGACCGAGCGCACCCTGCTGTGGCCGCGCTCGCCCTACGGCGTGAGCAAGGTGTACGGCCACTACATGACCATCAACTACCGCGAGTCCTACGGCATGCACGCCTCGTCGGGCATCCTCTTCAACCACGAGTCGCCGCGCCGCGGACCCGAGTTCGTGACCCGCAAGATCAGTCAGGCGGTCGCGCGCATCCACCTCGGCCACCAGGAGACGATCGCGCTGGGCAACCTCGACGCCGAGCGCGACTGGGGCTACGCCGGCGACTACGTCGAGGCGATGTGGCGGATGCTCCAGCAGGACGAGGCCGACGACTACGTCATCGCGACCGGCGAGACCCACTCCATCCGCGACTTCCTCGACCTCGCCTTCGCCCACGTCGCCATCGACGACTGGAGCTCGTACGTCGTGCAGGACCCGCGCTTCATGCGTCCGGCCGAGGTCGACCGCCTCGTCGGCGACGCGAGCAAGGCGCGCGACAAGCTGGGCTGGACGCCGACGGTGACCTTCCCCGAGCTCGTCGCGATGATGGTCGACGCCGACATCGCCGCGGTCAAGGCGGGCTGGTGACGGCTCGCGCCTTCATCACCGGCATCGGCGGGCAGGACGGCAGCTACCTCGCCGAGCGCCTGGTCGGTGACGGCCTCGAGGTGCACGCCCTGGTGCTGGCGGCCGACGGGCACCCAGCCCACTGTCCCGACGAGGTGGTGCTGCACACCGGCGACATCGGCGACGTCGAGGCGACCCGACGCCTCCTGCTCGAGGTCGCGCCCCGGGAGGTCTACAACCTCGCCGCGATCAGCTCGGTCGCGCAGTCGTGGGAGGAGCCCGACCGCACCGCCCACGTCAACGGGCACGCGGCGGTCGCGCTGATGGAGTCGGCGCGGCGCGTGGGCGACGTACGCCTGGTGCAGGCCTCGAGCGCCGAGATCTTCGGGGAGCCGGCCACCTCGCCGCAGACCGAGGACACGGCGATCCGCCCGGTCAACCCGTACGGCGCCGCGAAGGCCTTCGCGCACCTCTCCGCCGGCGTCTTCCGCCAGCGCGACCTCCACGTGTCGAGCGCGGTGCTCTACAACCACGAGTCGCCGCGCCGCGACCGGCGCTTCGTGACCCGCAAGATCACCGCAGGCGTCGCCGCGATCGCCCGCGGCGAGACCGACGAGCTGGTGCTCGGCAACCTCGACGCGCGCCGCGACTGGGGCTGGGCGCCGGACTACGTCGACGCCATGGTGCGCGCGGCGCGTGCCGACGAGCCCGCCGACTACGTCGTCGCGACCGGCCGGGCCCACTCGGTGCGCGACTTCGTCGCGGCCGCCTTCGCTGCCGCCGGGATCACCGACTGGGAGCCCCACGTCCGCCAGGACCCGCGCTTCTTCCGCCCCGCCGACCCGACCGAGCTCGTCGGGGACGCATCGCGCGCCCGCGACGTGCTCGGCTGGACGCCGACGGTCGCCTTCGACGAGGTGGTCGCGCGGATGGTGCGCGCCGACCTCGGCTGAGCGGCGTACCAGGCCTCAGCCGTGCTGGAGCAGCCCGATCAGGTACTCCCCGTAGCCGGACTTGCGCAGCGGCTCGGCGCGGGCGACGAGCTCGTCGTCGGTGAGGAAGCCCATCCGCCAGGCGACCTCCTCGGGGGCGCCGACCTTGAAGCCCTGACGGCCCTCGATGGTGCGCACGAAGTTGGAGGCGTCGTTGAGGGAGTCGAAGGTGCCGGTGTCGAGCCAGGCGGTGCCGCGGGGCAGCACCTCGACGTGGAGGCGGCCCTCCTCGAGGTAGCGGCGGTTGAGGTCGGTGATCTCGAGCTCGCCGCGCGCGGACGGCTTGAGCTCGGCGGCGTACTGCACGACGTCGTTGTCGTAGAAGTAGAGCCCCGGGACGGCGAAGTCGCTCTTGGGGTGCTCCGGCTTCTCCTCCAGCGAGAGCGCACGGCCCTGGTCGTCGAACTCCACGACGCCGTACGCCCGGGGGTCGGCGACGTGGTAGCCGAAGACCGCGGCCCCGTCGAGGTCCTTGAAGCGCAGCAGCTGCTGGCCGAGGCCGGAGCCGTAGAAGATGTTGTCGCCGAGCACGAGCGCGGACCGCTCCGAGCCGATGTGGTCGGCGCCGATGACGAACGCCTGGGCGAGCCCGTCGGGCGAGGGCTGCACGGCGAAGGTCAGGTTGATGCCGAACTGCGAGCCGTCGCCGAGCAGCCGGTGGAAGCCGTCGGCCTCGTGGGGCGTGGTGATGATGAGGACGTCGCGGATGCCCGCGAGCATCAGCGTGGACAGCGGGTAGTAGATCATCGGCTTGTCGTAGACCGGCACGAGCTGCTTGCTGATGCCCTGGGTGATCGGGTGCAGGCGTGAGCCGGTGCCACCGGCCAGGATGATTCCGCGCATGGTTCTCACCCTAGGGGCCGTGGCGCTGCCGGACGCCCACCGGCTCGGCCACGGGGGCGTCGGCACCCTAGACTCCGCGGCATGGAACGCCTTCTTGTGACCGGGGGCGCGGGGTTCATCGGGTCGAACTTCGTGCACCACATCGTGGACCACACCGACCTGCAGGTCACCGTGCTCGACAAGCTGACCTACGCCGCGTCGAAGGAGTCCCTCGCGGGGCTTCCCGAGGACCGCGTGCAGCTGGTGGTCGGCGACATCGCCGACGAGGACGTCGTCGACCCGCTGGTCGCGGCCCACGACGCGGTCGTGCACTACGCGGCGGAGTCGCACAACGACAACTCGCTCCACGACCCGAGCCCCTTCATCAAGACCAACATCCTCGGGACCTACCAGATCCTCGAGGCCGTCCGGAAGCACGACAAGCGCCTGCACCACGTCTCGACCGACGAGGTCTACGGCGACCTCGAGCTCGACGACCCCAAGCGCTTCACCGAGGACACCCCCTACAACCCGTCCTCCCCCTACTCCGCATCCAAGGCCGGCTCCGACCACCTGGTCCGCGCCTGGGTCCGCAGCTTCGGCGTGCGCGCGACGGTGTCCAACTGCTCGAACAACTACGGCCCCTGGCAGCACATCGAGAAGTTCATCCCGCGCCAGATCACCAACGTCATCGACGGCATCCGTCCCAAGCTCTACGGCTCCGGCGAGAACGTCCGCGACTGGATCCACGCCGATGACCACTCCTCGGCCGTGCTGACGATCCTCGAGAAGGGCCGCATCGGCGAGACCTACCTCATCGGCGCCGACGGCGAGAAGAACAACCTCGAGGTCGTACGCCTCATTCTCAAGCTCATGGGCCAGCCCGAGGACGCCTTCGACCACGTCAACGACCGTGCGGGCCACGACATGCGCTACGCCATCGAGTCGGGCAAGCTGCGCCACGAGCTCGGCTGGCAGCCGCAGTTCCAGGACTTCGAGTCCGGCCTGGCCAACACCATCGCGTGGTACCAGGAGCACGAGGACTGGTGGCGTCCGCACAAGGACGCCACGGAGGCGAAGTATGCGGAGAAGGGCCAGTGACCCTCCCCTCGCTCGAGACCACCCCGATCCCCGGCCTGGTCGTCGTACGTCTCGACCGCCGCGTCGACGACCGCGGGTTCTTCAAGGAGAACTGGCAGCGCGAGAAGATGCTCGCGATCGGGCTGCCCGACTTCGGCCCGGTGCAGAACAACATCTCCTTCAACGGTGACCGCGGCGTCACCCGCGGCCTCCACACCGAGCCGTGGGACAAGTTCATCTCGCTGGCCACCGGGCGGATCTTCGGCGCGTGGGTCGACATGCGCGAGGGCGAGACCTTCGGCACCACCTTCACCCTCGAGGTCGACACCTCGGTCGCCGTCTTCGTCCCGCGCGGCGTCGGCAACAGCTACCAGGTGCTCGAGGACGCGACCGCCTACACCTACCTCGTCAACGAGCACTGGCGTCCCGGAGTCGCCTACCCAGCGCTCTCCCTCGACGACCCGACCGTCGCGATCCCGTGGCCGATCCCGCTTTCCGAGGCGATCATCAGCGAGAAGGACCAGAACAACCCCCGCCTCGACGACGTCGTCCCGATGAAGCCCAAGAAGACGCTCGTCCTGGGCGCCGGCGGCCAGCTCGGCATCGCGTTCGCGGCCGCCTTCCCCGAGGCCGACACCCTCACCCGCGCGGAGCTCGACGTCACCGACGCCGAGGCCGTCGCTGCCTTCCCGTGGCACGAGTACGCCGTCGTGCTCAACGCCGCTGCCTACACCGCCGTGGACGCCGCCGAGACCCACGAGGGCCGGGTCGCCGCGTGGGCCGCCAACGCCACCGGGCCCGCCACCTTGGCGCGGCTCTCCCGCGAGCACGGCTTCACGCTCGTGCACTTCTCCTCCGAGTACGTCTTCGACGGCACGGTCGACGGCCACACCGAGGACGAGCCGTTCTCGCCGCTCGGCGTCTACGCCCAGACCAAGGCCGCGGGCGACCTCGCCGTCGGCCTCGCGCCGCGCCACTACCTGCTGCGCACGTCCTGGGTGATCGGCGAGGGCAAGAACTTCGTCCGGACCATGCAGGCGCTCGCCGAGAAGGGCGTCTCCCCCAGCGTGGTCGACGACCAGGTCGGCCGGCTCACCTTCACCGACGAGCTGGTCCGCGCGACCCGGCACCTCATCGACTCCGGCGCCGACTTCGGGACCTACCACGTCTCCAACGGCGGCCCCGCGATGTCGTGGCGCGAGGTCGCACAGGCCGTCTTCGAGCGGTCGGGTCGCAGCGCCGAGGAGGTCTCGGGCACCAGCACGTCGGCGTACGCCGAGGGGGTGCTCGCGCAGGGCAACCCCTTCGCGCCCCGCCCGCTCAGCTCCGCGATGTCGCTCGACAAGATCCGCGCCACCGGCTTCGAGCCGGAGGACGCGCTCGCCGCGCTCGACCGCTACCTCGCCTGACCCGCAGCGCGGGAGGTCCGCCGTGCGGCGCCCGTCCGAGAGTTGAATTGACGTCAATTCAGTTCGGGCGCGGGCTCGGGCTCGGTGGCCAAGGCGGCTCTCCGAGGTCACCCGAGCCGGCTCGTCGGCCGACCCTGGCGGCATCCGACATCGAAATCGCCGAGAAAGACGTCGTATGCCGCCACCCTGTGCCGGCCGGCGTCGTATGCCGCCCCCCCCGGCGCAGGACGTACGCCGCGGGCTACCGCCGGGAGGTCACCTCGGCGAGCGCCGGGCGGACATCGGCGATGTAGACGAGCGAGGCGATCGTGAAGACCAGGTGGATCAGCCCGAGCGGTGAGGAGCCGATGAGGATCAGCTGTGCGCCGAAGCCGAGGCCGGTGATCGCGCACCAGGCCGGCTTGGTGAGCTTGCCGGCCGCCTCGTAGGCCTCGGCGGAGTAGGTGAGCGAGTTGATGAACGCGAATCCCTTGATCGCGAGCAGGACCACGAGCACGACGAGCATCAGGGTGCTCTGGAACGCGTAGATGTTCACCGCACCAGAGTAAGGGGCGCAGACGAACGAGACCCCCGCCGGATCGGCGGGGGTCTCGGTGTCAGAACAGCATCAGCTGGTCGTCATCGGCGTGCGCTCTTCAGTCGCCGACCTTCTCGGCGGCGTCGGCGGCGGCCTTGACCGCGTTGGTCGCGGTGGTCGCGGCAGCGGTGGCGGTGGCCTTCGCGCTGCTCTGGGCGGTGGCCGTCTTCTTCGCGGCGGTGTTGCGGGCGCGGGTCGCGGCGGCCTTCTTGCCGGCAGCCTTCTGCGTGGCCTTCTTGGCGGTCGGCTTCGGCTTGGGGGCGACCTTGGTCGCGGCGCTCTTGTCCGCGGCGGCGACGGTGGCCTCGGCGGCCTCCTTGGCCTGGGTCGCGGTGGTCTTGGCCTTGGCGGCGGTGGTCTTGGCCGACTTCACCGTGGCGGTGGTCGACTCCTGGCGGCGGATGCGGGTCACGAGGGACTCGCCGCGCTTGACCAGGTCGGCGTAGGTCGCGTTGGCGGCGGCGACGTTCTCGTCGACCAGCGTGGAGACCTGGGTGGTGACCTTGACCGGGTACGCCTTGGCCTCGGCCTGCAGCTCGGCGACGCGGGCCTCGATGGCGGCGCGGCGGGCCTTGGCGGTGGCCTTGGCGTCGAACTTCTGCAGGTCGGCGACGCGCTTCTGCACGTCGGCGACGGCGTCGCGGACGACCTCGACGGCCAGGTCGGTGACACCGACGTAGGCGAGGACGGGCTTGAGGGCCTCGGTCTTGATGTCGAACTTGGTGGTGGCCATGTCGTGCTCCTTCTGGTGGGTGTTCATGCTTCGGGGTTCGGGGTGTCGCGCTCGTTGAGCGCCAGGAACGACGCGTAGACGTCGAGCAGCGACTGCTTCTGGCGCTCGGTGAGGCCGGGGTCCGAGAGGACGGCGAGCTCGACGCCACCGCCGTGCCCCGGGTCGGGGTGGACGATGCCGGCGCGCACGTAGAGCTGCTCCGCGGAGATCCGCAGCGCCCGGGCCAGCTGCTGGAGCACCTCGGCCGACGGCTTGCGCAGGCCGCGCTCGATCTGGCTCAGGTAGGGATTGCTGACGCCCACCTGGTCGGCGAGCTGTCGCAGCGAGAGCTGGGCGGCCAGGCGCTGCTCCTTGAGGTAGTCGCCCAGGGTGCCCAGGGAGCCGACGACAGCCTTGCTCGTCTTGGTGCTCTTGTCCTTGGCCATGTCTCCATTGTGCTAACTGGAGTTAGCAAACACAAACCCATACGCGGTGAGAGACCTCACAAACACCCGATCCCGACTGAATTCTCGGGTGCTAGCAGGCTGCTGGCAGGTAAAGCCTGCCACTCCCGCCTAGGATCTGACCATGCCCGCCCCGCCCCTGTCGACCGCCCACCGCAAGGTCGTGGTCGTGCTGCTGGGCGCGTGGGTCACGCTGCTGGTCGTGACGCTGCTCGCGCCGTCGGCGGCGGGCCCGTCGTGGCTGGTCGGCACGCTCGCGGGGGCCGGGGACGCGGTCGGCGTACCCGCCGTGGTCACGGGGCAGACCGAGTTCGCCCTCAACGTGGTGGCGTTCGTCCCAGTCAGCTTCCTGGGCAGCCTGCTGTGGCCGCGGCCGACGTGGCGCGACTGGACGGCCTACGGCTTCGTGGCGTCGTTCGCCGTCGAGGCGTTCCAGGCGGTCTTCCTGTCCGCGCGCTCGGCGACCCATGCCGATGTCGTGTCCAACACGCTCGGCGCACTCGCTGGCGCGGTGCTGGCCGTCGCGTTCGCCCAGGTCAGGGAGCGGACGCCCTCAGAAGGTGGCGCGGATCTCCCCGACCGGTCGTCCCCCACCGAGCAGGACCAGCTGCCCGGTTGACGCGACCGCCTCGGCGTCCACGCCGGGCTCGTCGAGCACGCCCGAACGGCGCAGCGCCTCGGCCATCAGCACGGGGCGCACGCGGGGCGCGCCGTCGTCGGTCTTGAGCGCCCAGGCGCGACCGTCGGGGAGCGCGATCGCGTAGCAGGACTCGGCGCCCGCCTTGCCGATCAGCCCGGGGATCGCCTTGTGGAGCGCGAGCTCGTCACGGGTGGTGCCGCTGACGTACGCCGGGTGCTGGCGGATCGCGTCCGCCACCCTCTGCTCCGGGCCGTCGGTGGCGGTGGCCAGGGTCGAGAAAGCCCGGGCCAGCCCGACGAGCGAGGTGGACAGCAGGGGCGCCCCGCAGCCGTCGACCGCGATCGTGGTCACCGGCTCGCCCGTGAGCCGGGCGAAGGTGTCGAGGATGGCGAGCTGGAGCGGGTGCGCCGGGTCGAGGTAGGTCGCGGTGTCCCAGCCCTTGAGCACGCAGGTGGCGAGCATCGCGGCGTGCTTGCCGGAGCAGTTCATCAGGATCGGCGACCTGGCGCCGCCGGCGCGGATGACCGCCTCGCGGGCGGTGTCGTCGAGTGGCCAGTCCGGCGGGGTCTGCAGCGCCGACTCGTCCAGCCCGGCGGAGGCGAGCGTGCGGCGTACGCCCTCGATGTGGAACGGCTCCCCCGAGTGCGAGGCACAGGCCAGCGCGATGAGCTCCGGCGGCAGGTCCAGGCCGAGCTCGACCATCGCCAGCGCCTGGATGGGCTTGTTGCTCGAGCGCGGCAGCACCGGCACGTCGACCTCGCCGACCGACCAGTCCACCGAGCCGTCGGCGGCGAGCGCCACGACCGAGCCGTAGTGGTGCCCCTCGACGAACCCGGAGCGGACGATCTCGGCCACGACGGGCAGACCAACGACAGATGCAGCGGCAGGCATGGCCCGCAGGCTACCCACCGGCGTGGTGAGAGGATGCGCGGGTGATCCAGCACTGCCCCACGCCGACCGAGCTCGACGACCTGGAGCTCCTCGCCTCCGGCGCCTACGCGCCCCTCACCCGCTTCAACGAGCCCGGCAGCGCCGTGACGCTCGCGCTCCCCGACGGGGTGGAGGAGGCGGAGCTGGTCGACCCCGAGGGGCTGCCGCTCGCCCGCGTCTCGGCCGACGGGACGCTGGAGCCGCTGACGCACGCGCAGTACGGTCCCTTCCGCCGGCTGCACCTCACCCCCGCCCAGGCGCGCGAGCAGCACGCCGGCGCCACGTGGGTGCCGGTCGTCGACGCGCTCACCGAGGCCGAGCTCGCCGAGCTCCGCGACCTCGGCCGGGTGGTCCTGGTGGCCCTCATGGGCACCGGCACCTCCGCGCTCTCGCCCACCGCGCTGGTCCGCGCCTCGCTCGCCGCGGCCGACCTGCTCGACGACGCCCGCGTGGTCGCCGTACCGCTTCCGTCGCACGGCGACGCCGACGTCGACCACGAGCTGGGTGCCCAGGTGGTGGCGACCTACGCCGGACCCGACCCCGTGCACGCCCTCGGCGACCCCTCACCGCTGGTCGAGGAGGGCGCCCAGCGCCCGTCACGAGACCTGTATCCAGCGGCGATCGCCGCGATCGTCGAGCAGGACCGCCCCGAGCCCGAGGAGCAGGGCCTGGTGCTCTTCTTCACCGGCCTCTCCGGCAGCGGCAAGTCCACGCTCGCCCGCGCCCTCATGGACCTGCTGCTCGAGCAGGGCGGCCGGAGCGTGACCAGCCTCGACGGCGACGTCGTACGCCGCCACCTGTCCGCCGGGCTCACCTTCTCCAAGGCCGACCGCGAGACCAACATCCGCCGCATCGGCTGGGTCGCCGCCGAGATCGCCCGACACGGCGGCGTGGCCGTCTGCTCCCCGATCGCGCCGTTCGCCGAGACCCGCGAGCAGGTGCAGGAGATGGTCGAGGCCGCCGGCGGCGCCTTCTTCCTGGTCCACGTCGCGACCCCGCTGGAGGAGTGCGAGCGCCGCGACCGCAAGGGGTTGTACGCCAAGGCGCGGGCCGGCGAGATCCCGGAGTTCACCGGCATCTCGTCCCCCTACGAGGTCCCCGAGGACCCGGCGGTCCGGGTGGACACCACCGGGCGCACCATCGAGGACGCGCTCGGCGACGTCCTGGCCGCGCTCGACGAGGCGGGCTACCTGCACCTCAAGGACCGGACGTGAGCGAGCCGCTGCGGGTGCTGTTCGTCTGCACCGCCAACATCAGCCGCTCCCCCTTCCTGGAGCTCACCGCCCGGTCGCTGGCCGGCGAGGGCGCGGACGTCGTCTTCGCCAGCGCCGGGACGCACGGCTTCGACGCCCGGGCGATGGACGAGGCGATGGTGCCGCTGCTGCCGGGTGGCGCCGCCGCGGCCGGTCACGCCAGCCGGCGGCTGACCCGCGAGATCATGGCCGAGGCCGACGTCGTGCTGACCGCCGAGTCGGCCCACCGGACCTTCATCCTCGAGGAGTTCCCCCAGCACTTCCGCAAGGTCTTCACCGTCGGCCAGTTCGCCGCGTCGGTCGCCGAGCACCCCGAGCTCACGGGACGGGCACTGGTCGAGGCGGCCGCGGCACGGCGTACGCCGGCGCGTCCCGAGCACGACATCGCCGACCCCTACCGGCGCGGGGATGTGGCCGCTGCGACGGCAGCCGACACAATGTCGAGAATGTTGAGCGTGATCGTCCCGCGACTGGCGGGTGGCACCGATGGATGACCTCCTGACCCTGACCGCGCTGTCGATCCTGGCGGCCGGTTTCATCGTCGGCATCGTCGTGGGGCTGACCGGCATGGGCGGCGGCGCGCTGATGACGCCGGCGCTGATCTTCCTGGGCGTCGGCGAGGCGGCCACGGTCGTCACCGCCGACCTCACCGCCGCCGCGGTCTACAAGACCGGCGGCGCGATCGTGCACAAGCGCGAGGGCTCGCCCAACATGCAGCTCGCCAAGTGGCTGATGCTCGGGTCGATCCCGATGGCGCTGCTCGGGCCGCACCTGGTCTCGTGGGTGGTCGACCCCGAGGACATCGACGAGACCCTCAAGCTGTGCATCGGCTTCGCGCTGCTGCTGGCCGCGGCGACGTACGCCCTGCGCCTCTACCTCAACCTGCTGCGGGTCCGCGGTGGCCAGCACCCCGACGACAACCCGGCGATCCGGCCCATCCCGACGCTCCTGGTCGGCGCCCTGGGCGGCCTGCTGGTCGGCGTCACGAGCGTCGGCTCGGGCTCGGTCATCATGATCGCCCTGCTGATGCTCTACCCCGGCCTCTCCGCGGTGAAGCTCGTCGGCACCGACCTCGTCCAGGCCGTACCCCTCGTCCTCGCCGCCGCGATCTCCAACATCGCCCTCCACGGCCTCGACTGGGGCATCCTCATCCCGCTCGTCCTCGGCTCCGTGCCCGGCACGCTGATCGGCTCGGCCATCGCCCCGCGCGTGCCGCAGTCCTTCATCCGCCGCGGCATCGTCGTCGTGCTCACCATGAGCGGCGTCGCGCTGCTCGACAAGGCCGGCTGGGCGCCGCTGGGCAAGGAGGAGACCCACCCGATCCTCATCGCCGGCGTCGGCCTCGCCGTGCTGCTCGTCCTGCCGATCGTGTGGGGCTTCCTGCGCAAGGGCCAAGGACTGCCGATGTTCGGCTCGCCCACCATCGCCCAGCTCGAGGACCCCGACTACCGCCCCGGGCTCGTCGGGATGAAGAAGGTCGAGCGCGACTGAGACCCCTGTGCCAGGTGGGGCGGGTGTAACAGGTGGAGGCCCTGCGGCGCTGTAGTGGTGACGAGGCGTGGCGAAAAGGGCCACGCCGTCATCCAGGAGGGTTCTACATGTCTGTCTCCATCCGCATCGCAGGTGTGGCCACCGCCGCGGCCGTTGCTCTCGGCGGAGGGTTCACCGTGTCCGCAGCCAGCGCCGACGAAGCCCCCACGACGGCTCCGTGCGCCGAGCAGCAGACCAAGGTCGACAAGGCCGAGGCCGCGCTCGCGCGGGTCACCGCCGTGTTCGCCCGCCAGCAGGCCCGCGTCGCGAAGGTCAAGGAGGTCGTGGCCGAGGCCGAGGCCGGCCAGGAGAAGGAGAAGGCCGAGGCCCGTCGCGCACTTGCCGACGCCAAGCAGGACCGCGACGAGACCAAGGTGACCAAGCGCGCGCAGCAGCAGCGCCTCGCCAAGGCGCAGGAGCGCCTCACCACGTGCGAGGCCGCGCAGGAGACCACCGAGGCCCCCGCGCCGGCCTGAGCAAGAAAGTTTCGGTGACCCCGTAACAGTTGGGGTTGCTGTGACGTTGAAGGCCTGAGCGGCCGCGTTCCGCTGGGCATCCGATCGCACGCCTGTGCTCCAACCCCCACTCGAGCACGGGTTACCCCACACCGCGAGAGGACCAGCCCGACCCAACGCACTACAGCGGCACGACCCTCCCCCAGGGTCGTGCCGCTGCTCCATTTCCTGCCCGTCGCTGGGCCGGTCCAGACACGCGTTGCACGGGTCTCCCTGACAGAGGAACATCCGTCCATGGGGGCACGACGGGGTGCGGCAGCCGTGATCGCGGGCCTCGCGATCGCGGTGACCGCGTGCAGCGATCCGGTCGAGCCGGACAGCCCCTCACCCTCGAGCTCGCCGTCGTCGAGCTCCTCGGCCAGCTCCCCGAGCGAGACCCCGTCGCCCACCTACCTGCCCGCGGGCGACCTACCGAAGCCGTTGACCCTGAAGGCCGTCCGGGGCCGCACGCTCCCCGCCGAGCCGTTCGCCGACTTCGCGGTGGCCGCCGGCGACGGCGTCTGGGTGTCCGGCGTCGCGCCGGGCGCGGTGAGGTACGACGCCCAGGGCCGCATCACGGCCAAGGTCAAGATGCGGGGAGCAGTCGTCCAGGCCCTCGCCGCCGACGGACCGGACGTGCTGGTGCCGAGCCTCACCCCCAGCCTGCTGCTGCGCCTCGACGCAGCGACCGGAGAAGAGCGTGCGCGCGTGAAGCTGCCCGCCAGCCCCGTCGCCGAGGCCGTGGTGGGCGCGGCGGACGGCCGGGCTTACGTCCTGGTGGAGCCGTCGGAGCCCCGCATCGCGGTGGTCGAGGGCAGCCAGGTGGTCGAGGAGATCCCCGGTCCGGACGGAGTTGTCGCGGTGCGCGTCGGCTACGGCTTCCTGTGGGTGCCCACCGCGAACCACACCGTCGAGCGCCTCGACCTGCGTACGCAGAAGTGGACGAGCATCCCGGTCGGACCGTCGCCGCGCTTCCTCGACGTCGGCTTCGGCGCCGTCTGGGTGATGAACCAGGGCGACGGCTCGGTCACCCGCATCGACGCGCGCAGCGGGAAGGCCGAGCAGGTCGCAGTGACCGGCGTCCGCATCGGCGGCGGCGACCTGACCGTGGGCGCCGGCGGCGTGTGGCTGCGCACCGACAGCTCCGTGGCGCGCATCGACCCCCGCACGTGTGCGGTCACGCACCTCATCGAGCTGCCGCCCGGCAGCGCCAGCGCGGCGGCCGTCGACGGGATGTTGCTCATCACCAACCACGACCACGACGCCGTCCACGTGGTGCCACTGCCGCTGCCGGGGTGACCGGCCGGCATGCCGCGCGCAGCTGATCAGACCACCACGCTGAGTGGGGAACATCGGTCGGCACATGTCACGCGGATCGTCCCCACTCTTGCCGCGCAAGGATCGCTGCCCCACCAGGGTCGTGGCCATGCCGCAGGGTGTCTCGAACAGCTCCGCCACCGTGGACGTCCTCGGCGGTCTTCGACCGAGTCTGGGGCAGAGTTCGTGAGCAGTCCGCCGGGCTCATGGGAGCACTCGACCTACGTCCGCCTCGAGAACCTGACCTTGCCGTGCTTGTCGAGCGTGTGCTCGTAGGCGGGGTCGTGCGCGAGGTGGTGGTGTGGGGGGCAGTAGAGGTAGCCGTCGTCGACGCTCGTGCCACCTCCTCCCGACCACGGCTTGCCGTGGTGCGCCTGGCACATGGCGGGTGGTGCGTCGCAGCCGGCCGCGCGGCAGCCGCCGTCGCGGATGCCCATCGCGATGCGCTGGGGCTGGGTGTGGAAGCGGCGCTTGCGGCCGACGTCGAGGACTGCTGATCCTGCGCCGAGGACGATGGGGATGATCCCGGCCTGGCAGGCCAGCCGGCGGGCTTCGCCGGCGCTGATCTTGTCGCCGGTGTCGAGCGAGGCGGCCTTGAGGCCGCCGAGCAGGGTCTCGAGCTCCATGGTGACCACGACGGTGGCCGGTACGCCGCCCGCGGAGGGGACGGTGTCCTCGGGGCGGGTCTCGATGTAGTCGATGAACGCGAGCCCCATCCGGTGCCGCGAGAGCTTCGGCTCCGGAGGAGAGGGCTCAGCGCCGCCGGTGGTGCCGCAGGGCCCGAGCGACCCGAGGGCTGTGGCCATCAGGTGCTTGCGCAGCATCGCGGCGTGCAGGGTCGAGATGGTGAACCGGCCGTGCGTGCGGCCGTGTCCGTCGTCGGTCATGGTGAACGACGCCGCGGCCCGGGCGTCTGCCTCCTCCGCCTCGAGGCGGCGGGCCTCCTCACGGTCCGCGGCCGCGGGGTCGATGACCTCCAGCACCCGACGACCCAGCACCCGCAGCGCCTTCGCGTCGTGCTCACGCGCCTGCTCGAGCAAGAAGGACTCGGCCGCCGCCGGCACCCAGGACTCGACGTCACCGGGCAGGGCGTCGACCGCATCCACGACGACACGCGCCTGGTCGGTGCGCACCTCCCCGGCAGCCAGCGCCGTGGCGACCGTGTCGTGGTCCTCCAGCGCGGCGGCCAGCCGTGAGAATCGGTGCGCTTCCGCGCGCGTCGTGCGCGTGGTGTGGGCCCACCAGTTCGTCGCGCTCGTGGCACCGGACTCGCTGCCGGTGCCGACGGTCTCGGCGTGGCGCAGGACCTCCATGAGCACGGAGTCGAGCTGGCTCCGGGCTTCGGTCAGCAGCACCAACGCGTCACCCGCCTCGGCTGCAGACATCGACCACGACGGTGCCTGTGCGACAGAGGTCAGCTCCTCACGCAACCGCCGCGCCAGGGCGGTGACCCGGTGCGGTTCGGAGTACTGGAGGGCTGACATGCCTCCACCCTCCAGCGGATCAGCGACACGTGCACCTCACACCCCGAACACCTGTGGAGAAGCCCCTGAGAAGCCGAGCTGTGGACGATCCCGGGCCCGTCTTTTCGGACGCGGACCACAACTACGCGACGAGCCCCGCGAGGGGCCCCGCGCGGCCGCATGGTGTACAGATCCAACTCGTGACTCTCTCCAGCATCCTTGGAGTCACATATCATCGAAGGCATGGGGACCAAGAGGCACGCCACCGAGGCGGACGCTGCTGCCCGCGTGGAGGATGCACCTCGCGACGAGCACCGCGCGAAGGTTCGGGCTGCCGTCACCAAGATCAAGCGGCGTGACGCGGAGCTGCTGAGGCGCCTCGCGCGGTGACCGACCTCGAACCTCTGGAGTTCGAGGACATCGTGGAGATCAACCGCGAGATGTGCGCCACCACGGGCGAGCACTCCGCGCTCCTTGACGCCGCCGGACTGGAAGCCGCAGTCGAGCGCCCAATGGTCCGGCTTCGGAGCCCACGAGACGTTCCCGACCGTCTACGCCAAGGCGGCTGCCTTGTTGCACGGGATCGCGTCCCGACAGGTCTTCGAGAACGGCAACAAGCGCACTGCGTGGGCTTCCGCTGTCGCCTTCCTCGAGATCAATGGTCTTTGGATGACCCGAGTTGAGACCGTCCAGGCAGACATGTTCGTCCGCGCCTGCGCTCGATCACACCTTGGAGGTGTCAGACCTTGCCGAGTGGTTCGAGGTAGCCCACCGCGAGGCCGTCAAGCCGTCCCTGGGGCCAGTCCGTTGGAGCATCAACCGTCTCGGGATGGTCGGCTTGAACGAGCACGGCGCTCCAGTGGCGGCTCACTCCAGCGCGCGGGTCCGCGACGCCCTCACCCCAAGCCGAGCAGCTCCCGACACTGAGCCGGAGTCATCGGCGTACGCTGCGCGATCCGCCCGAGCTCGACCGCGCGAGACACCAGCTGACTGTTGGACTCGACGGGTACGCCACGGCTGATGGTCAGCACGTCCTCCATGCCGACGCGGAGGTGCCCGCCCATCGAGAGCGAGGCCATCGCCACCGCCAGGGTCGAGCGGCCGATGCCGGTGGCCGACCACGACGTCACCTCGGGCGGGAGGGCGGCGACGCCAGCGACGAGCGCGGGGGCGGTGCCGGGCATGCCGCCGGGGACGCCCATCACGAAGTCGACGTGCGCGCGGCCGCCGGCCGGGACGCCGTACTCCCGGAAGAGCCGACCGAGCGCGTGCACCTGGCCGAGGTCGAAGAGCTCGAACTCCGGCGCGACTCCCCGCTCGAGGGCCAGCTGGTAGAGGTCCTTCACGAAGGGCCACGGGTTGAGGAAGACGTCGTCGCCGAAGTTCGTGGTGCCCATCGTCAGCGAGCACGAGTCCGGTGACGCGTCGAGCACCTTGAGCCGCTCGTCGAGAGGGTCGTGCACCGAGCCGCCCGTGGACAGCTGCACGACGAGCGACGACGACGAGCGCACCGCGGCGACCCACTCCCGCAGCAGCCCCTGGTCGAGCGTGGGCTGGTGCGAGGTGTCGCGCACGTGGAGGTGGATCATCGCGGCGCCGGCCGCCTCGCACTCGGCCGCGGTGCGCGCAATCTCTTCCGGGGTGGTGGGGAGCTGCGGGCAGTCGGCCTTGGCGGTCTCGGCCCCGGTGGGGGCGACTGTGATCAGCAACGCGTCAGACATGACGGCATCCTTGCACCATGCGCGCAGTGATCCAGCGGGTCCTCTCCGCCACCGTCCGGGTCGACGGCGAGGTGGTCGGCCACATCGACGGGCCGGGCCTTCTGGTCTACCTCGGCGTCACCCTCGACGACGGCCCGACCGAGGTCGCGTGGACGGCCCGCAAGATCTGGGACCTGCGGCTGCTGCGCGACGAGCGCAGCGCGAGCGACGTCGGCGCACCGGTGCTGGTGGTCAGCCAGTTCACCTTGTACGGCGACGCGCGCAAGGGTCGTCGCCCGACCTGGCAGGCCGCCGCGCCGGGCCCGGTGAGCGAGCCGGTGTACGACGCGGTGTGCGCCGAGCTCGTACGCCTCGGGGCGCAGGTGGCGGAGGGCCGCTTCGGGGCGGACATGCGGGTCGAGAGCGTCAACGACGGACCGATCACCCTCGTCCTCGACTCCGACGGCTGATCAACCGCACACCCACTCCTGATCGCCCTGGTCTAGACCGGAAATCAACGCGATGACGACCCCGATTTCCACCTGATCCACAAGACGTCAACGTTTCAACACTCTCCTTCGGAGCACTCCCCTCGCGACCTAGGTTTCCGGCCAAGCGGTCAGCCGCCAGGAAATCCTTTCGTGGATCTCCCGATCCGAGCTCGTGGGGAGCTCGAGGTCGAACACCTCTTGGGAAGTGCAGTCCGATGGATCCGATCGTCCTCGACGACCACCGCGCGCCTGCGCCGGTCTGGCGCAGGTCGCCGGCGCTGGCCGCGATCGAGGCGCCCTCACGCGTCGTGCTGCTGCACCTCGACCACGTGGACGTACCGGCCCGCATCCTCGAGGACACCGGCGCCGTGATCTGGCACGCCATCGACGGCCTGCGCGACAGCGCCGCGATCGTGTCAGCGGTCGCGGACACGTTCGGGATCGACGAGGCGATGATCCACGACCAGGTCGCCCAGTTCCTCGACGACCTGCGCGCCGCCGAGCTGGTCGAGGCGCTGACCTCGATGCCCGAGGCGGCGTGACCGCTTCGGGCCTGGCTCGTCCCACCGCACAGGAGGCCGCGCCGCTGGTCCACGTGCTGTGCGAGCGGGTCGCCCAGGCGAGCGGCACCCGGGCCCTGGCCATCAAGGGGCCGGTGGTCGCCATGCAGGGCCTGCGAGCGCCGCGGGTGTCCGCGGACGTCGATGTGCTGGTCCACCCCGACGACCTGGACCGCTTCATAGCAGCGATGACCGCTGCGGGCTGGCACGGCGCGGTCGAGACCACCGCACCGCGGCTCGTGCGCGCGCACTCGGTCAACCTGCTGCACGACCACTGGCCCGTGGGGATCGACGTGCACCACCACTTCCCCGGCTTCCTCGCCTCTGACGGCGACGTCTTCGACACGCTCTGGGCGCGGCGGGCGCAGGTCGAGCTCGCCGGCGTCCCGGTGAGCGCGGCCGATCCGGTCAGCCAGGTCGCGGTCGTCGGTCTGCACCTGCTCCGTGAGGACGCTGCAGGCGAGGGCGCCCGCGTCGCGGACCTGGTCGAGCGGGCCGCGCAGGTCCTCAGCGCGAGCGACCTGGACGAGCTGCTCGACCTCGCGGTCCGTACGGACTCCGTCGTGCCGCTGCGGCCCGTCCTGGTCCGGCTGGGTCTCGAGCGTGCCGCGACCCTCGAGCCCGCCCACCCGGCTGAGCTCGCGACCTGGTTCGACCGCGCCAACGCGCGGCCCGGGACGGTGTGGGGCAGACACCTCCGACAGACCTCGTGGTGGCGGTGGCCCCAGGCGGTCTGGCACGCGGTCTGGCTCACGGACGCAGAAATCACGGCGTACCACGGAGGCGGCGACACCCGGCGCGAGCGCGCACGAGCGCGACGTCGGCGACTCGGTAGGGCGATCCGCCGAGTGCTCCCCGGCATCCCGCATGGGTTTACCCAGGGACGGCACGGCCACCCGAGCAAGTGACGAAAGGTGCTTCCCCGCACGTGTGACCTGTGTCACCATGTGGACACCGGGTCGCTCGGAACCCCCGTCCCCATCGAAGGCGGTCGTGATGAGCTCTCCGCAGGACAGGCCCTGGGCGCTCGTGCCCTCCGACGTCGCCGAGTGGATGGGCATGTGGGAAGCCGTGCCCATGCCGGAGGCCGGGGTCTCCCCCGCGCCCAGCCCTGCACTGCCGCAGCCGCGCTCCTGGCGCGACCGGCTCCACGTGTCGGGCCTCCACCTGTCGGGGCTCCACCTGCCCGGCCTCCACCTCTCCGGGCCGCGCTCGAAGTAAAACGCTTCGCCTCGTTTCGGTGTAGTTTTCTCCAATCCGGCCCTGTTCGGGATGTCTTGACGCCAGAGTGGGGCGCGGTTGGGGGAAGCCGCCTTCTCGGGTCTTGAGCTCGAGTCGTGCTGCGTCCGAAGCATTGTGACGATCCGTGGGGGATCAGTGACTCGTTCAGATTTGCAGCACCATGTCCGTCTACGGCGACCGATGGTGCTGATGGCCTTTGACGCCGTCGCCCTGGTGGTGGCCTACCTGTTCAGCACCCTGCTGCGCTACGACGGCGGCGAGGTCGCCACTGCGTGGGGCCAGGCCTTCCTGCTCGCGCTGGTGGCGATCGTGGTGCACCTCGCAGCGGCCACCGGGCTGGGCGTCTACCGCGGGCGCTATGGCGTCGCGACGATCGACGAGACGCTCTTCCTCGGTCTCGCGACGAGCGCCGCCGGTGTGGTCGTCACGATCGCCAACGCCCTCGCCGAGCCGGTGTGGCTGGCCCGGAGCGTGCCGATGTCGGGCACCTTCCTCGGCCTCTTCTTCATGCTGACTGCGCGCGCCTTGTGGCGCTACCAGAGCGACCGCGCCTTCCACGACGGCAGCGACGGCTTCCAGCGCGCGCTCCTCATCGGCGCCGGCGCCACCGGCGCCCGGCTCGCCCAGTCGATGCTGGCCCGGCCCGAGTCGGGCCTGGTGCCGGTCGGCTTCCTCGACGACGACCCGTGGAAGCGGCACCGCCAGCACTACGGCGTACGCGTCGTGGGCACGCTCGCCGACCTCGAGCGGGCGGTCGCCGAGACCGGCGCCGAGACCGTGGTCGTGGCGATCCCGAGCGCGGACGGCGACGTCATCAAGCGGATCTCCGACGAGGCCCGCGTGCTCGGCGTGAAGGTCAAGGTGCTGCCGTCCTTCGCCGAGACGTTCTCCGAGCGCGCCGACGTGCGCGACGTCCGCGACGTCGACATGCGCGACATCCTCGGCCGGGCGGCGATCGACACCGACCTGTCCGCGATCGCCGGCTACGTCAGCGGCAAGCGGGTCCTGGTGACCGGCGCGGGCGGCTCCATCGGCTCCGAGCTCTGCCGCCAGCTCGACAAGTTCGGCCCGGCCGAGCTGATGATGCTCGACCGCGACGAGTCGGCGCTCCACGGCGTCCAGCTCTCGATCCGCGGACGCGCGCTGCTCGACAGCGACGAGGTGATCCTCAACGACATCCGCGACCTGGAGGCGCTGCGTGAGATCTTCCACGCGCGCCGCCCCGAGGTCGTCTTCCACGCGGCCGCGCTCAAGCACCTGCCGATGCTGGAGCAGTACCCGCACGAGGCGCTGAAGACCAACGTCCTCGGCACCGCCAACGTGCTCCAGGCCTCCGACGAGGTCGGGGTGACCACCTTCGTCAACATCTCCACCGACAAGGCGGCCGACCCCAAGAGCGTCCTGGGCTACTCCAAGCGGGTCGCGGAGCGCCTCACCGCCGCCACCGCCCGACGCGCCGACGGCACCTACATCAGCGTCCGCTTCGGCAACGTGCTCGGCAGCCGCGGCTCGGTCCTGCACGCCTTCACCGCGCAGATCCGCGCCGGTGGACCGGTGACGGTGACCCACCCCGACATCACGCGCTACTTCATGACCGTCGAGGAGGCCGTGCAGCTGGTCATCCAGGCCGGCGCCATCGGCGACGACGGCGAGGTGATGATCCTCGACATGGGCCAGCCAGTGAAGATCGTCGACGTCGCCCGCCAGCTCATCGCCCAGTCCGGCAAGCAGATCGAGATCGTCTTCACCGGTCTGCGCGACGGCGAGAAGCTGCACGAGCAGCTCTTCGGCGGCGCCGAGGGCGACGAGCGCTCCAAGCACCCGCTCGTGTCGCACGCGCAGGTCGCCCCGCTGACCCCGGAGGTCGTGCGGTCCTTCGACCTGCGCACGCCCCACCTGGGCCTGCTCCAGGCCTTCGAGGACTGGGTGCGGCTGCCGGACTCCGAGTCCGTCTTCAGCGACTGAGGCGCGCGGGTTACTCCGGGCCGGTCTCCCAGACCCGCGCCCAGTCGACCTCCATGGTCTCGGGCAGCTTGCCGTTGAAGCGCGGCAGCTCGTAGTCCGACGACAGCAGAGACAGGATGAGGAACTCCGGCTGACCGGAGGTCACGCCCTCGAGGCGCTGGGTGACGCGGCCGTCGATGCGGAAGACGTACTCCTCAGGCGTCCACTCGACCGAGAAGACGTGGTACTGCTCGGACCAGTCGTCGCCCAGCTCCTCGACGTCCGGGAGCCAGCCGCCGACGGTCTGCTTCTTCCCCTGCTTGTCGAGGAAGTAGGTGAAGCTGGTCAGGCCACCCTCGGGGTGGTCGTCGCCGAAGTACTCCATGATGTCGATCTCCGCGCCGCCCGCCTTCGGGCCCAGCGGCTTCTGCCCGGCCACGCTCTGCATCCAGAAGGCCGCGTGCTGGCCGCGCGCCGACTGCGTCTTGATGCGGGCGGCCGCGAAGCCGTAGGTGAAGTCGTAGCGGCCCTGCGTGCCCACGTGGCCGTTGAGCCGCTGGGGGAACTTCTTGCGGCGGCCGGGCAGCTGACACTCGCCGCCCTTCGGGTCCTCGAGCACGCTCAGCGTCAGCACGCCGTCGCCGACCTCGGAGCCGCTGGCATCGGCGCGGGAGCAGGTGCGTACGCCGGTGAAGCCCTGGTCGCGCGTGTGCCACGCGCCGTCGGGCTCGTCGACGGAGTCCTCGTCGAAGTCGTCGGTGAAGCTCGCCTCCGGCGCGTCCGCGGTCGACGCCTCCGCGCCGATCGCCTCGTCCCCCTCGCCGGCGATGACGAGCAGGTCGCCCGAGACGTCGCTGGTCAGGGCAACTGCCCCGTCCTTGCCGGTCTCCCCCTCCGAGACGGACTCCCAGCCGCCATCGTCGGCCTTGGCGTAGAGGGTGACGGCCGTGCCCTTCTCGACGTCGTCGATGGTGGCGTCGACCACCCAGTCGGCGTCGTCGGCGGCCTCGGTGTCCTCGCCGGTCGCGGCCAGCTGCGGCAGGACCTGCACCTCGACGGCGTCGCTCTTCTCGTACGACGGGGGGCTGGCGTCGCCTGCCGAGCAGCCAGCGAGGACAAGAACAGCCGTCACAACGACGCGGACGGCGGATGTGATGGACCGCATCGGGTCAGTCTGGCGAATCTTTCTCAGACGGGCGAATCCTTCACCCGCGGACCCCTTCGGCCACACTGCCCACTCAGCGCACCCGGACCCGCCAAGGGTGCGGTCGTGTTCAACTGGGACGACGGATTCCCGTCGTGGGCCGACCGGATCGGCCCGCTCGCCTGCGAGCTCGGGCAGCGACAAACCTACTGCGTCACCACCAACCGGATCGACGCCAGCCTTCGACAAGTCCAGCGCCGATATTCTCGACTGGTACAACGCGGGCCACGAGGACGCCTCCACTCCATAGCCCACGCCCGGATGAGCGCCTCACCTCGACACAGCGTGCCGTCAAGTACGACGACTCCAAGGCCGCCATCGAAGGCGGCAACTGCACCACGTCCGTCTACCCCTCTCGCTGATCCAGCAGGCCGCCGACCACCCCGTCGTCGTCATCAACGGCCACAAGGTCACTTTCGACCGGAGGCACGGCGTCCGCACGCTCCGTCGGCGTGCAATCGACCACGCGAGCCCTCGACGGTCGGCGCTGCCTCCGCAGCCGGCCGCGGCGGCGACGGCAATGCGGGTGGCGCGGGCGGCGATGCGGCCATCAACGGGTCAGCGTCGGGCGCGGGTGGCAACGGCGCGCGAGTTGTCATGATCGTGACCACGTACATGTAGCCAGCGACCGCACGGATACCGTGTCGTCGGTGATCGCGAACTCTGCCGCGACGTTGAGTCGCTGTTTCGACCCAAGAGAGAACAGCCTCAACGCGCTTCGCCTGGCATTGGCCACGATGGTGATCGTCTCGCACGCCTGGCCGGTGACCGGCCGGGGAGCCGACCCAGGATTCGCGGGCACCGACGTAGGCGACTGGAGCGTGGCCGGCTTCTTCGCTATCTCCGGCTACCTCATCACCACCAGCCGTCTCCGGTCACACTCTCTGCGCGACTACTTCTGGCGGCGCGTCCTTCGGATCTACCCGGCATTCATCGTCTGCCTACTGGTTATCGCGTTCGTGTTCGCCCCCATGGGCGCGATGATCGGCCCGGGCACATACGCCGCATGGGAGGGAGGCTCCTTTGTCGTCAACAACCTGGCTCTCTTGATCCGGCAGTTCTCAATCGGCGACACGCTCTCGCAAGCACCCTTCCCCGACAGTTGGGTAGGCCCGCTCTGGACCCTGTTCTACGAGTTCGCCTGCTACATCGGTATCGCGTTGCTCGTCACCGTCGCGAAAAAGCGAGAACAGCCTCTACGCGCCTTGCTCTGGGTCGGGTTTGCCGGCTGCACCGCCATCAACCTGTGGTCCGCGCTGGGCACAACGCCGCTGAGCGCACGCGTCACCGTACTGAGCGCCCTAGCGTCGTTCTTCCTCGCGGGCGCACTGCTCAACGTCCACCGGTCGCAGACCGAGCTCCGGCGCGACCTCCTCGCCGTCGCGAGTCTCACGGCCGCCGGAGGTATCGCCCTGGGGTTGTTCTACGTCATTGCGCCGCTCCCCTTGGCCTATGTCGCACTAACACTTGGAACCTCGCGGACGTTGAGTCGGGTCGGCGCCCGCAACGACATCTCCTACGGCATCTACATCTATGGATTCCCCGTCGAGCAGACGATGGAGCTCGCGCTCCCAGGTCTTCCGCTAGCCCTGTATCTGTTGGGCTCGATCACGATCGCAACCGGACTGGCTTGGGCCAGCTGGCTGCTCGTGGAGAAGCCTGCGCTACGCCTGAAGAGCCTCACTGCGCCGGAGCTCGTCCTTCGCTCCGCCTAGGCCATTCAGCCCGGTATGCCTGCTCCGTCCTCGGACGGAGCAGGGAAATCAGCCGCTACGAGCACCATCCAATGCGCCGGCAAAGCACTCTCCAAGTCCCGTTTGCCAGCGGGCCTCGCGGCTCCGCCGCTGCGGGCGCGGAAGCGCGGGTCCACTCACCGTGTCCCTGCTCACGGGCGTCGAATCTAATCGAGCTTCCCGTCCGGCTATCCTGTGGGCTGCTGTCCCCGAGAGAGGTCCTTGCTACGCCATGACCAACACCCACGTCGACTACCAGCTGAGTCAGCTGGACCAGCTCGAGGCCGAGTCGATCCACATCTTCCGTGAGGTCGCCGCCGAGTTCGAGAAGCCGGTCCTGATGTTCTCGGGCGGCAAGGACTCCATCGTCATGCTCCGCCTGGCGGAGAAGGCGTTCTTCCCCGCCAAGCTGCCCTTCCCGCTGCTCCAGGTCGACACCGGCCTGGACTTCGACGAGGTGCTCACGACGCGCGACTCGTGGGTCGAGCGGCTCGGTGCCCGGATGATCGTCGCCACCATCGACGAGGCGATCGCCGCCGGCCACGTGGTCGATGACGGCAAGACCAGCCGCAACCGCATGCAGATCGGCACCCTGCTGGGTGCGATCGAGGAGAACGGCTTCACCGCCGCGTTCGGTGGCGGTCGCCGCGACGAGGAGAAGGCCCGCGCCAAGGAGCGCGTCTACTCCCACCGTGACGACTTCGGCCAGTGGGACCCGAAGATGCAGCGCCCCGAGCTGTGGAGCCTCTACAACGGGCGCATCCACGCCGGGGAGCACATGCGGATCTTCCCGCTGTCGAACTGGACCGAGCTCGACATCTGGAGCTACATCCACCGCGAGCAGATCGAGATCCCCTCGATCTACTTCGCCCACGAGCGCGAGGTCATCGAGCGCGACGGCATGCTGCTCTCGGTCGGCCCGGAGATCCAGCCCAAGGGTGGCGAGAAGGTCGAGTCCCGGATGGTCCGCTTCCGCACCGTGGGCGACCGCACCCAGACCGGCTGCGTGGAGTCCGAGGCCAAGGACACCGCAGCCATCATCGAAGAGATCGCCGTGGCCCGCGTGACCGAGCGTGGCGCCACCCGTGGTGACGACCGCTTCTCCGAGGCAGCCATGGAAGACCGCAAGAAGGAGGGCTACTTCTGATGGCCGACGTAAAGACCACCGCCGGCGAGGAAGCTGCCGCTGTCACCGAGAACGCCGACCTGCTGCGGTTCGCGACCGCCGGGTCGGTCGACGACGGCAAGTCCACCCTGATCGGGCGGCTGCTGCTCGACTCGAAGTCGATCTTCGAGGACCAGCTCGAGGCGGTGGAGTCCACCTCGCAGTCCAAGGGCTACGACTACACCGACCTGGCGCTGCTGACCGACGGCCTGCGCTCGGAGCGCGAGCAGGGCATCACCATCGACGTGGCCTACCGCTACTTCGCGACGCCCAACCGCAAGTTCATCATCGCCGACACCCCCGGGCACATCCAGTACACCCGCAACATGGTCACCGGCGCCTCGACCGCCGACCTGGGCCTCGTCCTCGTCGACGCCCGCCAGGGCCTGACCGAGCAGTCGCGCCGCCACGCGGTGCTGCTGTCGCTGCTGCGCGTCCCCCACCTCGTGCTGGCCATCAACAAGATGGACCTCGTCGACTGGTCGGAGGAGGTCTACGAGAAGATCCACCGCGAGTTCACGACCTTCGCGACCAAGCTCAACATCCCCGACCTCGAGGTCATCCCGATCTCGGCGCTGCAGGGCGACAACGTGGTCAACCGCTCCGAGAACACCCCGTGGTACTCCGGCCCGACGCTCATGCACCACCTCGAGCACGTCCACGTCGCCTCCGACCGCGACCTCGTGGACACGCGCTTCCCGGTGCAGTACGTCATCCGGCCGAAGTCGGACCAGTACCACGACTTCCGCGGCTACGCCGGTCAGGTCGCCGGCGGCGTGCTGAAGAAGGGTGACGAGGTCGTCGTCCTCCCCAGCGGCATGACGTCGACCATCTCCAAGGTCGAGCTCTTCGACACCGAGATCGCCGAGGCCTTCCCGCCCATGTCGGTCACCGTGCACCTCGAGGACGACGTCGACGTCTCCCGCGGCGACATGATCGCCCGGCCCAAGAACGCGCCCAAGCCGTCGCAGGACATCGACACGATGATCTGCTGGATGACCAACGAGCCGCTGCGTCCGCGCCAGAAGCTCGCCATCAAGCACACCACCCGCACGGGTCGCGCGATGGTCAAGGACATCCAGTACCGCCTCGACGTCAACACCCTGCACCGCGACCAGGACACCAAGGAGCTCGGCCTCAACGAGATCGGCCGCGTCCAGCTGCGCACCACCGTGCCGCTGCTCTGCGACCCCTACTCGAAGAACCGCACCACCGGCTCCTTCATCCTCATCGACGAAGCAACCGGGGTCACGGTTGGCGCAGGCATGATCAATAGCGCCAGCTGACTCACCAAGCCGTAAGCACGAAGGGCTGGCCCGATCGGGCTGGCCCTTCCTGCGTCACATCAGGGTCGGGACCGCTGTGACCAGCGCCGCACATTCGTGCGCGGCCCACAGCGACCGATCGGCTCGCTTATGCTTGGCCTGTTGCGGGGTACAGGCCTCACGACACTGGACGATGGGGACGTCCCTCGTGCTAACGCTTCAGCAGAAGGCGGCAAGTTCTTCATGCCCTTTGAACTCCAAAACGCACGGATCGGCGTCATTGGTCTCGGCTACGTAGGGCTCCCCCTCGCCGTTTCCTTCGCACGCAAGTTCGACGTGGTCGGGTTCGACATCAACCCGACCCGGATCGCCGAGCTCCAACGGGGCCACGACCGCACGCTCGAGGTGCCAGACGAGGAGCTGAGAAGTTCTCGCCTGGAGCCCACCACCGACCCCGATGAGCTCAGGAGCGTGAACGTCTACATCGTCACGACACCTACTCCGATCGACGAGCACAAGCAGCCCGACCTCGGGCCGGTCCTCTCCGCAACCCGGACCGTCGCCGCCACCCTAAGCCAGGGTGACGTCGTGATCTACGAGTCAACCGTCTACCCGGGCGCCACCGAAGAAGACTGCGTTCCTCTCCTCGAGAAGATCTCGGGTCTGAGGTTCAACGAGGACTTCTTCGTCGGCTACTCACCCGAGCGCATCAACCCCGGCGACAAGCAGCACCGCTTCGAAACGATCGTGAAGGTCACGTCCGGCTCCACGCCCGAGGCCGCCGAGTTTGTTGATGCTCTTTACGGGACCGTGGTCGAGGCCGGCACTCACTTGGCGCCGTCCATCAAGGTGGCGGAGGCCGCCAAGGTCATCGAGAACACCCAGCGTGACGTCAACATCGCGCTCGTCAACGAGCTCGCTTTGGTGTTCGGACGTCTCGGCATCGACACCCTCGACGTACTCGAGGCGGCCGGCACGAAGTGGAACTTCCTGAACTTCCGCCCCGGACTGGTCGGCGGACACTGCATTGGCGTTGACCCCTACTACCTCACGCACAAGGCGCAGGCCGTCGGTTACCACCCGGAACTCATCCTGGCGGGCCGGCGACTCAATGACGCGATGGGCGCCTTCGTCGCCTCATCGCTCGTCAAGAAGTTGATTCAGGACGACGTCGCGCTCAGTGGAGCCCGAGTCCTGGTCATGGGACTGACGTTCAAAGAAAATTGCCCAGACCTCCGCAACACCCGCGTCGTGGACATCATCGCGGAGCTCGAGCAGTACGGCATCGAAGTCGATGTCTACGACCCTTGGGTGGACGCGAGCGAGGCGGAACTTGAGTACGGAATCACTCCTGTAATCGCGCCCGCCGAAGGGGCCTACGCCGGCATCATCATGGCCGTGGCGCACCGCGAATTCGCCGAACTGGGAGCCGAAGGCGTTCGCGCCTACGGGGCGCCGAAGGGCAGCGTCATCTACGACCTGAAGTCACTCCTGCCCAAGTCCGAGTCCGACCTGCGACTGTGAGCACCCGACAGGAGTCCCAGAACGTGCACGTTGCCATTACCGGAGGGGCCGGCTTCATCGGCTCGAACCTCGCCGAACTCGCGATCGCGCGCGGTCACCAAGTCACCGTGCTCGATGACCTGTCGACGGGATTCGAGGACAACCTCGACGGCCTCGATGTTCGTTTCGTGCGCGGCTCCATCCTCGACGATGACGCACTTAGCGACGCTCTCACCGACGCGGACTCCGTCGTGCATCTGGCCGCCCTAGGCAGCGTTCCGCGCAGCATCAAGGATCCGTTCCGTAGCCACGCTGCCAACGCGACCGGGACCCTGCAGGTGCTTGACTCCGCACGGTCCGCTGGCATCGATCAGGTAATTTCTGCGTCGTCGTCGAGCGTCTACGGCCTCAACCCGGCGCTCCCCAAGCATGAGCGCGAGTGGGTCCGGCCGATGAGCCCGTACGCCGTCACAAAACTGGCGACGGAGCAGTACACGCTGGCCTACCAACAGTCGTTTGGGATGCAGACGCTGGCATTCCGCTTCTTCAACGTCTACGGCCCCCGCCAGCGCGCCGGCCACGTGTACGCCGCCGTCATCCCGACCTGGATCGACGCCATGCTCCGCGGCGAGCCGGTCTGGATCAACGGCGATGGCTCAAACTCACGCGATTTCACCTATGTCGGCACGGTGTGCTCGGTCCTGCTCGACGCGGTCGACCGCAAGGTCTCTCACCCGGAGCCAGTCAACCTCGCGTTCGGCACCAACACCACCCTGCTCGAACTCGTCGCCCAACTCGAAGAAACGTCCGGGATCTCCGCCGATATACGACACCGCGACCCGCGACCTGGCGACGTACCGCACTCCCAGGCCGACAACACAACGCTTCGATCGCTGTTCCCCGGCGTGCAGCCACCTGCCCTTGAGACGGGCCTAGCGTCGACGCTGTCATGGTTCGAGTCAGTTCAACCCAGCTGACCCGAGGCTTCCGGCTTCGAGGGCTCAAAGTTGGCCAACATGGCCGAACGCCAATAGGTAGGAAACTGAAACGCGCCAACCGCCAACACTGACGCGAGCACCGCCCCAGGCGCTCCCATCCATGGAACAAGGGCTCCAGCCAAGGAGACTTTGGCCACCCCGGTCGTCAACGCGATGATGCCCTGACGCCGGATTAGGCTGGGCGAGGTGAGAAAGCTTGAGGGGACCAGCGTCGCGGCTTGGCATATGACAAGAGCGCCGAAAGCTCCGCTAAGAGCGGAGAGGGAGCTGCCCTCGTAGCCCACGAATCGTAGATACACGGGCATCAGTCCGACGAAGACGACTCCGAGGCCTGTGCCGCAAAGGACTGCACCCCTCAACTGCTTGCGCAGATAATCCTGGTTAAGGCGTCCCTCGAGAAGCAGGCCGTAATAGTGCGGCCAGAGGTATGCCCCGGCCGCCCCAAGCAGCGATTGCACCGCCGCGAATGGCGGAAGCACCAAGGCGATGTGAGCTAGGTCTTCGACTGACCCACGGTTCGCAACCACCAACCGGTCGGATTGCAGCAGCAGAGCGACACCAACACCGAGCGCGAGGCCAGCCGCTCCCTGCTTCATCAGCTCTCGATACAGCCCACCCACGAGGGGGCGACCAGCCAACGGCCCGTGGGCTCGTATGATTCGCCTACAAATAAGCCCGCCAACCAGCGAAACCGTAGCCGCCGCGGCGATTGGCATCAGCGCCAACACCCAGGCCGGCGCATCCATGCTGATGGCGATCCACGTGCAGATGAAGACCAGAACCGGAGCAACCGCCCCGAGCAGCATCAACGTCGCCGGACGCCCAAGACCCATGAGAAGTCGATTAGCGATACCCCCAACAAGCCACAGCACGAACAGTGCGGCCAGCAACGACAAGTAAACGACTGGATTGCCGATCCTGGTCAAAACCGGCACATCGAAGGCACTCGGCACCAGAGCAAGCGAAGCGATCAACGCCCCCGCGATGGTCAGGCCGATAGCAACCAGGGTTGACGCGACGGCGAGCAGAGCGGGCTTCAGACGGTCGGAGTGCAGCCCGCGAAGATGCTCCGAAGCAATGTTGGACAGGGCAACGCCTAGGCCAAGGTCTGCAAACGGCAATGCGGAGACGAGCGTGCCCACGAGTGCGATGGATGCATATGACTCCAGGCCATGCGCCCCAAGGACAATCCGTACTGTAGCCATGGAGAAAACAAAGGCCACTGCCAACGCAATGGTACGGGCGAGTAGGACACGCACCACCCCCGATCCGAGCACCCTCATGAGCCCAGACCGCCCGTCAAAGATCGCTGCAGCGCTCGGTACTTCGACAGCATCGTGTCAAGTCCCCGTCCTTCGACCTCATGGCGGGCGCCGGTCGCAGTACCCGCCGCTACGGCCTCGAGGGCCCAACGCAAGCCGTCGGCCAACTCCGCTTCGTCTCCGGCAGGGCACACGCGGCCCGCCTCTCCAACTACTAGAGAACAAGCACCCACGTCTGTAACCACCGGGACAAGGTCCATGGCCATGGCTTCAAGTAGAGACAGCGGGAGAGCTTCGCTCGTTGACGACAGGCAGAAAATGTTAGCGGCCGCCAGGAGATCGCGGATGTCGTTGAGTTCGCCGAGCAGTCTCACATGGGCGCCCAGTCCCAACTCCGTCACAAATGCACCAGCTGGACCGTCCATCGACATACCCCTACCGGCGAGGGCCAAGATCACGTGGGGGTTGTCCTTAACCACAAGACCGAGCGCCCGAATCAGAGTGGGCTGGTCCTTATCCGTATGCCAGCGTCCAGTGTGAGCAATGACTATCGCGTCTTCGGGGACCGCCATTCGTGCCTTTGCGGCCGATCGGTCGGATGAGGACACTGGTGCGAATCGGAGCGTGTCTACGGATCCAGGGATGACCAAAGATGGCCCCCTATAGCCCGCTCTCTGGTGCTCAACGCGCGACTCCTCCGACACATAGACCGTGAGAGCCAAGCGTGGGCTGAGTCGCCCCAACCCACCGGCCACCCAACGAGTCCGACGTTTCAGGCCCGGATCACTAGGCGACTGATGATGAATTAGGGCGACCACAGGTGTATTTCGCCTTGCAAGAAGCAAGGCGGCCAACGCCCCGTGGTAGAGCCATCCGTACGCAACAGTGCCGGGCTCGGCATGGCGCCATTGCCGCCGCCACGCGAGGAGCGTTCGCACCAGCTTCCACGGTCGTTTCGACGCCGGATGTCGGACATCCACCTCGGCTTCTCGGAGTTCACGACCAATTGTTGTCTCGGCCACGCCGGCGTACACGACGGTCGGAATGTCCCGCTCTCCCAGCACGACCTGCTGCAAGATGCGCTCCGCTCCGCCCGAATGAAGTGTCGGAATCAGATGCATAGCTCGGCTCATGCGGATCCTTTTCAGCCCAATCCTCTACTAACAGCGATAGCAGAACCCATAGTCCCGCGAGTGCGGAATACCCCGTTGTCACGAGTGGACCTGCGAGCCAGACTACGAAGCACCACCGCTTCCATCGAGACTTCGCAGTAATCAATGCGACACCCAGGACGCCCCATAGCACGAGCGCAATAAGTCCCAGCTCAACTGCTTGAGTCAGCACGATCGAATGGATGGCGGGGCTTTGCCGCCCAGATGCCACGAGCGCAGCGACCGACCCCCCCGGGCCAACACCCACCAGCAGCGATTGCGGTTGATCCCACAGGAGAGATGCGCCATCCAACAGGCTCTGAAATCGGCCCTCAAATGAGGCGTTATCAGACACGCTCAGGCGGTCAATTCCGGCCGCGGTCCACCCTAGCCATCCAGCAAAGGGGGCGAGGACGAGGGCCAACGGAGTACCGGATCGCACGGAACGCAATGTGTACGCAGCCAACGCCGCCAAGAGGAATACCGAATAGACACTTCCGCTGATCACGACCAGAGCAACCAGTGCGAGTGCTACCGCCCGACACATGAAACGCATTCGTCGACTGAGGCCCCGTGATCCTTCTGAGGCCAAGAGCAAGATCATGGAAACCGGGCCGAGCAGACTAGCCATCGCAGACGGCTCGGGCGTGAGTCCGAAAGGGCGCTGAACATAGAGCGAGTATTCCTGCTCCACAGCACCAAGATCAGCAAAGGATGGGTTTGAGAAGAGCGCCATCAACGGAAGGTCGCCGGAGCCGAAGCTACGGATCTGGAGCGCCGCCACTAACAAATGAATCACAGATGCAATCATCAGCGGCGGCGCAATTACCCGCCACGTGAATGCTCCTCGCAACGCCGAGGCAGCCAAAAGTGGCGTGACCACTAGCGCCGCCGCGAATAGTCCACGAACGCTCAGCGCAGAGTTCCCGCCAGAGAGACTGGCCACGACGGCTGCGAGCGAGGAAATTGCCATGAATGAAAACGCGCCGACGAAGCTTTTGGAAGACAACGCCGCCGGAAGACGAAGCACCACGATTGTAGTTGCAAGAATCAGGCCGGGCGTGACACCAACCGTATTACCAACCGAGAAGACTGAGGGATATGGTAGAAGACTGAAGAAGATAAGGGCCTGGAGGATGGACGCGCCCGGAGGTTTGTTATGTGTCATGACTGACGTCACCGTACGAGCGCACCAAGGCTGCGCCGACACGCTCAGGGCTGAGCTCCTCGATTGCGGCCTCGATCGGGTCGACGAACGCTCCGTTAGTCGCCTGCAGTTCGCAACTTTGCATTGTCTCGCTGAGTGAGCGATCGACCACCATTCCAACGCCCAGTCCTCGCACGGTGTCACCTAGGTCTCCTACGTCCGTGACCACGACAGGCGTCCGATGTGCGATTGCAAGGTTGAGGACTCCACTTTGTGCATCGAACTGCTCATAGGGAAGGACCGCGACAAGATGTCGCGCAAACAGGTTGGGGACGTCGTCATCACTGATGAAGCGCGCATCCAAGAGACAGTTGCGCAGGCCTCTGCTGGCGATACCGTCAGCCAACTCAGATACGTACGCCGCGTCTCCCCTTCCAGCCACTGTGCACGGCGGATCACCCAGCTCCACCAATGCGTCGAGCAGCCGCAGGAGGCCCTTGTTACGACGTAGTACGCCGAAGCTGAGAAAACCCGCTGGCTCGGTATCTGGCCGAGATCCGCTAGCCCGCCAGACTGGGTGCGCCACAACCTTGATCTCCTGGGACTTCAGGCGCTTGTCCAGTTCGCTCGCCTGCCGCTCGGTGTGAACGATGACTGCGTCGACCCTTCCCCAGGCTCGCTCGTGTGCGAATTGAATCCACCTGGCAAGCCGTCGACCATCTTGGTGTGGGGCCACGTTGTGGACCGTTAGTACCACCCTGGCAGAGGTGGCCCGACGGATGGCCCGGACGAATCGCGCAGCGCCCTTGGACGGCAAGGATTGGAGGTGGACAATATCTGCGTGGTCGAGGTCTTGCTGCATTAACCAACGTGCCAACTCGTGTGCCTGACGACGATAAACGAGCATCCGGTCCAAGACACTGCGGGGACCGCGCAGATCAAGGGCTGGACTGGACACTACGCGTTCAACCGCGACGTCCCTCGATGCCTTCGCGCCAGCGATCATAACGTTGACATCGTTCATCTCCAGTGCGTACGCAATCTCCTTGACATAGGCGAGGTGGCCACCGCTGGGGACGTGCGTGTAAAGGACTACCTTCATGTCGACCTCACAAGCTTCGCGCCGTTGGTTCTAGCGTTGACCACCCCGCGCACGGCCCAACCTACTTCGCGGAATCTGCCACGGAGTAGGGGAATTCCGATGTAGTCAATTAAGAAACACACGAGGCGTGACAAGCATGTGCGACGAGGAGTGCGCCAGACCGCAATCCAAGAATTCCTCGCCATGAACGTCCTCCCCAAACGGGAATTAGTTCCTCCCGTTGATCCGCCCGGACGATGATCGGCCACCACTTCCTGAAGGACTCTGACGCTTGCTTTCGGGTCGCGTACCTGCCACTCGAGTTCTTCCCTATACAGGAACAGCCGCTCGTCCCAAGGCCCCCTTGTCTTGAAGGTACTGATCCTCAAGAGGAGGCAGGCGCCATTGATCCAGTCACACTGCATGCTCTCCCCGGGCACCTCGAGTTCGGCCACGGGTTGGCCGAACCCCATGTGCCGGGCGCGCCCGGTCATTGCGGAATAGGCACCGCCTCCGAACCAAACGCGGTCGCTCGAGGTCAAGATCCCCCCAACTGCGTCGCATTCCGGGCGTCCGCGAAGCACCGATTTCATCCTCCCGAGGGCCCCGCTTGCGATATCCAGGTCCGTGTTGAGGATCCAGACGTAGTCGATGCCAGGAGCAGCCATCGCAAGACCGCAGATGCGGTTGACCCCACCCGCATAACCCAGGTTGCGACCCTCGTCGATGATCTCGATGTTCGGATCGCCCCGTAAGTCCTTGAACCAGGACCCGTCGTTAACGACCACGGCCACGCGCGCGGGGCGATCAGACCGGCCAAGCAGGGACCGCACGAATGCCGTCGTCTCTCGCTCGTCTCCAAAGTGCACCACACCTGCGAGGACGTCTTCGCCGGTCGCCTTAGTCATCGCCTGTGCCACCCTTCAATCCCATCAGGTCGAGTTGGCGACTTACCACCTCGGAAGGATCGAACTCCCGCACCACTCTGCGTCGTGCCTCCCTCCCCAACGCGATCCGGTATTCAGGATCGCGGACTAGGATTTCGATCTTGGCCGCCAGGTCTGCAGCGTCACCCCTGGAGTGAATGAGACCTGTCTGCCCTGGTACCACGCTGTCGATGCAACCTGTTGCATCCGACACAACGGCCGGCACCTGCATTGCCGCGGCCTCAATTACCACGTTAGGGAATCCCTCGCGCGCGGACGGCAGGACCAACAGGTCCATGGCTGCGTATGCAGACCGCGGGTCCTCGACCGCACCCACAACCGTGGACGCTGGACAGGCATCGCGAATGGCCGCCACCAGTTGCGCTGATTCACTGACCTCCGAAGGACCGACCAGAAGGATGCGCACCCCAACGCCGGAGTTCCTCAGCAGCTCTAGCGCCTGAGCCAAGACTTGCAGACCCTTGTCGGGGACCAACCGTCCGACGAAGCCTACGACTGGCACTGCGGGTGAGCCCTCCACCGGCGTCGGCACGAGGTTCGCCACAGGCTTGAACTCCTCGTGGTCCACACCCTTGCGTGACATTGTCCATGACAACTTGTTGCGCCCCATCCCCAGTTGTCCGTAAGCCGAAGCCAGACTGCGCGAATTGGCGACAACATGTGTGGCAGCGGAGCACGTGAGGCGCTCGGTACATCTCAGGATCCAGCGCCGGAGCCCGTGCGTCGTCTCCAACCGAAGCCCACCGGTCGAGTACACGCGCACCGGAACCCCACACAAGCGGGCCGCCAGCATCGAGAGAAGGCTTGCCTTGGGCGAAAAGGCCAGCACCACCTCGGGACGTCGGACACGAATCAGCCGCACCCATTGGTGAAGGCTCTTCACGTCTTCCATAGGGCTGACTTCCCGGCTCATGTCGATCTGGTGCACCAGACTCACTCCGTCCAGGTCTACCAGGGAGTCAGACCCAGGGCTGGTGACCACCTCCACTAGGTATCCGCGCGAGGATAGGGCCGCGATCTGCGGGGCCAATAGCGTGCGCACGCTGATGGGCACCGTTGATGTCACGAGAACCAAGCGTTCCCTCTTGAGAGATGCCTGGCAGCGTATCCCCCCGCTCATTTGGCCGGGACTCCCTTCACCGTCGTGCCAGAAGGGACGTCGCGGACCACACACGCGGCGCCGCCGACGGTCGCGCCGGCACCGATCCGCAGTTGGTTCAGGACGACGGCCCCGACGCCCACGAGTGTCCCCTCGCCCACGACGCAGTCTCCGGAGATAGACGAGGCGGGATTAAGGCTGACGAAGTCGTCGACGACCGTGTCGTGGCCGATCGTCACGTTCGGGTTGACATGGACGTGACGCCCGAGGCGGATGTTGGTGGTGATTCGGGCACCCGCACACACCACGGTCCCAGCGCCCAGCGTCACGTCGGACCCGAGCGTGGCGACCGGGTGTACCAGCGTCGCCGCCAACAGCCCGGCTGCGTCGTAGCGACCGGCGATCATCCGTCGCACACGCGGGCTGCCTACGCCGACCACGTACCACACCCGGTCGGGCCAGCCAAGCGGCTCGTGCGTCCTGCCGAGAAACTCCACGCCCCGACACGCGAGCCGCTCGAGGTTAGCCTCCGAGGGCGCGTCGTCGACGACCCCGACTACCCGCCAGGTGTGATGGACAGCGTTGATTGCTTCCGCCACGTCGATCACTTCACGGCCGAAGCCGCCGGCACCCACCACGACCAGGTCCCGCTCATCCATCATGCCTCCCGAGGAACTCCGGCATCGTCACGTCACCCTCCGCCGAGATTCCTTCTCGGTGCACCACCTGAGCGATCGTGCGCCACAGGATGGTCAGGTCGAGCCGCAGGCTGCGATGGTCGACGTATTCAATGTCCTTCGCGAACTTCTCGTCCCAGGTGATCGCGTTCCGACCACTGACCTGTGCAAGACCGGTGACACCGGGGCGTACCTCGTGGCGCCTCGCCTGACTAGACGAGTAGCGGTCGAGATAGCGCACCAGCAACGGTCGTGGCCCGACGAGGCTCATGTCGCCCTTGACCACATTCCAAAGGGTCGGGAGCTCGTCGAGGCTTGTCGAGCGCAGCATGGCACCGAACGGCGTCAGCCGGTGCTCGTCGGTGACGAACCCCTTGGCCTCGTCGACCTCCAGCATGGTCCTGAACTTCGCCATCTCGAAGACGAGCCCGTTCTTACCAGGGCGGGGCTGGCGAAAGAGCACGGGCGAGCCGAGCTTGCGACGCACAAGCAGCGCAACCACGGCCTGGATTGGCGCGGACGCCACCAGAGCGATGCCTCCGACGACGATGTCGATCAGCCGCTTGAGCGGGTCGTACGGCTTCACCGGGCAGTCACCTCACGGACCGTTGTCTCGATGCGGGCGAACTCCTCGTCACTCGTCCCTGAGCCAGCGGGCAGAGTCAGCCCTTGGTCGAAGATGCGCTCGGAGGTGCCATCGGTGAGACCCGGTAGGCCGGCGGAGACGGGCTGCAGGTGCATCGGCTTCCACAGTGGACGAGTCTCGACATTCGCAGCCTCCATGGCCTTGCCGAGGTCTTCCGCCGTCCAGGGCGACTCAGCTGGGTCGACCACGATAGGCGTGAGCCAGCAGTTGTCCCCCGAGTCGTCAGCTCCACCGAGGATTCGCACGCCCGGCTGGTCGGCGAGCAACGCGCGGTAGCGGGTACGAAATTCCCTGCGACGGGCAACCATGTCGTCTAGGCGCACCAACTGGGCGCGGCCGAGCGCAGCCAGGATGTTGGAGAGGCGGTAGTTGTAGCCCACCTCGGTGTGCTCGTAGTGCGCCACCGGCTCACGGGCCTGAGTCGACAGCTTGCGCACGTGGTCCGCCAAGGCGCGATCGTCAGTCAGCAGCATGCCGCCGCCTGACGTGGTCATGATCTTGTTGCCGTTGAACGACACCACCGACGCGTCGCCGAACGAGCCAGCCGCGCGACCGTTGTATGTCGCCCCCAGCGACTCTGCCGCGTCGGACAGCAGTCGGACTCCAGCGCTTGAGGCGACTTCGGCGATCGCGTCGTACTCGACGCACTTGCCGAAGAGGTCGACCGGGACGATAACCGGGACGTGTGCCCCTTCGGCCTGCAACTGCTCGACTGCCTGAGCAAGTAGCACTGGGCTCATGTTGCCCGACTCTTCCTCTGCGTCCACGAAGAACGGCGTGGCCCCGACGTACCTGATCGCGTTGACCGTGGCGGCAAAGGTGAACGTAGAGACGGGCACCACGTCACCCGGGCCGACGCCCCACGACACCATGGCCAGGTGCAGGGCAGCCGTGCCCGACGCGAGGCCAACGGCGTGAGCCGCCCCTACCCGCGCTGCGACCTCCTCCTCAAATGCAGTGAGGTCAGGGCCTGCCGGCGCCACCCATCCGGACTGCATGGCGCGCAGGACGTATTTCTGCTCGAGCTCGCCCACGTCGGGCGGGGAGAGCAGGATCCGAGAGGCAATCACACATACATCCTTACGACGCCGCTGATTCGGCGTGCACTCGCTCGTACTTGGGCTCGCGTTCCGAATCGTCTTCTACAAGTGTCGGGTCGGGGAGGTGCACCCAGTCCTCGAAGGCTTGGAGCATGCCGAGATGGGTGCCGTGGAGGTCGTGGGCGCGCACGACATCGACGCTCAGTGGCGCAACCTCGGCGTGCGAGACCATGGGGTGCTTGGAGCGCTCGTCGTCCTCCGAGCCTCCGAAGAGCTGTTCGTGGAGCTTCTCCCCCTCGCGCAGGCCGGTGAAGAGGACCTCGATGTCCTTACCCGATTGGGCGATGAGCTGATGTGCGACGTCGAGGATCTTCACCGGCTCACCCATGTCGAGGATCATGACCTCGCCGTTCTCTCCGATCGAGCCAGCTTGGATCACCAGCTGGACCGCTTCCTCGACCGTCATGAAGTAACGAGTCACGTCAGGGTGGACGACCGTCACGGGTCCTCCGGCGGCGATCTGCGCGGTGAAGGTGTGCAGCACCGAACCACGGCTCCCAAGAACGTTGCCGAAACGCACGCTGATGTAGGTCCCGTCCGCGCGCTGCGACATCGACGCCGTCAATCGTTCGGCGATGCGCTTGGAGTAGCCGAGGACGCTCTTGGGGTCGGCAGCCTTGTCGGTGGAGATGTTGACGAACGTCTCGACGCCGACCTCGCAGGCGACCTCGAGCACGTTGGCGGTACCGAGCACGTTGGTCTTCATCGCTTCGTAGGGATACTGCTCCAGCATCGGGAGATGTTTGAGCGCGGCCGCGTGGAAGACCACCTCGGGCCGCCGCTCCTGGAACACGCGACGCAACGCCTCAAGGTCTCGGATGTCGTTGAGTACGACTTCCTCGCTGTCGAGGAGTGCTTGACCTCGGATCGACAGCTGCACTCCGTGGAGGGCAGACTCATCGCGGTCGAGCATCATCAGCTCCGCCGGGCCGAAGTGATCAAGCTGGCGGCACAGCTCCGAGCCGATCGAGCCGCCGGCGCCGGTGACCAAGACCCTTTTGCCGGTGACATAACCCGCGATCGCAGCCACGTCGGTTTCGATCGCGGCGCGCCCGAGGATGTCGTGGAGGTTGACATCACGGATGTCGCGCACGTCTGCCTTGTCAGCGAAGCTCTCAGCAAAGGTGGGGAGCACCTTCAGGTCGATCCCCGCGACTCGCGCCTGCTCGGCGAGAGGCTTGAGCAGATCCTTCGAAGCCGACGGGATCGCTACGACGACGGCGTCTGCGTTGGTGTTCGCGACCACCTCGGGCAACTCCTCAAGGGTGCCCATCACCGGGATGCGGTAGTGGCTGCGGCGCCGCTTCCACGGGTCGTCGTCGACGAAGGCCACCGGAAGGAAGCCCGACTCTGGACGGCTGAGCATCGAGCGCACCAAACGGCTGCCGCTGTAGCCCGCGCCCACCACGACGGTCCGCCGTGCGTGCGGCACGTCCAGCACGAAGACGTGATCGGACTGGTAGCGCCAAGCGGCACGGGTCACCAACATCGCAAGGAGCCCCAGTGCGGTGCCACTGACCGGGACGCTGCGCGGCACCCACGACGGGTCGACCCACACGTTGGCGAGGAAGATGACCAGGCCGGAGATGGTCGCCAGCCCCGCGAGGTGCAAGGTCTCCTCGATAGATGCGACCGCCACGCGCCCCTGGTAGACGCGCCACAGCAAACCAACAAGAGTCATCAGCAGACCACCGCACAGGCCCAGCACCGCGGCCCGGACCATCAGGTCCGCGGCTGGAAGACCGTCCGACCTGACCCAGGTCGCAAAGAGGTAGCCGACTGCAAGCGCAACGACATCGAAGACCAGCAGCACCGTCGTCCGCCGGGCGCGCACGAGCCGTTGCATCTCACGCTTGGTCACTGAAGTTCTTCCCCCGCCTTCGCGGCCCCACGCCGCTCTCGACATTGTTCCCGACGCGACGGGCCTCGTTGCACGAACGAACGACTCCACCACTGTCACGTGCGCCACACTCACTCCGCCCCACACAAAAGGGTGGTCCTTCCGACGTCGCCGCCGCCCTCCTTGACCATGGGTGTCGCCTTCAGCTCCACGCTCTCGGCTCGTCCGACCGGTGCTGTCATCTGCCAGTTGACCTCGATCTGGGCCTGCGGCTCGAGCCAGAGCGGCACCTTCGCCACCGGGCGACCGCGATAGGTGGCGAGGTCCTCATCGGTCGGCTTGCCGTCGACCACGATGTCGGTGATCTCGCCACCTGTTGGCCCGACGATGGTGAAGGTGTCGAGCTGCACCCCACGCGGCACGCCGTAGTCGCCCGATCCGGTGATCGACACGGGAAGCGACGCCACGCCAGGGGGAGTGTCGGAACGCACCATCAGACGCCCCATCACCTCCGCAGTGTCGCCCTCGCACGAGGTGACCTCGAGGTCAGTCTGGTGACGCAGGAAGTAGCTCATCTTCGATCCGGTCGAGTCGTTGGCGTAGACACCGACCTGCAGCGGTCCGCCGCGATCCACAGGCAGCTCGCCGGCTATGCGTGTGCCTGCGAGATCGCCCTGCTCGACCTCGTCGAACGAGTGGAGCAGCACACGTCCCTCGTCGACCCCCCGGGAGAGCGACTCGAGCAGACCCTGTGGGCTCGCGCTCCCGCTGAGGGCGGCGTCGAAGACGCCGGTTGCCACCTTCGCGAAGAACGCGTCCTCAGCCTTGGGGTCCTCGGCGTAGCGCAGGTAGGGCTGGTGGACGAGCTCGTCGACGAAGTTGTCCTGCGTGAGCTCGACTCCGTCGACGGTGAGGCCGCCCGTCGCACCCACGACGTACGACATCGCGGCGGGGTCGACGGAGAGGACACCGTCGACTTGTCGGCCCGTCTCCTCCGCGAAGCGCGCCGCCATCAGCTCACTCGCTCTCGGGAAGTCAGGGATGAATACCGCGTCCTGAAAATGCGTGCCGGGCTGTTCGAACCAGATCTGCTGTTCTTCCGCGGTCAGTGGCAGAACAGGCCGCTCGAGGGCTGCACCCAACGAACGCACTGGCCTGGTGTTGCTCATCGTGACCCGGCCGTGCTTGGCGGTCAGGGTGGTCATGATCCCCGGCATGCCTCCGAGTGAGCGGACCTCAGCAGAGTTCTGGAAGATCACGAGGTAAGTTCGCCGCTCCTCGGAGCCCAGCATCCCAGGCACGAGCGCAGCGCCCGTGGCGGCCGCGGTCACCGCGCGATCAGCACGAACCACCTCGGCAAGGGCGTCGTCGTACGGCTCCCGCACGGCAGCGAGAAGGCGACCCGTGTCGACCTGCTCGAGCTCGGCGCGAGCCTTGCTGAAGCCCTCGGCTGCCCGGGCCAGCGGATCAGCAGCCTGCTCGATCGGCGCGAGCGGGATGCGTCCCTTGCGAGGCGTGAAGGTGGCCGGGTCCAGCCCGGTCTCGAGGAGCGGCGCGAGGGCGTCATCGCCGATCACGTGGATGGCGCTGGAGACCCGGGCCACCGCGTCGGCGTCGTCACCGACGAACGGCAGTGCTGACAGAGCCCGCCAGGTGACGGAGTCCGTGCGGTCGGCGGCGTCGCTCGCGTGGTCGCGCAGGCGCTCGGCCTGTAGCGACAAGCCCGCGGTCTCGCCGGCTTGGAGGTTAGATCCCAGGTCGCTCGCCGCGTCGCGCGCCGAATGCAGGTCGTCGGCCACGAGCCAGATCTGGGAGGCGGCCCATCCAACGGCCACGAGGACGCCCACGGTCAGCACCAGCAACACTCGGCGCCAACGGCGTCGGGGTACGTCAGAGGAGCACACGAGAATCACCGGCAGTCAGACACGCAGATGGCGCTCACCCGCATCCCGGTGAGCGCCATCGCAGAGGTGTGAAGAGGTTGAGCGCGGATCAGCGCGTGACGCGGAAGAACGTGCTCGTCCGGTAGCTCTTGAACACCGACGTCGCCGGGGCGGTGGCCACGATGCGCACCTTGTAGCCGCTCGGCCGGAGGTCACGGAACTTGAAGGTGAGAGCGTCGCCGGAGAAGTAACGCTCGACGCTGCGCACGAGCTTGTCGTCCTTCCGGCGGATGACGTTGACCTGGACGTCGCCGCGCGGCGAGGCGTTGCCCGCAGAGAACCAGTTGACGCGGACGCGGACGGTGCGGCCCTTCTGCACCGGGGTGTTCGTGGTGACCGTGCACGTGGTCTCCACGGTCTGCGGGTAGGGGTCGGCAGCAGTTGCCGACGGTGCTACCAGCGCAGCACCGAAGGTGAGCGCAGACGTGGCGATCAGAGTCGCGAACTTCTTCATGAAAACGTGTCTCCCGTAGTTTCGGCGCAGGCTCGACGTCCCACGTCCTCGTGTCCCCACAACAAGTACAAGGAACCGCCCCTGAGTCTGGGGCAAGTTGGACCTGACACTAGTCGACAACCTGCCCAGTTGCCGAAAGTCGGCCCACCTCGGGACACAGCCCACCCTTATGAGCCGAGTGGGTCAGCTGGCGCTGCGACGCTTGCCGGCCTGCGAATACCCGTAGTAGTCGCCGTAGTAGCCGCTGCCGGCCTCGCGCTTGGACAGGCGGTTGAGGATGACCCCGAGCGGCTTCGCGTCCACGGACGCCAGGTTGTCCAGTGCCGTCTGCAGCTGGGCGTCGTGCGTCTTCCCGGACGACACCACGACGAAGGCACCGTCGGCCTTGGCCGCGAGGACCGCAGCATCGGTGACCGGCAGCAGCGGCGGCGCATCGATGATCACGAGCGCCTCGGTCGAGAGCTTCTGGAGGAGCTGGCGCATCGCCTTGGAGCCGAGGAGCTCACTCGGGTTCGGCGGGATGGTGCCGGCGGCGAGGATCCGCATGTCGGGGTGCTCGGCGGGGGTCTGCAGGGCTTCTTCGAGAGTCAGTCGACCAGCCAAGACGTCAGTGAGGCCCACGCCTTCCGCCAGCTCGAACTCGGTGGCGACGGTGGGTCGACGCAGGTCGCCGTCCACGAGGACCACGCTCTGCCCGGATGCCTCGATGGCGGCTGCGAGGTTGGCCGCGACGGTCGACTTGCCGTCCCCCGGGAGGGGGCTGGTCACCACGACCACGCGCGGCGGGTTGTCGACGTTCATGTACATCAGGTTGGTGCGCAGCTTGCGGAACGCCTCCGACGAAGGCCCACCGCCGGCACTGACCGACGACTGGTCGACCGCGAGGTGCGCGGCCTCGCCGGGCTCGCGCTTGAGCACCCGCGCGATCGGCACGGTCGCGACGACACTGACGTCGAACTTCGACTCGATGTCGGCTTGGGTGCGCAAGCGCTGGTCAAGGGTGTTGCGGACCATCGCGTAGCCGAAGGCCAGCAGCAGTCCAAGGACTCCTCCGAGTGCGAGGTTGCGCAGCGGCACCGGCGAGATCGGCGCCGAGGGCAGCTCAGCCGACTCCACGGGCATCACCCGCGGGGTGCCGGCGCGCTCTCGACCCTGCGGGTCCTCGATCGCGCTCACCTGGTCGGCCAGCGCGGCAACCCATGCGTCCGCGAGCTGCTGCGCCTCGAGCGGAGTGCCGGCCTGCGCCGTGATCTCGAGGAGCACCGTGTCAGCAGGCTGGGTGACCGAGATGTCCCGGACCAGCGAGGACGGGCTCACCTCCAAGCCGAGGTCGTCGATGACCGCCTCGGCAGTGGCGCGACTGGTGGCGATGCTGACGTAGCTCACGGCGCGCGACTTGGCGAGGGAGTCGTTGACGGAGTTCAGTGCCGGGTCGTCAGTGGGACCGGTCGACACGAAGCCGGACGCGTTGGCGGCATAGACCTTCGGCTGCGTCGCCGTGTAGATCCCGGCCAGGGCAAGGCACACCACGACGACGAGGACCACGCCCAGCCAGTGCCTGCGCAGGATCCGCAGATAATCGGCCAGTTCCATGTATCGCGCTTCCCCTGTGGCGGTCGACAGCGCCTGCTGGCGCAGCGGCCCACTCTAGACCAGTGCCCATGGCACCTACACTTCCCGGATGCAGGGCGACGAAGCGACCGCGGGGCAGGTGGAGCTCGAGCTCCTGGCCGCTCGCGTTGATGTGGTCGTCGGCGGTGTCGCTGCTCCTGAGCTGGAGAAGTCCATCCGAGTCGCTTGGGACCGCTGCCTGGCGACGGAGCCACTGGCGAGACCAAGCGCGGAGATCGAGGTCGTCCTCGACTCCGATCCATCGGTCGTCGCCGATGCCCGCAACCGCGGCGCTGTCGCAGGTGCCGACCACGACGTCGTGATGTCATCGCTCACCTCGACCCTGACCCTGAAGGCCATCGAGCTTCAGCACGGTCGGCTCCTCATGCTGCACGCCTGCGCGCTGGCCGACCCGGACACCGGCAACGCTGTGGTGCTGGTGGCTCCGTCAGGCACCGGCAAGACCACAGCAGCGCTGACGCTCGGTCGAGAGCTCGGCTACCTCACCGACGAGACAGCGGCGATCGGCCCGGACGACGTCGTCGTCCCGTATCCCAAACCGCTGTCGCTGTTGGTCGACGGTCAGCCGCCCAAGCGTCAGATGTCACCGACCGATCTTGGCCTGCTTCCCGCGGGACCCGAGTCCAGAGTTGTGGCTCTGGCTCTGCTCGACCGTGTCGACGAGCACGTCGCGCCGACGGTCGAGACCTTGCCCGTACTGGAGGCTCTTGCCGCGATCGCCGAACAGAGCTCGGCCATCCACCTCTTGCCGCGTCCGTTGCACCTGATCGCAGATCTCCTGCAGCGCACCGGTGGCCTGAGACGGCTCCGCTACCGAGACGTGTCCGACGCTGCACCCCTCGTCCACGACCTGCTCCGGAGCGTGTCCCGATGAGGGCTCGCCGACTGCCGGTCGTGGACGAGTACGTCGACGGCGACCAAGTGGCCGTCCTCGCGGGTGGCCAGGTCACTGTCCTGTCGGCGGTCGCCTCGGCGACCCTGCTGGCGGTTGGCGGCGAGTGGACCCATGTCCAGGCGATTGCCGACGTGGTCGTCGAGGCCGTCGGGCCCCCACCGCAGGGCTCGCCCGAAGATGCCATCGCCGGAATCCTCACGACGCTCCAATGCTTCGAGCTCGTGGAGCTGAGGGCGTGAGCGCCTGGCGCCACACGCCGGAGATTCTCAAGTTGCCCTCAAGTTCTCTTCCAGAAGGCATCGAGTTGGCAAAATCCCGCCCTCCGGCGTGAGGTGGCCGCTTACGTTTGAGCCCGCCACGTGGGGTGGCAAGGCGAAACGATGGCCGCCGCACGTCATCGACAGGGGTATCCAGTGTCTGACGTCACGAGCACGACCTCCCGGCGGCCGAGCCGACGCGCCGTGGTCCGCACCGCCGCTCACGCCGCCTGGGCGGTGCCGGCCATCCAGATCGCCGCGGCTGCACCCGCGTTCGCCAGCTCGCTCGTGAACGACATCCAGGGTGGTTCCGCGACCATCACGAAGAGCGGGCCAACTCAATACACCGCCAGCGGTATCACCGTGGCTTCCGACGGCCCCACCGCCCTGGCAAGCGGAACCGTGCAGCTCCTTCTCACTGTTGCCGGCGGCAAGAACAATCCCGTCTGGGCGGCAACGCCAGCTCCAGCTGCCACGGGCTCCTGGTTGTTCCTCGGCGGCGTGGACTCCCACGTCCTGACGTTCGTCTACAACGGCACAGTGGGCAAGGGCGCCACGACGCCGTTGGCGGGCACCCTCACGGCATCGCTGACCAGCGCCCAAGGCGGGCCCACGGTGACCGCCTCATTCGTTTACACCGGACCTGCCTGACGACCCGGGAGGGTCGCCACCACGGTGGCGCCGGTCCCGAGTGTGCTCTCCACCGACACCTCACCCCCGTGCGCCTCGACGATCGTCTTGACGATGTGGAGGCCCAGCCCCGTGCCCGGCACCTGCCGCCGGCGCGCGTTGGCGCCGCGGTAGAAGCGGTCGAAGACGTGGTCGAGGTCGGCGGGGTCGATGCCCTCGCCGTCGTCGGCGACGGTGAGCTCGACGCGGTCGCCTGGCTCCGTCAGCGTCACCGCGACGTGGCCGTCGGGACCGGTGTAGGTGATCGCGTTGTCGAGCAGGTCGTCCATCACCTGACGCATCCGCATCGCGTCGACCACGACGACGAGGGAGTCCGGTACGGATGCGGTCAGCGAGACGCCCGCGGCTTCCGCGTCGGGCGACGCCGCCTCCACGGCCTCTCGGACGACAGAAGCGAGGTCGACCGGGTGCGGATCGATGAGCGGCGAGCCCGAGCTCGCGCGGGTCAGGAAGAGCAGGTCGGCGACCAGGTGGGAGAGCCGCAGCACGTTGCGGCGCGCGGCCGCCACCTGCCGGTGCACGTCGGGGCTGGCGTCGGCACCCGCCTCGAGCAGCTCGAGGTAGGCGAGCGCGGACGTGAGCGGCGTACGCAGCTCGTGGGAGACGGTCGCGACGAAGTCGTCCTTGACGTTGACGGCCTGGATCAGCTCGGTGACGTCGCTGTAGGCCAGCACCGCGCCGGTCAGGTCGCCGGCGCGGTCGTCGTAGGTCCGCGCGGTCACCGAGATCGCGCGGCGCGCGGTCGGGTCCTCACCGATCCAGACGAGCAGGTCGTCGAACTCCTCCCCCGCGGCCGCGCGGGCGCACGGCATCTCCGCGCTGGTCAGTACACGCTCCTGCTCGGCGTCGTAGACGAAGCCGTCCTGCCCGGAGCGGCCGCTGTGCCCGCCGGGGAAGGCGATGTCGAGGAACTCCTTCTGGCGTCGGTTGTAGGGCCCGTAGGTGCCGTCGGCGTCGATCACCAGCAGCCCGACGTTGACGGTCTCGAAGAGCGCGACCGCCTTGCGCTGGACGTCGTCGGCTGCTGCCTCCGCCGCGTCGAGGCGCTCGAGGAAGGCCTGGCGCTCGGTGAGATCGACGACCTGCGAGATGAAGTGGAGCGGCCGGCCGCCCTCGTCGCGCATCAGCGCCACCGACAGGTCCCCGACCAGCGTGCTGCCGTCCGCGCGGACGTACCTCTTGAAGACGCGGTAGGAGTCGATCTCGCCGGCCAGCGTCCGGGCGACGAGGCGCATGTCCTTGTCGAGGTCGTCGGGGTGGGTGAGGTCCTGGAAGGTCAGCGTCGTCAGGACGTCAGGGTCGTAGCCGAGCATGTCGCACAGGGCGACGTTGGCGGTGAGGAACTGCCCCTCGGGGGAGACCAGCGCCATCCCCACGGGCGAGTGCTCCATGGTCACGCGCCACAGGTCGTCGGTGTCGGGCAGCGTCCGAGGCTCCACGAATCCCCCCAATGCCGGAAGCGGGCAACCCCCACCGTACGACTCGGCGCGGGGGCGGTCAGGCCCTCGCGGGAAATGAGGGGAAACCTGACGTTCAGCGCGGGAGCGTGATCCGGACGGTGCTGCCGACCCCGGCCTCGCTCGTCATGGAGACCTCGCCGCCGTGGGCCTCGACGATCATGCGCACGATGCTGAGCCCCAGCCCCGTGCCGGGGACCTGGCGCCGGTGGGCGTTCTGCCCGCGGAAGAAGCGCTGGAACATCCCCGGCAGGTCGGACTCGTCGATGCCCTCCCCGTCGTCGGCGACGGTGAGCACGACCTGCCCGTCGGAGGCCTCGAGGGTGACGGCGACGTGCCCGTCGGGGCGCCCGTAGAGAATCGCGTTGGCGATCACGTTGTCGACGACCTGGCGCAGCCGCATCCCGTCGGCCACGATCTCGAGCGACTCGGGCAGGGCCGCCGTCATGTCCACGCCGGCGGTGGCGGCCGTCGGGCGCGCCGCCTCGAGCGCGTCCGCCACGATCGGCACCAGGTCGACGCGGTAGGGGTCGATCAGCGACGAGCCCGCGGTGGCGCGGGTGACGAAGAGCAGGTCGGCCACGACGTGGGAGAGCCGCCGGATGTTGCGCTGCACGGCGATGAGCTGGCGCCTCACGTCGTCGCCCACGCCCGCGTCCTCGAGGAGCTCGAGGTGGGCGAGCGCGGACGTCAGCGGCGTACGCAGCTCGTGGGAGACCGTCGTGACGAACTCGTCCTTGACCTTGAGCGCCCGCATCAGCTCGGTCACGTCGTGGTAGGCCAGCGCGGCGCCCGTGAAGGCACCGTGCCGGTCCCGCACGGACCGCGCGGAGACCGACATCGCGCGCCGGGTGTGCGGATCCTCGCCCACCCACAGCAGGAAGTCGTCGAACTCCTCCCCCGCCACCGCCCGGGTCGTCGGCATCTCCTCGGAGGTGAGGGGGCGCGTCTGGTCGGCGTCGAAGAGGAAGCCGGTCTGGCCGACCCGGCCGCGGTGGCCCTCGGGGAAGGCCATGTGCATGAACGCCCGGTGGCGCGAGTTGTAGCCCTGGTAGGCGCCGGTCGCGTCGAGCAGCAGGAGGCCGACCGCGACCGTGTCGAAGACGGCGTCGGCCTTGCGCTGCTCGGACTCGATGGTCGCCTCGGCCACGTCGAGGCGCTGCGCGATCGCGTGGCGCTCGGTGAGGTCGACGATCTGGCAGATGAAGTGGATCGGGGTGCCGTCCGGCGCCCGCAGCAGGGCCACGGACAGGTCGCCGATGACGACCTGGCCGTCGGCTCGGACGTAGCGCTTGGTGATCCGGTAGGAGCTGATCTCGTCGGCCAGCGCCTGCAGCACCAGGCGTACGTCACTCGAGAGGTCGTCGGGGTGGGTGATGTCGCGGAACGTCAGCCCGGTGAGCACCTCGGGCGGCTGCCCGAGCATCTCGCAGAGCGCGACGTTGACGCTGATGAGGTCGCCGCTCAGCGAGACCAGGGCCATCCCTACCGGGGAGTGCTCCATGGTCAGGCGCCAGAGGTCATGTGTCTGAAGCATGTCGATCTGAGCCGTCACCGGCACCCCTTCCACCCTTACAGGTGGGACCCAACGTAGGAGCGCGGAGCCGCGTCAAGACCATTCTTGGGGATACCTGCGACCAAACTGAGCAGACCGCCCCGTGCCAGGCACGGGGCGGTCTGGATCAGTCGACGCTCGCTCAGGCCGAGACCAGCACCTGCACCTCGGCCACCGAACCGGTCGCGGCCACGACGCGCGTGTCCACCGGCTCGGCCTGGGGGGCCAGGGTCCGCAGGGTCCACTCGCCGTCACCGGCGAAGAAGCGGAAGTGCCCGGTCGCCGAGGTCGGGACCTCGGCGGTGAACTCGCCGGTCCGGTCGAGGAGGCGCACATAGGCGTTGCCCACCGGCTCTCCGCCGCCGCGCAGCACCTGGCCCTGGATCACGGCCTCCTTGGCGACGTTGACGCCGTCGAGGGACAGCCCGCCCTCAGTCGCGCCGCACATCAGGCGTCCGCCTTGCCGGGCTCGTCGCCGAGGGCGACGGGGACGCCGACCAGGGAGCCGTACTCGGTCCACGAGCCGTCGTAGTTCTTGACGTTCTTGCGGCCGAGCAGCTCGGTCAGGACGAACCAGGTGAGCGAGGAGCGCTCACCGATGCGGCACAGCGCGATGGTGTCCTTGTCGGTGTCGAAGCCGACCTCGTCGTAGAGAGCGGTGAGCTCCTCCTCCGACTTGAAGGTGCCGTCGTCGTTGGCGTTCTTGCTCCACGGCACGTTGACCGACGTCGGGATGTGGCCGGCGCGCTGGGCCTGCTCCTGCGGGAGGTGGGCCGGGGCGAGCAGCCGGCCGGCGTACTCGTCGGGGCTGCGCACGTCGACCAGGTTCTGCGTGCCGATGGCCGCGACGACCTCGTCACGGAAGGCGCGGATCGAGGTGTCCTGCTCCTGCGCGACGTACGACGTCTTGGCGCGGGTGGGCAGCTCGTCGGTCAGCTGGCGGGAGTCGAGCTCCCACTTCTTGCGGCCACCGTCGAGGAGCTTGACGTCGGAGTGGCCGTAGAGCTTGAAGTACCAGTAGGCGTAGGCGGCGAACCAGTTGTTGTTGCCGCCGTAGAGCACGACGGTGTCGTCGTTGCTGACGCCGCGCTCGGAGAGCAGCGCCTCGAACTGGGCCTTGTTGACGAAGTCGCGACGGACCTGGTCCTGGAGGTCGGTGGTCCAGTCGAGCTTGATGGCGCCACGGATGTGGCCCTTGTCGTAGGCGGTGGTGTCCTCGTCGACCTCGATGAGGACGACGCCGTCGGTGTCGAGGTTGTCCTCGACCCACTGGGCGGTGACGAGCGAGTTCTCGCGGCTCATGGTGGTGCTCCTTGGTGTGTGTTCGTTGGTCGAAGTCGGATCTCGGTGGTCGAGGAAGGCGCCCTGGCGCCTGTCACGAGACCGATCAGGCGGTGACGCGACGGATGAGCAGGTAGACCTCGCAGCCGAGGCAGAAGGCGAAGACGGCGTTGAGCAGGGCGGCGACGAGGGCGAACCCGACGGCGACCTGCGCGACGACCGTCGCGCCAGCCAGGAAGGCGAGGAGCCCGACGAGCGCGAACGCCAGGCCCACGGCTTGGGCGAAGCGCGGCGGCTCGGGGGCCTCCCACTCGGTGGGCGGGGCCAGCCGGGGCCGGACGAGGGTGCGGAAGAGCCAGGCGTGCGGCGTGGCCTGCACCCCGCGCACGGCGCCGATCCCGAACAGCACGGCCTGCGCCGCCAGGAGTACGACGTTGGCGGGCGAGGGCAGCAGCAGCACGGCGACCAGGACGACGGCGGTCAGTGCTGCGGCGAGCTGCGGGCTGCGCGGGTCGATGGCCCCGGTCGGGGGGCTGACGACGCCGGGCGTGGTGCGGGGCGTGGCGGTGGTGGACATGTCTCTCCCTGGTCTGGTCGGCGGGCGCGGCACGAGGCCGGGCGCGCTGCGGCACGCGCAACGCTGGGTCCCACCAAGGAGCATAGTCCAGTAATGTGATGGACTTTGTTGCTCAGATCAGGGGCGGGACCCCGACGACATTCGACACAGCGCCGAGCGCACGCGGCAGTGGTCCACTGCGCGGCGCTTGGTGAGCATGGTCGAGGACATGACGCAGACACTAGGCCGTCTGCCGGCTCGATCCACGTGGTGTCTCATGATGTGGGCCTAACGTCCGTATCGTGGGATCAGGCCTGCGCGAGGGCAGTCAGGACCTGGTCGCGGCTGGGCGCCCCGGTGGCGCGGGTGACCTCGGCGCCAGTCGCGTCGAGCACCACGGTCGTGGGCGTGCGCAGGATGCCGAAGGCGCGCGTCGCGTCGAGGTGGTGCTCGGCGTCGATCTCGACGTGGGCCACGCCCTCGACCAGGGCTGTCACCTCGCCGAGCACCCGGCGGGTGGCGCGGCACGGCGCGCAGAAGGCGCTCGAGAACTGGAGCAGCGTCGCCCGCTCCCCCAGGGTCTCGCCTGCCGCCGCCACGAGGTCGGCGCCGGGGGGTCTCGTGACGGGCGCCGGGGCGCCCTCCTCGACCAACGGCTCGTTGGGCTGGCGTACGGCGTGGGTGCCGCGGAAGCGGCCGTCGGTGCCGGCGCGCCACAACCCGAAGCCGACCACCAGCACGACAGCGGCGACGACGATCCAGGCTCCGGAGCTCATGGTCGGGTGAACGCTCCCGTGGACCGCAGTGTTCCCGCGGCCCTCACCGCTTGGCTCGCAGCTTCGCGACCTGGGCGCGGAGCCGCTCGTTGTCCGCCTCGAGCGCGAGCACGGCGGCGATGCCGGCGAGGTTGAGGCCGGCAGCCAGCAGGTCGCCGATCCGGCGAAGCCGGTCGACGTCGTCCTCGCTGTAGAGGCGGGTGCCGCCGGAGGTGCGGTCGGGAGCCACCAGGCCGCGGCGCTCGTAGACGCGGAGGTTCTGGATCTGCATGGACGCCATCTCCGCGGCCACCGAGATCGCGAAGACCCCTTCACTGCGCTCGGGCATCTCCACCTCCTTCCATCTCGACTGGGGACTTGATTCTGCCTGATCTTGGGACTATAAGAAATATGTATCCAGCGATACAGATCCGCCACACCAACAGACTGAGGAGGAAGACACCATGCTGATCCGCAGCGCAGACCCGTTCCGTGAGTTCGACCGGCTCGCGCAGCAGATGATGGGCACCACGAACCGCCCCGTCGTCATGCCGATGGACGCCTGGCGCGAGGGCGACCGCTTCGTCCTCGAGTTCGACCTCCCGGGGGTCAACCCCGACTCGGTCGACCTCGACGTCGAGCGCAACGTGCTGACCATCCGTGCCGAGCGCGTCGCCGCCAACGGCGACTGGCAGATGCTCGCCTCCGAGCGGCCGCGTGGCGCGTTCAGCCGCCAGCTCGTGCTGGGCGACAACCTCGACCTCGACCGGATCGAGGCGGCGTACAAGGACGGCGTGCTGCGACTCGTCGTACCCGTCGCCGAGAAGGCCAAGCCGCGCAAGATCGAGCTCAAGACCGAAGGGTCGCACCAGGCGATCGAGGCCTGAGGCTCCTGCGGGGGAGACGGACGGGCCCCGGGAATGCGCTTCCCGGGGCCCGTCGTCGTGTCGACGCTGGGTCAGCGCTTGAGCTTGACGACCTTCATGATGTCGCCGGAGCCGACCTTGCCCTTGCCCTTGATGCGGAGCACGAGCTTGTGCTTGCCCTTGCCGAGCGGCTTCTTCAGGGTGACGCTGCCGACACCCAACTTGGCCTTGCCCTTGCCGATCTTCTTGAGCTTGAGCTCACCGTTCGCGCGCTTGCCCTTGACCTCGTAGGCCACGACCGTCGCGTTGACCTTCTTGGACTTGAGCGGCTTGGCCTTGATCGTCAGGCCGATCCGCTTGCCCGAGACCTTCGCCTTGACCTTCGGCTTGTAGCCGACCTTGGCGGTCGTCTTGGTGAGCGCCTGGCCCTGCGCGAAGCCGGCGTCGTTGGTGACGCGGCCGGTGACCTTCTTGCCGAGGTACTTCCTGGTCAGCTTGAGCGACGGCCCGGTCGCGACGACCGTGCTGCCGACGAGCCACTCGTAGGTGATCCTGGAGTCGGCCTGGGTGTTCCAGCGGCCCTCGTCGAGCCGTACGGTCTTGCCGACCCACGCGTCACCCTTGACCTCCGGGCGCACGAGCGCCTTGACGTCCTTGGTCAGCGCGGCGGAGATGCCGGTCGTGACCTGGCCCGGCTTCACCGTGATCGTGAGGGCGTCCTCGGGGAGGGCGTTCTTCCACCACTCGGAGACGTGGTTGTGGCCACCGAACCGGACGGTGTAGTCGCCGGCCCACAGGGTGCGGTCGTCATAGGTGCCGTCCGCCTCGGTGCGGGTGCTGCCGGCGTCGAGGCCGTCGCTGTTGCGGAAGGCGGCGAACCCGAAGTCCGGGAGGCCGCCGGCCTCGCTCGTCACCGCGCCGCTGACGCCACCGGCCACGGGCAGGGTGAAGTCGAGGGTCTGCGGCGCCGCCGTCACGACGGTGGCCGTGTTGTAGGCGAGCTTGTTGCCCGACCACGTGGTGCGACGCAGGAAGTCACCCTCCTCGCGCGGACCCTGGTTCTCCTCCGTGTCGACCTCGATCTTGAACTCGGTCTCCCCGCCGATGCGGTCGAGCTCGGTGAAGACGTACTGGCCGGCGCGGTTGCTGTAGGTCGAGGCGACCACCTTGGCGTAGTCCGGGTTCGCCGGGGTGTCGTAGACGTTGACCACGTAGCCGACGCCGATGGCGCCGAGCTCGTCGCGGACCGTGCCGCTGAGGTCGACGCCGTTGGGCGCGGCGTTCGTCTTGGCGGCCAGGGCCGCGTCGATGCCGGTCACGGCCTGCCCGGGGGCGACGGTGACCCGGTTGGCACCGGCGTAGTTGTTGGCCGGCACGTTGTTCCAGAACTCGCCGACGTACTCGCCGATCGGGTCGCTGAAGGACACCACGTGCTCACCGGTGTTGACGCCCTCGATGAGGTAGGCGCCGTTGGCGTCGGTCCAGTCGCACCCGCTGCTGGAGCACGCGCGCGCCCGGTGGAGCGGCACGCCCGCCTCACTGGTGATGCGACCGGCGATCGAGCCGCCGGGGGCCAGTGTCACCACGCCGACGTCGGCGCCGGCGACGGTCGGGGTGACCGCGTCGGCGGTGGCCAGGGAGGCCTTGTCGTTGAACCACTCCGTGGCCAGCGACTCGTTGCCGTAGTAGCCGCTGAACCGCAGCTTGACCGAGGGAGTGCTGGTGCTGAGGCGGAAGGTGCCGTCGGCGGCGGTGTCGACGTCGTCGATCTCGGTGCCGGCTGCGGCGTCGTACGCCGTGACCGTCGCGTTGGACACGGGCTTGCCGGCGGCGGTGCGGACGACACCGACCACGCTCGGGATGCGCTCGACCGTCCACGGGGCGAGCGTCTGCGCTGCGCCCGCGACCGTGATCACGTCGGCGGTCGCCTGGTCCGCCTTGTCGCGGTACCACTCGTCGGTGTAGTCGGACGAGTAGAACTCGAGCTTGTAGGTGCCGTTCTCGAGCGGGATGTCGAAGGCGCCGTTGGACGTGTAGTCCGAGCCGGCGGTCACGCCCGTCGTGGTGACGGCGCGGACCGTGCCCTCGGCGTAGTTGCCGGCGGCGTCGATCAGGCTGCCGCTGACCATCACGGCGGCGTTGGCGGGCGCGGCCGAGACCACTCCCAAAGCTGCCGCGGCGAGCGCTCCCGCTGCCACGACCGATGTGAGGCGCGAGCGCGCCCCAGACCCAGCTTGCATTCTGGTTCCCCCTAGATATTCGTCATCACTGCATGGAGCCGCGCGAACCAGCCGACGACACAGCGTCGCCGACCGGCACGTCCCCCGTTGCGGAGCCATGGGACTCCGAACACGTGCATCATGTCCCACTCCCGCCCCTCCCCAAACATGGGACGCGCCGATATCTCGGCGTGGGCGCTCTGGCTGGGGCGGTGGCTCAGCCGCCCGCTCAGCCTCCGGCGAAGGGCGGCAGCAGCTCGACGACCGCCCCCGGGCGTACGACGACCGAGGCGGGGTCCTGCGAGCGGACCGGCTGGTCGCCCAGCAGCACCGAGCAGACCGCGACGGTGCGGGCCATCTGGTCGCCGGGGTGGCGCTCGAGCACCCGCTCGACGAGCACGTCGAGGGTGAGTCCGTCGTCGACCGCGAACGTGTCCTCGGCGGTCCCGGCGGCGGCCCGGGCCCCCGCCCAGTAGCGCACGGTGACCGTCTCACCCTCGTGATCACGCCCAGTGGCAGCACCCATGCGGGATATCCTTCCTCATCCCCGGGCGTACGAGGAGGGCGAGGCCATGAGCGCACTGCTGCTGCTCACGAGCGCCCTGCAGCCTTCCGCCGAGGTGCTCCCCGGGCTCGCGCTGCTCGCGCACACGGTGAAGATCCTGCCCGCCCAGGGCAGCGCGCTGCTCGACGCGCCGGACTCCGACCTGGTGCTCGTCGACGGCCGCCAGGACCTCGCCGCCGCCCGCGACCTGTGCCGGCTGATCCGGACGACGGGGGCCGAGGCGCCGATCCTGCTCGTCGTCACCGAGGGCGGGCTCGCCGTCGTCGCCCACGACTGGGGCATGGACGACGTGGTGCTGCACACCTGCGGCCCCGCCGAGCTCGAAGCGCGGATCCGCCTCGCCATCGGGCGTACGCAGGCCGCCGCGCCCGACGACCCGGCCGCCCACGTCATCCACCGCGGCGAGGTAGTCGTCGACGACGCCACCTACACCGCCCGCATCGGCGGCCGCCCGCTCGACCTGACCTACAAGGAGTTCGAGCTCCTCAAGTACCTCGCCCAGCACCCCGGCCGCGTCTTCAGCCGCGAGCAGCTGCTCCAGGAGGTCTGGGGCTACGACTACTTCGGCGGCACCCGCACCGTCGACGTCCACGTCCGCCGCCTCCGCGCCAAGCTCGGCACCGAGCACGAGCACCACATCGGCACCGTCCGCAACGTCGGCTACCGCTTCGTCGTCCCGACCCGCGACCCCGCCGAGTCCCCCGCCCCCTCGCCCTCCTCTTCGTCATCCTCCTCCTGAGGCACGGCCTGCGGGGAGGATCCTCGTGACATGTCGAGGGCGACCTTCCCCGCTGTTGCTCGTGATGCGCTGTCCACAGGCGGCCCGCGGCCTGCGTGGGCCCGCGGCCGGCGGGGCAGGCGTACGACATGCGACTCGACGCCGTCTCCGACCTCCTCGCCCAGCAGGACGGCGTCGTCACCCGCAGGCAGCTCCTCGACGCGGAGCTGAGCCAGGCCCACGTCGAGACGCTGCTCCGGCGTCGGGAGCTCGTCGTGGTCCATCCCGGCGTCTACCTCACTCACACCGGGGCGCCCACATGGTCCCAGCGGAGCTGGGCGGCGGTCCTGTACGCCGGTCGCTCGGCGCTGCACGTGGAGTCCGCGCTGCACCAGCCGGGCAAGCACCCCGCCCCGAAGGGTCCGATCCACGTGGCCGTCGACTGGACCCGGCGGGTGGTGCCGCAGGATGGCGTCCGCATCCACCGGGTGCGCGAGCTCGAGGACAAGGTCCAGTGGAACCTCTCCCCGCCGCGGGTGCGCCTCGAGGTGGCTGCCGTCGAGGCCGCCCACCGGGCCGCGGACGACCTCGGAGCGATCTCGGCCCTGGCCGCGCCGGTGGGGTCGCGGCGCACGGTGGCCGGTCGACTGAGGGCCGAGATCGAGCGGCGCGGTCGGCTCAGGCGTCGTGACCTGCTGACCAGCCTGCTCGCCGACCTGGAGAGGGGCACGCACAGCGTGCTCGAGCACGGCTACCTCGTGCGCGTGCTCCGGCCGCACGGCCTGCCCGAGCCCACGTCGCAGCAGGTGGCGGTCACCAGTGGCGACCGCACCGAGTACCGCGACGTCGGGCACGCCGACCTGGACATGTCCGTCGAGCTCGACGGGACGCTGCACGACGGGTCGGAGGCCCGCGACGACGACGCCGACCGCGATCTCGACGACCTGGCCCGCGGCAAGATCACCCCTCGGCTGCGCTACCGGCAGGTCTTCGCCACGCCGTGCCGCACGGCCTCCCTGCTCGCCGTCCTCTTCCAGGCTCGCGGCTGGAGCGGCGCGCCGCACGCCTGCTCGGCGCCCGGGTGTGAGGTAGGGGGAACATCTTCGTGACATGTCGCGGACGACCTTCCCCACTCATCGTCGTACGAGTGAGGACTAGGGTCGGCGCGTGGACGAGGTCATGAGGGAGGTCATCCGGATCGCCGACGCGGCCGAGGCCGCCGACGGCGCCTCGCCACTGGACGAGGCCGCGCGGATGGCGCTGGCCGACGGGACCGCCACGGTCGTCCTGGAGCCGGGGGGCTTCGCCCTGCTGCACGGCGGCGACCTCAGCCTGGCGGTCCACCCCGACCACCGCGGGCAGGGGATCGCGACCGCGCTGCTGCAGCGGACGTCGTACGACGGCGAGCTGACGGCGTGGTCGCACGGCAACCACCCGGCCGCGGCCCGGCTCGCCGCGTCGCAGGGGTGGGAGCGGGTGCGCGACCTCTGGGTGATGCGGCGCCCGACGGCCGCCCCCCTGCCGGACCTGTCGCTGCCCGAGGGTGTGGAGATCAGGCCCTACCGCAACGAGGACGCGGCCGCGGTCGTCGAGGTCAACGCGGCGGCCTTCGCGCAGCACCCCGAGCAGGGTGCGATGGACGAGGCCAACCTGGCCCGCCGGATGGCCGAGCCGTGGTTCGACCCGGCCGGGCTGCTCGTCGCCGAGGACTCCGCCGGCGTCGTCGGCTTCCACTGGACCAAGCAGCACGACGACCGGCTCGGAGAGGTGTACGTCGTCGGCATCGCGCCCGGCGCCCAGGGCCGCGGGCTCGGGCGGCTGCTCACCCTCGCCGGACTGCACCACCTCGCCGGTCTCGGTGTCGACGAGGTCCTGCTCTACGTCGAGTCCGACAACGCCCCCGCCGTCGCGGTCTACTCACACCTGGGGTTCACCCACGCCGAGGCGGACACGCACGTGCAGTACCGCCGCCGCCCCCGGGGGTGACTCGAGCGGCCACATGGCCGCCCGGCATGCCGCATGCGCCCACCCGAGCGACCATATGGCCGCTCGAGTGGGGGTTTGGCACACCCGCAGACTCAGCGCAGCGGGCGGACGTGGAGCCCGACCTCGGGGTCCACGATGACCTCCTGGGCGGCCGGCATCTCGTCGACCGTGAGGGTGGCGTCGACCGGGACGTTGCGCTTGACGAGCGCGAGGGCGATCGGGCCGAGCTCGTGGTGGCGGGCGCTCGAACCGACGAAGCCGACGTCGCGGCCCTCGTACGACACCGGCGAGCCGGCGGGAGGCAGCCGGTTCTCCGAGCCGTCGAGGTGCAGCAGCACCAGCCGTCGCGGCGGGCGGCCGAGCGTGTGGACGCGCGCGACCGTCTCCTGGCCGCGGTAGCAGCCCTTGTCGAGGTGCACCGCCGGCCCGATCCAGCCGACCTCGTTGGGGATCGTGCGGTGGTCGGTGTCGAGGCCGAAGCGGGGCTCGCCGCGCTCGATCCGCAGCGCCTCGAAGGCCCAGAACCCGCAGGCCGGCCCGGCCGCGTCGGCGTACGCCTCGAAACGGTCGCGGGGCACGAGGTCGTACCGTCCACCGCCTTCGCCAGGGCGCCACATGACGGCCAGGTCGTCGACGAGCGAGACCTCGACGCGCGTCATGAACTTCATCCGCTCCAGCCACTCCACCAGCGCCGCGCCCGCGCCGGGCTCGGTGTGTGCGGTGAAGGCCTCGCCGTCGTCGACGCCAGCGAAGGCGTGCTCGACGTGGCCCTGCGGGCTGAGCACCAGCGCCTGGGTCCACGTCCCGGGGGCGAGGCCCTCGAAGAACTGCGTGGTGAGGTTGTGCAGCCAGCTCAGCCGGTCGGGGCCCGAGATCCGCACGACGTCGCGGTGCGAGAGGTCCACGAACCCCTCACCGGCGGCGAGGCTGCGCTGCTCGGTGTTGAACGAGCCGTAGTGCGCGGCCACCGGGGCGTCGATGCCGTCGCCGGCGACGGCCCCGGGCAGGGACAGGAGGGGGCTTGCCATGGCTCGAGTCTAGGTCGCCACCGTGGAGCCCGGGTCGAGCGGCGTGGGCTCCGGACCCGGGAGGGGCTCGGTGGCCGGCTCGACGGTCCCGGGGTGGCGGATGACGTCGCGCAACCAGTACGCCACGTGGCCGGCGCCGGCGAGCGTGAAGACGCCGATCACCACGAAGATGATCCGCCAGTCGACGATCGTGACGAGCAGCGCGCCGAGCGCGAGGGAGGCCGCGCTGGGCACCGACATGACCACCTCGGCGGCGACGGAGACGCGGGCCATCAGCCGCTGCGGCGTACGCCGTTGCAGCAGGGTCATGTAGGACACGATCAGGATCGGCAGCGAGACGCCGAAGACCGAGATGCTCGCCAGCACCCACGGCACCGACGGCGAGAGCGCCATCGCGATGGAGCTGGCGCCAAGCAGCACGAGGCCGAGCACCCCGGCACCCACCTCGCCCAGACGTCGTACGACACGGGGCGAGGACAGGCCGCCGACGATCGCGCCGACCCCCTGCACGGACACGAGCACGCTGACGAAGGTCGCCGCCTTGCCGAAGTGGTCGGTGAGCGCGAAGATCGCCGACTCGCCGAAGCCGAGCACCAGCATCGTGATGCCGAAGCCGACGAGCATGTGGCCGAGGACCCGGTCGCCGACGAGGTGGCGCACGCCGCCGGTGAGCTGGCTCCAGAAGGAGCCGCCCTCGTGCTCGGGCGTCTCCTCCGCGACGGGGATCGAGGCGATGACGGCGGCCGCGACGAGGAAGGACGCAGCGTCGACGAGGGCCACCAGCCAGCCACCGGTCCAGGCGAAGAGCGCCGCACCGAGCAGCGGCCCGAAGAGGCGGTAGGACTCCTTGATCGTCTGGAGGCTGGAGTTGGCGTCGACCAGCAGCTCCTCCGGCATGAGCTCCTTGAGCAGGCCGTTGAGGCCGGCCGGCAGCACGACGAAGCTGACGCCGTAGAACATCGCGACCATCCAGATGATCCAGACGTCGTCGGCGTCGCGGACCAGCAGGAGCGGCAGCACGGCCACGGCCGAGGCGATGTTGCCCCAGACCAGCAGCGGCTTGCGGCGTACGCGGTCGAGCCAGGCGCCCGCCAGCGGCGCGAAGATCGCCGGCAGGGTCATGAAGAAGAAGGTGAAGCCGGCCATCGCGCTCGAGCCGGTCAGCGTCTTCACCCAGATGCTGAGGACGAGCAGCATGATCGAGTCGCCGAGCATCGACGTCGACAGGCCCGCGAAGAGCCGTTTGAAGCCCGGCTGGGCGAATGCCGCCTTCATCGGGCGATCTCCACGGCCGCGCCCCACGCCACGATCTCGCACAGGCGGGACCCCTCGGGGCGTACGCCGGTCTCGAGCCGGTCGGCGTACGTCGCTGCCACCTCCTGCAGGCGCCCGGTCACGTCGGCGAGCTCGTCGGGCGTCAGCCACGCGACGTGCTGGGTGAGCCGGCTGCTGTCGCGCCACTCGCCGCTCGTCTCGCGCTCGCTGGCGTCGAGGAAGCGGTCGACCCACCGCTCGAGGAGCATCCGGCTCAGCGCCTGGCCGGCCCGCAGCTCCTCGTGGCTGAGGTCGTCGCCCTCGGCCCACGACATGCCGAGGTGCTTCATCTGCCACGGCCGCTGCCGGCCCTTGCCGCCCGGCGCCTCCTCGATGAACTCGTGCTCGGCCAGCTTGCGCAGGTGCCACGAGCAGTTGGCCGGGGTCTCGTCGAGCTGGTCGGCCAGCTCGGTGGCCGTCATCGGGCCCTGCACGGACAGCAGCTCGACGATGCCCATCCGCACGGGGTGGGCGACGGCGGCCAGGGCGCGGGGGTCGCGCAGGCGACGGGATTCGGGCATGGATCGAAAGTACTCTTTCGAAAGATCTCTTGCAATAGGTTCTTCGGCCGCCAGTTTCCCCGGGTACCCGGGGAAACTGGCGGTTCACCCGCGAAGTTTCGGCCTGGAGGCTTCAGTTTCCCCGGGTACCCGGGGATCGCGACACGGACTCCGACGAGGGGGACCCCGACGAGCAGTCGGCGCAGAGGCCGAAGATCGCCAGGTGCCCGACGTCGACGGTGAACCCGTCGTCCGCGAGGGCGGCGACCACCGGCTGCACGAGCGCGGGGTCGTACGAGCTGACGGCGTGGCAGCTGCGGCAGACCACGTGGACGTGCTCGTGCTCGAGGGTGGAGTGGTACGTCGGCGCGCGGTCGCTGAGGTGCGTGTGGCGCACCAGGCCGAGCTCCTCCAGCACCTCGAGCGTGCGGTAGACGGTGGAGGCGTTGACCGAGCTGACCTGGCTGCGGACGTGGGCGAGCACCTCGTCGGGCGTCGCGTGCCGGAGCTCCTCGACCGCCCGTAGGATCAGCTGCCGCTGCGGGGTGAGCCGCAGGCCCTGGGCCCGGAGCCGGGAGGCGAGGTCGTCGCTCATCGGAGCTCTATGCGCGCTGCAGGCGCGCCCACGTGTGCGGCTGCAGCTCCTGGCCGACGGCGGCCATGTCGAAGGCGTAGAGCAGGTCGCCCTCCACGTTGCCGTACATCCGCGAGCCCGAATTGACCTCCTTCGCGGTCTCCGTGAAGGAGACGCCGGCGGTGTGCATCTCGAGCTTGCCGCCCTCGGCCGCGCCGTACCAGATCTCCGAGAAGCCGATGTTGTGCGCGAGCAGGAGCTCGACCTTGCCGGGCTCGGGGCAGCGCAGGAAGCCGGTCTCCATCGCGGCGTCGCGGACGAACTCGCCGTCCTCGTCGACGATCCACGCGCGGGACATGTAGTGGAAGAACGGGCGCCCGTCGTGGGTGAAGATCAGCTCCTGGCCGAAGTGGAACTTCTCGATCGTCGGGTAGGTGCCGTGGCCGTTGCCGCGCCACGTGCCCAGCAGCCAGGCGACTGGGCCACAGTTGGGGTGCAGGTTGTCCGGCAGCTCGAAGGGCATGGGCCTCACTCTAATGTGGGGCGCATGGCTCGCTCACTGGTCGTCAAGGTCACCTGCGGGGCGGAGGACGCCGAGCGCTGCAACCAGGCCTTCACGGTCGCCGCCGCCGCGGCTGCCTCGGGCGCCGACGTCTCCCTCTGGCTGACCGGTCAGGCCGCGTGGTTCGGCGTCCCGGGACGGGCCGAGGAGTTCGAGCTCGACCTCGCGACGCCCCTCGACCAGCTGATGGCGGCCGTGCTGACGACCGGCTCGGTGACGGTCTGCTCGCAGTGCGCCGCCCGCCGCGGGATCGTCGAGGGCAACCTGCGCGAAGGCGTCACCATCGCCGGCGCGGCCGTCTTCGCCGAGCAGGTCCTGGGCGACGGCGTCCAGGCGCTCGTCTACTGACCACACCCGAAATTCGTCATCCCGCGTTCACCTGCCGGTGCCACACTTGGCCCATGACGGACCCGGCCATCCTCACCAGCGCTGTCTCGCCGTCAGTCGAGGAAGGTCCGGTGACGGAGCCGTTCGGCCATCCGACGGACACCTTCGACGTCGAGCCGCCCTACACCCCGGACGCCGCGCAGATCGAGGCCGTGGAGAAGTTCGACGACCGGTTCATCGACCGTGAGATCTCGTGGGTCCGCTTCAACCAGCGCGTCCTCGAGCTCGCCGAGGACCCGCGCCTCCCGCTGCTGGAGCGCGCCCGGTTCCTCGCCATCTTCGCCAGCAACCTCGACGAGTTCTTCATGGTCCGCGTCGCCGGCCTCAAGCGCCGCATCGACGCCGGGGTCGCCGTCCGCGCCGCCAGCGGCCTGATGCCGCGCGAGCAGCTGGAGCAGCTGTGGACCAGCTGCCGCGCCCTGATGGAGCGCCACGCCCAGGCCCTCGTCGACCTCCTGCCGGAGCTCGGCAGCCAGGGGATCGAGATCGTCCGCTGGGACGAGCTCGACCGCGAGGAGCAGAAGGTCTGCAAGAAGCTCTTCAGGGACCGGATCTTCCCGGTGCTCACCCCCCTCGCGGTCGACCCCGCCCACCCCTTCCCCTACATCTCCGGGCTGTCGCTCAACCTCGCGGTCGTCGTACGCCACCCCAAGAGCGGCACCGAGCACTTCGCGCGCGTGAAGGTGCCGCCGACCTTCGGGCGCTTCGTCGGGCTCGGCAACCAGCGCTTCGTGCCGATCGAGGACGTCATCGGCGAGCACCTCAAGAAGCTCTTCCCGGGCATGGAGGTGCTCGGCGCGCACACCTTCCGGGTCACCCGCAACGAGGACCTCGAGGTCGAGGAGGACGACGCGGAGAACCTGCTCAAGGCGCTCGAGAAGGAGCTGCTGCGTCGCCGCTTCGGGCCGCCGGTGCGCCTCGAGGTCGAGCAGTCGATGGACCCCAAGGTGCTCGACCTGCTGGTCTCCGAGCTCGGTGTCCACCGCGACGAGGTCGTCTCCCTGCCCGGACCGCTCGACCTCACCGGCCTCCACTCGATCGCCGACCTGCCGCGCGACGACCTGAAGTACGCCGCGTTCCTGCCCTCGACGCACCCCAGCCTGGCCGAGGTCGAGAGCTCGTCGCCCGTCGACGTGTTCGACTCGGTGGCCCGCCGCGACGTGCTGCTGCACCACCCCTACGACTCGTTCGCCACGTCGGTGCAGCGCTTCCTCGAGCAGGCCGCGGCCGACCCGCACGTGCTGGCCATCAAGCAGACGCTCTACCGCACCTCCGGCGACAGCCCCATCATCGAGGCGCTCATCGACGCCGCGGAGGCCGGCAAGCAGGTGCTGGTGATCGTGGAGATCAAGGCCCGCTTCGACGAGCAGGCCAACATCCGCTGGGCCCGCAAGCTCGAGCACGCCGGCTGCCACGTCGTCTACGGCCTCGTCGGGCTGAAGACCCACTGCAAGCTGTCGATGGTCGTGCGCGACGAGCCCGAGGGCATCCGGCGCTACGTCCACATCGGCACCGGCAACTACAACCCCAAGACCGCCCGGCTCTACGAGGACCTCGGCCTGCTCACCGCCGACCCGGAGACGGGCGAGGACGTCGCGCTGCTGTTCAACAACCTGTCCGGCATCAGCCGCAACACGACGTACGACCACCTGCTGGTCGCCCCCGACAACGTCCGCGACGGGCTGATCGCGCAGATCCACCAGGAGGTCGCGCACCAGCAGGCCGGCCGGCCCGCGGGGATCCGGATCAAGGCGAACTCGGTGGTCGACGAGGCCGTGATCGACGCGCTCTACCTGGCCTCGCAGGCCGGCGTCCGCATCGAGCTGCTGATCCGCGGCATCTGCGCGCTGCGCCCCGGCGTACCCGGCCTGTCGGAGACGGTGCGGGTCCGCTCGATCCTGGGACGCTTCCTCGAGCACAGCCGGGTCTTCTGGTTCGACAACGGCGGTGAGCCGGCGGCGTGGATCGGCTCGGCCGACATGATGCACCGCAACCTCGACCGCCGCGTCGAGGTGCTCGTACGCCTGCGCGACGAGCAGGTGATCGCCCAGGTCGGCGACCTGCTGGACCTCGCGCTCGACGCCGAGACCACCGCGTGGGAGCTCGACCCGGCCGGCGAGTGGCACCTGCACTCCGGCGAGCGGCACCTGCACGACGAGCTGATCCAGCGGCAGCGACGCCGACGCCGCTGACGTACGCCGTCACGCCGGGGCCGCGCCGAGGCCTCGCGGTTGCGTCTCTGAGCGGGTGACCCCCTAGCATGTTCCCGGTTCATCCGCCCCCCGTTCGGAGTTCACCGTGCGTTTGAAGTTCCGCCCTGTCGACAGCTCGTTCTACGACCTCTTCAGCGAAGCAGCCTCGCACCTCGTCGTCGGAGCCCAGCTCCTCAGCGAGATGCTTGCCGACGGCAGCTCCCGGGCCGAGATCGCGCAGCGCATGCGCGAGGCCGAGCACGCTGCGGACGAGACCACCCACTCGATCGTGCGGCGGGTGAACAGCACGTTCGTCACGCCGTTCGACCGCGAGGACATCTACTCCCTCGCGTCGGCGCTCGACGACGTGATGGACATGATGGACGAGGCCGTCGACCTGATCCTGCTCTACGAGGTCACCTCGCTGCCGCCGGAGTCGACCCAGCAGGTCGAGGTCCTCCAGCGCTGCGCCGAGCTCACCGCCGCGGCGATGCCGTCGCTGGAGTCGATGGCTTCGCTCGACGAGTACTGGATCGAGATCAACCGGCTCGAGAACACCGGTGACAAGTCCTACCGGCGCATCCTGGCCAACCTCTTCAGCGGTGAGCACGAGGCCCTCGAGGTGCTCAAGCTCAAGGACATCGTCGAGTCCCTCGAGGGGGCGATCGACGCGTTCGAGAAGGTCGCCAACATCGTGGAGCAGATCGCCGTCAAGGAGTCCTGACCCTGATGGAAATCGCGATCATCATCGCGGTCGTCGTCGTTGCCCTGGTGTTCGACTACACCAACGGGTTCCACGACGCGGCCAACGCGATCGCCACGTCTGTCTCGACCGGCGCGCTCAAGCCCCGCGTCGCGCTGGCCATGGCGGCTGTCATGAACTTCGTCGGCGCGTTCCTCGGCCAGAAGGTCGCCCACACGGTGTCCGACACCATCGATCCGGGAGCCGGGACCCACGGCCTGGTGATCGTGATGGCCGGGCTCATCGGCGCGATCACGTGGAACCTCATCACCTGGTACTACGGCCTGCCCTCGTCCTCCTCGCACGCGCTCATCGGCGGCCTGGTCGGCGCCGCCCTCGCTGCGGGGGCGACCGCCAACTGGGCAGTCGTGCTCGAGAAGGTCGTCATCCCGATGTTCCTCTCGCCGGTGGTCGCATTCAGCCTCGGCTTCCTGGTGATGCTCGCGATCATGTGGGCCTTCCGCAACGCCAACCCGGGTCGCGCCAACCGCGGCTTCAAGATCGCCCAGACCGTCTCCGCCGCCGCGATGGCGCTCGGGCACGGCCTCCAGGACGCCCAGAAGACGATGGGCGTCATCTTCCTGGCGCTGCTCACCGGCGGCTACGTGGCCGAGTCCGACGGCCTCCCGCTGTGGGTGATCATCGCCGCGGCGACCGCGATCTCCCTCGGCACCTGGTCCGGCGGCTGGCGCATCATGCGCACCCTGGGTCGCCGCATCATCCACCTCGACCCGCCCCGCGGCTTCGCGGCCGAGTCCGTGGCGGCCTCCGTCCTCTACACGACGGCGTACGTCTTCGAGGCGCCGATCTCGACCACCCACACCATCACCTCCGCCGTCATGGGCGTGGGCGCGACCAAGCGGCTCTCCGCCGTCCGATGGGGTGTCGCCAGGTCGATCCTCACCGCCTGGGTGCTGACCTTCCCGGCCGCCGCCCTCGCCGCCGCCATCTGCTACTGGGTCGCCCACCTCTTCCTTCCCTGACGTCCCGCCCCGCCCGTCTCTCGATATCTGAGGACGCCGCGTACGGCTTCGGGGTGGATTTTCGTACACCACGTCCTCAGATAGGTGCTGCCGTTCAGGCAGCGCGCTGCCGGTGGGCCAGGAGCCGCGCCCGGTCGTACGCCGAGAGGGCGCGGCGCGCCTCGACTGTCGTGGTGTCCAGCCACCAGGACGGCGTCTCCAACGTCCACCTGCGGGCCGAAGCCGGCCTGCGGGCGGCGCGGACATACGCCTCGCGCAACCGCTGCTGGAACGGCGTCCGGTCCAGGAGATCGCCGGCCATCATGGTGGCGCCCTCGAGCCCCAGCGCACGGTAGGCAGCCTCCTTGCCCACGTCCACGTGGCGCACCTCTCCGGCGAGGTGCAGCGCTCCGTCGTACATGCCGTAGACGCCAGCGACGGGATCGATGCCGTCCGGCGTGCCGACGAAGCGGCCGTTGAGGTCGAAGACAGGCCGGTTCATCAGCACTCGTGCGTGGGGGGCCTCGTCGAGCCACGTCAGTCGCAGCACCGGCTCCATCGGCGACCACGAGTTCTCGTCGAGCAGCGACAGCACCCGGCGTACTCTCTCCACCCCCTGCCTGGCGACCAGGTCGGTGTCGACGTAGCTCCTCAACTCCTCGATCGAGACCAGGTCATTGAAGGCGGCCATGTCGAAGGCGACGACAGCCGCCTCGTCGCTGGCTGCCTTGCGCATCTCAAGTCCCAAGCTCCACAGCGGGGAGGTGAGTCGTACGCCGCCGGATCGCAGCAGGTCCCGCGGGTTGATCACCTCCTGGGACACCGCCAACCCGGGGCGGGGACGCATCCGATTGCCGCTGCTGACCGCGACCGGCACCGGATGCAGCTCGCCACCGCGGCCGACACCGCCGAACCACACACCGCCCAACCAGCCCAAGGAAGCCCACCCCGTGACGCCGCCGTACGCCGGCAGCTGCGCCGCAGCCTCGACGACCCGCTGGTCACGGTCGGTGCCGTCGACACCGGCAGGAACCCACAGATTGTGCCCGACCTGCCTCCACGCCCCGGAGCGCGTGCCCCACGCTGTCGGCCCCAGGAGGCCGGCTCGATCACGCCTCGACGGCCAGGTGACGCCTGGGCGCAATCCCTCGCGAGGGCCAGTGCCGACGGCTGGCCACGCCCCCGACGTCCACGTGTCCGAGTCCACCTCGGCATGGTGCTCGTCGACGCCGCTCCCCTGCAGGCGTCATCCACAGCCTCCACCAGAGATGTCTGAGGACGTGATGAACGGAATCTCGATCGATTCCCGTTCACCACGTCCTCAGATATCGAACGGGGCGCCGGGGAGGTCCCGGAAGCCCGGGTCAGCCGAAGCGGCCGGAGATGTAGGCCTCGGTGGCCTCGTTGTCGGGGTTGGCGAACATCTTCTGGGTGGAGTTGAACTCCACCAGGTGGCCGGGCTGGCCGGCGGCCTTGAGGTTGAAGAAGCCGGTCTCGTCGGAGACGCGGGCGGCCTGCTGCATGTTGTGGGTGACGATGACGATCGTGTAGTCGGACTTCAGCTCGTGGATGAGGTCCTCGATCGCGGAGGTCGAGATCGGGTCGAGGGCCGAGCAGGGCTCGTCCATCAGCAGGACCTGCGGCTCGACGGCGATCGCGCGGGCGATGCAGAGGCGCTGCTGCTGGCCGCCGGAGAGGCCCATGCCGGGCTTGCCGAGGCGGTCCTTGACCTCGTTCCAGAGGTTGGCGCCCTTGAGGGAGCGCTCGACGATGTCGTCGGCCTCGGACTTCTTCATCTTCTTGGAGTTGAGGCGGTTGCCGGCGAGGACGTTCTCGTAGATCGACATCGTCGGGAACGGGTTGGGCCGCTGGAAGACCATGCCGATCTGGCGGCGTACGGCGACGGGGTCGACCGCGGCGTCGTACAGCGACTGCCCGTCCACCGTCACCTTGCCCTCGACGCGCGCACCGGGGATGACCTCGTGCATGCGGTTGAGGGAGCGCAGGAAGGTGGACTTGCCGCAGCCCGACGGGCCGATGAAGGCGGTGACGGAGCGTGCCTTGACGGTCATGCTGACGCCCTCGACGGCGAGGAAGTCGCCGTAGTAGATGTCGAGGTCGTCGACGGTGATGCTCTTGGCCATGGGGGTGTCTCTCTTGTCCTTCGAGGTCAGGGTGGCTCAGTGGCCGGTCTTGGGGGCGAAGATCCTGCCGATGATGCGCGCCACGAGGTTGAGCAGCATGACGATCAGGATCAGCACGAGCGCTCCACCCCAGGCGATCTCGATCCCGGGCGGCGTGCCGCCGGGGGTCTCGGCGATGCCGGGGTTGGCGTTCTGGGTGTAGATCAGGACGGGGAGGGTGGTCATCCGGTCCGCGAACACGTTGAAGTTGGTGCGCGTGGTCAGGCCGGCGATCAGCAGCAGCGGGGCGGTCTCGCCGACGACGCGCGCGATGGCGAGTGTGACGCCGGTGACGATGCCACCCAGCGCGGTCGGCAGCACGACCTTGACGATCGTGCGCCACTTCGGCACGCCCAGGGCGTACGACGCCTCGCGCAGGTCGGCGGGCACGAGCCGCAGCATCTCCTCGGTCGAGCGGACGACCACTGGGATCATCAGCAGCGACAGGGCGACCGAGCCGCCGATCCCGACGCGGGTCGACGGCCCGAAGACGAGGATGAACAGCGAGAAGGCGAACAGGCCGGCGACGATCGACGGGATGCCCGTCATCACGTCGACGAGGAAGGTGATCCAGCGCGCCAGACGGCTGCCCTTGCCGTACTCGATGAGGTAGATCGCCGCCATGATGCCGATCGGCACGGAGATGAGGGCCGCGAACAGCGTGATCAGCAGCGTGCCGATCAGCGCGTGGTAGATGCCCACCTCCTGGTCGAGGCTGGTGCGGTACATCGAGTAGGTCAGGAAGGTCGAGTTGATCGCCGGCAGGCCGCGGTCGACCACGGTCCACAGCAGCGAGACGAGCGGCACGATCGCGACGACGCAGGCCGACCAGACGAGGCCGGTGAGCATGCGGTCGGTGGCGCCGCGGCGGCCCTCCACGACGCGGGCCCAGGCGGGCAGCGCGACGAGGTAGATCAGGCCGGCGAAGATCGCCCAGGCCACCACGCCCCAGCCCAGCAGCAGCACGGGTAGCGCGCCGGCGGCGATCGCGACGACGGCCACGAGGACCGGGGCGACGCGCGGCAGCTTGGCGGCGGTGAAGGAGACGTGCTCGGAGCGGGGCCGGACGGGGGTGGCCGGCGAGGTGGTCGTGCTCATCGGTGCAGCCTCCTCTCGCTGCGCTGGACGATCCATCGCGCGGCGAAGTTGACCAGGAACGTCACGAGGAAGAGCACCAGGCCGGTCGCGATCAGCACCTGGATCTTGCCCGGGGTGCCCTCCTTGTAGTTGGAGGCGATGTTGGACGCGATCGAGGCCGGGTTGCTGCTCGAGATCAGGTTGAACGAGATGCCGCCGCCCGCGGAGAGCACCATCGCGACGGCCATCGTCTCGCCGAGCGCGCGGCCGAGGCCGAGCATCACCGCGGACACCATGCCCGAGCGGGCGTAGGGGAAGACGGCCATCCGGATCATCTCCCAGCGGGTCGCGCCGAGGGCGAGCGCCGCCTCCTCGTGCAGGCGCGGCGTCTGCGAGAACACCTCGCGCGAGATCGCGGTGATGATCGGCAGGATCATGATCGCCAGCACGAGGCCGGCGGTGAGGATGGTGCGGCCGGTGCCCGACGCGGGACCGGCGAAGAACGGCAGCCAGCCCATGTTCTCGTCGAGCCAGACGTACGCCGGCTGCAGCTCGCGCGCGAGCACCGAGATGCCCCACAGCCCGAAGACCACCGACGGGACGGCCGCCAGCAGGTCGATCATGTAGGCGATGGGGGTGGCGATCGACTTCGGCGCGTAGTGGCTCACCACCAGCGCGATGCCCCACGCCAGCGGCACGGCCACGACCAGCGCGATCACGGCGGCCAGGACGGTGCCGAACAGCAGCGGGGCGACGTACCCCCCGAAGGTGCTGGCGGAGCCGTAGAACTCCGCCGGCTTGGCGAGCCCGGGCACGCCCTCGATGGCCAGGAAGACGAAGACGCCGGCCAGGACGACCAGGATCGCGATCCCGGCCGCGAGGGCGACCCGGGAGAAGACCCGGTCGCCGAGCCGGGGCTTGGCCCGGCCGGTGCTCTCAGCAACAAGGGTGGTTGCCACGTGGTACCTCATTCAGTCGTTTCATGCGCCTGTGCGGCGGGCCGGATCTCGGCCCGCCGCACGCGGCGCTGGTGGGTCGGGACCAGGCCCGACCGGGGTGGATCAGCCTGCCGTGATCGCGTCCACGATGCCCTGGGCGCGCTCGGCGACGGAGCTGGAGAGCGGCGCGGAGCCGGCCTCCTCGGCCGCCGCCTGCTGGCCCTCGTCCGACACGATGTAGGACAGGTAGCCCTTGACCAAATCGGCCTCGGCCTGGTCCTCGTAGGTCTGGCAGGCGATCAGGTAGCTCAGCAGGACGACCGGGTAGGCGCCGGCCTCCGTGGTGGTCCGGTCGATGTCGACGGCCATGTCGACGTCGGCGCGGCCCTCGGCGGCCGGGGAGGACTCGACGACCAGCGCGGCGCCCTCGGCGGACGGGGCGACGTACTCCTCGCCGACCTTGACCGAGACGACCGACAGGTCGCCGACCTGGCTCTCGTCGGCGTAGCCGATGGTGCCCTTGCCGCCGGAGACGGCGGAGATGACGCCCGAGGTGCCCTCGGCGGCCTCGCCGCCCTTGACCGGGAACGCGTCCTCGGCCTCGTAGGACCACGAGCTGCTGGCCTTGCCGAGGTAGTCGGTGAAGTTCTTCGTCGTGCCCGAGTCGTCGGAGCGGTGGACCGGCGTGATGGCCAGGTCGGGGAGCTCGGCGTCGGGGTTCTGCTCGGCGATCGCCTTGTCGTTCCAGTTGGTGATCTTGCCGTCGAAGATCTGCGCGATCGTGTCGGCGTCGAGGTTGAGCGCGTCGACACCCTCGACGTTGAACGCGACGGCGATCGGCGAGACGTAGGCCGGGACCTCGATCGGGTCCTCGCCGTTGCAGCGCTCCTTGGCGCCGCTGAGCTCGCCCTCGTCGTCGGTGAGGTAGGAGTCGGAGCCGGCGAAGCTGACGCCGCCCTCGATGAAGTTGGTGCGACCGTCACCCGAGCCCACCGGGTCGTAGTTGACGGTGACGTTGCCCTCGTTCATGCCCTGGAAGCCCGTGGCCCACGCGCCCTGGGCCTTCTCCTGCGAGGAGGCGCCGGCGCCGTTGAGGTCACCGGAGAGGCCGCCGGAGGTCTCGCTCGAGCCGCTGTCGCCGCTGGTGTCGGCGTCGCTCTCGTTGCCGGCACCGCAGGCGGTGAGGGAGATGGAGAGGGCAAGCACGGCGATGCTGGGGGCGAGCAGCTTGCGGAAAGAAGTGCGGTTCACTTCGAGTGCTCCTGAAGTCTGATGATTGCTGACACCGGCGAAGGTAGGCACGTCAGGAGAACGAGCACGTCGCCGTCGGTGAACGGGCGGTGAACTCGACCGGACCGGATGGCGTCGCACGGCCGGGCGTGAGACGACGATCACATGAACTCGGCCGGGCGCCCTTGACGAGAGTGCGTGCGCGGTCCTAGAAGACCTCACGCATCGAGGACCTCGCTGGCCACGACCTTGCCCTTGCGGTGGTGCACCACGAGCATCGATCCCGGCTCCAGCTTGACCTCGGGCACCCCCAGCGCGTCGAACACGGTCGGCAGCACCGGCCGGTGGGTGCACAGCACGGTGCTCTCCCCGGCGTCGAGCAGCGCGTCGACGACGTCGACGACACCGTCGGCGGTCGCGTCCTCCTCGCTCAGCTCGTCGTAGAGCTTGACGGGCCACCCGGTCGCGTCGACGTACGGCGTCACCGTCTGCACGCAGCGCAGGCTGGAGGAGGTGTGGGCGGACGTGACGTCGAAGGCGGCGAGGAGGGGCACCAGGTGCTGCGCCTGGGCGAGGCCCGTCTGCAGCAGCGGGCGCTGCCGGTCGTCCTTCCTCCATGCCTCGCGCGAGCGCGCCTTGCCGTGCCGCAGCACCACCAGCGCGCGGGTCTTGCGGCGCAGGGGTCGCGCCTCGGCCAGGGTGGCGCGGTCGTAGTCGTAGGTGAGGCGGCGCATCGCGGCGCTCCACTCCACCCACTCGACGGCGTCTATCTCGTCGTTGGGCCGGTAGCCGCTGACGTCGTCGCTGCCGAGCGCCCGCCCGGTCCAGTACTCCACGGTCTTCCAGCGGCCGTTGGACTGCCGGTAGCGCTGCGACGACAGCGCCGGCCCGAGCCGGATGTCGAGCCCGGTCTCCTCGGCCACCTCGCGGACCGCAGCCGTGACCACGTGCTCGCCGCGGTCGAGCTTGCCCTTGGGGAAGGACCAGTCGTCGTACTTCGGCCGATGGACGAGCAGCACCTCACCGCGTCTGCGGGTGACCACGGCACCGGCAGCGCGCACGTCGCGGGGCTCCATGGAAGTAGTGTCACACCCACCTTTCCGATCCACGAGGAGCAGTCCGTGTCACGTCGTGCCGTCGTCGCCCTCGTGGCCGCGCTCGCGGTGGCCGTCGCCGGGCTCGTCGCGTGGCGCCTGCTCACCCCCGGCTCGCCGATGGAGCGGGCGCTGTCGATGGTCCCGGCGGCGACCAGCCGGGTGTCGTGGACGGACTGGGACGGCGTACGCCGTGAGCTCGGCGCCGACGTCGACGCCGGCTCCTCGGCCGAGGAGGTGGACGCCTTCCTGTCCGACGCCTTCGGGCGGGACCTGTCGGCGATGTCCGCGCTCGGCACGTCGGCCGGGGTGATGCAGACGGAGCTGGGCTTCTCCCCCGCGACGATCACCTGGGAGCTGCTGGCCCAGTCGCCCGACGGCGCGGTGGAGATGCTCGGCGTCGACGACGACGTGTCGTTCGGCGAGGTCGCCGACCGGCTCGCCGAGCTCGGCTGGACCGAGCCGAAGGACGACGACGGGGTGTGGGTCGGCGGGCCAGACGTGCTGGCCGGGGCCGGGCCGATGCTCACCCCCGAGCTGCAGCACTTCGCCCTGCTCGCCGACCGCCACGTCATCCTCGCCTCGGACCAGGCGCCCTACCTCGAGCAGGTCCTCGACGTGGTCGACGGCGACGCCGACTCCGCCGACGACCTCGCCGACCTGGCGTCCGGCCTGGGCGACCCCCTGGCGGCAGCGGCGTACGACGGCGCCTATGCCTGCGAGCGGCTCGCGATGTCGCAGGCCGACGACGACGCGCAGGCCGAGGCCGACCAGCTGGTCGAGGCGGCCGGCGGCGTGCACCCGCTGACCGGCTTCGCGATGGGGCTGCTGCCCGGCGGCGACCTGCGCGCGGTGATGCAGGTCGAGGACCCCGACGACGCCCCGGGGGACGCCGACGCCCGCGCGCAGCTGGCAGCCGGGCCCGCGCCCGGGCAGGGCGGCGACTTCAGCGACCGGTTCACGGTGGCGGGCGCGCGCTCGGAGGGCCGCGAGATCACGCTCGACCTGCGACCGGAGGACGGGGAGTACGTCCTGTCGGACCTCACCAGCGGTCCGGTGCTCTTCGCGACCTGCTGAGCGCAGGCGCGGGTCAGTCCTCGGACGGCCGGCGCGGGGTGACCCCCAGCAGCCGGTCGATCTCCTCCTGGGACAGGTGCTCCTCGGACTCGCTCGCGGCGATGATCAGCGTGGTGGTGAGCTCCACCTCGCCGAGGAGGTCGCCGTCCTCGAGGGTCACGTCGAACTGGTCGTGCACGTCACCCTCCCTCTTGCGCAGCTCGCACCTTGGATCATTCGACTGTAGGTCGTGAAACCAAGTCTCTCCGACCGTCGGCGCCGAACAAATGGCCCGAACGTGTCAAGTGTGACCCGGAATCGAGTTCGGCCCCACCCCCCAAGAGGGGATGGGGCCGAACCCTTGATCAGATCTGGAACAGGTCCAGCGTCAGCCGATCAGAGCGGGCGGACGTTCTCCGCCTGCGGGCCCTTCGGGCCCTGGGTGACGTCGAACTGGACCTTCTGGTTCTCGTCCAGCGACTTGTAGCCGTTGGTCTGGATGGCCGAGTAGTGCACGAAGACGTCGTCGCCGCCGTCCTCCTGCGCAATGAAGCCGAAACCCTTCTCGGCGTTGAACCACTTCACGGTGCCTTGAGCCATGTGCTCGGTACTCCTGTTATCGGAACGAGAAGCCGTCACTTCGACGACTCCGCCACAAGTGCGGTGACACGTCGCTCCGACTCACAAGCTGGAAGGCCCGAAGAGGGAAACGCCGTTGGATCACAAACTCCGCGGGCGTCAACCTGCTGGAACTTGCACCTGTTGCACTGCAAACCCTACCAACAAATCGGCCCGCGTCACCGATCGTGCGCCACGTGCTGGTGAACACCTCGAAAACGCACCGGCGCCGGATCACCAACTTGCGCCATTTCTCGGCGTCGGCGCCCACGCGACGCGCCGGTGCGCCCATGCTCGAAGTCGGGAAGGGAGGCAGTCATGGCAGTCCGTTGTCCCATGTGTCCGGGCGTCATGGTGGAGCACTGCACGTGCCCGAGCTGCACGTGGCTCCGGTGCGACAACCCGCGCTGCGCCGCCGACGTGCTGGACCTCGCGACCGGCCGGCTGCGGCACACCAGCGGGTTCGTCGTCCGCGGCGACGCCTGAGCCAGGTCAGCGCGCCGGCGCTCCGCGGAGGCGGACGGACAGGCAGGTGACGCAGCCCTCCATCTTCTCGAACTCGGAGATGTCGACGGTGACGACCTGCAGTCCCCGGCCCTCGAACAGGGCGGACGACCTCGGGGCCGACGACGCCATCAGGACGGTGCCGGCGTCGAGCAGCACGACGTGGGCGCCCGACTCCTCGGGCACGTCGAGGAAGTTGCCGGCCCACACGGCGGGGTCGTCGACGAGCGGCCGGTGGCCGACGACGGTCCCGTCGGGCAGCGCGGTGACCGCGGTCTTGAGGTGGAGCACCTTGCTGACGAGTACGCCGATCACCTCGGCGCCGAACGGGGCCAGGTGGGCGCGCAGCTGCTCGACGCCCGCGTCGTTGGTGCGGCCGCCGACGCCGACCCACACGCGACCGTCGTGCTTGAGCACGTCGCCCCCGTCGAGCGTGCCCGGTGCCTCGATGCGGGCGATGCGGTAGCCGCGAGCCCGTACGGCGTCCTCGGCCGCCGCCGTCTCGGCGCGGCGCTCCTCGGCACCCGGCCTGCTGATCACCGCCAGGTCGCCGTAGACGACCATGGTGTCCTCGACGAAGACGGCGTCCGGCAGCTCGTCGGCGGCCGCCACCTCGTGGGTGGTCCAGCCGTGCTGCCGCAGCGCGTCGACGTACTCCTCCCACTGCCGGCGCGCGAGGTCGGCGTCGACCTCGCTGCGCTCGATGTGCGTGACGAGACCCTCGCCCAGTCGCGACGACGGTGGCCGGACCAGGGCGTGGCGCGTCTCCATGGGCCGAAGGTACAAGAGCCCGCCGGGGGCTCAGTCCTCCCGACCGGGTTGCGCCATCAGCGTCCACAGCATCTCCAGGGAGCGGTCCAGCCAGTCGGGCTCGACGTCCCCGCGCAGCACCAGCTGGCCGAGGTAGGCGCCGACCATCAGGCTCACCACTCCTTCGGCGTCGAGGTCCGGGCGCAGCAGTCCCGCCTCGACGTCGTTGCTGATCCGGGCCACGAGCACGTCGACGTGCGGGCGCAGAGCGGCGCGGAACAGGTCGGTGAACTCGGGGTCGCTGTTGCCGACGATGGCCGCCAGCCCGCCGGGCCCGAGGACGTCGCGCATCTGGTGCCACACCTGCTCGAGCGCCGAACGGATCTTGTCGCGTACGGTCCCCTCGCGCGGCACGTCCGGCACGCCGATGGCGTCGGCGAGCGCGGCCGTGAGGAGCTCGCCGCGGTTGGCGTGGCGGCGGTAGATGGTCGTCTTCGCGACGCCCGAGACGGACACGACCCCGTCGATCGTGATCGCGCCGGGGCCGCGCTCGCGCAGCAGCTCCAGCACCGCTGCGTGGAGGCGTTGGTCCACCGACGCCTCGCGCGGGCGCCCGGGCCTGGTCGGAGAGTCCTCAGGAGCGGGCACGTCACGCCGCCCGGTCGAACGGGCTCGCTGCCCGGTCTGCACCGCCCGACGGGACCTCCGGGTCGGATCGCCACTTGTCGAGGAAGTAGACCAGCGTGACGCCACCCATCGTGAGTCCGCCGGCCAGCAGGGCCACCACGAGGAACAGGACCGCTTCGAGGCTCGGCACGTCCTTCACTCCTTCTGCGGACATCGACGACGTCCGCCGCTTGTTTCGATACCGAGAGCGTAGCGTATTTCGGCCGGTTGCCCAAGGCTGTCCCGGCGCGTGCCCCAGATCACGTCGCGCGAGGAATCGCTACGCCGTTCGTATCGTTATACCGGCATCACACACGAGGTGCCCTGGAGGGCACGAGAGGAGTGGGCGAGATGGTCGTCTACAACGAGCTGGTCGCACTGACAGCGGGAGCGGGCCTGCTCGGCTTCGCTGCCTTCCTGGCACACCTGGTCAAGGGCAAGCGCATCGACAGTGAGGGGTGGGCGGGCTTCTTCGCCGTGACCGGCGTCCTGCTGCTCGCCCTGGGCCTCCACACCACGGTCACCTGGCCGTTCGGCGGCGGCGGCTTCGAGTACGCCAACATCGCCTTCGGACAGCCCGCCGCCGGCTTCGGCGCCCTGCTGGTCTTCGCCGCCGTCTACCTGTGGCGCCACCGCACCTTGTACGCCGGCCCAGTGGAGGAGGCCAACACCACCACACTCGCCGCGTTCAAGCCGGTGGGCATCTTCGTCGGTGCGCTCGGCCTGGCGATGGCTGTCCTGGCGATCACCTTCGTCCGCTTCCAGCTCGGCGCCGCTCCTGCCGTGGAGCCGATCAGCGGCCGCTTCGGCCACCTGCCGATCCTCGAGGCGCTGTTCCTCGGTGGCCTCTGGGGCGTCGTCGCGCTGGGCGCGCTGCTCTTCGCCATCGCCCTGTGGACCGACCGCCCGCAGCTGGTGCGCTGGGCCGTGTGGGCCTGGGTCATCGGCGGCACGGTGTTCCTGCTCTTCGGAGCGATGAACTTCTACACGCACATCGGCATGTACTACAACATCGAGCACGGCACCATGCACAAGTGGTGACCTGATCACCTCGCGCCTCACGGCCCCGCGGCCCTCGGTCCGCGGGGCCGTTGCACGTGCGCTCCCACGGAGCGTCCGGACTCGTCGAAATCTGGCATCAACACTGTCCGAACCTTCGATCTCGACGCGTCCCCTTGCTCTGGTCACCTACGGTCCAGCCACAGGATTTGAACAACCTACCCACTTTGAGGTATGGGGCCGCGGCCGTCCCTACGTTCCGAGTAGAGGCGTCCGTGGGGGATGCCCGAACACCTCCCTGGGGGCACCATGAACAACACCTTCCGTCGAGCAGCCGCAATGCTGCTCGCCACCGGCGTCGGCGTCACGTCCGCTGTCGCTCTCGCAGGCCCTGCGAACGCGGGTGCGCCGATCATCGTCAACGGAACCGTCGTGACGGCTGAGGGCACCCCTCTGCCCGGCATCATGGTGACGTTCCAGACGCTCGACGGGGTGGTGGCCGGCAGCGCCCAAACTGACTCGTCCGGCGCTTACAAGGTCATGCGGCCGACTGACACCACGTACACGATCCGCTTCGACGACCCTTCCGGGACCTACGCCTCGGAGTGGTACAACGACAAGACGAGCCTCGCGGAGGCCGATCTGGTCAACTTCAGTGTCCGGAAGTCCGACCTGGGGCAGACCGACCTCGGCGCCGCCGCGCACCTGACCGGCTTCGTCACCGGCAGCACCGGCGCGGGCATCGGGGGTGCCGACGTCACGGCGTACATCATGAAGAACGGCACCTGGAGCTCGCTGCTCGCCGTCAAGACGCAGCCGGACGGCCAGTACGACCTCGGCCTCCTGCCCGGCGGGACCTACACCCTCGGCTTCCACGACCCGGCCACCAACGTCGGGGAGTACTGGAACGACAAGGCCGAGCTGAAGGACGCCAACGCCCTGCAGGTCAAGGAGGTCGGCACGACGGACGGCCTGAACGCCCAGCTCGCCACGCCGCTCCCGGCGCCCACGCCGACCGAGACCCCGACGACGACGCCGTCGACCAGCACGACGCCGGTCAGCACGGCAGCACCCGCCACGACCACCGCGAGCGCCGTCACCGTGGCGGTCCGCCCCCGGATCAAGGGCATCGCCAAGGTCGCCAAGACCCTGCGCGTCACGAAGGGGACGTGGACCCCGACCACGGTCACCAAGAAGATCCAGTGGCTGGCCAACGGCAAGAGGATCAAGGGCGCCACCAAGGCCAAGCTGCTCCTGACCAAGAAGCTGGTCGGCAAGCGGATCTCGGTCCGCGTCATCGCCTCCGCGCCGGGCCTCACGAAGCTGAAGGTCACGACCAAGCGGACCAAGAAGGTTCGTCGCTGACGAAGCGCCACGGCACGACACCGGCCCCCGAGGACCATGGTCCTCGGGGGCCGAGTCGTCTCTGGAAGGATGTGCGCGAGCACGCGGACGCCGTCCCCGTGCCGCGGGCCTCTAGCTCAATGGGTAGAGCAGCGGACTTTTAATCCGTTGGTTCAGGGTTCGAGCCCCTGGAGGCCTACCGGTCTGAAATTTCCGTGTGGACCACGCAGATCGCCGTGGCTCAAGCCGGCTCCATCGGGACCAGCTCATCTCGCGAGGGATAGCGGTTCAGCGAATCCCGGGCCACCACGGTGGAGGCGACCCTGACACCCGTGACGAGGGCGTCTTGCACCGGTGCGCCGCGGACGAGGTCGGCAAGCAGGCCCGCGGCCAGGCTGTCTCCGGCCCCGGTCGTGTCTCGAGGGGTCACGACCGGCGCACTCAGCCGGATCTTCTCGCCGGCAGGGCCTCGAGCGGCGATGCCTCGTTCACCGAGCTTCACGACGACCCAGCCGCGGCACTCCGCGGCCAGGACGTCGAGCGCCTCTTCGGCAGTCGCAGCACCGGTGAGCGCTATCGCCTCGGGCTCGTTCGGGAGGAAGAGGTCGAGGAGAGGCAGCAGCTCCAGCACCTCCGCGACACCGGAGCCCGTCCAGTCGTCGGGATCCCAGCCCGTGTCCAGCGCGACGAACGCTCCTGCTTCGCGGGCGCGCTCGAGCAAGTCGTAGGTTCCGCGGCCGCGGAAGCCAGGCATCGAGAAGTACCCGGTGAGCAGCACGAAGTCCGCCACCGTGGCGTGCCGCGGCAACGCGTCGACTCCGTAGCGAGTCAGTACGCCGTGCGCCGTGATGAACGCTCGCTCCCGCCCCGGCGCCTCCAACGCGATCGAGATGCCGGTCTCCTGCCCGGCCACCACGTCGAGGTCTGCTCCCACGCCGTGCCTATGAAGCTCCTGCGCCACCCAGCGCCCAGCCTGGTCGTCCCCCACCGCGCCGAAGAGGCGGTGCTCGGTGCCCAGCGCCGCCAGTGCCAGCGAGACGTTGCCGGCCGCCCCCGCGGGCCGCACGGCGATGTGGTCGATCACGTCATCCCCACCCGGACTCGGCAGGCGGTCGACCGGGCTCGCCAGCACGTCGAGCTGGACGTTGCCGACGACGTGCAGCGACGGCGTCACCGGCCGTCCAGCTTGATGTCGTCCTGGTGGTAGCGGAACCCGTCGGCACGCAGCCCCCTCATGCTGACGACCTCCGCGGCAAGCAGCTGCAGCGGCAGGATCTCCAGGACTGCGCAGGCCAGCGCGGACGGCGGCTTCGGCAAGCGGACCACGGTGAGGTGGTCGGCGTCCTCGATCTCGTGACTGGTGGTGATGAGGAGGGTCGGACAACCCAACCCGGCGAGCTCCTGGGCGAGCCGCAGCTCACGTCCGGAGCCGATGACGATGCTCGCGGCCTGGGCGTCGACGGCCTCCATCGGCCCGTGCAGGTAGTTGAAGGTCTCGTGGCTCCCGGTGTGCAGGCGTGCCGACTCGCGCATCATGAGTGCTCCCTCGCCGGCGGTGGCCGAGGAGGTGCCGGACGCGACAACGTCGATGATCCGAGCCTGCTCGAAGGTGTCGGCGAGCGCTGCGACGACCTTGCTGCTCTGCTCGGTCACTTGGGCGACCTGCTCCGGGAGCACGGCCCAGTCGCTGCTCGTGCCGCCCCAGTGTTCGCCGAGCAGCCCGATCGCCTGCAGCGTGGCGGTGTAGCCGGTGGTGTAGATCGGGCTGTCCGGTCCGCTGCCCAGCGGGATCACCTCATCCACGACCGCGCCCAGCGGCGCGTCCGGATCGTTGGTGATGCCGACGCGGCGCCCGGGCGCCCCGCGGAGAGCCGCGACGGTCTCGGCGCTCCGTCCCGACTCGCTCATCGCAACGTAGACGTCCGCCAGTGCCAGCTCCGATCCCTGCAGCTCCGCGGCCGACACGGCAACGGCGCGCACGCCCAGCGCGCGCCACGCGGCCGCCGCGCTCCTGGACACGTGCTCACTGGCTCCGATCCCGATCAGCGCGACGAGGGCGCCCGACTCGAGCGGTCGCACCGCGCCCAGCGATCGGCGTACGTTCTCCGCGCTCGCGAGCAGTGATTGCGGCTGCGCGACGATGCCTTCAACGAACTTCATGGGGTTGCTCAACCTTTCACGGCGCCCGAGGTCAGGCCGCCGGCGATGTAGCGCTGGAACACCAGCGCGAGGACAAGGGGAGGCAGTGTGGCGAGCACCCCGCCGGCTGCGATCAGCCCGAAGTCGGACGAGTACTTGCCGGTGAACTCGGCGATGGCGACCGGGATCGTCTTTGCGTTCGTCGTCGAGGTGAAGATGAGTGAGAACAGGAACTCGTCCCACGCGAGCAGGAACCCGAACATCCCCGTCGTCAGGACGCCCGGCCGCGAGAGCGGCAGGATCACCCTGAACAGGGCGCCAAGCCGTGTGCAGCCGTCCACCCGGGCCGCCTCCTCCAGGTCAGGCGGCAGGCTCAGGTAGTAGTTCGACATCGTCCACAGGCAGAACGGTGTGACGATCGAGCAGTACGTGAGGACCAGTCCGGCCTTGGTGTCGAGCAGGCCCAGGGCGGCCAATCCCAGGTAGAGCGGGATCACCAGCGCGATCGGCGGCAGCATGTAGACGGCCAGGAAGGCGAACAGGGTCGTGCGTCGCATTCGGAACCGCAGCCGGGCGAACGCGTAGCCACCCAGCACGCCCACGACGAGTGAGATCAAGGTCGTCACGGTGGCGACGATGAAGCTGTTGATCATGGCCTGCCGGAAGTTGGCGGCGACGTCGGTGCCGCCGCCGTCCGAGGAGGCGAAGATGGCGCGATACCTCTCCAGCGTTGGTGCGTCCGGCCACCAGTGCGGCTCCGCCGAGAGAAGCTCCCGGGGTGGGGAGATGCTCGAGATCACCAACCAGGCGAACGGTGCGAGCACCACGACCGCCATCAGGACCGCGGCCAGGTGGATGCCGACCAGGTACGTCTTGCTCGGCCTCATTCGACACCCGCCATCTGACCTTGCCGCAGCAGCTTCAAGTACCCCATCGCCAGCGCGAAGACTGCTAGCACGATCAGGTAGGCGAGCGCTGCTCCATACCCGAAGAGCTGGTTGCTGAAGGCCTGGAGGTAGGTGTAGAAGGCCACGGTCTGGGTGCCGCTGGCCGGTCCACCGCCGGTCATCACGTAGACGATGTCGAACACCTTGAAGGCCTCGATCGTGCGGAGGACGAGCACGACTGCGATGGCCGGGGCGAGCAGCCGCAGGGTGATCTGCCGGAACATCTGCCAGCGGCCCGCGCCGTCGATGCGGGCCGCCTCGTACAGCTCGTTCGGGATGGTCTGCAGGCCAGCCAGTATGAAGAACACGACGATCGACGTGTTCTTCCAGACGTCCGCGGCGATCACCATGTTCAGCGCCAGGAACGGCGAGCCCAGCCACTGGGTCGGGGACTCAGAGATCCCGAGGGTGGCCAGCAATCCGTTGAGGGCGCCGTACTGACCGTTGTAGATCCAGCGCCACATAGCGCCGTTGACGATCGTGGGGAGTGCCCATGGGAGCACGATGATGCTGCGCCACAGCCACCGCGCCCGCAGCGGTGCGTTGAGCAACAGGGCAACGGCGATGCCCAGCACGAGCTCGAGGAGCGTCGAGAGCAGCGTGAAGTAGAGGGTGTGCCCCAGTGCGGCGTAGAAGCCGCTGTCCTTGAAGACCCGGACGTAGTTGTCCAGCCCGACGAAGGGGTAGTCGCCCGGCATCGAGCTCGTGACGTCGTACAGCGACACCACGAGTGTCCGGGCGACCGGGTAGAGCACCACCCCGAAGACCACCAGCCCCGCGGGGAGCAGGAGGAGGAGGGCGAGCCATCCCTCCGCAGAGCTGCGCCGTGCCGGACCTGGGCCGGCTTGGCGACGGAGGGCCACTGGCAGGAGACTCATCCGTCCAGGAGCGACGAGGCCTTGGAGGCCGCGTCGTCCAGAGCTTGCTGGGGATCCTTGTCCCCCAGCAGCGCGCTTTGCAGCTCCGCCTGCAGCGCCTGGGAGACGGCGTTGTAGGTCTCCACCTGCGGTCGGAGGATGAGGTCACCGAGCTGCTGCTTGGCGACCGGCACGACGGCGGGGTTCGTCTTGACGACCTGCGGGTCGTCGTACGACGCCTGCCAGACCGGGAGCGAGCTCAGGGCGTACTTCTCCTGGACGGACTTGCTGGTGAGGTACTCGATGAACGTCCAGCCAGCGTCCTGGTTCTTGCTGCCGGCCGCCAGGGCGAGGCCCATGCTGCCGTTCACGCCGGGCTGTCCATCGGGGCCGGCCGGAGTGCGGAACACCTCGACGTCACCGGCGATCTGGCTCTCTGCCGCGTCGTTGGCCAGGCCGTACATGTACGTCCAGTTGAGGGCGAGGCTGGCCTGTCCGGAGGAGAAGACGCGGCGCACGTCTTCCTCCAGCGACTGGGTCGACGCCGGGTTGCTCAGGCCGTCGACGATGGTCTGTCGCATGAACTCCAGGGCGGCGACGCCACCCCCTTGGTTGAAGGCCGGCTGGCCGGAGTCGTCGAGGAAGGTGCCCCCGAATGCGCCCAGCAGCTGGGCGTAGTCGCAGATCAGCGCCTCTGCCTGCTGCCACGACCACACGAGGGGGTACTCCACGACTCCCGCCGACTTCAGCTTCTTGGCGGCCTCAACCACTCCGTCCCAGCTCCCGAGCGATGCTGGATCGACCTTCGCCTGCTCCAGGTGCGCGGTGTTGGCGAAGAGGTACTTGGTGTCGAGGATCCAGGGGACGCCGTAGAACTTGTCGTCGTACTGCGGCGTTGCGACCGCGCCCCCGAGCATGTCCTGCTTCCACGAGTCCGGCCACCGGTCGGTGACGTCAGCCACGATGTTCTTGGAGCCGAACTCGGCCGGCCAGATGACGTCGATGAGAACCACGTCGTAGGTCCCCGCCGGGGCTGCGGCCACGATCTTGTCGTGCAGAGCCTCGTACGAGACGAAGTCGGCCGTGACGGTGATGTCCTTGTTCGCCGCCTGGAACGAGGAGATCATCTCGTTGATGTTCTCCTCCGAGTAGCCGGCCTGCTTCATGAACAGAGCGCGGATGTTGCCCTTGCCGCTGCCGCCCCGGACTCGGGTCCACTGCCGCCGATTCCGCACGCAGAGAGCAGGCCCGCCATGCCGGCCGCCCCTCCGAGCGCGAGGAAGCCGCGGCGCGACGGGGTGAGCAGCGGCGGGCGCTCTGGGCGAGCGGGGATCTGTGACATGGCAGGACTCCATTTATTAGGCAATCTGCTTTACTAACCAATCCGGAATATAGTCACGCAGAATTTGGTGCGTCAAGAGGCAAGCGGAGGCGACATGGAATCCAGTCCGTCCAGCAGGCACCGGGTCCTGGACTTCCTGCTCCGGCAGGACGAGCCGGTGACCCGACCCCGCATCGCCACAGCTTGTGGCGTGTCGAGGCCCACCGTGTTCAGCGCCGTCCAGCACCTCGAGCACGCGGGCCTCATCCAGGAGACCGGACAGCGCAGCGGCTCTCCTGGCCGCTCCGCCACCCTCTTCGAGGTCGCTCCCGGAGTGGGCACGGTGTTGGCGATCGACATCGGCGGCAGCAACGTCAGGGTGGCAGTGGCCGACATCCGTGGGCGTTCGCTTGCCGAGCTGCGGGAACCGACAGCGCTGCCGGGCGGTCCCGCCATCGTCGCTCAGGCGACGGACCTGGCTCGCAAGGCGCTCGCATCGGCAGGCCTTGCCCACTCGTCGCTCCACGCGGTGACGGTGTCCGTCCCCGGCGTCGTCGACGCCGACGGCGGCACCGTGCACTTCGCCTCCAACATCGACCAGTCCGACCCCTTCGACTTCCGCACCCCCATCAGGGAAGCCCTTTCCGCGCCAGTGCGGCTCGAGAACAACGTCCACCTCGCCGCGCTCGGCGAGCGCTGGCGTGGCGTCGGCCGCGACCTCGACACGTTCGTGATCGTGTCGATCGGCGCCGGGATCGGCGCGGGGGTGGTGCACGATGGGCGCCTGATACGCGGATCGCACGGGGCGTCAGGCGAGGTGGCCTTCCTGCCGACACCGCGCAGCCAACCACACCTGGACGCACGGGCTCACGACGAAGCGGGCGGCCTGAGCTTGCTGACCGCCGCCCTGCGGCACCCGGGATGGACCGACACCCCGCCGAGCACGGTCGAGGAGCTGTTCCTCCGAGCTGCGTCAGGTGAGGAACCCGCCGCTGAGCTCGTGGAGGAGGAGTGCGTCCGGGTCGCTGCCGTCATCGCCTCCATCTCGGCCATCATCGACCCGGAGGCCGTGATCCTCACAGGCGGAGTGGGCGCCAACGATCACCTGATGGAGAGGTCACGCCAGCTGGCCACCGAGATGACGCTGTACCCGCCTGTGGTGATCCGTTCCGAGCTGGGAGAGCGCGCCAGCGTGGTCGGCGGTGTCTATCTCGGAACCCGCGCCGCGCGGAACATCGTCATGCAGTCACTCGACCGATGACGTGACGATCTCTCCAGGCGTCAGGGCGCTCAGGCGTCGGTCACGTCGATCAGCACCTTGCCGACGGCGCCACCTTCGACTGCCGCGTGCGCCTCGGCCGTGCGCTCGAGGGGGTAGTGGTGCACGGGCAGACCGTGCTCCTCGCCGACGCCGAAGGCTCCATCGGCGACCGCCGCCGTGACGTCATCGGCAGCGGCGCGGAGCGCGGCCTCGCCGACGCTGTAGATCAGCACCCACTGGAAGCGGGCGTTGGTCGAGAAGGTCTCCCGGACGCCGAGGGTCACCTCGTCGCCGCCGTTGTTGGCGTAGATCGCGATGGTCCCGCGCTTCTTGATCAGCTGCAGGTCCATGCGCAGGTTCTGCGCCGGTGCGACCTCGACGACGATGTCGACGCCGTCCGGAGCCAGGTCGCGGATCCGGGCTGCGGTGTCGCCGTCGCGGTAGTTCACGACGTGGTGCGCGCCCGCCGCCGTCGCGAGAACGCCCTTCTCGTCGCTGCTCACGGTGGTGATCACCGTGGCGCCGGCCCACCTGGCGAGCTGGATCGCGGCGTTGCCGACCGCGCCGGCCCCGCCCGCGACGAGGACGGTCATCGCGTCGAGCGCACCCGGGGCCAGCCGTGAAGGGCCGTCCTCGGAGGTCGTGAGGGTGCGGTGGGCCGTGACCGCGGGGACCCCGAGCGCGGCCCCGACGTCGTACGACGCCGCGTCGGGCAGGGCGCAGACGTGAGCGAGGGGCAGCACGACCTGCTCCTGCGCCGTGCCGCCGGGCCGGGTGTGCTGGGCCAGGATGGTCCAGACCCGGTCACCGACCGCGAGGTCGGTGACGCCGGGGCCCACTGCGTCGACCACGCCCGCACCGTCCTGGCCGGGCACGATCTCGGGGAACGCGAGCTCGCCCATCCCGCCGGCGCGGAACTTCCAGTCCGTCGGGTTGACGCCCGCCCGCACGATGCGGACACGGACCTCACCCGGACCGGGCTCCGCAGCCTCTCGTTCGACCAGCTGGAGCACGGACGAGTCGCCGCTCTCGGTGTAGACCACAGCACGCATCAGGTTGTCCTTCCCGGGGATCGTGTCCGACAGGACCACGCAACCACACCGCGCACCGGGGCGCCTCAGCGGTCGGCGTGGACCCCGCGGACACCGGAGTCGGTGAGCTCGGCCTCGCGCTGGGCGGCGGCCTCGAGCTCCTGGCGGCGGGTCTCCTCCATCATGGCGCGCGTAGCGTCGTAGATGCCCGGGTCGGAGACCAGGTCGGCCGCACCGCGACGCAGCCGCGCCAGCGCGGCACGGGCGAAGATCTGCTGCTCGGTCGTGGTGCGCTCGGAGCGGTTGTTGCTGATGAAGGTGATCGCCCACCGCATCAGTGCCGAGACCTGGTTCTTGAAGCCGGTGAGGTAGACGAGGTGGACGCCGAGCCACATCAACCACGCGACGATGCCGGTGAGCCGGAGCTTGCCGACCATGGCGACCGCGCGGAAGCGGCTGATGATCGCCATCGAGCCCTTGTCGAAGTACTTGAACGGCTCCTGGGGCTGCTTGCCCTCGAGGCGGTTGCGGATCTCCTTGGCGGCGTACTTCGCGCCCTGGATGGCGACCTGCGCGACACCGGGGAGGTTGTCGAGGGCGATCATGTCGCCGACGACGAAGACCTCGGGGTGGCCGGGGAGCGTGAGGTCGGGGTTGACCGCGATGCGGCCGGCGCGGTCGAGCGGGGCGCCGGTCTGCTCCGACAGCGTCTTGCCGAGCGGGTTGGCCTGCACACCGGCGGCCCAGATCTTGGCGACCGAGTTGATCCGCTCGACGGTGCCGTCCTTGAACTTCACCTCGAGGCCGCGCTCGTCGACCTCGGTGACCATGCCGCCGAGCATCACCTCGACGCCGAGCTTCTCCAGCTCGCCCTTGGCCTTCTCGCCGAGCTTGGCACCGAACGGAGGCAGCACCTGCGGCGCCGCGTCGACGAGGACGACGCGGGCGGTGCGGGTGTTGATCGCGCGGAAGTCCTTGCGCAGGGTGTGGTGCGCGAGCTCAGCGATCTGGCCGGCCATCTCCACCCCGGTCGGACCGGCGCCGACGACCACGAAGGTCAGCAGGTGGTCGACGTCGTCGCCGCGGGTGGCACCGAGCTCGGCCATCTCGAAGGCGCCGAAGATCCGGCCGCGCAGCTCGAGGGCGTCGTCGATGCTCTTCATCCCGGGGGCGAACTCGGCGAAGTGGTCGTTGCCGAAGTACGACTGGCTCGCGCCGGCCGCGACCAGCAGCGAGTCGTACGACGTCACCGTCTCGCGGCCCAGCACCTGCGAGGTGACCGTGCGGGCCTCGAGGTCGATGCCGGTGACCTCGCCCAGGATCACGCGGGCGTTGTCCTGGCTGCTGAGGATCTCGCGGGTCGGAGGGGCGATCTCGCCCTCGGACAGGATGCCCGTCGCGACCTGGTAGAGCAGGGGCTGGAAGAGGTGGTGGGTCGTCTTCGCGATCACGGTGACGTCGACGTCGGCGCGGCGCAGCGCCTTGGTGCCGAACAGGCCGCCGAAGCCGGACCCGATCACGACCACCTTGTGACGGGGTGCCTGTGTCGAGGTCATGGGAGCTCCTGGGATCGTGGGTGCCATCTCATGGTCCGAGCCGGGTTCCGAGCCGGAGTCCAGCTGTCCAACCATTGTCCTCCCGGCCGGACCTCGGGCGCGAAACGCCGGGCGAGTCTGCTATCTCACACCACTACCCAGACTCGCGAGAAACTATGGTGATTGTCGAGGTTTGAACCACCCGAAGTCGGGTAACCATGGACCCACTGGACTGTCCACTCCCCCGAAATGAGTCCCAGTGCCGCTGAGCTCAGAGTTGACCCTTGCCTCGTCGCCGCGTGCTGCGGCCGACGCGCGGCGTTGGGTCGGCGACATCTGCGAGCGGCTGGAGCGCGGCGACCTCGTCGAGTGCGCCGAGCTCGGCGTCTCCGAGCTGGTGGCCAACGCGATCCTCCATGCGAGCGCCCCCTTCAAGGTGCGCGTGCGCGGCACGGCCAGCCACCCCCGCATCGAGGTCGTCGACGGCTCGACCAGCCCCCCGGTCCCGCCCGTCCCCCAGCTGGACGACGACCTCGACCTGCTCCTCACCTTCGGGCGCGGCCTGTCGATGGTCGCCCAGTGTGCCGTCGCGTGGGGCGCGACCATCGAGGTCGACGGCAAGATCGTCTGGTTCGAGCCCTCCGCGCAGATGCATGGCGAGAGCGGCGCCGAGTGGGTCATCGACCACTCCGACCTGCCCACGCTGCGCCCCGAGCCCCCGAGCGACACGGCCCGCGAGGTCAGGCTGCTGGGCATCGACGTGCCGCTCTACTCCTCGCTCGCCCGGCAGTACCACGAGCTGCGCCGCGAGCTGCGGCTCCTCTCGCTCTCCCACCAGTCCGACTACCCCCTCGCCGGCGACCTCACGTCGATGTTCGCCAACTTCGAGCGGCAGTTCCCCGACACCTACCGCGACCAGATCCGCGCCGCCGAGACCAACGGCCTGCGTCGCGTCGACGTGGTCTTCCCGATGGTGCGCGAGGCCGGCCCGGTGTTCGTCACGATGACCGAGATGTTCGACGTCGCCGACGCCTTCTGCCGGGCCGAGCGCCTGCTGTCCATCGCGCGCACGCCCTCCCAGCGTGCCCTGCACAACTGGCTCCTCGGCGAGCTCGTGCACCAGCTCGACGGGGCGGTTCCCCAGAGGTGGACCGGACACTCCGGTGCGGCCACCAGCCAGGCGTCCGCCAGCCGGGTCGGCTGAACGTCCGCGTCCCGCCGGGCCCGCGCTAACCCCACCCGAGCTCGTGCAGGCGGGCGTCGTCGAGCCCGAAGTGGTGCGCCACCTCGTGCACCACGGTGATCCGCACCTCCTCCTCGAGCTCCTCCTCGGTGTCGGCCATGTCGAGGAGCGGGCCGCGGAAGAGCAGGATGCGGTCGGGCAGCATGCCGGCATGGTTGGCCGGGCGCTCGGTCAGGGCGAGGCCGTCGTAGAGACCGAGCAGGTCCGGGTCGTCGGCCGGCGCGTCGGGCTCGACGAGCACGACGACGTTGTCGACGAGACGGGCCAGGTCGTCGGGCAGGCCGTCGAGGGCCCGCTCCACCATCGCGTCGAACGCCAGTGGGTCGAGGTCGATGGGCATGGCCCCAGCGTAGGGAGGCGGGCGTAACAGCCCGGTGCAGAGGGACGGCCCCGGAAATGACGAACAGGGTGAGCCTGGTGGCTCACCCTGTTCGGCCATGCGATGGCGACCCCGACGGGACTCGAACCCGCGGCCTCCGCCGTGACAGGGCGGCGCGCTAACCAACTGCGCTACGGGGCCATTCGTTTGCTCCTTGCGAAGCGGTGGAACTCTAACCCATGGTCTTCGGAGACCACCAATCGGCGGCAACCCTGGACCGGGTCGCACCCCCAACCGGATTCGAACCGGCGCTACCGCCGTGAAAGGGCGGGGTCCTGGGCCGCTAGACGATGGGGGCCAGCTCGCGTGGGACGGACCCGCTCGAGCGACGCCCAGCATAGGGCCAGCAACGGCCGCGCTCCCAACCCACGTCCTGGGCGGTTTCGGGCGCGTCGGATCCGAGACTGCACCCAACCTTCACCAGGTTTGACTAACCTTCACGTGTGGACAGTGAGGCTCGGACGCTGCGCTTCCTCGTCGTCGATGACAACGAGGACATTCGTGACGTCTTCTGCCGCCTCGTGGAGCGGGCGGGACACCTCGCCACCACCGCCGCCGACGGGCAGGAAGCAGTCGAGGTCCTCGAGCGAGAGTCGTTCGACGTGATGCTGCTCGACCTCACCATGCCGCGCATGAACGGCGTCGACGTCGTGCGCTGGATCCGGGCCCATCCCGACGTCGCTCCCGCCATGCGGATCGTCGTGATCAGCGCGTGGGCGGGCGAGCACCGGGCGGTCCTCCAAGAGCTCGGTGTGGTCACAGTCATGCAGAAGCCGCTGCGGATTCAGCAATTGACTGATCTGATTGAGGAGACACTGCTCGAGACCGAGGCCTGAACCCTGCCCTGAATGCTTTCTGGGGTACTGGTCCCGCGGGTGGAGTCACCCGCACGTCTCCCCGGCGTGCATCCAACCAACCCCCTTGGAGATCCCCATGATGAATCGCATCCGCACCCGCATCCAGGCCAAGCGTGCCGCCGAGCAGACCCAGTCGTTCTACGTGTGGCGCCCGGGCTCCGGCGGCGGCAACTGACCCGTCGGGGACGCGCGGATTGATGCTCGTCCCGTGATGCAGATGGACAGCGTCGAGTCGGCCGGCGGCCGGCTCGGCGCTGTTCTCTCGTCCCCCCGGTCTGGCGTGGTCGCCCTCGGTCCGCACGGCCCGTGGCTGACCACGACTCCCGGCCTCGCCCGCCAAGTCCTGACCGACGTGTCCGGGTTCGACTTCCCCGGCGACGTCACCCGCAGCGGGGACCTGTCCGGCAGCCGGGGCGACACCCGCTCAGGGCATGTCACCTTCCAGCCGGTCCAGCCCGACCAAGTGTGGCGCGGCGTTGCGGTCTTCACCACCGAGTGGGAGGCCGCACTGTCGACGCACGATCGCTCCTCCCCGCACGAGCCGTACGACGCCATGGTGCTGCTGCGCCGTCCCGTCGCACGCTCCACGACCTCGGCGGTGCTGCCCTCGCTCGACCTCGAACAGCGTGACCTCGTCGCCGACCTGGTGCTCGACTGGATCGACGCCCTCGCCCCGGTGATCGCCGCGCGACGCCCGCCCCGCCGGTGGAGCCGCATCCGACGCACCGAGCGAGACGCGCGGGTGGCGCTCTACGCCGCCTTGGCCGCCACGCCCGACCTCGACGTCCCACCCCAGCTGACCGCCACGCTGCTCGCCGCCGGGATCCAGGTGCCGATCGCCGCCGGCTCGTGGTTGCTCGCGTGGCTCGCCAGCCAGCCGACGGCGGAGCTCGACCCCGTCCACGTGGTCTGGGAGACCCTGCGCCTGACGCCGCCCACGTGGATCACCGCCCGCATCACCACGCGGGAGATGGACCTCGGCGGCCAGCGCGTGCCGGCCGGTGACGTCGTGCTGGTCAGTCCGCTCCTCCTCGGACGCCAGCCCGACCTCGTGCCCGGGGACCCGGCCGGAGTGCCCGGCTTCGACCCGGGTCGGTGGCAGGACGACACGCAGCGCCCCGGGGCATGGCTTCCCTTCGGCGCCGGCCCACACGCGTGCCCGGGCCGCCACCTCGGCATGGCCGTCCTCACCCGGCTGGCCGAGTGGGGCCTGTCCCTTGACCTCTCGTTGAGCGAGAGGGTGACCGTCGACCAGAGCCGTGGCATCGCCCCGCTACCGTGCCGTTTCACGATCTCCGACGGAAGGGAGCCGGCCAGGTGATCGACCATCCCGCCCTGCAGGACACCTCGGCCGAAGGGCCGGTGTCCCCCAGGGCCGCTCGTCTGGCGGCATTGATCCTTGAGGGTGAGGCCAGCCTTGACGTATCGATCGCCCTCATGGCCGAGCACTTCCTGTCCGAGCCGCGGGTCGAGGTCGTCGCTGTGGTGCTCACCAGCTTCACCCCCCAAGACGAGGTGGGATGGACGCCGCTCGGCGGGCGGGCCTGGGTCCGGGAGTGGACACGGCCGGGCTCCACGCGATTCTTCATGCCCGCACCAGGCGCGGGCCCCGAAGAGGCGTTGACCATGCCCTGGGTGTCACGGATCGCCAGGACCCAAATTGTGGCGCTCACAGATCGAAACCTGCTCCCAGAAGAGGCCTCACAGGACCTCGACGAGCTCGCCCGCACAGGTGTCCGGAGCCTGGTCGCCTCGCCGTTCAGCTTCCAGGGCGAGATGTTCGGCAGCCTCTCCCTCGTCAGCCTCGACTCTGGGGACTGGCCCGAGCAGCTCCTTCGAGACTTCCGACTCCTCACTGGCGCCCTCGTCTCGAGGCTCACCCTCGAGCGCTCCCGTCGCGCCCTCGCCGAGGCTCTCGAGGCGGGCGCGGAGGCGCAGAAGGCCTACCAGCAGTTCTACGGCGCGGTCGGGCACGAGCTGCGTACGCCCCTGGCGGCGATCCTCGGCTACACCGAGGTGATCCTCGACGAGGCCCAGCACGCCTCCCCCGGCGCAGCCGAGGGCTCGGACGGCCCGGTGACGGCCGCGGTGCTCCGCGACGGGCCGGCGATCCTGCGCGCCGGCGAGCAGCTGCTCGGGATCGTCGACAGCCTCCTCGGCGCGGGCCGCACCATGTCCGACGACGACCAGCGCCGCGACGTCGTGGTGGCCGACGCGGTCGCCGACGTCGTGCACTGGCACCGCACGCCGGCACAGACCGCGGGGGTCGACATGATCGTCGTCACCGACCCCGGGACGACCGTCTGGGCCCACGCGTCCGGCGTACGACAGGTCCTCACCAGCCTGGTCGGCAACGCCATCGCCCACCACCGCCCGGGCGGCGGCACGGTGCACATCTCGACCGCACCCCTGCTCGGGGAGAGCGGACAGGAGATGGTGCGGATCATCGTGCGCGACGACGGCCCCGGGCTGTCGGAGGAGCAGCTCGCGCACGTCTTCGAGCCGTTCGTCCGGTTCGCGGCGCCGAGGACGAAGGGCAGCGGGCTCGGGCTGTCGATCTCGCGCACGATCGCCGAGCGCGACGGCGGCGCGGTGCGCGGCGAGTCCACGCCCGGCGTGGGGTCGTCGTTCTGGGTCGAGCTGCCGGCGCACGAGCCGCCCGGTGCGTGAGCCGAGCCGATTCCCGCCTCGCCGACGGGCTCATGTATTCTCGTCCCGCTTGGGCAGGTAGCTCAGTTGGTACGAGCGATCGCCTGAAAAGTGATAGGTCGGCGGTTCGACCCCGCCCCTGCCCACAAGCACAGAAGGGCCCCGGTCACGTCCCGACCGGGGCCCTTCTGCGTGGTCCGGTCTGGTCCGCTCGGACGGCCGCTCCCGCAGCGCCTACCGTGGAGGCGTGCCCGACGTCATCGAGGGCACCTTCTCCAGCGGGGTGCCCTACCTGAGGACCGGCCAGGGGCCGGCCCTCCTCGTCGCTGCCGGGCTCACGACGAAGCACGCCAACCCGACGGGCGCGGCCCGCCGGTTCTCGCTTGCCTGGGCGGCGCCGTACGCCGAGCACTTCACCGTCTACCTCGCGAACCGGCGCCCCGGCCTGACGGAGGGGACGTCCATGCACGAGCTGGCCGACGACTACGCGACCGCCATCGAGGTCGACCTCGGTGAGCCCGTCCTGCTGCACGGCACCTCCACGGGCGGCTCGGTGGCGCTGCAGCTCGCCGTGGACCGGCCCGGGCTCGTACGCCGCCTGGTGCTCGTCGCGGCCGCGTGCCGGCTCTCCCCCGGCGGCCGGCAGGTGATGGCCGAGGTCGCCCGGCTCACCGCCGCCGGCGACACCCGCGCCGCGACCGCGGCCATGATGGCCGCCGGCACCCCTCCCCGGCTGCGCCCGTTGACCCGACCGGCCGGGTGGGTGATGGGGCAGTTCACGCCGTCGGACCAGAGCGACATGCTCGTCACGATCGCCGCGGAGGACGAGCTCGACGCCGAGCCGCACCTCGACCGCGTCACCGCGCCGACGCTGGTGCTGGGCGGGACCGCCGACGGCTTCTACAGCCGCGACCTCTTCGAACGGACCGCCGCCGGCATCCCCCAGGGCAAGGCAGTCGTCTGGGAGGGCAGGTCGCACGTCGGCGTGGCGGGCGGCAAGGTGGCTGCCGCCGTCGGCCTGGGCTACCTGCTGGCCGACTGAGCGCTCCGGCAGGATGGGGCGGTGCTCCCCCGCCTCGAGATCGTGCGACGCATCCGCCCGGTCGACCTCGTCGCGCCAGGCTTCCAGCGGATCGAGACGTCGACCGGCGGGATCGTGCCGATCCCGGCAGTGGCGCCGTACGTGGCCGCGACCACGCACGTGCGCAAGCGCTCCTGGCTCGCCCTCCACCTGGCCGGGCACCGCATCGGGGCGTCGCTGGACGACGGCTCGGTGTCCCTGACGATCACCCACGGGCACGGCACACGCGAGCTGCGGAGCCGGCGCTTCCACCGGGTCGTCGACCCGACCGAGCTGGGACTGTCCCTGACCGGCACGCACGTGACGGCGTGGACGCGCGAGGCCGGCCAGTGGGTCGCCCGGGCACGGCACGACCTGCGCGACGTCGTCGACACCCGCGACGAGGCGGCGCTCGCCGGCCTCCAGGTCGAGCTGCCGACGTGGGGCGGTGGCGCCGGTGGGTTCGGCCAGCTCGGCCTGCGCGACGTCCGGTTCGTCACCGAGGAGGACGGACGTCCGCTGCACACCGGGGACGGACTCTGGCTGACGGCGACCTCGGCCGGACCGGGCTTCTTCGACACCGCGCACACCAGCGTGTGGCGCCTCGACCCGGCCAGCCTGGAGCTCGCCCACACCGCCGACCTCTTCTTCCGCCGCCCCGACCGGCCGGGGGTCTTCGGCGACCACGCCACCCACCTGGTCCGCACGGACGCGGGATGGCTCGCGGCGACCAGCACGTGGGGCGACTTCGAGGCGCCGCGGACGCGCGCGGGACGTCGTACGCCGGCGGGGTTGCGGGTCACCCTCGCCGAGACCGACGCCGACCTGCTGCGCGGCACCCACGTCCTCGACACCCGCGAGCTGCCGCTGCCGACCGACGGCCTCGCCTCGATCGCCACGTGGGACCCGCACCTCGTCCGGCGCGACGGGGAGTGGCTGGTCGGCTTCGTCAGCGCGCGACGCTTCTTCGACTTCCACCCCGCCCTCGCCGCCGGGAAGTCCCTCGACGACCTGCGGCTCCTCGGCGCGGCCACCGACCGCCGCTCGACCGAGGGCACGACGCTGCTGGAGGTCGACGGCCGGATGGTGGTGCTGGCCAGCGACGGGCGCGACTCGCAGCGGGACCAGCGGGCGCGCTTCCCGGTCTTCGACCTCGGGATGCAGGACCTCGGACTGCTGGACGCGCCCTACCCGACCAACCTGCCCTGGCCGTCACTCGCGCACGTCGACGGCACGTGGCTGATGGCGACCTTCAACGGGCGACGGGCCGGCGGCGCGCTGCTCGGCTACGGCACCCACGGCGACCTGGTCCTGATGCGGGACGCGTGATCTCGCGGGACTACGCTGAGGGTGACGGCGGTCACCACCCCTCGACCGCGCTGACCAGGCCCGCACACCCCGCGGCCGCACCCACCAGAAAAGGACCACAGCATGTCTGGACCCCTCTCCCCGTCAGGAACGGCCAGTTCGGGAGTCGACGTCTTCGAGCTCGGCAGCGAGCACGAGCAGGTCGTGTTCTGCAATGACCGCGCGACCGGCCTCAAGGCCATCATCGCGATCCACTCCACGGCACTCGGCCCGGCCCTCGGTGGGACGCGGTTCTACCCCTACGCCAGCACCGACGACGCGATCGTCGACGTGCTCAACCTCTCCCGCGGCATGTCCTACAAGAACGCCCTCGCCGGCCTCGACCTCGGCGGCGGCAAGGCCGTCATCATCGGCGACCCGGCGACCCTCAAGACCGAGGCGCTGCTGCGCGCCTACGGCCGCTTCGTGCAGTCGCTCGACGGCCGCTACTTCACCGCCTGCGACGTGGGCACGTTCTCCGAGGACATGGACCACGTCGCCCGCGAGTGCGACTTCGTCACCGGCCGCACCGTCGCACACGGCGGCGCCGGCGACAGCTCGGTGCTGACCGCGTTCGGCACCTTCCAGGGCATGCGCGCCGCCGCCGAGCAGGTGTGGGGCGAGCCGACGCTGGCCGGCCGCACCGTCGGCGTCGCCGGCGTGGGCAAGGTGGGTCGCCACCTCGTACGCCACCTCATCGAGGACGGCGCCACGGTCGTCGTCACCGACGTGCACGCCCCGTCGGTCGAGGCGATCCGCGCGGAGTACCCCCAGGTGCAGGCCGTCGGCTCGACCGACGAGCTGGTCGCGAGCGAGCTCGACGTCTACGCCCCGTGCGCCCTCGGCGGCGCGCTCACCGACGAGGTCGTCGAGACCCTGTCGGCCCGCATCGTCTGCGGTGCGGCCAACAACCAACTCGCGCACCCGGGCATCGAGAAGAAGCTCGACGAGCGCGGCATCCTCTACGCGCCCGACTACTGCGTGAACTCCGGCGGCGTCATCCAGGTCGCCGACGAGCTCGAGGGCTTCTCCTTCGAGCGCGCGGAGCAGCGCGCCACCGGCATCTTCGACACCACCCTCAAGGTCTTCGAGCTCGCCAAGGCCGACGGGGTCACCACCGCCGAGGCCGCCGACCGCCTGGCCGAGCGCCGGATGCGCGAGGTCGGCCGCCTGCGCGGCATCTACCTCGGCTGACCGGGCACTTCCTCGCGCTGCAGCACGCCGACCGGGCGGTTCCTCGCGCTACCAGCGCGAGGAACTGCCCGGTCGCTGCATCTCAGCGCGAGGAAGTGCCCGCTCGGCGCTCAGGGCGCGCTCGTAGGCCCGCGCACCCGGAGGCCGGGTGCGTGATCAGGTGCGATCAGTCAGTCTGCGCGACGACGCGGGTCGGCATAGTCCGCCCACTCGTCCTCGTCCGGCTCGACATCACTCGTCGGGTGATGCTCTTCACCGTGCAGCTCCTTCGCCAACGCGCCGAAGTCCGTCTCGTGAGTCCGGTACTTCAGGTCGCGTGCGACCTTGGTCTGCTTCGCCTTAGCTCGGCCGCGCCCCATAGGGTCGACCCCCTCGCACACTTGGCCGGGGCTTTCGAGGAGTCCTCGACGCGCCCGGTCTGATCGGTCACATATCGTGGGGACAACGCTACCTGAGCGGTGGGTGTTCCCGCACACCAAGGCACGCCTTTTCGTCGCCCGTTCCCGAAATCGGGCTCACCAGCCGGGGTGCTGGCCCTCCAGCAGGACCCGACCGCCGTGCTCGGCGTCGGCGCGGGCCTCGCCGGCCACCCAGGCCCGGATGCCGTGACCGGCCAGGACGGCGATGGCGGTGTCGACCGACTCGGGCGCCGTGAGCGACACCATGCCGACGCCGCAGTTGAGGGTCGCCTCGAGGTCGGCCTGCGGCACGTCACCCACACGGCGTACGACGTCGAAGACCGGCTGCGGCGTCCACGTCGAGCGGTCGATGCGCACCGACAGCTCCTCCGGGAGCACGCGCTCGAGGTTGGCCGCCAGGCCGCCGCCGGTCACGTGCGACATGGCATGGGTCTCGGTGCGGTCGGCGAGGTCGAGGCAGGCCTTGGCGTAGATGCGGGTCGGCTCGAGCAGCTCCTCACCGAGCGTGCGGCCGAAGTCGTCGACGTGGCGGTCCACGGTCCACCCGGCCTGGTTGAGAAGCACGTGGCGCACCAGCGAGTAGCCGTTGGAGTGCAGTCCGCTGGCCTCCATCGCGATGACCACGTCGCCGGGACGGACGCGACCGGGGCCGAGCAGCTTGCTGGCCTCCACCACGCCGGTGGTGGCGCCGGCGACGTCGTAGTCGTCGGGGTCGAGCAGCCCGGGGTGCTCGGCGGTCTCGCCGCCGATCAGCGCGCAGCCGGCCACCACGCAGGCCTCGGCGATGCCCTTGACGATGGCGGCGATGCGCTCGGGCACCACGCGGCCGCAGGCGATGTAGTCGGTCATGAAGAGCGGCTCGGCGCCGCAGACGACGAGGTCGTCGACGACCATGCCGACCAGGTCGAACCCGATCGTGTCGTGCACGTCCATCATCTGCGCGATCGCGACCTTGGTGCCGACGCCGTCGGTGGAGGTCGCGAGCAGCGGACGCTCGTAGCGGGTCAGCGCAGAGGCGTCGAAGAGGCCGGCGAAGCCGCCCAGGCCGCCGATCATCTCGGGCCGGCGGGCCTTCTCGACCCACCCCTTCATCAGGTCGATCGCGCGGTCGGCCGCCTCGATCGAGACCCCGGCTGCGGCATAAACCCCGGAAGCGGATTCGGTGGGCTGCTGGTCGGACACGGAGCTCCTCGGTTCGTACGACGGTGGCGGCGTGCGGATCAGGGGTTGTTGAGGACCGGCAGCGCGCGGCCCATCGTCGGCGACTGCAGCGTCGCCTCGAGCAGGTGCTTGCCGAGCAGGCTCTCGTCGGGCAGCTCGATCGGGTACTGACCGGTGAAGCAGGCCTGGCACAGGCGGTCGGCGGTCTGGCCGGTCGCCTCGATCATCCCCTCGAGGGAGATGTAGCCCAGGCTGTCGGCTCCGACGCTGGCGGCGATCTCGTCGACGTCCAGCCCGTTGGCGATCAGCTCGGCGCGGGTCGCGAAGTCGATGCCGTAGAAGCAGGGCCACTTCACCGGCGGGCTCGAGATCCGCACATGCACCTCGAGGGCGCCGGCCTCGCGGAGCATCCGCACCTGCGCACGCTGGGTGTTGCCGCGCACGATCGAGTCGTCGACCACGACGATGCGCTTGCCGCGGATCATGTGCTCGAGCGCGTTGAGCTTGAGCCGGATGCCGAGCTGGCGCAGCGTCTGGCTGGGCTGGATGAACGTGCGTCCGACGTAGGCGTTCTTGACGAAGCCCTGGCCGAACGGGATGCCGGACTCGGCGGCGTACCCGGACGCCGCGGGCGTGCCCGACTCGGGCACCGGCATCACCAGGTCGGCCTCGACCGGGAACTCGCGGGCGAGCCGGCGGCCCATCTCGACGCGCGCCTCGTGGACGTTGCGGCCGCTGATGGTGGCGTCGGGACGGGCGAGGTAGACGTACTCGAAGACGCAGCCCTTGGGCTCGGGCTTCGCGAACTTGTGGGAGCGGAGGCCGTTCTCGTCGATGACGAGCATCTCGCCGGGCTCGACCTCGCGGACCACGCTGGCGCCGATGGTGGCGAGGGCGGCGTCCTCGCTGGCGACCACCCAGCCGCGGTCGAGGCGACCGAGGACGAGCGGGCGGATGCCCTGCGGGTCGCGGGCGGCGTACAGCGTGTTCTCGTTCATCCAGACGAAGCAGTACGCCCCGCGCAGCTGCGGGAGCACCTCGAGGGCCCGCTGCTCGAGGGTGGTGTCGGGATGGTGCGCGAGCAGGGCGGTGACCAGGCTCGTGTCGTTGGTCGCGCCCTCGACGCCCTTGATGTCGAGCTCGCCGGCCGGGCCGGGCAGCTGCGTGACCAGCTCGCGCAGCTCGTGGGTGTTGATCAGGTTGCCGTTGTGGCCGAGCGCGATGGACCCGTCGCCGGTGGGGCGGAAGGTCGGCTGCGCGTTCTGCCACGTCGAGGCGCCGGTCGTGGAGTAGCGCGAGTGGCCGATCGCCAGGTGGCCCTTGAGCGAGTCGAGCGTCGACTCGTCGAACACCTGCGAGACCAGGCCCATGTCCTTGTAGACCAGGATCTGGCGCCCGTTGCTGACCGCGATGCCCGCGGACTCCTGGCCGCGGTGCTGCAGCGCGTAGAGCCCGAAGTAGGTCAGCTTGGCGACGTCCTCGCCGGGAGCCCAGACGCCGAAGACGCCGCACGCGTCCTGGGGGCCCTGGTCGTGGGGGTCGATTGCCGTGGTCAGACGGCCGTCGCCGCCCTTCCGCATGCTCGTCTGGTAGGGCACGACCTGCAGTCTACGGCCGTCCGGCGCCATCGCCGCACCGGCGCCGCCCACCGATACCTGAGGACGTGGCGGACGTGGAACCGACCCGTTCCCGTCCGTGGCGTCCTCAGGTGTCGAGGAGCTGGCCCGCCCGGTGGAGGGCGAGCCGGGCGACGGCGCGGGTGGACGCCGGCAGGGGTACGGCGTCGAGCAAGGGGTGGGGCCGGGTCCAGGTCGGGTCCGAGGAGAGCGCGGCCTCCGGCCCGCCGTACGACGGGTCGGTGGCGCGGCGCACCGCCTCCTCCACCCCGACCAGGGGGCCGCCGGTGCGCGGCACCCACGTGGCGCCCGGGCGGCAGACCATGTCGTGGCGCAGCGACTCGATGAGCGCGGTGACGGTGTGGAACGGCGCCGTCGTGGACAGCGCGGTGGCCAGTCCGACGAGCCCGCTCGGCGCGATGAAGGCCGGCACCCGCAGCCGGGTCAGCCCGGCACCGCGGCCGCAGGCCTGCATCAGGTCGGGGTAGGCGAGGACGTCGGGCCCGCCGATGTCGACGGCGCCGCGCAGCGACTCGACCTCGAGGCCCTCCCGGATCGCGCGCAGGACGTCGGAGACCGCCACCGGCTGCACCGAGCTGCGCATCCAGAGCGGCACCGGCTGCACGACGAAGAGGGTGGCGATCTGCCGGATGATCTCGAACGACGTCGAGCCGGCTCCGAGCACGACGCCCGCCCGGAGGGCGACCGCGTCCTCGGTGGCCCCGAGCAGGATCCGCTCCACCTCGAGGCGCGAGGCGATGTGGGCCGAGAGCTCGGCCTCGGGCACGCCCGGCACCAGACCGGAGAGGTAGACGAGACGGCGTACGCCACGGGCGGCCACGGCGGCCGCCACCACCTCGGCGCCGATCCGGTCGCGGTCGGTGAAGTCGGTGCGGGCGAGCGAGTGGACGAGGTAGACGACCGCGTCGACGCCGTCGACGGCCTCCGTCACCGCCGTCTCGTCGGTGACGTCGCAGCGGATCGCACGGACCCGCTCGTCCCAGCCGAACCGCTCCGGGTCCGGCGCGGAGGACGAGGCCGCGACGACCTCGTGGCCGTGGTCGAGCAGGTGGGGCACGAGGCGCGAGCCGACGTAGCCGGTGGCGCCCAGGACGAGGACCCTCACGCTTCACCCAGGTGCTTGAGGAGGTTGCGCGAGAACACCGTGCCCATGTGCTTCACCACCCCCGCCATGACCCGCTCGACCGCCGGCCTGGCCAGGCCGGGCAGCGGCAGGTGGGTCGAGATCTGCAGGTCGATGCTCACGTCGGTGCCGCCGCCGTCGTGGTCCTTCAGGAGGTAGGTGCCCTCGACCGCCGTCATCTCCTCGGTCCGCGCGGGGTCGTGGCGGAAGTCGATCCGCTCCTCCGGCTGCAGCTCCATCACCTCGGTGAAGTGCGGCGCCACGGAGATCCCCAGCACCGGGATGGTGCCCATCCGCCACCGCCACCGGTCGCCCTCGACGTCGATCGAGGTGACGTAGGGCGTGATCTTGGCGATCAGGTCGGCGTCGGTCAGCGCGGCCCACACCTCGGAGCGCGGGGAGCGGAGCACCGCCGAGGAGCGGTCGCGGGCACGGAAGGTCGCCATGCCGCGAGGCTACCGGCGGCTCCGAAGGGTCGTCCTCACCCGGGGAGCGGTGCGTGAGGGATCAGCGGGGCAGGTCGCCGAGGTTGCGGAGCAGCAGGGCCTCGGCCTTGACGACCTTCTCGAACTCCGCGAGGTGCAGGCCCTCGTTGGCGCCGTGGGCGCGGGTGTCGGGGTCCTCGACGCCGGTGACCAGGACGCTGGCCTGCGGGAAGGCCTCGAGGAACTCGGCGATGAAGGGGATCGAGCCGCCGACGCCCATGTCGACGGGCGCGGTGCCGTCCCAGGCTTCGGCGAAGGCGGCACGCGCGGCGTCGTACGCCGGACCGCTGGCGTCGATCTGCGTCGCCTCGCCAGTGTCGACGACCGTCGCCGTGAGCGTGGCGCCCCACGGCGTGTGCTTCTCGAGGTGGGCCTGCAGGCACGTCACGGCGTTGGCCGTGGTGTCGCCGGGCGCGATGCGCATGCTGATCCGGCAGCGGGCGGCCGGGACGAGGGTGTTGGAGGCGCCCTCGACCTTGGGGGCGTCGAAGCCGGTGATGCTGATCGACGGCTTGGTCCACAGGCGCTCGACGACCGACCCGGAGCCGATCCACTCGATGCCCTCGGCGGCACCGGACTCGGCGCGGAGGCGGGTCTCGGGGTACTCCACGTCGGCGGCGGGGCCGGAGTGCAGGCCCTCGACGGCGACGTTGCCGGCGTCGTCGTTCAGCGACGCGATGACCCGGCTCAGGGTCATGATCGAGTCGGGCACCAGACCGCCCCACATGCCGCTGTGCACGGCGTGGGTGAGCGTCCGGACCTCGACGTCCATCCGCACGAGGCCGCGCAGCGACGTGGTGAGGGCAGGCTCGCCGATGTCCCAGTTGCCGGAGTCGGCGATGACGATGACGTCCGCCTCGAGGCGGTCCTTGTAGGCGTTGAGCAGCTCGACGAGGGTGTCGGAGCCGACCTCCTCCTCGCCCTCGATGAACATCACCAGGTTGACCGGCAGGTCGTCGCCGAAGATCCGCACCGCGCCGAGGTGGGCGGCGATGCCGGCCTTGTCGTCGGCCGCGCCACGCGCGTACAGACGGAGGTCACCACGCGCATCTTCTCGTGAGGTGGGCTCCCACGGCGGGGAGTCCCAGTCGGCGTGGTCGTTCTCCGGCTGGACGTCGTGGTGGGCGTAGAGCAGGACGGTCGGGGCGCCCTCGGGTCCGGCCTTCTTGGCGATCACGGCCGGCGGCGCACCGTCGTACGCCCGGACGATCTCGCACTCGAAGCCCTCGGCGGCGAACAGGTCGCGCGTGGCCTCGGCGCTCCGCTCGACCTCCCCGGCGCGGGCCGGGTCGGCGGACACCGACTGGATGCGGACCAGGTCCTCGAGGTCGCGGCGGATGCCGGGCATGACCTCGGCGAGGCGAGCGGTGATGTCGACAGTCATGGGCGTCACCCTAGGAGCATCGCCCGTGGTGGGCGAGGCCGGGGAGCCATCGACTGTCAGCGGAGCGTCTCGAGCTCCGCGAGCAGCTCGCGCGCGGTTCGGGCGAGCCGCTCGATCCGCTCTCCGGACGCCTCGTCCCGGGCGGACGGAGGCACCGCATCGACGTCGAACGCGGCCAGGTCACCACGGTGCCACGTGGAGAATTCCTCCAGCGCGGCACCGTCCACATCTACGCTGCGACCCTCGAGCAGGAGCAGGGGGGCGCCGACGGCGACGCCAAGTCGCTCGGCCAACGACGTCGTCGCCGGGACTGCGCGCACCTGGTTGCGCCCGCCCACTACGTGCCGGCCCATCCGGTCGGCGAGGAGCTGGTGCAGCGAGGCATCGGCGAGGTCCTCCCGCGAGATGACGTCGGCGACGTCGACCGGCAGCCAGGTGCGGATGTAGCTGAGCACCACGCCGCCCACCGAGCGCACCCTCCCGAGCTGGAGGACGCGGTCGCCCGGTATGGAGACGAGGTGGTCCGGGCGCGACACCACGTCGTACGCGTCCACGACCGTGGACACCCCTCCGTCGAAATCCGCCTCGAGCCGGAGACCTGAGCGCCGTACGTCACGATGCACCTCACGGTGCTCGGCGACCACCGAACCCTTCCCTCGGACCTTGCGGATCAGGCCCTCGGCCTCGAGCGTGGCGAGCGCCTGGCGTACGACCGAGCGGGAGACGTCGAACTCCTTCTGGAGCGCCGACTCACTCGGAAAGAGGTCGCCGGGCCGGAGGTCGCGGCTGTCGAGCCGCTCCCGAAGGGCGCGCTCGACCTGGGCGTGCAGGGGGGTCGAGCGCTCACTCACGGCCGCAACTCTAGGGGCGCGGCCATGAGCGTCGCCGTCACGTCAGACGCCGACCCGCTGGGCGGTCTTCCAGACCGCGTCCCAGCCCGGCGCGAGCGCCGCCGCGCGGCGGGCGGCGAGCACGAGGCTGGCCTCGCGGGCGATGCCCTTGCCGGCGATGTCGAAGGCGGTGCCATGGTCGACCGAGACCCGGACGACCGGCAGCCCGACGGTGATGTTCACGCCGTCGTCGCCGTAGACGGCCTTGAACGGGGCGTGCCCCTGGTCGTGGTAGCAGACCACTACCAGCTCCCACTTGCCGCGCACGGCCTGCGGGATCAGGGCATCGGCCGGCAACGGTCCGTGGGCGTCGATGCCGCGCTCGCGGGCGCGTGCCACGGCAGGCTCCAGGACGTCGGCGTCCTCGTCGCCGAAGAGACGGTTCTCGCCGGCGTGCGGGTTGAGGCCTGCCACGCCGACCGGCGTCTCGGGCTTGCCCATCGCACGTGAGAACGCGTGGACCAGGTCGAGCACGTCGTCGGTCCGCTCGGGAGTGACGTCGGCGATGGCTTGGGTCAGCGACACGTGGGTGGTGAGGTGGAAGAAGTAGAGGTCTCCCGCGGACAGCACGAGCGAGAAGTTGTCCACCCCGAACTGCTCGGCGAGGAGCTCGGTGTGACCGGGGTACTTGTGGCCACCGGCGTGCATCGCGGCCTTGTTGAGCGGCGCGGTGACGATGCCGTCGATGGCGCCCTCCTTGGCGAGGTCGCAGGCGGCGACGACGAAGCGGTACGACCCGTCGCCCGCGACGGCGCTCAGCTCCCCGAGCGGCACCTCCTCCATCGGCTCACCGACCTGGAACACCTCGACGAGGCCGGGGTCATTGGTGGCGGCCGAGGGGTGGTCGATCGTCACGACGACGGCGGGGTCGATGCCGATCATCGGCGCGACGCGGCGAAGCGCACCCGCGTCGCCGACGACCAAGGGAACGCACTCGTCGCGGAGGTCGGGGTGCTCGAGGAGGGTGCGCAGGGTCGTCTCGGGCCCGATGCCGGCGACGTCGCCGAGGGTGATGCCGAGGACGGGGAGGGTGCTCATGAGGGTGCTCCTTGGGCGCCGTGCACGACGCCGATCAGTTGGGAGAGGGTGTGGGCGTCGCCGAAGCCGCCGGCCTTCGTGGCGACCGGGAGGCCGTCGTGGGGACCGCCGACGAGTGTGCCGAGTGGTACGCCCTCGACGGGCGCGTCGACCACCCGGATGCCGGTGGCGCCGAGGGCGAGGAGGGTCTGCGCGGCGCCGTCGCCGCCGACCAGGACGAGCAGGCCATGCTTCTGTCCGGCCAGCGCCCTCGCCGCTTCCGCACCGATGGTGCGCGCCCGCTGCTCGGCCGCCCCGTCGACTCGCTCGGGGTCGGTGACGAGGATGTCCACGGCCAGCTGATCGGCCCGCGCCTCGAGGTCGGCGACCTGTTCGCGGGCGACCGGGTGCAACGAGGAGACGACGACCAGGCTGCGGCTGCCGGCGGGTACGTCGACCGTGCGTGGCGCACCCCGCGCTGTCGTACGCCACACGCGGGCGAGCGCGACCGCGAGGCCCGCCGATCCGACCGGGATGGCGTCAGGACCGATCTCCGCTACAGCGGCGGCGATGCGGTCGAGGTCTGCCTGGTCGCGGGCGTCGGTCACGACGACGTCGCTGTGGAGCGACGCCTCGCGCATCGCGGCGGCGAGGTCGTCGCCGACGGCAAGGGCGGCGCCGGGCACGAGTGCGCGCAGGTCGGACTGGGTCACCGGGGTGACCGGGTCGTCGCCGGCGGCGCTCAGGTGGACGGGCACGCCGTGGACGAGCACGTGGCCGTCCTCGACCGTCCGGCCCATCGCGGGATATGCCGGGCACAGCACGGCGTACGCGCCGGGCCTCGAGCGACGGCGACCGGCGACGGCGCCACGCACCTGGTCGGCCACGCTGCCGCGCACGGTGGAGTCGATCTTGAGGTAGAGCAGCTCGGGATCGAGGTCGCCGGCAGCCCGCGCGGTGACCTGGCCGGCCCGCGGGTCGCGGCGGCTGTCGAGGGTGACCGCGACTGCCTCCTCGTCCGGCTCCCGCCGCCAACCGCCGCTGAGGGACAACAGCGACGACCAGCCCGACCGGGCGAACGACACCACGGTGTCGCCCGCCCCGGTCAGGTCGTCAGCGAGGACGAGAACCCTCACAGCTGTGGTTCCTTGACGCCGAGGTCCATCTCGTCGATGCGCTCGATCTCCTCCTCGGTGAGCAAGCCACCCTCCTTCTTCAGGACGACGGAGGCGATGAGCGGTGCCATCACGGCCGTCACCAGGACGGAGGCCGCGACCTGCGCGGTGGCGGTCTCGACGTACGGGGCGAAGGTCGGGTCGGCCAGGCCGATGATGGCGGGCGTGGCGATCGCGTTGCCTGCGGTCGTGCCGGCTGCGAAGCCGATGCCGGAGCGGTAGCCGCGGCGGAGCAGGAAGCGGTAGCCGAGGTAGACGAAGAAGCCTGTGATCGGCGCGACGATCACGCCCACCACAAGGCCGCTCAGGCCACCCTTGACGATGTTGTTGAGGTCGATGCCGGTGCCGAGCGCCAGGGCGAAGAACGGGATCACGATGGCGGGGGTCGGGCGCAGGATCTCGCGCCAGTGCGGGTTCAGGTTGCCGACGAGCATGCCGAGGAGGAACGGGATCACCGCCGCGACCATCGCACTGACAGGGATGTCGGCGAGGCCGGAGGCGCCGAGGAAGAGCATCGAGAAGAACGGGCCGTCGTTGAGCGCCGAGGCGATGTAGGCGCCGCGGTCGCGCTTGTCGCCGTAGCGGCCGGTGAAGGCGAGCCAGAGGCCGCCGTTGCTGTTGTCGACCGCCACCAGCAGGGCGAGGATCGAGACGCCGAGCACACCGTCGATGCCCACGACCTGGCCGAGCAGGATCACGATCGTGGCCGGGATGATGCTCTTGCAGAGCAGCACGACACCGGCGGTCGCGGCGACGGGGCCGCTGGTCTTGAGGGTCACCTGCGTGCCGGTGGCGAAGATGAGCAGCGCGATGAGAGGAAGCGCGCTCTGCTGGAAGAGGGCCGTGGTGAACGAGCCCATCTCGAGGAAGCCCAAGGCGTAGGTGCCCAGCAGCGAGCCGATGACCAGCGGGATGAGCATGAGGCCGCCGGGGATGCGGTTCATCAGCTGGTAGAGCGGAGCGATCTCGCGCTCAGTGGTGGTGGTGTCAGTCATGGGGTGGTTCACCTCGGAAGTCTTGTCCGTACAACCTGTACGTACAAGTGAGGGTGACATGCACCTTCCCCACGTGTCAACCGTCACATGTGCGCCACCAGGGGCCTCCAGCAGCGGGAGGCAGGTCTCGCCCGGATCAGCTGTCGGAGGTCTGGGCCCAGTCCCCGGTGCGCTTCTCCAGCATCAGCTGGTGCTCGGCGTCCTCGAACCCGAGCCGGCGGTAGACCCCGATCGCGTCGCCGTCGGTGTCGGCGACGATCACGAGGGTGCGGGTGCCGAGCTGGTCGAGCGCGTGCTGCCCGGCCGCGTGCACCACGGCAGCGGCCAGGCCCTTGCGACGGTGCTCGGGGTGGGTCTCGACGCTCTGGAAGCGGGCGACGCCGTCCTCGGTCACGAAGATCCCGGCGGTCGAGACGAGCTCGTCGTCGACGTACGCCCCGAAGCGCCGGCCGCGGCCGGCGTCGACGAGGCGTCGCTCCTGGGCGTTCTTCTGGCGCGCGAACGCCATGAACCTCTCCTCGGGGGTCTCCGGGTAGAGCTGCTGGCTCAGCCGGGCCCGGGCCTCCCAGTCGTCGTCGCTGTCGAGCTGCCGCAGCTCGGCCTCCACCTCTCGCGGTGCGTGCAGCGAGGACGCGGTGAGCACGGTCGCGTCGTCGACGCTCATGCCCGCCGCCTCGAACGCCGCGCGCGACTCGTCGGGCAGGTCGGCGGTGTCGATGCCGATGCTCACGTGGTCGGCCAACGGGAACTCGGTGTGGAAGGCGCCCACCACCTCACGCTCGCCGCCGGGCACCGGGGGCCGGGCGAGGAGGATGAAGTTGCCCCAGAAGTAGGACGGGTTGTCGGGCGAGCGCACCACCAGGTGCGTACCCATGTCCTCCACGACGCTGCCGGAGGCGGTCAGCAGGGCCAGGTCCGTACGGAATCCCAAGGAGCTCACGTGCATGGGCGGAGGCTAGCCGTCGGCTGCTAGAGGTTGTCCGCCCCGGTGTCCGCATCGGCGGTCGTCGACGGCGACTCGCCGCGCTCGGGGTCGGCCTGGACGTCCCACCGCCAGTCACGGACCTCGGGCAGGTCGTCGCCGTGGGTGCGGGTCCACTGGCGCGCGCGCCGGCGGGTGTCGACCATCAGCTGGCGCACCCCGGCCGCGCGGGAGGCGAGCCCCGGCACCCGGTCGATGACGTCCATGACCAGGTGGTAGCGGTCGGTGTCGTTCATCATCACCATGTCGAAGGGCGTGGTCGTGGTGCCCTCCTCCTTGTAGCCGCGCACGTGGATGTTGTCGTGGTTGGTGTGGCGGTAGGTCAGCCGGTGGATCAGCCACGGATAGCCGTGGTAGGCGAAGATCACCGGCTTGCCGGTGGTGAAGACGGTGTCGAAGTCGCTCGTGCTCATGCCGTGCGGGTGCTCGTGCTCGTCCTGCAGGCGCATCAGGTCGACCACGTTCACGAACCGGATCCTCAGCTCCGGCAGGTGCTCGCGCAGCAGCGACACCGCGGCCAGGGCCTCCAGCGTGGGTACGTCGCCGGCTGCCGCGAGCACGACGTCCGGGTCGCCGTCGTCGTTGGACGCCCAGTCCCAGATGCCGAGGCCCCGGGCGCAGTGCAGGTCGGCCTGCTCCGCATCGAGCCAGTCGAAGCTGGGCTGCTTGCCGGAGACCACGACGTTGACGTAGTGCTCGCTCTCGAAGCAGTGGGCCATCGTGGACAGCAGGGTGTTGGCGTCCGGCGGCAGGTAGACCCGCACGACCTCGGCGCTCTTGTTGACGACGTGGTCGATGAAGCCGGGGTCCTGGTGGGAGAAGCCGTTGTGGTCCTGGCGCCACACGTGCGAGGTCAGCAGGTAGTTGAGGCTGGCGATGCGCGGCCGCCACTCGATCTCGCGGGTCGTCTTGAGCCACTTCGCGTGCTGGTTGAGCATCGAGTCGACGAGGTGGATGAAGGCCTCGTAGCAGCTGAAGAGTCCGTGCCGTCCGGTGAGGAGGTAGCCCTCGAGCCAGCCCTGGCAGGTGTGCTCGGAGAGGATCTCGACCACCCGGCCCGACCGGGCGAGGTGCTCGTCGAGGTCGCTGAGCTCGCCCGCCCACACCTTGTCGGTGACCTCGTAGACGGCGTCGAGGCGGTTGGAGGCGGTCTCGTCGGGACCGAAGATCCGGAAGTTCGTGTCGTTGTCGCGCACCACGTCGACGAGGTACTGCCCGAGCACCCGGGTCGGCTCGTGGATGGATGCCCCGGGTCGCTCGACCTCGACCGCGGACGCACGCCAGTCGCGCAGGCGCAGGGGTCGCTTGAGCAGGCCGCCGTTGGCGTGCGGGTTGGCCGTCGTACGCCGGTGGCCGTCCGGGGCCTGCGCGAGCACGTCGGGCACCGGGCTGCCGTCGTCGTCGAAGAGCTCGTCGGGGCGGTAGGAGCGCATCCACTCCTCGAGCTGCGCGCGGTGCTCGTCGTTCTCGCGGGTGCCGGCGAGCGGCACCTGGTGGGCGCGCCACGTGCCCTCGACCGGCGTGCCGTCGACCTCGGCCGGACCGGTCCACCCCTTCGGGGTCACGAGCAGGATCATCGGCCACGGACGTCGCTCGACGTCGCCGTCCTCGCGGGCCGCGCGCCAGGTCTCGCGGATCATGTCGTGCGCCTCGTCCATCGCCGCGGCCATCTGGCGGTGCACGTCGGCCGGGTCGTCGCCCTCGACGGTGAGCACGTGGTGGCCGTAGCCGCGCAGCAGGCTCTCGAGCTCGTCGCGGTGGATCCGCGCGGGGATGGTGGGGTTGGCGATCTTCCAGCCGTTGAGGCTGAGGATCGGCAGGACTGCGCCGTCGTGCACCGGGTCGACGAACTTGTTGGCGTGCCAGCTCGCCGCCAACGGGCCGGTCTCGAACTCGCCGTCGCCGACGACCGCGGTCACGAGGAGGTCGGGGTTGTCCATGGCGGCGCCGTACGCGTGGGAGAGGACGTAGCCCAGCTCCCCGCCCTCGTGGATCGAGCCCGGCGTCTCGGGGGCGACGTGGCTGGGGATGCCGCCGGGGAAGGAGAACTGCCGGAGCAGGCGCGACATGCCGTCGCGGTCGCGCGAGATCGCGGGATAGGTCTCGGAGTAGGTGCCCTCCAGCCAGGCGTTGGCGACCGCGGCCGGTCCGCCGTGGCCGGGCCCGCACAGGATGATCGCGTCGGCGTCGCGCTCGCGGATCAGCCGGTTGAGGTGGGTCCAGACGAGGTTGAGCCCGGGCGTGGTGCCCCAGTGGCCGAGCAGCCGCGGCTTGATGTCGTCGCGCTCGAGCGGGCGCTCGAGGAGAGGGTTGTCGAGGAGGTAGATCTGGCCGACGGAGAGGTAGTTGGCCGCGCGGAACCAGAGGTCGAGCTGCTGGACCTGGTCGTCGGTGAGGGTCGCCATGGTCCTTCGTACCCGACCGCGCCGCACTCGTGCACCCCCTGCCGGGCAAACTCCTGCGGACGACTCAGCCGCTGACCACGTTGACGAGCGGCTCGCCGGCCACCCGGCGGCGCAGCTGGTCGCGGACCAGCGCGGAGATGCGGGGCAGCATCGCGGTGGTGCCGCCCGCGATGTGCGGCGTGATGAGCACGTCGGGCGCGTCCCAGAGCGGGTGGCCGTCGGGCAGCGGCTCGGGGTCGGTGACGTCGAGGGCGAACCGCAGCCGACCGGCGTGCCGCAGCACTGCGTCGGTGTCCACCACCGGCCCGCGGGCGACGTTGACCACGAGCGCGCCGTCGGGCAGCAGCGCGAGCGTCTCGTCGCCGAGGAGGCCGCGGGTGTCGTCGCTCAGCGGGACGAGAGCGACCACGACGTCCTGCTCAGTCAGCAGCGCGGGCAGGTCGTCGATGCTGCGCACCCGGCCGAGCAGGTCGTCGTCGCGCTCGCGGGTCGCGACGGCGGTGACGACGGCCTTCATCGGCAGCAGCCGCTCGGCGAGCGCCCGCCCGATCGAGCCGTAGCCCAGGACGAGCACCCGCGAGTCGGCCAGCGAGCGCCGCCCGGGCAGCGAGTGCCAGTGGCCGTGCTGGCGCACGGACTCGGGGATGCCCCGCAGGCTGGCGAGGACGAGGCCGACGGCGTGCTCGGCGGTCGCGTCGTCGTGGACGCCGGTCGCGTTGCACAGCGTGATGCCTTCGGGCAGCCGCCCGAGCACGCCGTCGTACCCCGCGCTCTGGAGCTGCACCACCCGCAGGCCCTGCAGCCGGTGGGCCTGGTCGATGACGTCGGCGCGGGTGGCGTAGTGCGGCACCCAGAGGTCGACGTCGCCAGCGGGCGGCGGGCCGCCGCCGTTCCACACGACGACCTCGACGCCCTCGACGGGGCCGATCGCTTCCGCGAGCTCGGCGGTCGAGACGGCCGCCTTCACTGCCCGTCCCCCGAATCGCCCAGCGGGAGGTAGGGCGAGAGGTCGGTGCGCTCGCCGCTCGCGACCACGACGCCGTCGTCGATGGCCTGGTGCCACGTCATCCGGCCGGTCGCGAGCGCGAGCCAGGTCTCGGCGTCCATCTCGACCACGGCCGGCGGCGTGCCGCGGGTGTGGCGCACGCCGGGCACCACCTGGACGGCGGCGAAGGGCGGCACCCGGACCTCGACCGAGCGGCCGGGCGCGCGCTGCTCGAGCACGGCGAGGTAGTGCTTGACCAGGGCCTTGGTGTCGGGAGCCGCGGCGGCCGCAGCCAGCTGGTCGGGGGTCAGGACTCTGAGTCGCGCAGGCACCCCTCGAACCTATCCGGCGATGGAGTCGAGGACCTCGACGCAGGCCGCCCAGGCCTCGGACCCGGTGTCGATGACCCCGAAGTGGCCGCCGGTGACCTCGACGAGGGTGGCCTCGGCGCCGGCCGCGGTGGCGGCGTCGACGTACGTCGTGGCCTGGGCGAAGGGCACCGTGTCGTCGTCACGCGCGTGCACGGCCCAGACGGGGACGTCGAGCGGCACCTGGGTCAGCGGGTCCGCTCGGTCGTACGTCGTCTCGTCGGGGTCGCCGAGGAAGGCGAGCGCGGCGTCGGTGCCGAGGTGCTCCTCGACGGCCGCGCGGAGGTCGAGCACCCCGGCCTGGCTGACGACGTGGGTGGGCGCGACCCCGCCCGCCCACCGCTCGAAGCGGCCGCGGGCCGCGGCCCAGGTCGCGAGGTGCCCGCCCGCGGAGTGGCCGAGGGTGACGACCGGTCCGGTGGCGACCCCGTCGAGGGCACCCAGGGCGGCGTGGATGTCGTCGAGGGTCTCCGGGAAGCCGCCGCCGTTGCCGACGCGGCGGTACTCGACGTTGGCGGTGGTCCAGCCGCGCCCGGCCAGGTCGACGGCCAGCGGCTCGCCGTAGTCGGCGCCGTACTGGGCCCTCCAGAAGCCGCCGTGGATCACCACGACGAGGCCGCGACTGGCGCCGCGGGGCTCGCGGACGTCCACCCACTGGCTGGGGTCGTCGCCGTAGGTGATCCGCTCGGTGCGCGCGCCGGGCTGCTGGTCGTCGTCCACGCCTCCCACCCTGCCCGACGGCTCGTCCGCGCACGCCGCGAGGGCAGCGGACGCGCCGAGCGCCCCCGCGGTCGCGAGGAGGGTGCGCCGGGACGTGCGCGTCACTCCGTGGCGTCCGGGTAGGGCTGGACCAGGCTCAGCAGCAGGTAGGTGCGCCGCTCGGGGTCGCGGCCCCGGGTGCGGGCCGCCCAGCCCTCGACCAGCTCGTCGACCTCCCGGAACAGCTCGGTGGCCTCGTCGTCGGTGAGTCGCAGCGCGTGGTCGGCGAGCGAGAAGACGCCGCTCCCCTTGGGCAGGTCGGTGGCGAACGCCCGGTCGATGACGTGGTGGCCCCACGCCCGCTTGTTCTGCCGGAAGACCTCGACGGCCGCGCGGCCGCCGGGCGCCTGCTCGAGCTGGCTGAGGCTGACGGTGTAGCCGGAGGGCAGCGCGCTGCGCCACACCCGGTCCCGCCTGTCGCGCGCCTCCTCCGGCGCCTCCTCGACCAGGCCGTACTTCGCGAGCTGGCGCAGGTGGAAGCTCGCCTGGTTGGCAGGGATGCCGAGCTCGCGCGCGACGTCGGCCGCCCGCACCGGACCGGTCGCCTCGATCTCGTCGAGGATCCGGCCTCGTACGGGATGGGCGAGCGCCCGGAGGACGCGCGGGTCACTGAGGTGCTCGGGCTCGGCCATGACGCCATCCTACCGAAAATGCGCACGCACCATTGCGCAACATCACGTGCGCACTATATGTTGCGCATGTGCCCGGATACCGCCAGCTCTCGCGCAACCGCGACTTCACCGTGCTCTGGATCGGCGACACCGTCAGCGAGCTCGGCAGCGCGCTGTCGATGTTCGTCCTCCCGCTCATCGCCTACGCGCTCAGCGGCTCGGCCCTCACCGCGGCCCTCGTGGAGGCGGCGTACCTCGGCGGGCTGTGCGCGACCCTGCTGCCGGCCGGCGTGCTCGCCGACCGCGTCGACCGCAGGCGGATCATGCTCGTCTCGAGCGCCACCGGCTGTGCGTCGTACTCCTCCCTCGCGATCGCCGGCGCGGTCGGCCACCTGACCCTTCCCCACCTCGTCGGCGTCGCCCTGGTCGCCGGCATCGCGACCGGCGCGTTCAACCCGGCGCAGATGTCGGCGATCCGGTCCGTCGTCGCGACCGAGGACCTGCCGACCGCGCTCAGCCAGAACCAGGCCCGCCAGCACGTCGCGTCCCTCCTCGGCGGGCCGCTCGGAGGGGCGTTGTACGCCGTGACGCGCTGGCTGCCGTTCGCCGTGGACGCGCTCACCTTCGCCGTCGCCTGCGTGACCGTCAGCCAGGTGCGCACCGACCTCGGTGCGCCCCGCCAGCGACGCGAGCCGCTGCGCCGGCAGCTCACCGAGGGCTTCGGCTTCATGTGGGCGCGGCCGTTCTTCCGGACCCTGATGGCGTGGGGCGCGCTGGCCAACCTGGTGACCAACGCGATCTTCTTCGTGGTCGTGCTGCGGATGGTCGCCGACGGCGTCCCCCCTGCCCAGATCGGCCTCGTCTCGACCGCCGCCGGCGTGGGCGGGATCCTCGGTGCCGCGATGGCGCCGAGCCTCATCCACCGCCTCCCCACCGGCCGCCTCACGGTGATGATCGGCTGGATGTGCTGCCTGCCGCTGGTGCCGCTCACGGTGTCGAGCAGCGTGTGGACCGCGTGCGCCAGCACCTTCTTCCTGCTGTTGCTCAACCCGGTCGGCAACGCCGGGATCAGCAGCTACCGGATGGCGGTCACGCCCGACCACCTGCAGGGGCGCGTCGGCTCGACCAGCCAGTTCGTCTCGATGTCGGTGATGCCGCTCGCCCCGCTCCTCGGCGGCTACCTGCTCGAGCACCAGGGCGGCACGACGGCGATCACCGTCCTGGTCGCTGCGTCCGCGCTCCTCGCGGTGCTGCTCACGGCGAGCCGCTCGATCCGGTCGGTCCCGCGGCCCTCGGAGTGGGTCGTCGAGGACGCCCCCGTCGAGGCCCCGGTCGCGGCGTAGTCGCCGCCGGCCTCAGGCGCCGAGGACCGCGGGCAGCGTCGCGCGCCAGGCCGCCTTGGCCTCGGCGACGGGCAGGTCGAAGGCGCCCTCGACCGAGATCGTGTCGCCGCCGGTGCGCCCGAGGGGCACCAGCGGTACGCCGTGCTGGCGCGCGAGGGCGGCCAGGGCATCGGCCTGGTCGTCGGTCACCGTCACCAGGGCGCGGGCGGTCGACTCGGAGAAGAGCGCGACGAAGGCGTCGTCCGCGACGGAGGACAGCGACACGGAGACGCCGATGTCGCGGGTGAAGGTCGACTCGGTGAGCGCCTGGGCGAGGCCGCCGTCGGACAGGTCGTGGGCGCTCGTGACGACGCCGTCGCGCGAGGCGTCCTGCAGCAGCGAGGCCAGGGCCTGCTCGGCCGCGAGGTCCAGGCGGGGCGGCAGGCCGCCGAGGTGGCCGTGCACGACGTGCGCCCACTCCGACCCGGAGAGCTCCTCGCGGGTCTCGCCGAGGAGGAAGACCCGCTCCCCCGCGGCGCCGAAGCCGGTCGGCGTACGGCGGGTGACGTCGTCGATCACGCCGAGGACCGCGACCACGGGAGTGGGCAGGATCGCCGTCTCGCCGGTTTGGTTGTAGAGGCTCACGTTGCCGCCGGTGACGGGGATGCCGAGCTCGAGGCAGGCGTCCTTGAGCCCGCGGCACGCCTCGGCGAACTGCCACATGACCGCCGGGTCCTCCGGCGAGCCGAAGTTGAGGCAGTCGGAGACGGCCAGCGGCCGGGCGCCGCCGGTGGCGACGTTGCGGAAGGACTCGGCCAACGCGAGCTGGGCGCCGGTGTAGGGGTCGAGCTTGGCGAAGCGGCCGTTGCAGTCGGTGGAGACCGAGACGCCGAGGTTGGTGTCCGCGTCCACCCGCACCATGCCCGAGTCGGCCGGCTGGGCCAGGACGGTGTTGCCCTGGACGTAGCGGTCGTACTGGTCGGTGATCCACGACTTGTCGCACAGGTTGGGCGAGGCGACCAGCCGGAGCAGGGTGTCGCGGAGCTCGGCGCCGGAGGTCGGGCGCGCGAGCGCCTCGGCGCGGTCGGCCTGCAGCGCGTCCTGCCAGTCCGGGCGGGCGTAGGGGCGCTGGTAGGTCGGGCCGTCGTGCGCGACCGACCGCGGGGGTACGTCGACGACGCGCTCGCCGTGCCAGTCGATGTGGAGGCGGCCGGTGTCGGTGACCTCGCCGACCACCACGGCCTCGACGTCCCACTTCTCGCAGATCGCCAGGAACGCGTCGACGTCGCCGGGCTCGACGACCGCCATCATCCGCTCCTGCGACTCGCTCATGAGGATCTCCTCGGGAGCGAGCGTGGAGTCGCGCAGCGGCACCCGGTCGAGCTCGACGTGCATGCCGCCGTCGCCGGCCGAGGCCAGCTCGGAGGTGGCGCACGAGAGACCCGCGCCGCCGAGGTCCTGGATGCCAGCGACCACGCCGGCGGCGAAGAGCTCGAGGGTGCACTCGATGAGCAGCTTCTCCATGAAGGGGTCGCCCACCTGGACGCTGGGGCGCTTGGCGGGACCGCCCTCGTCGAAGGTCTCGCTCGCCAGCACCGAGACCCCGCCGATGCCGTCGCCACCGGTGCGCGCGCCGTACAGCACCACCTGGTTGCCGGCGCCCGAGGCCTTCGCGAGGTGCAGGTCCTCGTGGCGCAGCACGCCCACGCAGAGCGCGTTGACGAGCGGGTTGCCGGCGTAGGTCTCGTCGAAGACCGCCTCGCCGCCGATGTTGGGCAGGCCGAGGCAGTTGCCGTAGCCGCCCACGCCCGCCACGATCCCGGGCAGCACGCGGGCGGTGTCGGGGGCGTCGAGCGGGCCGAAGCGGAGCGGGTCCATCACTGCGACCGGGCGAGCGCCCATCGCGAGGATGTCGCGGACGATGCCGCCGACACCCGTGGCCGCGCCCTGGTAGGGCTCGACGAACGACGGGTGGTTGTGGCTCTCGACCTTGAACGTCACGGCGTAGCCCTGGCCGATGTCGAGGACGCCGGCGTTCTCGCCGATCCCGGCCAGGGTCTTGCCGATCGGCGTCTCCTGCGGGATCTCGCCGAACTGCTTGAGGTGCACCTTGGTCGACTTGTAGGAGCAGTGCTCGCTCCACATGACGGAGTACATCGCCAGCTCCGAGCTGGTCGGGCGACGGCCGAGGATCTCGCGGATCCGGGCGTACTCGTCGGCCTTCAGCCCCAGGTCGGCCCACGGCTGCTCGCGATCAGCGTCCGAGGACGCGACGGCGACCGTGTCGAGGGTGGACTGGTGGACCGGGGCGCTCGTGTCGGGCACGGCCCCAATCTACCGGCGCCGCGGGGCGGCTACTTCAGCAGTCCGTCCGCGAGGACCTCGAGCATCGGGCGCACGGCCGCGGGCTCGAGGTCGGACTGGTCGGCGACGGTCGCGACGCCGCCGACGAGGCGGGCGACCTGGAGCGAGGACACGTCGTCGCGTACGGCGTCCTCCGCTCGCAGCTGGTCGAGCACCCGGCCGCTGGCCGACTGCAGGACCTGGCACTTGGTGCGGATCGGCGAGGCCTCGTCGCCCATGGCGCCGGTGATCTTCGCCGGGCCGCCCTTGTGCACGCTGATCAGCCGGACGTACTCCTCGAACCAGTTGAGCAGGACGTCGCGCGGACCGCCCTCGTGGGCGAGCGCCTTCGCGGCAGTCTCCTCCACGTGGTCGACCCAGGCCTGCATGACGGCGTCGATGAGGTCGTCGCGGCTCGGGAAGTGGCGGTAGAGCGTGCCGGGGCCGACGCCGGCCTGCTTGGCGATGAGGTCGAGGGAGGCGTCGTAGCCCTGCTCACGGAAGACCTGCCGGGCAACCTCGACGATGCGGTCGTAGTTGCGCTGGGCGTCGGCACGCAAGGAGTTCTCACCTCGGTCTTGCTAAACGGAGACAGTCTCCGTATTGTCGGAGAGGAAGCGGAGTCATCCTCCGGATCTACTGTACCTCGGCCTACGAGGCCAGAACAGGACCGCACCTCATGTCATCCACCACCTCCCTGCGCCCGCAGGGATCACCGCGCGAGCTCCCCGTCGAGCTCCCGCCGCAGGCCGGCCGCGCAGCAGCCGGCATCGCGATCGTCCTCGTCGCCCAGCTGATGATCGTGCTCGACGCGACCGTCGTGAACGTCGCGCTCCCCCGCATCGACGCCGACCTCGGCTTCGGCCCCGCGTCGCTGTCGTGGGTCCTCAACGCCTACACCCTCGCCTTCGGCGGGTTGCTGCTCCTCGGTGGCCGCCTCGGGGACGTCTTCGGCCGTCGCCGGGCCTTCGAGGTCGGCCTGGCGGTCTTCACCGTCGCCTCCGCGCTCGGGGGCCTGGCCCAGACCCCGGGCCAGCTCGTCGCCACCCGCGCCCTCCAGGGCGTCGGCGCCGCGCTCGCCGCACCCAGCGTGCTCGCGCTGCTCACCACCAGCGCCCCCGACGACGCGGCACGCAACCGCGCCTTCGCCCTCTTCGGCGCCGTCTCCTCGGGTGGCGCGTCGATCGGCCTGATCCTGGGCGGCTTGCTCACGGACGTCGGCTCGTGGCGCTGGACGCTCTTCATCAACGTGCCCCTCGGCGTCGCCGTCCTGCTCCTCGTCGGTCGCTTCGTCGCCGAGACCCCGCGTCGCCCCGGTCGCTTCGACCTGGTCGGCGCCGCGAGCGCCACGGTGGGCGCCGTCTCGGTCGTCTGGGCCCTCATCGGCGCCCCGGAGCACGGCTGGTCGTCGGCCCGCACCATCGGCGGCTTCGTCCTCGGTGCGGCGCTGCTCGCGCTGCTCGCGCGCACCGAGACCCGGCACCCGCACCCCATGGTGCAGCCGCACCTGGTCCGCAGCCGCCGCCGCATCGGCGCCCTCGCGGCGATGGCCCTCGTCATCGGCGCGAACCTGTCGATGTTCTTCCTGGTCGTGCAGTACGTCCAGACCGTGCTCGGCTTCGGCCCGTTGCAGTCGGGCTTCGCCTTCCTGCCCTTCAGCCTCGGCATCTTCGGGATGTCGCGGGTGACCCCGTGGCTGATCGCCCGCGTCGGCCCTCGCGCGATGCTGATGACCGGCACTGCCGCGCTCACGGTCGGGTACGCCTGGCTGAGCGGCGCGGACGCGACCGGGACCTACGTCGGCGCCGTGTTCGGCCCGATGCTGATCGCCGGCCTGGCGACCGGCCTGGTGTTCATGCCGATCACCGTCACCGTGCTCGCCGGCGTCGAGCACGAGCACGCCGGCTCGGCGTCCGGACTGCTGCAGACCACGCAGCAGCTCGGCAGCGCGGTGGGCGTGGCCGTCATCGTCTCGGTGTACGCCGCGGGCGCGGTGCCGGGCCAGTTCGTGCCCGGCCTGCAGGCCGCCTTCCTCACCTCGGCCGGGTTCGCCGCCGTGGCGCTGCTGGTCAGCGCCACGGTGCTCCGAGCGCCGCGGGACGGGGGCGAGGCGACCGAGGTCGACCCCGAGCTCGAGGTGGTCGCCGACGCGGCCTGATCCCCGGGCAGGGTCAGCGCTGCTCGCCCCCGTCGTCGGCCCTCGGGTCGGCGGCGGGGGCGTCGTCGACGTCCTCGTGGTCGTCGCGCTTCTCGTTCTCCGCGGCCCGCGCGGCCTTGCGGGCAGCCCGCCCGGCCCGCTTCTCCTCGAGCGCGGCGCGCTTGGCCTCCTTGTCGACCTGCTTGGCGGCCTCCTTCTCCCGAGCCGCCCGCGCCTCCGCGTCGTCGCCACGGCCGTCGATCCTCGGCGTCGTCAGCCGGGTGGGTCCGGTGCGACCGCCGGCCGTGCCGCGCGACGTCGTCCCGGCACGTGCGCCCATGCCACCCGCGGCCATCCCGCCGACGGGCGGGGTCGCGCCGTCCGTCGTACGACGTCCACGACGGCCGCCGAGCACGCCTGCGGCGGCTGCCGCGGCAGCGAGGGGCGTGAGCCCGGCGCTGCCGGGGCCGGTCAGGCCGGGCGGGGAGACCGGGATCGGTGCGATCGGCGGCAGCGCGCCGACGCCGGACTGGGCGCTGCCGAGGACCGAGGTGGAGCGCGCGGTCGCGGGGTGCGCGTCGACCCCGGAGGTGTCCCCGCCCGGGGCCAGTCGGCGGGCCCACGTGCCGCCGGCGAGGTCCTGGAGCTCCGTGCGCACCAGCGCCAGCTCGGCACGGGCACCGCGCAGCCGGGTGCTCTCCTCGTCGAGCGAGAGGGCGAGGCGGCGGCGGATCTCCTCGGTCTCCCCCTGCCCGCGCGTGACCTTGCCGCGGTCCTCGTCCTCGGAGGGGTGGAAGACCAGGTGGCGCGACTCGCCCACGACGTCGTGCGGGACCATCGCGACCGTCGCCCAGGCCCGGTCGAGCTCCTTCTGGCAGGACGTGAGGATCGAGCTGATCGCGCGCAGCGACCCGGAGATCTCGGCCGCCAGGCTGGTGAACCGGTCGACGTCGGCCAGCACCTGGCGGCGGTGCAGCTCGTAGCTCTCGGCCGCCGCCGAGTCCCAGCCCTCGGTGGCACGGCCGGCCGCGTCCACGATCTCGTCGCCCCGACGAGCCATCAGCGTGCCGATCTCCTCCCAGCGCTGCGCGGCGAGCTCCAGCGGCCGCACGTCCGCACGCAGGTCCCAGGGGTTGGCCGGCACGGTCAGCGCCCGCCCGGGCCCGGCAGCCGGCCGAATCCGTCGTCGGCCACGAGGTGCGTGGCCCGGGCGAGCTCGGCGGCCACCGTGTCGTCGGTGCGCAGGGCGTCCTTCGCGGCGTCGACCAGGCCGGTGACCCCCAGCTGCAACGCCTCGGCGAGGGCCGTCACGACCTCGCCGGCGTCCGCGGCTGCGTCGGCGTACGCGGAGGCGACGGTGGTGGTGCCCGTGGCGTCGCCCAGCGCGTCGCAGGCGCCGGACAGGTCACCGAGCACGCGCTCCCAGTCCTGCCCCATCGCGGTGAGGACGGCCTCGCACGACTCGGCGAGCTCGACCAGCCTGGTCGGCTCGACCTGCATCAGGGAACGTCCGCCGTTTCCGCTCACCCCAGCGGGATACCCGCGACCACGTCGCCCAAACACCCCGCCCCGCGCCTGTGGACGAACACGTCCGGGCCCGCCGGTTTCGCGGCGGACGCTCCGGGGAACGCAGACCAGCACACCCCTTGGCCGCACGAGCCCCGCCCAGTCCCCCCAGGAGCCGCGATGAACGCCGTGATGACCGTCGACCTCTCGGAGCTCGACGCCTGGTCCGCCCAGGTCCAGCGTGCCAGCGACGACCTCTCCGGCATCGCCCGCAACGGCGCGCACGGCCTCGTCCAGACCGACTTCGGGCCGATCCTCGAGACGATGACGGGCGCCTACCACGCGCTGCTCCCCGCGGTGCACCAGTCGCTGGACGACAACGCCGCCGGGATGGGCGACCTTGCCGACGCGCTGCGCGCGACCGCCCGCGACTTCACGCTCACCGAGGACGGCGTCGCGCGCCGCCACCACGCCCACGCCGTCGACGGGCGCGACGGGTCGAGCAGCTTCTGGGACGTCGCCGACACCACGGTCCGCCGGGCCGCCCCGACCGAGGGCAGCCTGCCGCAGATCAGCTTCGGCTTCCCCTACGACACTGTGTGCGACCTGGTCCGCATGCTCACCGGCTTCGACATCCGCGCCGAGCTCGCCGAGAAGATCGGCGGCGACGTCGTCAGCGCCTCCACCCAGGGCTCCTGCTTCGGCAACCTCGGGCGCTCGCTCTCCGGGGTGTCCGCCAACCTGCAGAGCGGTGGACGGACCATCTCCCGGAGCTGGCAGGGCGGCGCCTCCGACGCCGCGATCGCCCAGGTCGGCACCTGGGTGGGCTCGCTCGACCGCCAGGCCGGCCAGCTGGTCCAGATGGGCCAGACCGTCGTCCAGGTCTGCCGGGACGCCTGGCAGACGGCGCTCGCGGTCGCGCAGTGCGTGAGGTCGGCCGTGCAGACGGTCTCCTCGGCCCTGGCCACGATCAGCATCCCCGGCGTCGGCTGGGCCCGCGTCGTGCAGGCGGTCTTCCAGGCCTTCCAGGCGCTGATGAAGGCCTACCAGGCGCTCACGAAGCTCATCGACATCCTCCAGCAGGTGAAGTCCTTGATCGCGACCGTCAAGAGCTTCTTCGACGGCGACGCGGCCCCGGTGTCCGCGCCCACCCCGGCATGAGCGAGGACCCCCGCAGCCAGGCCGAGATCCTGGCCGCCATCGACGAGGCCCGCGAAGGCCTCACCGCGAGCCTGGCCGACCTCCGAGCGACGGTGGACCGGATGAACGCCCGCCCGCTGCTGACGGACGAGGAGAAGGCAGCACTCGAGGAGCAGGCTGAGTCGGGCGAGCTCGGCGAGGACATGAAGACGCTCGTCGGCAGGATCAAGGGCGGCGAGGCCACCTGGGAGCAGGTCTTCTCCGGGGAGTCGCCCCACGCGACCCTCCTCCAGGGCCACCTGTCGCGGATGGTCGAGGAGCACCAGGACGACCTCGCGCTGGCGTTCGAGGAGCTCATCGAGGAGGAAGAGGCCAAGGGCAACTTCCTCTTCGACGAGGTGCCCACCAGCGATTCCGTCTAGAACTACATCCCTGTAGTTCGACCGAAGCGCTGTGACGCCTGTGACTGGTGTGGTTTCCTGCAGTGGCCCTCGCGTTCGCCGCACCTTCCCCGCCCCGCTCGGAGTCACCCATGCGCCGCCTGCCCCGTACGCTCCTGGCCGCCCTCGCGCTCGTCCTCGCCGCCCCCACCGTCGGGTCGTCGCCGGCCGGCGCGGACGAGGGGCGTACGACGCCGAGGCTGGCCTCGCAGCGACAGGTCGCGCTGGCCACGCCCGGCGACTTCACCGGCTACGGCTTCGACCAGTGCATGGCCCCCAGCCAGTCGGCGATGAACACGTGGTGGAAGAAGTCGCCGTTCACCGCGGTCGGCATCTACATCTCCGGTGACTCCCGCGCGTGCCGCTCGCAGACCAACCTCAGCCCCACCTGGGTCGCCTCCCAGGTCGCCCGCGGCTGGCGTCTGCTGCCCATCGCGCTCGGCCCGCAGGCCTCGTGCCAGCCGCGTTTCCCGCGCTACAAGGACGACTTCAAGATCTCGAACAAGCCGGCCGGGGGCTACGCGACGGCGGCCGCACAGGGCACCGCCGAGGCCGACAAGAACGCCGCGGACGCGATGGCGTACGGCATCGGGCCGGGCAGCACGATCTGGTACGACCTGGAGGGCTTCGACCTCACCAACACCGCGTGCCGCGAGTCCGCGCTCGTCTTCGTCTCGAGCTGGGTGACGCGGATCAAGGCGCAGGGCTACGTCGCCGGCTTCTACTCCAGCGCGAGCTCGGGCATCAAGATGCTCGACGACGCGCGCACCCAGCGTCCCGGACAGTTCGCGCTGCCGGACCGGATCTGGATCGCGCGCTGGGACGGCGCCGCCAACACCTCGACGACCTACATCCCCGAGGACGGCTGGCGTCCCGGTGGCCGCATGAAGCAGTACCTCGGCGGTCACAACGAGACGTGGGGCGGCGTCACGATCAACATCGACAGCAACTTCATCGACCTCGGCGCCGGGTCCGTCGCCGTGCCCGAGGGCCGGTGCCCGGGCACGCGGCTCGGCTACTGGAAGTACCCCACGCTCTCCCCGACCTCCGCGCAGGCGACGCGGGTCAAGGTGCTGCAGTGCCTGCTCACCGAGCAGGGCACCTACTCCGGCGCGATCAACGGCTCGTACGACGCCGCCACCATCGCCGCGGCGCGCGCCTGGCAGGCCAACCGCAGGTTCACGCCGTCCGACACCTTCGAGAGGCGCCACTGGACGGCGCTGCTCTCCGCCGGAGCGCGTACGACGATCAAGCGCGGGTCGGTCGACGAGTCGGTCCACCGCCTCCAGCGAGCGCTCAACGCGGCCGGCGCCGGACGCTTCCGCGCGACGGGCGTGTTCGACGCCAAGACCGAGGCGGCCCTGCGCGCCTACCAGTCACGCCAGCGCATCGCGGTCTCCGGCGTGGCCACCCGCCAGACCTGGAACAAGCTGCAGCGCGGGCTCTGATTGACTTTGATTTCCCCGCATAGGCGGGGAAACTGGAACTTCTGGGGGCTTGCACGCCCCCGGAAGTCGGGGTTTCACCGCATAGGCGGGGAAACCACGATGCCGGCGTCAGGCGGGCGGGCCGACGACCAGCGCGACGCCGGTCAGGCCGGCGACGGCCAGCAGGCCGACGAGCAGGCCCTGGGCGGGGCGGCGCAGCAGCCAGACGGCGAGCCTCTCGGGGGCGCCGGCAGGAGACCCGGCGCGCAGCCGCCAGTCGGCGCCGAGCAGCCCGGAGCGCTCGGCGTACCGCTCGAAGGGCACCGTCGCGAACGGCGGCACCGCCGCGACGAGGCCCAGGACGAGGCGGCCGAGCGACCACTTCTGGTCGACCCACAGCAGCACGGTGGTCAGGCAGTAGGCGATGAAGACGACGCCGTGCACCATGCCGAAGACCTGGACGCCGAGCTCGGTGGTCTCCGTGACGTACTTGAGGAACATGCCCGTGAGCAGGAGCGCCCAGGTGACGGCCTCGGCGCGCGCGACGAGGCGGTAGAGGCGGACGGGGGTGAGGCGAGGACTCACGCGAAGGCCCGCTCGACGAGCGAGGTGAAGAAGCCGAGGCCGTCGGTGCCGGGACCGGTGAGGTCCTCGACCGCGTGCTCGGGGTGGGGCATCAGGCCGACGACGTTGCCGCGCTCGTTGGAGATGCCGGCGATGTCGCGCAGCGAGCCGTTGGGGTTGCCGTCGAGGTAGCGCGCCACGACGCGGCCCTCGCCCTCGAGCCGGTCGAGCGTGGGCTCGTCGGCGACGAAGCCGCCCTCGCCGTTCTTCAGCACGATGGTGACCTCCGCGCCGGCGGCGTACGCCGACGTCCACGGGGTGTCGACGCGCTCGATGCGCAGGCGCTGGTCACGGCAGACGAACTTGCGGTGGTCGTTGCGGATCAGCGCGCCGGGCAGCAGGTGCGACTCGCACAGGATCTGGAAGCCGTTGCAGATGCCGAGCACGGGCATGCCCTTGCCGGCCGCCTCGACGACCGAGGTCATCACCGGGGCGAAGCGGGAGATGGCACCGCAGCGGAGGTAGTCGCCGTAGGAGAAGCCGCCTGGCAGCACCACCGCGTCGACGCCCCTGAGGTCGTCGTCGCCGTGCCACAGCGCGACCGCCTCGTGGCCGCCGATGCCGACGGCGCGGCGCGCGTCGACGTCGTCGAGCGATCCGGGGAAGGTGACGACGCCGACCTTCATGCCCGACCGGCCTCGTGGGCGACCTCGGAAACGGAGTGCTCCTCGACGTGGACCTCGTAGTCCTCGATCACCGGGTTGGAGAGCAGCGTCTCGGCCACCCTGTCGATCTCGGCGAGCACCGCGTCGGTGATCTCGCCGTCGACCTGGAGCTCGAACCGCTTGCCCTGGCGGACATCGGTGACGAGGTCGAACCCGAGACGGGGCAGCGCACCGAGCACCGCCTTGCCCTGGGGGTCGAGGATCTCGGGCTTGGGCATGACGTCGACGACGACTCGGGCCACGGAGTGCTCCTGGGGACAGGTGAGGTGGGCGAGACCGATTCTAGTGAGCCGCCGCGGGAGGTCCCGCGCCGGGCACGCATGTGCGGACACCCGCGCGGGTACGCAGGGCCATGATCCGCGTCGGCATCTCGGGCTGGCGCTACGCCGGGTGGCGCGGCGTCTTCTACCCGCCGGGCCTGCCCCAACGTCGCGAGCTGGAGTACGCCGCCCAGCGCCTCACGTCGATCGAGGTCAACGGCTCCTTCTACGCGCTCCAGCGGCCCTCGACCTACCGGGCCTGGGCCGAGCAGGTCCCCGAGGACCACCTCTTCGCCCTCAAGGGTCCGCGCTACATCACCCACATGCGCAAGCTCGTCGACGTCGAGGCGCCGCTGGCCACGTTCTTCGCCTCGGGACCCCTCACCCTCGGGCACCGCCTCGGGCCGCTGCTGTGGCAGCTGCCCGCGCAGCTGGGCTTCCACCCCGAGCGGCTCGCGTCGTTCTTCGACCTGCTGCCACGTCGTACGTCGGAAGCGGCGGCGTTGGCCCAGGCGCACCACGACCCGACCAAGCTCAAGGAGCCACCCGACACCACCTCCCCCGTCGACCAGCCGCTGCGGCACGCGCTGGAGGTGCGGCACGACTCCTACCGCACGCCCGAGTTCTGCGAGCTGCTCCGCGCGCACGACATCGGGATGGTCGTCGCGGACTCCGCGGGACAGTGGCCGATGTTCGAGGACGTGACCAGCGACCTGGTCTACGTCCGGCTGCACGGCGACACCGAGCTCTACGCCAGCGGCTACAGCCCCCAGGCGCTCGACCGGTGGGCCGAGAAGGTCCGGGCCTGGGACGCCGCCGGCCTCGACGTCGTCGTCTACTTCGACAACGACGCCCGCACCCACGCGCCGTTCGACGCGATCGCCCTGCAGGAGCGGCTCGGGATCACGCCCGCGACGCACGCGTAGCCGGGGCCTTCGTCAGCTTCCCCGGGTACCCGGGGAACCTGGAGCCTCACCCCCGAAGTTTCGCACTGGAACCGCAAGAATCCCCGGGTACCCGGGGATCGCGACGCGGCCGCACGAGGACGCACGTCACTCGCGCCGGCGGGCGACGACCACGACGAGCCCGACCCCGAGGCCGGCCACCAGCGGGCCGAGGATCGCCCAGACGCTCTGGTCGGTCATCGGGCTCCCCTCGAGGTAGCCGAGCCCCTGCAGCGTCCAGACCGCGCCCACCAGCACCATGACGGCGCCGAGGGCGACGAGGAGCGGTCGCATCAGCCCAGCTCGCGCTTGAGGATCTTGCCCGTCGCGGTCATCGGCAGCGCGTCGACGAACTGCACGATGCGGGGGTACTTGTAGCCCGCCATCTGGTCCTTGGCCCACGCGACGAGCTCGTCCTCGGTGACGGTGGCGCCGTCCTTGCGGATGACGACGGCCTTGATCTCCTCGCCGTGGCTCTCGTGCGGCACGCCGATGACGGCGGCGAGCGACACGTCGGGGTGGGTCAGCAGGACTTCCTCGATCTCACGCGGATAGACGTTGTAGCCGCCGCGGATGATCATGTCCTTGGACCGGTCGACGATGTAGAACCAGCCGTCGGCGTCCTTGCGGCCCAGGTCGCCGGAGCGGAACCAGCCGTCGACGATCGCCTCCTCGGTGGCGTCGGGCCGGCCGTAGTAGCCCTTCATGACGTTCGGGCCCTTGATCGCGATCTCACCGATGACGTCCTCCGCGTCCTCGACGTCCTCGCGGACGCCGGGCTCGGGGTTGATCAGCTTCATCTCCACGCCGGGGATCGGCTTGCCGATCGAGCCGACTCGCGCGGGCTCGCCCCAGACCGAGAAGCTCGCGACCGGCGACGTCTCGGACAGGCCGTAGCCCTCGAGGATCGTCACGCCGAAGCGGCGCTCGAACTCATGGTGCACCTCGACCGGCAGCGCGGACCCGCCGGCCACCGCGACGCGCATCCGCTCGGCGAGCTTGTGCACGTCGACGCCCGAGTCGTCGAGCGCGCCGAGCAGCCCCCAGTACATCGTCGGGACGCCGGCGAAGAAGGTCACGCCCTCCTGGTCCATCAGCTGCAGCGCCGGGCCCGCCTCGAAGCGCGGCAGCAGCACGACCGTCCCGCCGAAGGCGAAGCCGGCGTTCATGATCACGGTCTGGCCGAAGGAGTGGAAGAGCGGCAGCACGCACAGCAGCGTGTCGGGGTCGTCGGGGTTGGCGCCGAAGAGCGCGTCGCTGGCGAGCGCGTTGGAGATCATGTTGCGGTGCATCAGCTCGGCGCCCTTGGGCTGACCGGTGGTGCCGGAGGTGTAGAGGATGACCGCGGTGTCGTCACCGTCGACGTCGACGCTCTCGAAGACCGGCGACTGGCCCTTGAGCGCCTGGCCCAGCGTCTGGGTGCCCTCGATCGGCGACTCCGCCGCCGGGTCCGCGGTGATCACGAAGAAGTGCTCGCAGCCGTCGGCCTGCTCGAAGCCGGCGTGCCCCTCGGCGCCGATCGGCAGCTCGGGCGTGCCCTCGAAGCAGAAGTACGCCTTCGCATCCGAGTCGTCGAGGTGGTAGGCCACCTCGCGTCCCTTGAGCAGCACGTTGAGCGGGACGACCGTCGCGCCGGCCTTGAGGATGCCGTAGTAGACGATCGGGAAGTACGGCAGGTTCGGGCAGCTCAGCGCCACCTTGTCCCCCGGCTCGATGCCGCGCGAGACGAGCAGGTTGGCCACCTGGTTGGCCGCGGCGTTGACCTGGGCGTAGGTCAGCCTGGTGTCGCCCAGCACGACCGCCGTACGGTCCGGGTAGGCCTCGGCGGAGCCTTCGAGCAGCGAGGAGAGGTTCGACATGGCGACAACCTACTCAGCCGGCAGCGCGCTCCGCGAGGATCCGTCCGGCCTTGCGCAGGTCGGCCGCGACCGCGGCTGACGCGAGCAGGCTGGCCGCCGCGGCTGGCAGGGCCCAGACGCCGCTGCCCCTGACCTCGCCCTCGGCCTGCACCCGGCAGCCGCCGACCACGTCGGTGAAGTGCAGCGCCAGGGTCGCGGTGACGCCGCGCCAGTGCCCGCGCTCTGCCCAGACCCGGAACGGCGTCAGCTCGGTGGTCTCCATGTGGGGTCGTACGCCGACCGCCGTCGTGTCAACCCAGGTCTGACCCAGGTGCGGCTCCTCGTCCGCCGGCACCTCGACCGAGCGGAGCGAGGGCTGCCACTCGGGTCGGTTGCGCGGGTCGCACAGGTAGCGGAAGGCGGCCTCCGCCGGGACCGGGAGCTCGACGGCGGTGGAGAACCTCCGGGCGCTCAGAACGTCTCCCCGGTCAGCAGCTCGAACGCCTCGACGTAGCGGGCGCGGGTGCGCGCGACGACCGCCTCGGGCAGCGGCGGCGGCGCGTCGCCGGAGGTGCGGTCCCACCCGGACTCACCGGTGAGCCAGTCCCGCACGATCTGCTTGTCGTACGACGCCTGGGCGCGGCCCGGCTGCCAGTCGGCGGCCGGCCAGAACCTGCTCGAGTCGGGGGTGAGGACCTCGTCGGCGAGGATCGTGGTGCCGTCCGGCCGGCGGCCGAACTCGAGCTTGGTGTCGGCCAGGATGATGCCGCGCTCCTTGGCGAGCGCGTGCGCCTTGGCGTAGACCTCCATGGTCAGCATCCGCAGCTCGGCAGCGGCGTCGTCGCCCACCGCCTCGACCACGGCCTCGTAGTCGACGTTCTCGTCGTGGTCGCCGAGCTCGGCCTTGGTGGCGGGCGTGAAGATCGGCTCGGGCAGGCGGCTGCCGTCCTGGAGGCCGGCGGGGAGCGGGATGCCGCACACCTCGCCGGTGCGGTGGTAGTCGAGGAGCCCCGAGCCGGTGAGGTAGCCGCGGGCCACGCACTCGACCGGGAACATGTCGAGCCGCTCGCAGATGACCGCGCGACCGGCCACGGACTTCGGCACGTCGGTCGACACGACGTGGTTGCCGACGAGGCCGGAGAGCTGCTCGAACCACCACAGCGACATCCGGGTGAGGATCTCGCCCTTGTCGGGGATGGTGGAGTCGAGGACGAAGTCGTAGGCGGAGATGCGGTCGCTGGCGACCATCAGCAGCCGGCCCTCGTGCTCGCCCGAGTCGATCCGGTAGAGGTCACGGACCTTGCCGGAGTGCAGGTGGGTGGTGCCCTCGATCGCAGGGGCTGCGGGGATGTTCAGCTCGGCCACGAGGCCGAGCCTATCGGTGCAACCACCACGACATCCGGCGCGTGATCCACGGCAGGAAGACGTAGGTCATCAGCGGCGTCATCACCGTGGTCACGAGCACCACGCGCGGCACGAGCGGCCAGTCCGCGATGGTGTGCGAGGCGATGAAGTTCGCCAGGAGGCTCAGCGGCAGGAACACCAGGAAGATCACGACCATCTGCTTCCAGCGCGGCGGCGCGGCAGGGGTGGCGGCGAGCGCTTCGACCGAGGCCGGCTCGTCGAACCAGCCCTCGATGCCCGTACGCCGCTCGCGCCGGCTCTCCTCGACGTCGCCCTGCGCGGCCTCGAGCCACCACGCGCGCTGCGGGGAGGCCTCCCAGGCGGCGAGCGACTCGGCGTCGGCGAAGCGGTAGAGCATGTGCCAGTCGGGCGAGTCCACGCCCGGGCGCACCCACCCCGAGCCGAGGAACCCGTCGAACTTCTCCGCCATCGACGTGCCCGCCTGCATCCAGGCGAGCATCTGCGTGGTCTGCGAGGGGTCGACGTGGCGGGTGACGGACACGGTGACGGGGGCGGTGCTCATGGGCTCCAGTGTCGGGCGCACCGGTGCGTGGAGTGAAGCCGAGGACGACGAGATCCCGCCCACGTCGCGCTCCCTGATGTCGGCGGCCCGTGCCGCAGAACTCGTCGTGGCCATCGGGCCTCCTCGCCTGCGACCATCGGCAGATGGGCGGGAGCCTCGTCGGCCGGGAGGCCGAGCTCGAGCGGATCGCGGGAGCTCTCGTGCGCGCGCGCCAGGGTGCCAGCCGTTGCCTGCTCGTCACCGGCGAGGCGGGCATCGGCAAGAGCCGACTCGTCGCGGAAGCCGTCGGGTCGCTCGAGGACGCACTGGTGCTGACCGGCCACGGCGTGGACATGTCCACCGGCGAGATCCCGTTCGGCGTGGTGGCCGACACCCTGCGCGACCTGGTCCGGGTCGCGGGCGCCGACGTGCTGCTGCCCGCCGAGCGAGACGCCCTGGCGCCGCTGCTCCCGGGCGCCGCACCACAGGCGGCGGTCGAGCGGGTGCAGCTGCTCTCCGCCTTCCTCGACCTGCTCGAGCGACTGGCGTCCACCCGGCTCGTCGTGTGGGTGGTCGAGGACCTGCACTGGGCCGACTCCGCGACCCGAGACCTCGTCAGCCTGGCCGCGCGGACGCTGCCGTCGGGGCTGCTGCTGGTGGCCACGGTCCGGACGGACGACCCGGAGCGCAGCGTCGACGCCGCGGCCGCGCTCACGTCGTACGTCGCCGGGCTGGCCCGCACGCCCGGGTGCGACGTGCTGCCGCTGTCCCGGCTGAGCGCAGCCGCCGTCCAACGCCAGCTGCGCGACCTGCTCGGGTCCACGCCGTCAGCCGACGTGGCGACGAGGGTCGAGCGGCTCAGCGACGGCATCCCCTTCGTGGTGGAGGAGCTGGTCGCCGCGGCCGGGCGCCCCGAGCTGAGCACCGTGGCGGCGGTGGCGTCCGGTCGCCTCGGCGGGCTGGCGCCGGAGGCGCGTCGGCTGGTGGAGGCTGCCGCCGTCGGCGACGGTCACCTGCGCATCAGCCTGCTCGAGCAGGTCCTCGACGTGACGCCCGTCGAGCTCGACGCCGCGTTGGCGGAGGCGCTGCACGCCGGGATCCTGCGGACCGACCACGAGACCGACGCGGTCGGGTTCCGGCACGCACTCCTCCGCGAGGCGACCGACCGGGAGCTCGGCCCGGGAGCCCGTCGGGCGTGGCACCGGAGGTGGGCGGAGGTGCTGGAGGCCAACCCGGGCGTCCTCCCGGCCGACCCGGCAGAGCTCGCGGTCGCCGAGCACTGGCACCAGGCGCGCGACGTACGCCGTGCGCTCGCCGCCCTGCCTGCCGCCGAGCGCGTGTGCCTGCCGGCCGAGGAGACGGTGCTGTGGGCTCGGGTGATGCGCGCCTTCGGGACCCTCGACGACGCGGCGGAGGTGGCAGGGATGACGCTGCGGGAGGCGTGGGGTCGTGGGCTGGTCGGTGTCACGCTGGCGAGACGTTCCTTGCGGGAGGAGTTCAAGGACGCCGTCCCGGTCGACCGCCTGTCACCCGCCGAGCGTGCCGCTGCGGTGCTCTTCGCGGAGGACGAGCACGCGAAGGGCGAGGCGAACCTCCTCCCGGAAGCCGCGGTGCACGCCGCGGTCGAGGCGTTCGAGGACAGCCAGGTCGACGTGCTGTCCGTCATCGTGTGGGCAGCGGCCGGAAGCCGTCTTGCAGAGGTCGGCAAGGGCACCGAGCTCATCGCGCGGGCACTCGACGGCGCCCAGTCGCTCGGGGCCCGGCGCGCCGTCTTCCTGTGCGCTGCGATGGGCTCCTACCAGGCCCAGATCAGCGGCGACCCGGCTGCCGGGGCCGACCTCATCCGACGCGCGCTCGCCGACCACCCGGACGAGGCGTGGCAGGGCGCGTTGGGGTGCGTCGGCAACCTCGTGTGGTGCGAGGCGATCATGGGCCGGCACGCGGAGGCACGCGCGGCCGCCGACCACGGCTTTGCGCTGCTGCCCCGTCCACACCTGTCGGTCGAGGCCTGGGAGCACCTCACCGAGAACGCCTGCTTCAGCTGGCTGCTCACCGGCCACTGGGACCGCGCTCGGGAGGTCCTGGAGGAAGGCGCGCCCTGGTGGGACGACGACGTGCGCAGCAGCAGTGCCCGGCTCGACCTCCTCGACCTCATGCAACGCGGGAACGCGGAGGTCGACCGCTGGTGGCCACGCATCGCGGACCCGGCTCCTGGCGGTGCCCCGCAGGCTCTCGTGCGCGAGGTGCTGGCTCGGGCGGCGGCGCTCGACGACGACCTGCGGGGGATGCGATCGGTGCTGATGCCCGCATGGACGGACCCGCACGTCCTCTTCAATGCCGACCAGCTGGCGAGCACCGCGGTCTTCGCGGCCCGGACAGAGGCGGACGCTGCGCTCACCGGCCCACGCAGCGACCGTGCCGAGGCCCTCGCCCACGTCGAGACCGTGGCGCGGGTGACCGCCTCCTTCCCCCGCTACGGCCCCCTGGGAGACGTCTGGCCGGTCGCACTGTCCGCAGAGCTCGACCGCTTCCACGGCCGCGACGCGCGCGCCGCGCTGCGGGAGGCACTGCACGGGTGGGAGCAGATCGGGCACGTCCCCGACGCGGCCTGGACCCACCTGTCGCTGGCCGAGCAGGAGGCGATCCACGGCGATCGGAGCACGGCGCGCGAGCACCTGGTCGCCGGCCGCGAGATCGCTGAGCGGCTCCAGGCCGTCCCGTTGCTGGCGCGGGCCGACGCGCTCACCGAGAGGTACGGACTCACCTCGCGCGAGCGGCGTACGGACGACGTGCTCACCGACCGCGAGGTCGAGGTGCTGAGGCTGGTCGCCGACGGCATGACCAACGGGCAGATCGGCACGCGCCTCTTCATGTCGCCCAAGACCGCGAGCGTCCACGTCTCGCACATCCTCGCCAAGCTCGGCGCCGCCAACCGCACCGAGGCCGCGGCGACGGCGCGACGGCAGGGGCTGCTGGCGGACTGATTCCGCAGTTGCTCATTGTCCAGTAATCTGGTCCACAAAGGAGACCAGACCACCTGGAGCAGGCATGTCCCGAGCACCTCGTCCCGACTTCCTCGTGATCGGCGCGCCCAAGGCCGGCACGACGGCCCTGCACGCCGCGCTCGCGCAGCACCCGGACGTCTTCGTGTCCGACCCCAAGGAGCCGAAGTACTGGCTCTGCGACGGCGCGCCCCCGCCGGCCTGGCGCGGCCCCGGCGACAAGCACTCGCAGCAGGAGTGGATCTGGCGCGACGACCACTACTTCCCGCTCTTCGAGCCAGCGGCCGCGCACCAGGCGCGTGGCGAGAGCACGCCCTTCTACCTGTGGAGCCGCGGCGCCCACCGCCGGATCGCCGAGCACCTCCCCGAGGTTCGTCTCGTCGCCGTCGTCCGCGACCCCGTGGACCGCGCCTACAGCAACTGGATGCACCTGTGGTCCGACGGCCTCGAGCCTGAGCCCGACTTCGTCTCCGCCTTCGGCCGCGAGGACGAGCGCGTCCGGGCGGGCTGGGCGCCGTTCTGGCGCTACCGCGAGCTCGGCCGCTACGGCGAGCAGCTCCAGCACCTGCACCGCTACGTCGAGCCCGAGCGCATCCTCGTCATCCGCTACCGCGACCTCGTCGACGAGCCGCGCGCCACCGTCGACCGGGTCAGCCGCTTCCTCGGCATCCGTGAGGGCCTGGTCGACTCGATCCCGCACGACAACGCGCGCGGCTTCGTGTCGCCGGGCCTGCGGCCCCGCGTGTTCGGGCCAGTGGTGCGCGGCGGGGCCAGGCTGGGGCAGTTCGCCCCGCCGCAGGTCTGGCGCGCGGTCCACCCGCTCTCGCTCGCCCTGCTCGGTGACGGGCGGCGCGCCCACCGGCCGCACCTCGACTCGGTCCGCCGCCAGCGACTGCTCGAGACGTACGCCGACGACATCGCGCTGCTCGGCGAGCTGACCGGGCAGGACTTCGGCGACTGGCTCTCACCCCAGAGCCGCGGGTCGTACGCCCAACGCAACGCCACGGTCACGGAGCTCAGCGCACGCAGGTGACGAGGTCGTGTGCCCCGTCGGGGCGGGCGGCCTCGACGTAGTACCGCACCCGGCCGTCCGGGAGCGGCACGGCCGTGGCGTAGCGGAAGGCGCCGTCGGAGTGCGGCGAGGTGATCGGCGGCTGGGCGGTGCGGGTCAGCGCCTCGCCGTCCCACGTGGCGAGCCCGGTCGTCTCGAACCAGTTGGACTCGGCGTCCGGGCGGCCGTCGTAGAGCACCGTCCCGTCGGGAAGCACCGCGCTCACCCGCGCCCCGCGCGCGTCCCAGTGCCCGTCGCGGCCGGCGAGCACCTCGCCGTGGTCGCGCCAGTCCAGCCCGTCGGCACTGGTGAGTCGGCGGGTGGTCATCCGGTCCTCGTGGCCGGGCTCGTCGAGCGGGTGGCAGCACAGCCACATCTCGTAGCCGTCGTCGGCCAGCGTGATGACGGGGTCCTTCACGCCCGTGCGACGGTCGCCGTCGTGCACGCGACGTCGTACGCCGCCGGGCAGGCCGTCGACCGTGTCCGCGGTGAGGCTGTCGACCCACCAGTGCTTGGAGCCCGGCGTCGCGCAGGAGAGGTAGAGCCGCCAGCCGCCCTCGTGCAGCGGGACGAGCACGGGCCGCTCGAAGGACTCCGCGCCGAACGCCTCGCGGTGCACCTCGGCGACCGGCTCGAAGGCCACGCCGTCGTCCGAGCGGGCCACGACCACGGTCACGCCGCGACCGTCGGTCAGCGGGCGGCGTACGCGCCAGGTGAGCCAGAAGACCCCGTCGACCAGCACCGCGCTCGCCGCGCCGGCCCAGTTGCCCGGCCCCGGACCGGGCGCGGGCACCACGACCTCGACGTCGTCGTAGGTGGGCGGGGCAGCCATGGCCGTCGTCATCCCACCACGATAGTCGACAAGATCACTCCAGTATCAGTAGCGGGTCTCGAACCCCCTCGCGCCGCTCGGCGCCGCGGCGCGCACGGCGACGTCGGTGACCCGGGCCAGCGACGGCCCCGTGCGGCACCACGCGACCAGGGCGTCGACCGCCTCGTCGTCACCCTCCGCGTGCACGAGCACCGAGCCGTCGGGCTCGTTGCGCACCCAGCCCGTCACGCCCAGCCGGCGCGCCTGCTCCTCGGTGTACCACCGGAACGAGACGCCCTGCACCCGACCGCTCACCCGCGCCTGGACAGCCTTCATGCCTCGATCATGCCTCGGGTGCGAGGCTGGTGGGCGATGAGCCAGGACGAGCAGACCGACGAGCACGCGCGCACCCGCGCGGACGCGTCGGCGTACGAACCCGACCCGCGCCGCTGGCGGGTGCTCGCGGTGTCGCTGGTCATCGGCTTCATGTCGCTGCTCGACGTCACGATCGTCAACGTGGCCGTGCCGTCGATCCGGGCCGGCCTCGACACGAGTGCAGCGACGATCCAATGGGTGGTCTCGGGCTATGCCCTCGCCTTCGGGGTGACGCTGGTCGCGGGCGGGCGCCTCGGCGACGCCCACGGCCGGCGCCGGCTGATGACCATCGGCCTCATCGGGTTCGTCGTCTCCAGCGCGGCCGTCGGGCTCGCCCCCGACGCCGTGACCATCGTGCTGGCGCGGCTGGCGCAGGGAGCCAGCGCGGGGCTGCTCACGCCGCAGAACTCCAGGCTGATCCAGCAGCTCTTCCGCGGCGAGGAGCGCGGGCGCGCCTTCGGGATGTTCGGCTTCACCGTCGCCGTCGCGTCGGCCACCGGTCCGCTCATCGGGGGCGCGCTGATCGGCCTGCTCGGGGAGGAGGACGGTTGGCGCTCGCTCTTCCTCGTCAACGTCCCGATCGGGCTCGTCGCCCTCGTCCTGATCCGGCGGATGGTGCCGGACAACGACGTCGGCACCGGCTCCGAGGACGAGCGCGAGCGCGACCCGCGCGTCGACCTGCCCGGCGCGCTGCTCCTGGGCCTGGCCGTGCTCGCGGTCCTCTACCCCCTCATCAGCCTCGAGGGCGGGGCGGGGCTGCCGCTGGTGCTGCTGCTGGCCTTCCCTCCCCTGGCGTGGGCCTTCGTGCGCTGGGAGGTGCGGACCGTGCGCCGCGGCCGGCCGCCGCTCCTCGACGTCTCGCTGCTGCGCGGGCTGCCCGGCTATGCCAACGGGCTCATGGTCGGCGCGCTCTACTTCACCGGGTTCACCGGGATCTTCCTCGTCCTCTCCGTCCACCTGCAGGAGGGCGTCGGCTTCTCGCCGCTGCAGGCCGCGCTGCTCATGACGCCGTTCGCGTTCGGCGCGGCCACGACCGCACCCCTCGCGGGTCGCCTCGTCGGCCGGATCGGGCGCCGGGTCACGCTGGTCGCGCTGTCGGTGATGATGACCGGCACGGCGCTGGCGGCCTGGCTGGTGACCGCGCCGTCGGACACCCTCTGGTGGACCCTGGCGCCGGCGATGTTCCTGGCCGGGATCGGTGGCGGCGGCGTGATCTCCCCCAACTTCACCCTCAGCCTCGCCGAGGTGCCGCCCCGGATGGGCGGGGCCGCCGGCGCTGCGCTGCAGACGGGCCAGCGGATCGGCTCGGCCTTCGGCGCCGCGCTGCTGATGACGGTCTACCAGGCCGTCGGCTCGGTCGCCTCGACCCCCGTCGCCGCGCGGGCGGCCCTCCTCACGGCCCTGCTCGTGCTGTCGCTCGCCCTCGCCGCCGCCGTACGCTCCTGGCGCCTCGGCGACTGACCGCCTTCCGCCCTCCCTCGCACCCGCCGACATTTGGCGACTCGAGCGGACTTCTGTCCGCTCAGGCAGCCCGGTGACGCGTCATATCCCCACTCGAGCGCACATATGGCCGCTCGAGTGGAGACATGTCCGGGAGGTTCGCCCGACTACAGGATCGCGCCCGGGACGTACGCCGCTGCGCCGGGGTGGGCGGCCGCCAGCGCCTCGACCCGGGCGACGACCGCGCGGGTCTGGGCGACGGCAGCGCCGGTGAACTCGATCGGGTCGGCGACGAGCGCGTCGATCTGGTCGCGGGTCAGGCCGAGCCGCTCGTCGGCGGCGAGCTTGGCGAAGACGTCGTTGTCGGCCTGGCCGGCGCGCATCGCGAGCGCGGTGCCGACGGCGGCCTCCTTGATCGCCTCGTGCGCGGCCTCGCGGCCCACGCCGTTACGTACTGCGGCCATCAGCACCTTGGTGGTGGTGAGGAACGGCAGGTAGCGGTCGAGCTCGCGCTGGATCACGGCGGGGAAGGCGCCGAACTCGTCGAGCACGGTGAGGAAGGTCTGGAAGAGACCGTCGGTGGCGAAGAACGCGTCGGGCAGCGCGACCCGGCGGACCACGGAGCAGGACACGTCGCCCTCGTTCCACTGGTCGCCGGCGAGCTCGCTCACCATCGACAGGTGGCCGCGGAGGACCACTGCGAGGCCGTTGACCCGCTCGCAGGAGCGGGTGTTCATCTTGTGCGGCATCGCCGAGGAGCCGACCTGCCCCTCCTTGAAGCCCTCGGTGACCAGCTCGTGGCCGGCCATCAGCCGGACGGTCGTCGCGAGGTTGGACGGGCCGCTGACCAGCTGCACCAGCGCCGCGACGACGTCGAAGTCCAGCGAGCGCGGGTAGACCTGGCCGACGCTGGTCAGGGTCTGCTCGAAGCCGAGGTGCGCGGCCACGCGCTGCTCGAGGTCGTCGAGCTTGGCGGCGTCGCCGTCGAGCAGGTCGAGCATGTCCTGCGAGGTGCCCATCGGTCCCTTGATCCCGCGCAGCGGGTAGCGCGCGAGCAGCTCCTCGATGCGCTGCACCGAGATGAGCATCTCGTCGGCGACGGTGGCGAAGCGCTTGCCGAGCGTGGTGGCCTGGGCGGCCACGTTGTGGGAGCGTCCGGCCATCACGGTCGCCTCGTGCTCGGCCGCGAGCCGGCCCAGCCGGACCAGCGCGGCGACGGCGCGGTCGCGCACCACCTCGAGCGAGCGGCGTACCTGCAGCTGCTCGACGTTCTCGGTGAGGTCGCGCGAGGTCATGCCCTTGTGGATGTGCTCGTGACCGGCGAGGGCGGAGAACTCCTCGATGCGCGCCTTCACGTCGTGGCGGGTGACCCGCTCGCGGGCGGCGATGGAGTCGAGGTCGACCTTGGCGATCACCGACTCGTAGGCCTCGACGACGCCGTCGGGCACGTCGATGCCGAGGTCGCGCTGGGCCTTGAGCACCGCGACCCAGAGCTGCCGCTCGAGGACGATCTTGTGCTCGGGCGACCAGATCTCGGCGAGGTCGGCGCCGGCGTAGCGGGTGGCCAGGACGTTGGGGACGGTCACGGCCCCGATTGTCCCATCACGGGGCGACGAGCCGGCGCGCCGCCTCCACGACGGACGCGCGGCGCCTGGGCCGGGTGCCGTTGCGAGCGGAGGGGGCGTACTCCGGGGGCAGCGAGACCCACGTCGTGGCCACGCTGATCAGCAGGCCCAGCAGGACGTCGGCAGGGAAGGCATCGGTGACCCGCCCGGCGCGCTGGGCGGCGCGGATCGCCGCGACCTTGCCGACGTTGGCCTCGACGATCCCCGCGTGGGGCGGGCCGTCGGCGGAGCGCTCGAGGCGGTACCAGGTCGCGAGCCGCGCGAGCGCGGGGTCGTCCTCGAACTGGTCGAAGATCCGTCCCATCGACTCCGGCAGGTCGTCGGCGTCGAACGGGTCGGTCTCGACCACGTCGTGCAGGAGGCCGGCGAGGACGGCCTCGAACAGGCCGTCCTTGCTGCCGAAGTAGTGGTAGATCTGCGCCTTGTTGGTGCGGGCCGCGGCTGCGATCCGGTCCACGCGCGCCCCCGCGATGCCGAGCTCGGCGAACTCGGCGGCAGCCGCCTCGAGGAGGCGCCTGCGGGTCGCCTCCGCGTCGCGCTGTGCCATGACCGGAACCTATCAACCAACTGTCCAGTTGACAGCCAGGTGAGGCGTCAGTCCAGCGCGGCCGCGCCCTCCATGACGCCGAGCGGCTCGGCGGCGATGTCGCGACGCCACTGGGCCCCCGGGAAGCTGATGCTCGAGATGCCCTCGTACGCCTTGGCGCGGGCGTCGGCGACGTCCGTGCCGATCGCGCGCACCGCGAGCACCCGGCCGCCCGCGGTGACCAGTCCCGCATCGGTCCGCGCGGTGCCGGCGTGGATGACGTCCACGTCCGACTCCTTCGCCAGGGTCTCGGTGCCGACGATGACGTCGCCCTTGCTGGAGCCCTCGGGATAGCCGGCGCTGGCCATCACGACCGTGACGGCCGCGCCGTCGGCGAACGCCGGGACCGGAGCCGTCGACAGGTCCCCGTCTGCCGCCGCCTTGAGGATGACGCCGAGCGGGGAGTCCAGCAGGGCCAGGACGGGCTGGATGTCGGGGTCGCCGAAGCGCACGTTGAACTCGATCACCTTCGGGCCGACCGCCGTCAGCGCCAGCCCGACGTAGAGGCACCCGACGAACGGCGCGCCCCGGCGCCGCATCTCGGCCAGCGTCGGGACGACCACGTCGGCCATCACGGCGTCGACCGTGCCGGACGGCAGCCAGGTCAGCGGGGCGTACGACCCCATGCCGCCGGTGTTGGGGCCGCGGCCGCCGTCGAAGACGCGCTTGAAGTCCTGGGCCGGCAGCAGCGGGACGCCGGTGGTGCCGTCGCACACGACGAACAGCGAGAACTCCGGACCGTCGAGGAACTCCTCGACGACGACCCGCTCGCACCCGGCTGCGTGGGCCAGCGCCTCGTCGCGGTCGTTGGTCACGACGACGCCCTTGCCCGCCGCCAGCGCGTCGTCCTTGACGACGTACGGCGCCCCGAAGGCGTCGAGCGCGGCGGCGGCCTCGTCCGCCGTGGTGCACGTGCGCGATCCCGCGGTCGGCACCCCGGCGGTCGCCATGACCTCCTTGGAGAAGGCCTTGGAGCCTTCGAGGCGGGCGGCGTCACGGGACGGACCGAAGCACGCGATCCCGGCGTCGCGCACCGCGTCCGACACCCCGGCGACCAGCGGCGCCTCGGGCCCGACGACGACGAGGTCGGCACCGATCGACGTCGCGAGCGCGGCGACGGCCGGGCCGTCCATAGGGTCCACGTCGTGCAGGGTGGCCACGGCGCCGATGCCCGGGTTGCCGGGGGCGGCGTGCACCTCGGTCACCGCGGGGTCGCGGATGAGCGCGAGCGCGAGGGCGTGCTCACGCCCTCCGGTGCCGACGACGAGCGCCTTCACCCGTGGACCACCACGGTCTGCTCACGTCCCGGGCCGACACCGACGCCCCAGATCTTCGCGCCGGACATCTCCTCGAGGGCCTGGACGTAGAGCTGGGCGTTCTTGGGGAGCTCGTCGAAGGTGCGGCAGCCGGAGATGTCGGTCTTCCAGCCGTCGAAGAACTCGTAGACCGGCTTCGCGTGGTGGAACTCGGTCTGCGTCATCGGCATCTCCTCGACCCGCTGGCCGTCGATCTCGTAGGCCACGCAGACCGGGATCCGGTCCCACGCGTCGAGGATGTCGAGCTTGGTGAGGAAGAACTCGGTGAGGCCGTTGACGCGGCTGGCGTAGCGCGCCACCACGGCGTCGTACCAGCCGCAACGACGGGTGCGGCCGGTCGAGACGCCGATCTCGCCGCCGAGCTTCTGGAGCTGGACGCCGTCCTCGTCGAAGAGCTCGGTCGGGAACGGGCCCGAGCCGACGCGCGTCGTGTAGGCCTTGATCACGCCGATGACCCGGTCGACCCGGGTGGGGCCCACGCCGGCGCCGACGCACACGCCGCCGGCCACCGGGTTGGACGAGGTGACGAACGGGTAGGTGCCGTGGTCGACGTCGAGCATGGTCGCCTGCGCGCCCTCGAAGAGCACGGTCTGCCCGGCGTCGAGCGCCTGGTTGAGCAGCAGCGAGGTGTCGCACACCATGGGCCGCAGCCGGTCGGCGTAGGACAGCAGCTCCTCGACCACCGCCTCGACCTCGATCGCGCGGCGGTTGTAGACCTTGGTGAGCAGGTGGTTGCGGACGTCGAGGGCCGCCTCGACCTTCTGGGTGAGGATCTTCTCGTCGAAGAGGTCCGCGATGCGTACGCCGACACGGTTGATCTTGTCGGCGTAGGCGGGGCCGATGCCGCGTCCGGTGGTGCCGATCTGGTTCTTGCCGAGGAAGCGCTCGGTGACCTTGTCGATCGTCGCGTGGTAGCTCGCGATCACGTGCGCGTTGGCGCTGACCTTGAGGTCGGCCACCTCGACGCCACGCTCGATGAGCCCGTCGAGCTCGCGGAAGAGCGCCTCGGGCGAGACGACCACGCCGTTGGCGATGACCGAGGTGGCACCCGGCGTCAGGATCCCGCTGGGCAGCAGGTGGGTGGCGTACTTCTCGCCGTTGACGACGATGGTGTGGCCGGCGTTGTGCCCACCGCTGGTGCGGACCACGAAGTCGATCGGGTCCGTGGTGGCCAACAGGTCCGTGGCCTTGCCTTTGCCCTCGTCGCCCCACTGGGCGCCGAGCACGACGATCGCGGGCATCTCAGCCCTCCTCAAGTCACAACGTCGGAGAATGGTCCGTGCAGAAATGCGAAAGAACCCCGGCACAAGGCACCGGGGCTCTTGCGGCGCCACGTTACCGCACCGCGACGGGGTGGCCACGTCGACGGATCCTCCGCGGACGAGCAGTGGCCTTCGGGGTCTGATGCGGCTGTGGCGCGGTGGGCTAGTGTCCGGCCGTGCGCTCGCTGCTGGTGATCACCAATGCCGATGCCGGGACCTCCGACGAGGAACGGCTCGATACCGCGCTCGCCGTGCTGCGCGAGGACGCGTCGGTCGAGGTCGCGAAGACGTCCAACCCGGGAGAGCTCGACGGTGTGCTGCACCGCGCGGGCGGTCGTACGGTCGTGGTGGCCGGCGGCGACGGCAGCATCCACGCGGTGGTCAACGCGCTGCACAAGCGCCGCGAGCTCGAGGGCTCGACGCTGGCCCTGCTGCCGATGGGCACGGGCAACGACTTCGCCCGCGGCAACGGCATCCCGCTCGACATCGAGGACGCCGCGCGGCTCGTGCTGACCGGCGAGGCGCGGCCGGTCGACCTGCTCGTCGACGAGACCGGCAACATCGTGGTCAACAACGTGCACGTCGGCACGGGCGCCCAGGCCAGCCGCAAGGGAGCCACCTGGAAGACCCGCCTCGGCGCGATCGGCGTCGGCAAGGTCAACCTGGGCAAGCTCGGCTATCCGATCGGCGCCGCGCTGTCGGCCTTCCACCCGCCCAACTGGCGCCTGCGCGTCGAGCTCGACGGCGAGGTCGTCAACGACGTCAACCGCCCCGTGCTCATGGTGGCGATCGGCAACGGTGGCAACGTCGGCGGCGGCACCGAGCTCAACCCCGACGCCGACCCCGAGGACGGCAAGCTCGACGTCATGATCAGCCGCGCCGTGAAGCCGGTCGCCAAGCTCGGCTACGTCGCGCACCTCCGTCGCGGCGAGCACGACCAGCGCGACGACGTGGTCACCCTGCGCGGCACGTCGGTCAAGGTGAGCGGCGACGAGTTCTGGCTGTCGGCCGACGGCGAGGTCTCCGGGCCCGAGCGCAGCCGGAGCTGGCGCCTCGAGCCGGCGGCGTACTCGATGATCCTGCCCTGACGCCTGCCGTCTTGGCGTCGAGTGCGCCCGCGGTCGTGGCCGCCGCAGGGCTGCGCACTCGACCCGTCAGAGCCAGCCGCGCCGCACGGCCTCCACACCGGCCTGGAAGCGGGTGTCCACCCCCAGCTCGGACATCAGCGCCGCGACCCGCCGTCGGACGGTGCGCAGGCTGATGTCGAGGTTGCGCGCGATCTGCTCGTCCTTGACGCCGTCGGCGAGCTCGGCCAGCAGCAGCCGGCGGTGGTCGCGCTCGGCGAGCCGGTCGCCGCGGGCGTCGACGCGGCTCGCCGTCTCCCAGAGCTCGTCGAAGTAGGCCTGCAGCATCCCGACCAGCGCGGCCTGGCGTACGACCACGCGGTGGTTCGAACCCGTGCCCAACGGCTCCGGCACGATCGCGCGGCGCGGCCCGACGATGACCATCCGAGTGAGGACGCTCGGCACGACGCGGACCTCCTCGCCGATCTCGGCGCGCATCCGCAGCATGTGCGGCGCCTCCGACATCGCCCGCGCTGGATAGATCGCCCGGACCCGCCGCTTCTCGCGGACTGCGTTGCCGACCGCCACCGCCATCTCCGACTCGCTGGGCAGCCGCCACTGGTCGGGCCTGAGGAAGCAGACGTCGCCCCGCTTCTCCCGGATCCACTGGGCGATCAGGGCCGGGATGTCGGCGGTGGACGACACGTCCCCGTCGATCAGCTGGTCGTCCGACGACTGGAGGTGGTGCCTCTCGGCCAGGGCCGGCAGCACCTCGGCGAAGCGCGCCAGCTCGCGTGCCGCGACACCCAGGTCCGCGGCCTGGGCGGCCAGCGCCCGGCTGGTCGCGGTGGCGGGGTCGAGCACGTCGAGGACCCCGCCGTCGACGGACACGATCCCGAGCCCGATCAACGGGTCGAGCTGGTCGAGCAGGGCCTCCGGGGACAGGAGCATGCTGGCCGCGACCTGGTCGACCGACTGTCCCGCCCCGGCGAGGATCCGGCGGTAGACCGGCTCCATCTCGGTCGGCAGCCCCAGAACCGACAGCACCTTGCCCTCCGCCATGTCCACCCCCTCCTGGTGGCACCTTAGTGCCAGCGGCCACTTGGAGCCACCTGTCCAGACCAGCGCGCTGGCACAATGCTGCCGACCACTCGGGTGAGCCACGTGGGCGCGGGGGTGACCACGTCGGCTCGGGGTGCAACGCCATCCCGGGTGAGGGCGTCGGAGCCGCCGCGGGGGACGGCTCCGGCGCCGGTCCATTTCCCCCGTCCCTGGCGCCCGCAGCGCCCCCGTTAACCTGTGCCGCATGGCGCGAGGTGGACAGCAGGGCAATCCCGTCGACTGGGTGACGCGGGCGGCGGACGACGCCGTACGCCACGCCGGCGAGGGCAACCTGGTCACCGTCGCCTCCGGCGCCTCCCCCAGCGGTCCGATCCACCTGGGCAACCTGCGCGAGTTCATCACCCCGCACTTCGTCGCCGAGGAGCTGCGGCGTCGGGGCGTCCCTGTGCGCCACCTGCACTCGTGGGACGACTTCGACCGCTTCCGCAAGGTGCCGGCCGGGGTGCCCGCCGAGTGGGCGGACCACATCGGGCGCCCCTTGAGCGCCGTGCCCGACCCCTGGGCGTGCCACGCCAGCTGGGCCGAGCACTTCAAGGCTCCGCTGCAGGAGTCGCTGCGCGAGCTGGGCGTCGAGATGGAGGAGATCTCCCAGACGCAGATGTACACCTCCGGCGCCTACCGCGACCAGGTGCTGCTCGCCGTCTCCCGCCGCGACGAGATCGAGGCGGTGCTGGCCAAGCACCGCACCAAGAAGGTCGCGCCGGCCGAGGGCGCCTCGGAGCAGGAGGCCGCCGACCTGGCGGACTCGGTCGCCAACGAGGACGACGAGGAGGGCGACCCGTCCGCGGCCTCCTCCGCCGACGCGATCGCCCGCTTCCCCTACCGGCCGTACTGCCGGGAGTGCGGCCGCGACACCGTCACCACCACGGCGTACGACGAGGCCACCACGACGCTGTCCTACACCTGCTCCTCCTGCGGGTTCGAGGGCACGACCGACCTCTCGACCGACACCGACGGCAAGCTCGTCTGGAAGGTCGACTGGCCGATGCGGTGGGCCTACGAGTCGGTGAACTTCGAGCCGGCCGGTCGCGACCACATGACGCCCGGGTCGTCGTACACCGTCGGCACCGAGATCGTGTCCTCGATCTTCGACTGGCGCGCCCCGGCCCGGGTGATCTACGCCTTCGTCGGCTTCGCCGGCGTGCAGAAGATGTCGTCGTCGGCCGGCGGCGTGCCCACCGCGGCCGACGCGCTGCGGGTCCTCGAGTCCCCGATGCTGCGCTGGCTCTACGTCCGTCGAGCGCCCACGCAGGCCTTCGACATCGACTTCGGCCCCGCCGTGGTGCGGTTGTACGACGAGTGGGACGCGTTGGGCCGCAAGGCCGGTGACCCGGACAAGGCCGACGTCGCGACGCTGGCCTGGCACCGCGCCTCCGAGACGGCGTCCGCAGGCCGGCTGCCCACGCCCGCGGTCGCGGTCCCGTTCCGCACCCTGTCGTCGGTCGCCGACGTGACCGCCGGCTCGGCCGAGCTCATCTCGCGCATCATCGAGTCCTCGGGCTTCCCCCACGACTCGGTCGCCGACCTCGAGCCGCGGCTGTCCAAGGCGATGCAGTGGACGGCCGAGCACGTGCCCGCCGACGAGCGCACCACGGTCCGCGAGACGCCCGACACCGAGCGGCTGGCCTCCCTGTCGGAGGACGAGGAGCTGTGGCTGCGGATCTTCCTCGACCGGCTGCCCTCGGAGCCCGACCTCGACGCCGTGACGTCGGTCGTCTACGGCGTGCCCAAGGTCGCCCGCGGCCTCGGCTTCGAGGACGCGCCGACCGACGAGGTGAAGGCCGACCAGAAGGACTTCTTCCGCCTGCTCTACAACCTCCTCGTCTCCGCCGACCGCGGTCCCCGCCTGCCCACGCTCGTGCTCGCCCTCGGGCCGGAGAAGGTGCGCCAGCTCCTCGGCGCCTGAGCTGCCTCCTAGGGGCGACTCGAGCGGACATATGGCCGCTCGGGTGGCGACGTACCGCGCGCCCAGCGTCCATTTCGCGCACCCAGTGCGTCACGGCAGCTCCACGCGCGCGCGGGCATGACCACGAATCATCCACAGCCATCCCGTTTCGCAGCCTGTCCACATACGTCGCCGGCGCATGGTCGCGCCTCCCACGAGAGCCGTCGCATCGTGCCTGCATGAGACCAGCACTCGCAGCAGCAGCGGCCGCGCAAGGCGGCGTGTTCAGTCGCAGGCAAGCCCTCGTCGCGGGCTACACCGACCGGGAGATCAAGACACTGACGCGGCCGGGCGGGATCTGGGCGGTCGTGCGGCACGGCGTCTACTGCCAACGACTCGACCTGGACCAGCTCGACACGCGAGAACGCTGGATCATCAAGGACCGCGCAGCCGTGCTGAGCAGCGAGCGCCCCGCGACCTTGAGCCACGACTCGGCCGCGAGGGTGCTCGGGATCGACACGCTGGACCCGCCGACCCAGTCGACCCACCTCACGATCCTGGGCCCGACCGGGAGCCGGACGAACGGCGGCGTGACGCGCCACCGTGATCTCCTGCCGTTGTGCGTCGAGAGGGCCGACGACCTCCTCGTCACGTCCCACGCGCGCACCGCTGTCGACATCGCACGCTGGCACGGCTACCGCCACGGACTGGTGGCCATCGACTCGGTCCGCCACATGGGCGTACCTCTGAGCGATCTCGATGCCGAGCTCTCGCGGATGGCTCGTCATCCCCACGTGGCGCGTGCTCGGGCGGCGGTCAGCGACTCCGACCCGGGCGCCGAGTCCGTCCTCGAAACCTTGGGGCGCGAGCTCGTCGCCTCGTTGGGGCTCGGCGAGGTCGAGACCCAGTTCGCGGTACGGATCGCGGGTGGACGCATCGTCTGGTGCGACCTCCGTGTGGGCTGCCACATCTTCGAGTGCCACGGCAAGCTCAAGCTGATCCCGGTCAGCGCGGGCGGCGTGGCCGACGAGCCCCCCGAAGAGGTCCTGTGGAAGCAGCAGGCCAGGCAGACAGACATCTGCGCCGAGGGGTTGGGCGCATCGCAGATCGTATGGGCGGACTGCTTCGGCGCCGGCCGCGAGAGGGCCCAGCAGCGGCTGCGCAAGGAGTACGCCGTGACCGAGGCGAGGTTCGGCAGTGAGCTCCCAGCTCACCTGCGGAGGTTCGCCGATGCGCACCCGCGCCGGCGTCCCGCGGACTTGTGGACGCCGGGCCTCGCGTCAGCCGCCTGACGGCGAAGAGGCGACTGGGACACCCATGTGGTCGCTGGCCGCCCGGTACGACGCTGCTCGAGCGGCCATATGTCCGCTCGAGTCGAGGTGTAGGCACCGACCGCTCGGCTCAGCGGCGCATCTGAGCCGGCTCCCCGGCGTAGCGCTGGAGGTCGGCGCGCACGGCGTCGCTGATCGGCCAGGCGGCCTGTGCCGTGTGGTCCCAGAGCACGTTGACGCACTCCCAGAGCGCGGCGGGGCCACCACCGGCCTCGACGCGGAGCTCGGCGGCGACGGTGAAGGAGGAGCGACCGATCCGCGTCACCCACAGCGAGGCGAGGAACGGCTGGTAGGGCACGAACCGCATCTCCGAGTGGTACTCGATGGTCTGGGACGCGACGAGCTCGGAGACGCCGTCGTCCAGGCCGTGGAGCAGGCCGGTCGCACCGTCGGGGAGCCCCGGCAGGTGGGCGAAGCGCAGGAACTCGTAGCGCGCCTCGTCGAGCACGCGCACCGCCTCGACGTTGTCGACGTGACCGGCGAGGTTGATGTCGCGGAATCGAGCCTGGATCTCGGTCGTGAAGGTCTCGCCCATGGGAGCAGTCTGTCGGGTCGACGTGACAGGCTGACGCCATGTCCCACGTTGACCTGATGGCCGGTCCCCCGCCCACCCACCTCCCCGCCGACCCTGCTGACGCCGAGCTCGCCGGCGGTGACGCGCCCGCGGCCGTCGTACGCCGTCACCCGGAGTCCCCGGCCGCCTGGGCGGCGCTCGCCGCGCAGGCGCAGGACTCCGGCGCCGACGACGTGACGGTCTACGCCTACGCCCGCGTGGGCTACCACCGCTCGCTCGACCGGCTGCGCCGCAACGGCTGGAAGGGCCACGGCCCGGTGCCGTGGGAGCACGAGCCCAACCGCGGCTTCCTCCGCTCGCTCGCCCTGCTCGCCCTCGCGGCCCGCGCGATCGGCGAGACTGCGGAGTGGGAGCGCTGCTCGACCTTCCTGCGCGACTCCAGCGCCGCGGCTGCCGACGAGCTGCTGGGCTGAGCCGCGCGTCTCGCGGACGGGACAGCGCGGTGCGTCGGGTCCGGGAGTACCTCCTGACCGTTGCGGGCCCGGTGCGGTCCCCGCGCCACAACGTGCAGCTCGCTGCACTGCTCGCGCTCAACGCTGGAGTGCTCAACTCCGTCGGCTTCGTGGCGGTCTCGGCCTACACCTCGCACATGACGGGCCTGACCGCCTCCGTCGCCGACCACATGGTCCTCGGGGGCAGTGCGATCGTCGTGACAGGGCTGCTGGGCATCGCCACGTTCGTGGCGGGCGCCGCGGCCTGCGCGGTGCTGTTCAACTGGGGCCGCCGGCGCGAGCTGCGCGGCAGGTACGCCAACGTGCTGGTGCTCGAGGCGCTCCTGGTGCTGCTGTTCGGCCTCCTGGCGGAGAAGTTCGCCTGGCGACACCGTGACCTCGCCTTCGTGGCGGTGCTGTGCTTCACGATGGGCATGCAGAACGCGATCATCACCAAGATCTCGGGCGCCCAGATCCGCACCACCCACGTCACGGGGATGATCACCGACATCGGGATCGAGCTCGGCAAGCTGGCCTACGTCTCGCGCACACCGGGCCTGCCGCCGGTGGTCCCCGATCCGCGGAAGCTCGGCATCCTGGGCCTCCTGGTCGGGCTGTTCTTCGGAGGCGGCGTCCTCGGAGCCATCGGCTACCTGGAGTTCGGCTTCGCCACCGTCCTGCCGCTCGCTCTCGTGCTCCTCGCGGCCGCGGCTGCACCGCTGGCGGCAGACGTACGCCGACACCGTCGGCGCAGCCCGACCGGCTGATTCCATCGCGCGCACCGTGGGGAGCCGCCTAGGCTTCCCTGTGTGACGGGGGAAACGCACGACGTCGGCGCGAGCTTGCGCGAGCTGGTGGTCGCCGGGGACCTGGCGGCGCTGCACGGCCACCTCGACTCGCTCACCGGAGCAGACCTCACGGCGGCGCGACGCTGGGTGGCGGCGACGCACGACCTCGACGGGTATCCGTGGCCGGACGACCTGGGCGACCCGAGAGACCCGGACCACTACGCCCGCGCCCAGCGGATGCGGCTGGCCCGCCTGACCACGTGGGGCCGGCTGGGCGCCCCCGTCGCGGCAGCGAAGGTCCTGGCGGCCGAGGGCACCTTCCTGACGGATGAGCAGGTCCGCGAGCTGGTCCCTGGATTCACGACGCGCGATCGGGCGTGGGCGCAGGCATTCGCCAGCGCGGCGGACGCCGTCAAGCCCTCCGCGCGCGGAGCCGGGAAGGTGGCACTCCTGCTCCGAGCGGTGGTCGTGGCGCACCGCTTGCCCGTGCCGACCGGCCGCACCTTCCACGGCGTCTGGATCAGGGAGCTTGCGAGCCACGCCAACCCCTCGAGATGGGCCAAGGACCGTTCGCCGACCCTCGAGCCGCTCCTCGCCGATCCGCTCCTCCCCGACGTCGTCTACCTCCAGCTCGCCTCGGGCGAGGTGGGCACCTGGACCGGCTTCGGTGCCGTCCTGCCCACGCTGGTGGAGAAGGGGCTCATCGACCGGGGCCGCACCCTGGCGGTCGCGCTCGAGCAGCTCACTGCCGGGCAGAAGCCGTCCTCTCAGAAGGCGCTCGCCGGGGTGCTCACCGCGCTGGAGCTGCGTGCGGAGGAGGTGCCTGGCGGTCTCGACTACCTCACGAGCGTGCTCTCGAGCTGCCACGGGTCGGCTGCCGGCGTCGTCCTCGCGGTCGCGATCGACCTGGTGGACCAGGACGCCGGTGCCGTCGAGCTGGCACGCGTCCTGGCGCCGCGGTCGGAGAAGGGCCTGCGCCGGTCCCTCCTCGCCGCCCTCACGCCGACCCGCCTCGGCCAACGGGTCTCGTCGCAAGCCCTGCTGGAGGCGATCGACGTGCTGGCCGCCGGAGAGGACGTCTCCGACCTGCCCAGGTACGACAAGGCACGTGCCGCGCTCGGCGTCGTACCCACCCCGGAGCCGGTGGACGCCGCTCCGGAGCCCCTCGGCCTCTGGGACCTGACGCCCCCGCGCCTCGAGGAGCACCGACCCGTCCACCCCGGGCTCCCCCTCCGCGACATCGTCAAGCAGCACATGCGCGCGAAGGACAAGAGCTGGGAGCAGTCGCAGGCGACCGAGCGGGTGCTGGACGCGCTGGCCCGTGGCGACCTGACCACCGCGGGCCTCGTGGGCATTGCTCACGAGCTGACTGCGGAAGGGCGTCTCAGCCCGGTCCGCAGCGCGGTCCTGTTCGAGTCCCTGTTCCTCGGAGGGGCGATGCGGCTCGTGTGGCCCGCCGCGCTCGCGACCGCTGGCCTCGCAGCCACAGGTCGGCCCCGCCCGGGCCTCGAGCGCCTGCTGGGGCTGCTGTCGTCGTACGCCGCGGAGCCGCCGCGCCCGGTCCGCCTTCCCTCGCGGCTGGTGGAGATCGCGAGCGGCAACACGAAGGCCTCGCGGGAGGCCGCCCGGCTCGTGCGCCTCGTCGACGCCCCTACCGATGGGGTCGAACCGGTCGAGGTCGACCTGGCACTGTGGGACGAGACCACCGAGCGCCCACCGCAGGGACTGGCGTTCCCGCCGAAGCGGGACCTGGACTCGGTGGGCCGACGAGTGTCGGCCGGCTGGGGGCACCACTCGCACCAGCCGGACACGCGCCATCGGGTCCTGCGCTGCCTCGCGCTCGAGGAGATCGTCGACCTCCTCCCCGAGCACGGTGTCGACGTGGTGCGGGCACGCCTGGTCGAGGACGTGGCGCGCCCGTCCTGGCCGGTGGCGGAGGCCGTAGCGCTCTGGGCGTCGGGACGGCTGGACCTCACCACCTACTGGCGCATGGTCGAGGACGTCGAGACGGTGTCCGGCAAGTCCCACGAGTGGCGGGTCCACCACGACGCCTACCACCGGTGGTCGGTCAGGGACGGGCTCCGGGTGGATCCCCCGGTGATGCCTGCGTGGTGGAGTGACGACGACCAGTTCCTCGAGTTCCTGCACGCCTGTGAGGTGCTGCTCTGTGGCGAGCGGGGCGGGCAGGTGCTCAGCACCCCCGACCGGGTCGACGGGACGCTCGGCCTCGACGCACTCCTCGACCGGCTCTCCCGGGCGCGGACGGTCGGACCGGTCGACCTCCGGCTCGCGCTCGCCCGCCTGCGGCCCACCTCTCCCGCGAACGCCGCGCGAGTGCCCCCGTCCGTGCACGCCGATCCCGCACTCACCGCAGCGTCCGGCGACCACGAGATGGACGCGGCGGAGATGGTGCGGGCATGGGTGGGAGCTGGTGGGCTGCGCTGCCGGCCCGGCCCGGACGCGTACGGTCTGCGCACCTTCCGCGCCGAGTCGCCGTGGTCGTGGGACTCCCTCCCCGCCCTGTCCCGACGCCCCGTTCCCGACCTGCCGCACTACCGCCACAACGACATCTGGCGCCTGCCCGGCCGTCCCGACGTATGGCTCAGGAACGGCCTGCGCGTGACCTCCTCGAGCGAGACCCTGGCAGACGTCGGGGGCACCCTCGACGTCCCCGGCTGGCGCACGGTGCTCGCCGCCCTGGCCACCATGCCCCCCGACTACACGGCAGTCGACTTCGCCTCGCTCGTTCGCCTCATGCGCCAAGGACGCCTCGACCCGGCGGTGGCCGCGGCAACTGCGACTGCTGAGTGGGATGCGGGCGCGACCGTCATCGGCGACGGGGTGGGCTGGGAGCACGCGTTCCTCCGCGGCGCACTGCGCGGGCTGTGGCCGGTCGCCGTCGCAGTGGTCGAGGCAGGGCTGAGGCGCCCGGAGCCCCCGGAGGAGGTCGACGCGCTGCAGGCAGTGCTGCGGCGCTACGCACGCCACGTCCCGGCCGACGCAGTCCCGTCGTGGCTGGCGGACGCGTGAGCGGCTACGGCGCGGCGTCCGCGCTGGTCGACGGACCATCAGGGCGATGGCTGAGCCTGGAGACCGCCAGCGCGCTGACACCTGCCGGTCTCGTCGAGCGCCCGGTCTTCTTCACCGGCTTCCCGGCGCGCCCCGAGGTCCTGGCTGCCGGGCTACTGGCGGTCGCCGACGTGGCGGCAACGACGTACGCCGACTTCGGTCAGGCGAAACGGCTGGCGAACCTCGACCCCGTCGTGACGGTGAGCGGCGACCGGATGCGCTTCGAGTCGTTCTCCGGCTGCAACTCCGTGCACGCGCGTCTCGACCTGCTGCCCGGCGGCATCGCCGAGGGTGACGTCGGCTTCGGCACCACCAACGTGGACATCAACCAACCGCTCCGGACCGCACTCGCCCGCACGGGCGGCGCCACCCTGCTCCACCTCACGGTCGGGCCCGACGAGGTGCGCGCCAGCACCCCCGACGACCTGCACGTCGAGCGGAAGGTCGACCTGCCCGACCGGTGGGTGCGCGGGCTGGCCGAGGTTCCTTACATCAGCGCGGCCATGACCGTTCGTGCCGAGCTCACGGGTGGAGCGGTCGGCCGCTTCGCGCGCGACCTCCCTCGGGCCGGCACGCCTGGTCCGACCGTCCACGTCGTGCCTTCCGCGGGCGGGCTCCGCCTCCTCCCGCGCGCGTTGCCCGGCAGCATCGCCGTCCCCGGTACCACCCGCCTACGCGGGATGGACCGGGTCCTGCGCTTCGCCTCGTCGCTGACCCTCCACACCGACCCCCATGGTGCGACGGCGTGGGTCCTCACGCTTCCCGGTGCGCGACTCACGCTGGTGCTCACCGCCCACCCGTTCCGCGGCTTCTCCGGCGAGGGCGGGCTGTTGCTCAGGCTGGCCGACCGGAGCAGCGAGACGCACGGCCGCGCGCTCCTCGCCAACCTGGGCTGGGATCCCGTCGTCGACCCGCAGCGCCTTGCCGCGGCGACGGGACGAACGCACGACGAGGTCACCGCCGGCCTGGCCTGGCTCGCCGCATCAGGCCGGCTGGGCCACGACCTCGCAGAAGGCGCGTGGTTCCACCGTGAGCTGCCGATCGACGCCGAGCAGGTGGTTCGCCGCAACCCGCGCCTGCGCCACGCCCACGACCTCGCCGGGTCGGGCGGCGTACACCCCTCCGATCCCGGGACGTGGCAGGTCCGCGGGACCGGGACCCAGCACACGGTGGGCTGGAGGGACGGCGAGCTCGCCTGCACGTGCCCGTGGGCGGAGAGCCACGCCGCCGGCCGCGGGCCGTGCAAGCACGTCCTCGCCGTGGCCCTGACCGCGGCGTCCTGACCGTCCATCGCGTCAGACCGACCGTTCGCCGCAGCACGGCCTCGGGGGTGAGCGTGACGCCGGTCACGTCGTGGTGGGCTAGACAGCATGAGCTCCGGGAACCCCCCTACCCCGTCGCGTCCTGAGCAAGGACCACCCCCGACCGACAAGGGCAAGATGACGCTGGCCGCCGTCCTGCTCGCGATCCCGATCCTCGTGCTCCTCTGGGTGCCGCACTACGCCAAGGTCGAGCCGACGCTGCTCGGCTTCCCCTTCTTCTTCTGGTACCAGTTCCTCTGGGTCTTCATCTGCTCGGCGCTGACCTACACGGCCTACCGGCTGACGCTCTCCGCCCGCGGCAAGACCACGCACAAGGTGGGTGAGGACCGATGACCCCGCAGGTCACTGTGATGGCCGCCGACACCGGCGGCGTCAACGGCGTCGCCCTCGCGGTGCTGATCGCCCTGTTCCTCCTCGTCACCGTGGCGGGCTTCATGGCCAGCCGGTTCAAGCGCGCGGAGTCGATGGAGTCGCTGGAGGAGTGGGGCCTCGGTGGTCGCACGTTCGGCACGTGGATCACGTGGTTCCTGCTCGGCGGCGACCTCTACACGGCGTACACCTTCGTCGCGGTGCCGGCGGCGATGTTCGCGACCGGTGCGGTGGCGGGCTTCTTCGCCGTGCCCTACACGATCATCCTCTACCCGATCATCTTCATCTTCATGGCGCGGCTGTGGTCGGTGAGCCACCGCCACGGCTACGTCACCACGGCCGACTTCGTCCGCGGCAGGTACGACGACCGCACACTGTCGCTCGCGGTGGCCATCACCGGCTTCGTGGCCACGATGCCCTACATCGCGCTGCAGCTCGTCGGCATCCAGGCGGTGCTCGAGGTGGCCGGGCTCGGCGGCGGCGACAACATCCTCGCCAAGGACGCGCCCCTCTTCATCGCCTTCGCGGTGCTCGCGGCCTACACCTACTCCAGCGGCCTCCGCGCGCCGGCGGTGATCGCCTTCGTCAAGGACATCCTCATCTACCTCGTCATCATCGTGGCGATCGTCTACCTGCCCAGCCAGGTCGGCGGCTGGGACGCGATCTTCGGTGCGGCGCAGGACAAGATGGACGCCACCAACGCGGCGGCCGTCGAGGCCGGCGGCAAGCCCTCGGCGTCGTTCGTCCCCGGCTCGGGTGCCTTCTGGGCGTACGCGACCCTGGCGCTCGGCTCGGCGATGGCGCTGTTCATGTACCCCCACTCGGTGACCGCGTCGCTGTCGTCCAACTCGCGCAACACGATCCGCCGCAACGCCTCGATCCTGCCGGCGTACTCCTTCGTGCTCGGCCTGCTGGCCCTGCTCGGGTGGGTCGCCATCGCAGCCGGGACGCAGCCGATCGGCCTGGACGGCGAGCCCAACGCGCAGCTGGTCATCCCGCAGCTGTTCGAGGACATGTTCCCGTCGTGGTTCGCCGGCGTGGCGTTCGCCGCGATCGCGATCGGCGCGCTCGTGCCGGCCGCGATCATGTCGATCGCCGCGGCCAACACCTTCAGCCGCAACATCTACAAGGAGTGGATCAACAAGGCCGCGACCCCGGCCCAGGAGGCGAAGGTCTCCAAGCTGATGTCGCTGCTGGTGAAGGCGTTCGCGCTGGTCTTCGTGCTGACGCTCGACAAGCAGAACGCGATCAACTTCCAGCTCCTCGGCGGCATCTGGATCATGCAGACCTTCCCCGCCGTGGTGTTCAGCCTGTTCACGCGATGGTTCCACCGCTACGGCCTGCTGCTCGGCTGGGCCGCCGGCATCGTCTACGGCACGATCGAGGCCTACCAGGTCGTCAACCCGGTCACCGGCAAGCACTTCGGCGGCTCGACGGCCCTCATCCCCGGCATCGAGGAGATGGGCTACATCGCCGTCACGGCGTTCGTGCTCAACGTCGTGATCGCCGTCGTGGTGACCGCGATCCTCAACGCCCTGAAGGTCTCCAACGGCACGGACGAGACGATCCCGTTCGACTACTTCGCCGACGCGGACGACCCGCGGGTGCAGAAGGACCTCGCCGAGCACTCGCACCACGGTGACCCCTACGGCGACCCGGACGACATCCCGGGCAACGCACCGGCACGCTAGGTCGTACGACACCGCGACGGGCGGTGCGTGAGGAGGTCCATCCCCCTCACGCACCGCCCGTTGCACGACGCGGGGGCCCGATGTCCGCGGCCGGGCGTTCGGCGTGGGCGTGACCTGGGACACGGGTCGGGCGTTGACAGGGAAGTGGTGGGATCCGCCACGCCTCACCCCCGGGAGGAACGTCCATGCGCCATCGCTCGTCCATCATCCGCAACGGCACAGCCCTCGCTGCCCTGGCCCTGGCAGGAGCGGCCCTGACCGTGCCGACCGCCGCCCAGGGCGGCGTCGCTGCCGTGGCCGAGGCCTTCGCCCCGCAGCTCGTCACCGTCGACACTCCGACCCGCGCCGACAAGTCGCGGCTGCAGACGTTGGGGCTCGACCTCACCGAGCACGCCGGCCACGACTACGTCGAGGTGGTGCTGCACACGGCGCAGGAGCGAGACGTCCTCCGCGCGGCGGGCTTCACCTACGACGTACGCATCGCCGACCTGCTGCGCCGCGAGGCGGAGATCAACCGGCTCGACGACCTCTTCGCGGCCACCCGCCTGCGCACCGCCCTCCCCTCGGGGCGTGACTCCTACCGCAGCCTGGCCGACTACAACACGGAGATGAAGGCGTTGGCCGAGGCCAACCCCGGCTTGGTCAAGCTCCTCACGCTCCCCGAGAAGACCCTGGACGGGCGCACCGTGCTCGGTGTCGAGATCGCGAGGAACGTCGGCGCGCGCGACGGCCGCCCGACCTTCGCCATGTTCGGCCTGCACCACGCCCGCGAGTGGCCCTCGGGCGAGCATGCGATGGAGTTCGCGATCGACCTGGTCAACGGCGCGCGGTCCGGCGACCCCCGGATCAGCACCCTCCTCGAGCGAGGTCGCATGGTGGTCGTTCCCGTCGTCAACGCCGACGGCTTCCACCTGTCCCACACCGACGGCCAGCTCGTCGACCTGCGTGAGGCCGACGGGGGCGGCACCGCCTCGATCCTGGGCACGCCCGGCAACGCCTACAAGCGCAAGAACTGCCGCGTCGTCGACGGCCAGGACACCCCGGACGGCACGTGCGCCGCCTTCAGCGCCACCAGCCCCGGCGGCTACCTGATCGGCACCGACCTGAACCGCAACTACGGCGGCCTGTGGGGCGGACCGGGAGCGAGCGACATGGGCGCGGATCCGACCTACCGTGGCGCCGAGCCGTTCTCCGAGCCCGAGACCCGCAACGTGCGCGACCTGATCTCGAAGCGTCAGGTCACGATGATGATCTCCAACCACACCTTCTCCAACCTCGTCCTGCGCCCCAACGGCGTGAACCCGACGACCATCGGCCCGGACGGGCTGCCGGTCGGCGACGCACCCGACGAGCAGGCGATGAAGGACCTGGGTGCAAACATGACGGCCCAGAACGGCTACGCCAACATCCACGGCTGGGAGCTCTACGACACCACCGGCACCACCGAGGACTGGTCCTACAACGCGACCGGCGGCTACGGCTACACCTTCGAGATCGGGCCGGACGAGTTCCACCCGCCGTTCGCCCAGGTGGTCGACGAGTACCTCGGCGCCGGGGAGTACGCCGGCAAGGGCAACCGCGAGGCCTACCTCATCGCCTTCGAGGAGGCGATCAACCGTGGCAGCCACGCCGTGATCTCGGGCAAGGCACCGACCGGCGCCACGCTGCGGTTGCGCAAGACGTTCTCGACCCCCACCTGGAGCCCGGAGGATGACTTCACCGACTCCCTCGACACCACGATGGTCACGAGCGGACGCACCTTCACGTGGGACGTCAACCAGTCGACCCGCCCGGCCGTCCAGTCCCGGCTCGTGAAGCTCCTCGAGGAGGAGCCGACCCGCTCGGAGACCTTCACCGGCACGGCAGCCCCCGGCTCGTCGGTCGACCACGAGCTGGTGGTCACCGAGGCCGACCAGGAGATCCTGCAGGTCGACCTCGACTGGCCGACCCCGGACGACCTCGACCTCGAGGTCTACCGGAAGAACGCCGACGGCTCGCTCACCGAGGTGGGCGGCTCGGGCAACTTCATCGGCGAGAAGGAGCGGGCGACGATCAACGCGCCCACCCCGGGGACCTACGTGCTGCGGGTGATCAACTTCGCCTCCGTGTCACCGACCTACACCCTCACCGCCGGGCTGTACGACGCCACCGAGCAGACCACGGCACCCCTGGTCGAGGCCTGGACGCTCACCTGCGAGCGCGACGGCCGCGTCCTGCAGACCGTGCCGGTGATCGTGGACCGCGGCCAGCAGGTCAGCGTGGACCTCAAGGAGTGCACACGCCGCTGGAACGGCTGACCCAGCAGCCCGCGACCGCACGACGCCCGCTCCCCCGTACGTCGGGGAGCGGGCGTCGTCGCGTCCGGCGCGAGGCTCAGCCGGCCAGCGACGTGCCCGCGGAGCGGAGGTTCTGGCAGGCCTCGACGATGCGCGCGGCCATGCCGGCCTCGGCCGCCTTGCCCCAGGCGCGGGGGTCGTAGAGCTTCTTGTTGCCGACCTCGCCGTCGACCTTCAGCACGCCGTCGTAGTTGGCGAACATGTGGGACACGACCGGGCGGGTGAAGGCGTACTGGGTGTCGGTGTCGACGTTCATCTTCACCACGCCGAAGTCGACGGCGTCGCTGATCTCCTGCGCGGTCGAGCCGGAGCCGCCGTGGAAGACCAGGTCGAAGGGCCGCGCGTCGCTGCCGAGACCCAGCTCGGAGGCCGCGGCCTCCTGGGCGGTCTTGAGGATCTCCGGGCGCAGCTTGACGTTGCCGGGCTTGTAGACGCCGTGCACGTTGCCGAAGGTCAGGGCGGTCATGTAGCGGCCCTTCTCCCCGGAACCGAGGGCCTTCACCGTGGCGATGGCGTCCTCGGGAGTGGTGTAGAGCTGGTCGTTGATCTCGTTGGCGACACCGTCCTCCTCGCCGCCGACGACGCCGACCTCGATCTCGAGGATGATGTGGGCCGCGGCGCACTTGGCGAGCAGCTCCTCGGCGATCTGGAGGTTCTCCTCCAGCGGCACGGCCGAGCCGTCCCACATGTGCGACTGGAAGAGCGGGGCCTCGCCGCGCGCGACGCGCTCGGCGGAGATGTCGAGCAGCGGCCGGACGAAGCCGTCGAGCTTGTCCTTGGGGCAGTGGTCGGTGTGCAGCGCGATGTTGACGGGGTAGTTCTTCGCGACCTCGACGGCGTAGGCCGCGAAGGCGACCGAGCCGGTGACCATGTCCTTCACGGACGGGCCGGAGAGGTACTCCGCACCGCCGGTCGAGATCTGGATGATGCCGTCGGAGCCGGCGTCGGCGAAGCCCTTCAGCGCTGCGTTGAGGGTCTGGGACGAGGACACGTTGATGGCCGGGTAGGCGAAGGACTTCTCCTTCGCGGCGTCCAGCATCTGCGCGTACACCTCGGGGGTGGCGATGGGCATCGGGTTCTCCTCGGAAGCGGTCGTACAGGCGCTGCCAACCCTAGTGGCTACCGACGAGTCGCTCCCTGCCGCGATGTCCGTCTCAACCTGTGACAACCGCACGCGGGGCCGGTCCGTCTCCCGAGGTGGAACACTCACCCGCAGGGGGAACGCAGCATGAGCACCGACATCGACTGGCAGCACGAGCTCGACAGCTCGTTCGGCACCGGCGACGACGTCCCGGTCGGGCACTACGTCGCAGTCGGGCACGCTGCCGTACGTCGTCGCCGTGCCGCGGTCTCCGCGGCAGGGGTCGCCGCGGCCATCGTGGTCGGCACCACGTGGGCGCTGGCGCCCGGAGACGCACCTCGCAGCGACCGGGCACCCGTGGCCACCGAGCCGAGCGCGACGGCCAGCCCCTCCTCGCCGGTCAGCGACCCCGAGCCGGCGACATCCCGCCCGTGGCGCAAGGGCGAGCCGCCGGCGCGGGCTCTGCCCGGAGGCCTGGAGATCCGGCCGGGCGCCGTCGTCCACGAGCGGCGCGACGCCCTCTACCCGGGCAAGGACACCGAGTCGGCGGCCCTCGACATCTCCTTCGAGGGCTCGCGCTGGTGGCTGGTGCTGGAGTGGGACAAGGGTGGGAGCAGCATGTCGTCCTCGCGTCCCGAGGACGGCTTCGCCGACTCCTTCGACGCCTTCGTCCGCGCCGAGGTGGCGACCGGTGGGATGACCTCCGTGCCGGCCGACGAGGTCGCCGGCATGGGGGGCGGGCTGGTCACCTGGCACGGCGGCGCGCTCGACCCGGCTCCGGGGGTCGAGGTGGTGGAGCGGGTCGAGGACCCCGTGCCCGGGGACGAGTCCCTCGGGCTCGTCCTGCGCTCCGAGGGCCGGACGACGTGGATGCTGCTCAGCCAGGGAGGCGCCGCGTCCACCTGGTCCCTGGACACCGATTCCGGTTGGCTCACGTTCGACCAGTGGCTGGCCGACCAGGTGGCCGTGCAGACCGGCAGCCCCGGCGTTCGCCTGGTGAAGCTCGCAGCGGACGGCACGGTCACGGCGACAGCTCCCAGCGTCGTGGTCCTCGACCAGAGGGCTGGTCCCGACCTCCCGAGGTACGGCACCGGCGACGGCCCCTCGGCGGTCGCACTGCTGGAGTGGCAGGGCCATCGGTGGTTCGTCCTCGCCGTGGGCCTCCCCGACCAGGTCGCCGTCACGACCGTTGCGGCGTCGAAGGCCCCGGGGGTCGAGAGGCTCGACGAGTTCGTCGCCTTCATGGCCGACAAGGCCGACGAGGGAGGCATGCGGTGAAGCACGACGCTGCCTTCTCGGACTTCGTCGCCGCGCGCCAGACCCACCTGCGCCGCATCGCCTACGCCCTGTGCGGCGACTGGCACCGCGCCGACGACCTGCTGCAGACCGCGCTCACCAAGCTCTACGTCGCGTGGCCCCGCATCCGGCACGAGGGCAACGAGGAGGCGTACTGCCGCCAGATCATGGTGCGGGCCAACATCGACGAGTCCCGCCGACCCTGGCGACGCGAGCGTCCGACCGACGCGGTGCCCGAGCATGCGGTGGAGCCAGCCCAGGTCGAGGAGCGGTCGGCCCTGTTCGCCGCCCTCCAGGCGCTGCCGGAGCAGCAGCGCAAGGTGGTCGTCCTGCGCCACTGGCTGGGCCTGTCGGTGCGCGAGACGGCCACCGAGCTCGGCATCAGCGAGGGCACGGTCAAGAGCCACAGCAGCCGAGGCCTGGCGGCGCTCGAGGCGGTGCTGGCGCCCCAGCAGCACAGGTGACGCACGGTCAGTCAACCGCCGGCCCTCACCCCCGCCAGGCGTCCTCGCCCGAGAGGTCGGCGTACGCCCTCACCCAGCTGTGCATCGCGATCGCGGCCGCGGAGCTGGCGTTGATGGAGCGCGTCGAGCCGAACTGCGCGATCGAGAAGGTGCCGTCGCAGACCTCGCGCGCGGACTCCGACAGCCCCGGGCCCTCCTGCCCGAACAGGAAGCACACGCGCTCGGGCAGGTCCATGGTCTCGAGGTGCAGCGAGCCGGGGAGGTTGTCGATCCCGAGCAGTCGCACGGGAGGGTCGAGGGAGTGGAGGTACGCCGCCAGCGCGGCCGCGTCAGCGTGGTGGCGCACGTGCTGGTAGCGGTCGGTCACCATCGCGCCGCGGCGGTTCCACCGGCGGTTGCCGACGATGTGCACCTCGGCGGCGAGGAAGGCGTTGGCGGTGCGCACGATCGTGCCGATGTTGAAGTCGTGCTGCCAGTTCTCGATCGCGACGTGGAAGCCGTGGCGCCGGGTGTCGAGGTCGGCGACGATCGCCTCCATCGTCCAGTAGCGGTAGCGGTCGACCACGTTGCGCCGGTCGCCCTCCCGGAGCAGCACCGGATCCCACTGCTCACCCTCGGGCCACGGTCCCTCCCACGGGCCCAGCCCGACCTCCGGCGGCCCGTGCGGCATCGGGTCGTAGGGGGCCCGCTCCTCGTCGTGCATGCGAGCACCCTAGGCGCGGCCGCGTTGGGGGCCGCTGGTTAGGGTGGCGCGCGTGAGCGCACTGTGGGACGTCCCGGGCCTGGCCCACTCGCTGGTGGCCCCGATGCTCCTGGGCATCGACTGGATGGACCCCAACTGGCTGCTCGACCGGTTCGGCGCGGAGCTGTTCTGGATCAGCATCATCATCGTCTTCATCGAGTGCGGCCTCTTCTTCCCGATCCTGCCGGGCGACACGCTGCTCTTCGCGCTCGGCCTCTTCATCGCGACCGGGCAGCTCGACCTGTTCCCCGGCCCGCCCTTCGTGGAGCTGCTGATCGCGATCGCGGCCCTGACGATCGCGGCGTTCCTGGGCAACGTGGTCGGCTACGAGATCGGCCGCAAGATCGGGCCCCCGCTCTACGAGCGCGACGGCAGGATCATCAAGCGCAAGTACTTCGACCAGACCACCGCGTTCTTCGACCGCCACGGCAACAAGGCGCTGGTCATCGGCCGGTTCGTCCCGTTCGTGCGGACCTACATCACCGTCGTCGCGGGCGTGACCCGGATGGAGCGGCACCGGTTCTTCCTGTGGAGCCTCGTCGGCGCCGTGCTGTGGGTGGTCATCGTGACCGTCCTCGGCTACTTCCTGGGCGACGCGTTCCCGACGCTGGCCGAGAGCATCGACAAGCTGATCATCGTGATCGTCGCCTTCTCGGTGATCCCCATCGCCATCGAGTGGTGGCGCCACAAGCGCACCAACGCGCCCGGCGCCGAGATCGGCCAGCAGGACGGCGGCCCGGACCGCGACATCACCGGCCGCGACGTCGACTGACCGTCAGCGATCGCTCAGGCGTGCACGGCGTCGAGCTGGGCGCGCGTCAGCACCGACCTGACCTCGAGGTCGACGTCGGCGAGCGGGTTCTCCCCCTCGGGCGAGCGGTCGATCGCGCACACCACGACCTCGACGACCGCGCCGAGCTCGCGCAGGGCGCGGGTGGCGTCGCGGACCGCGCCCCCCGTGGTGATCACGTCCTCGATGATGGTGATCCGGCGACCGGCGACGTCCGGACCCTCCGCGAGCTTGGCGGTGCCGTACTCCTTCGCCTTCTTGCGCACGAAGAGCGCCGGCAGGCCGGTCTTCGCCGACACCATCGTCGCGATCGGGATGCCGCCCAGCTCGAGCCCGCCGAGCAGCTCGGTGCCCTCGGGCAGCAGGTCGAGCATCTGCGTGGCCACCCGGTCGAGGAGGGCCGGCTGCGCCTCGAAGAGGTACTTGTCGAAGTAGGTGTCGGCGACCTGCCCGGACCGGAGGACGAACTCCCCGGTGAGGCGGCAGGTCGCGTCGATGTCGCGGGCGAGGGCGTCGTCGGTGGTCACGTCCGGCACCCTAGCCAGCCGGACCGTCCCCAGGGGCTGCGACCCCGACAGGTGCTCCAACCTCGCTACATTCGAGGGCATGACCGCCCGCCGCCTGGCCGACATCCCGCCCACCGTGTTCTCGGAGATGTCGGCCCTCGCGCTGCGCACGGGCGCGCTCAACCTCGGGCAGGGCTTCCCCGACGTCGACGGGCCGCCGTCGGTGATCGCCGCGGCGGTCGAGGCGCTGCACGCCGGCGCCAACCAGTACGCCCCCGGCATCGGCGTACCCGCCCTGCGCCAGGCCGTCGCGCGTCACCAGCAGCGCCACTACGGCCTCGAGGTCGACCCCGATCGCGAGGTCGTCGTGACCACCGGGTGCACCGAGGCGATCGCCGCTGCCCTGCTCGGCCTCGTCGACCCGGGCGACGAGGTGGTCGTCCTCGAGCCCTACTACGACTCCTACGTCGCGATGCTGACGATGTGTGGGGCCGTACGCCGCCCGGTGACGCTGCGGGCGCCGGACTTCCGACCCGACCTCGACGAGCTGCGCGCGGCCATCACCCCCCGGACCCGGCTCGTCCTCCTCAACACCCCGCACAACCCCACCGGCACGGTGCTGACCCGCGAGGAGCTCCAGGTCGTGGCCGACCTCGCGATCGAGCACGACGTCGTCGTGGTGACCGACGAGGTCTACGAGCACCTCGTCTTCGACGACGCGCGGTCGGCGGAGGGCCACGTCCCGATCGCGACCCTCCCGGGCATGTGGGAGCGCACCCTCACCCTCTCCAGCGCGGGCAAGAGCTACTCGTTCACCGGCTGGAAGGTCGGCTGGGCGACCGGTCCCGCACCTCTCGTGCAGGCCGTGCTGGCCGCCAAGCAGTGGCTCACCTTCACCTCCGGGTCGCCGTTGCAGCCCGCCGTGGCCCACGCGCTCGACCACGAGCCCGACTGGCCCCGGGCCCTCGCGAAGGACCTGCAGACCCGGCGCGACCTGCTCTGCGACGGCCTCGCCGCGGCCGGCCTGACGCCGCGCGTGCCCGAGGGCACCTACTTCGCCACGACGGACGTCTCGCACCTCGGCTGGGCCGACGGGCGCGAGCTCTGCCTGGCCCTCCCCGAGCGAGCCGGCGTGGTCGCGATCCCCACCCAGGGGTTCTACGACGACGCCGAGGCCGGGCGCCAGCTGGTGCGCTGGGCGTTCTGCAAGGAGCCCGACCTCATCCGCGAGGGCGTACGACGACTCGCCGCCGCCGACCTCTCCCGCTGAGCCTGGCCGCTGGACCGGCCCGCCCGGGTCAGCGACCCGGGTAGTCCCGCGACGGGTGGTCGGAGTCACCCTCGCTCGGCGGCTGCTGACCGTAGGGGTTCTCCCCCGCGGACGGCGGCTGCTGGCCGTAGGGGTCCTGGCCGTAGGAGCTCTGGCCGTAGGGGTTGTCGGCGGCCGGGGGCTGCGGGGCGTCCTGGCCCGGCTGCACGCCGTACGCACTGCCGTAGGGCTGTGCGGGGTAGCCGGTCGGGCCGCCCGGGTAGGACGGCACGCCCTTGAACCAGTCGGACGCGCCGCCGGTGAAGAGCAGCACGATCGTCGCGATCGCCGCGACGAGCGGCACGACCGTCGCGCCGCTGGCCACGGAGAGGAGCGACAGGAGGGCGACCGCGGCGCACGAGATGACGAGCAGGATGCGCGCGACGTTGGACCGGCGCAGCACCAGCACCCCGAGGACGATCGCGACGAGCGACCAGACGACCAGGCCGACCATGACGGCCACGAGCACGCCCACTGCGGCGTCGGCATCGATGTTGGCGTCCTGGAACTCCGGGACCCTCTCCATCTCCGTGATCACCTGGTCGCGCGCGACGAGGAGGGCCAGGCCCGTGAGGCCGAAGATCACGGCCGTGATCGCCGAGAAGACGATGGTGATCCAGGCCGCTGCGGTGACGGTGCCCGGGCGCCGGTCGCCCGCCGCCTGGGGCGCAGCGCCGTAGGGCTGCTGGCCGTAGGGGTAGGGCTGCCCGGGCTGCTGGCCGTAGGGGTTCCCCTGGCCGTAGGGGTCGGGCTGGCCGTAGGGCGTGTGGGTCGGGCCAGGCTCGTCGCTGCGCTCGCTCATGCCGCTATCTCACCACGTCGGCGGTTGTGCGGGGCGGTGCGGCTCGGGCGAGAACCAGCGCCGGACCTCGACCCGGCGCAGGCAGACCACCGTCGCCACGGCGGCCGCGGCGGGGATCAGGACGAGGGGCGTGTCGGTCACGAAGACGAGGCATCCCACGGCGCTGAACGCCGCGATGGCCATCAGGCCTCGGCGGGCCCAGTCGCGGCGCGCCATCGCGAAGCCGGCGAGGGCCAGGGCGACCACGCACCACACGATGAACCCGCTCGCGTAGGCCAGGACCGTCTGCCGCAGCTGCTCGAAGGTCAGGCCGTCGTCGAACATGTCGGGCTGCTGCTGCTCCAGCACGCTCCTGAGGAACTCCGGCGAGAGTGCGGCGATCGCCACCCAGAGGAGGGACATCGCGAGCAGGCCGCCGGCCATCACGACCGTGAGGACGAAGGCGGCGACCATGGCCCCGGGTCGGGTGTGGAGCTCCGTCGGCTGCCACGGCGTCGGCGGCGCCTGCGGTGCTGCGGCCGGCGGGGCCCCGAAGGGCCGACCGTAGGGCTGGGCTGGCGGCTGGGCTGGTGGCGGGACGGGCGACTGGCCGGGCGGAGGCGGGGGCAGGTTGGGCCGCTCGCTCCGGGTCGGCGCCTCGGCCTTCGGAGCGGGGGCGGGCGGCGTCCACCGCCCCGTGACGAACCACTCCCGGGCCGGCATCATCCACAGCATCGCGGCACCGGCGGCGACGAACGACCCCGCCAGCCCGCCGGCGGGCAGGCCGGTCACGAACACGGGGACCGCGAAGAGGGAGAGGCCGAGGCGGGCTCCGCGGTCGGGCTTGCGGACGTACCAGCCCAGGATCGCCGTCGCGCACGCGCCGGCCGCGGCGATGAGGCAGGAGATGCGCAGTGCCTGCGTGGTGCTGGTGACGTCGAGGCCGAGCGAGGAGAACGGCGCCTCGCCGAGGAAGTCGCGGATCGCCTCCTGGGTCTCGAGCGAGCCGAGCGTCGAGACCCGCTCCCAGGCGGTGAGCAGCACGATGAACGAGGAGAAGATGACGATGCCCGACGCCAGGGTGACCTGGGGCGGACGCGTCGCGATGGGCTGGCTCACCAGGCCATTGTCCCAAGTGAGTCCCAATCCCTCTCCCCTGCACCTCCCCCGCGGGAGGGAGGGCGTCATGAGGGATGTCTCAGGGTGGTTCTCAGGGCCCGGTCCGGCCCTCTCCCCGATGCGTGCGAGGCCCACCCGCCGGGAGGGTTGGCCCATGATCAGCGTCGAGTCCCTCACCAAGCACTACGGCCCCTTCACGGCCGTCGACCACGTGTCCTTCACCGCCGAGACGGGCCGGGTCACCGGCTTCCTCGGCCCCAACGGTGCCGGCAAGTCCACCACCATGCGCGTCATGGTCGGCCTGACCCGGGCCACCTCCGGCCGCGTCACCATCACCGGCCGCGACTACCGCGAGCTCGTCAACCCCGGCCTCGAGGTCGGCGTCCTGCTGGACGCCTCCGCGCAGCACGCCGGCCGCACGGGCCGCGAGATCCTCGCCATCGCGCAGCACACCATGGGTCTTCCCAAGGCGCGCGTCCCCGAGACCCTCGACCGGGTCGGCCTCACCGAGGACGAGGCCGGGCGCCGCGTCCGCGACTACTCCCTCGGCATGCGCCAGCGCCTGGGCATCGCCACCGCCCTCATCGGTGACCCGGAGGTGCTCGTCCTCGACGAGCCCGCCAATGGCCTCGACCCCGCCGGCATCCGCTGGATGCGTGACCTGCTGCGCGGCTTCGCCGACGACGGCGGCACCGTGCTGCTCTCCTCGCACCTGCTGCACGAGATCGAGGTCATCGCCGACGACCTCGTCGTCATCGGCCGGGGCCGGATCGTGGCCCAGGGCAGCAAGTCCGAGCTGCTGGCCGCGGCCGGCACCCTCGTCCGCACCGCGGACCCCACCCAGCACGACCGGCTCGCCCGTGCCCTGCACGAGGCGGCCGTCGTCACCAGTCCCGTCGACGGCGGCCTCCGCGTCGACGCCGATCCCGAGCTCGTGGGCGAGACCGCCCACCGCGCCGGCGTGGTCCTGCGCGAGCTGCGCCCCGCCGACGGCGCGGGCCTGGAGGAGATGTTCCTCGAGCTCACCGCCGAGACCGCCCGTGAAGGAGCAGCAGCATGACCACCACCGCCACCCTGCCTCGTACGACGACGGACGCGCCCGCCCCGGCCCGCGTCGTACGACCCATCCCGACCAGCCGCCTCGCCACGGTCGAGCTCCGCAAGATGTTCGACACCCGCGCCGGCTTCTGGCTGATGGCGAGCGTCGGCATCGTCGCGGTGCTCGCCACTGCCGCGGTGATCATCTGGGCGCCCGACGAGGCGATCACGCTCGAGACCTTCGCCACCGCGATGGGCATGCCGATGTCGGTGATCCTCCCGATCATCGCGATCCTGTCCGTCACCAGCGAGTACAGCCAGCGCACCGGCCTCACGACCTACACCCTCGTGCCGTGGCGCGGCCGGGTGATCACCGCGAAGGTGCTCGTCATCCTGGGCATCGGCGTCGCCTCGATGGCCCTGTCGCTCGCCGTCGGCGCGCTCGGCAACCTCGTCGGCTCGGCGATCACCGGCTTGGACCCGGTCTGGAACATCAGCGTCGCCCAGTTCGCGCAGATCGTGCTCGCCAACGTCCTCGGCATGCTGATCGGCTTCACCCTCGGCGCGCTGTTCCGCAGCTCCGCCGGCGCGATCGTCGGCTACTTCGTCTACGCCCTGGTGCTGCCCGGCGCGCTCGGCGCCCTGGCCGCCTTCCAGGAGTGGTTCGAGAAGCTCCAGCCCTGGGTCGACGTCAACTACGCCATGATCCCGCTCTACGACGGGACGACGACCACCGAGCAGTGGACGCAGCTCGCGGTCACCACGCTGTTCTGGCTCTGGATCCCGCTGGCCCTCGGCCTGCGCGCGGTCCTGCGGGCCGAGGTCAAGTAGATCCCCTCTACTCACCTCAGGCGAGTCAGCGGCTGCCGGTCGGGGGACCGGCGGCCGCTGACGTCTTCTGACAGGCTGGCGGCATGCACCCCGACGCCTGGCTGGTCGTCATCGACCCGCAGCGGATCTTCGCCGACCCGACGAGCGCGTGGGGCTCGCCGATGTTCCCCGACATCGTCGATCCCGTACGACGTCTCGCAACCGCCGCCGGCGACCGCACCGTGGTCACGCGCTGGGTGCCGGCGCCCGAGCCACTGGGCAGCTGGGCGGCCTACCTGGAGGCGTGGCCGTTCGCCGACGTGGCCGACGACGACCCGCTGCTGGAGGTGGTCCCCGAGCTGGCGGACCTGGGACGCGAGGTGGTCTCGCGGCCGACCTTCGGCAAGTGGGGCTACGCCCTGCAGGCGGTCACCGGGCCCACGCCCCACCTCGTGCTGGCCGGCGTCTCGACCGACTGCTGCGTCATCTCGACGGCGCTCGCCGCGGCGGACGCCGGCGCGACGATCACGGTCGTCACCGACGCGTGCGCCGGGTCCACGCCGGAGAACCACCGGTCCGCGCTGGACGTGATGGCGCTCTACCCGCCGCAGATCACGCTCGCCACCACCGAGGAAGTCCTTTCTTGAGCCGGGTCATCCACACCGGCCAGGCCCTGGTCGACGTCGTCGTCGAGGTGCCCGACCTCCCGGCCCGCGGCCAGAACGTGATGGCGGCGTCGGCCACGGACTACGCCGGCGGAGCGGTGACGGTGCTCGTCGCGGCGGCCCGCTTCGGCGCGGAGTGCATCCACGCCGGCGCCCACGGGACCGGCCCGCACGGCGACCTCGTGAGGGCCGCGCTGGACGCAGAGGGCATCCGTGTGTCGGCTCCCCCGGTGAGCCACCTCGACACCGGGATCTGCGTCGTGATGGTCGAGCCCAGCGCGGAGCGCACGTTCGTCACGACCCTGGGTGCGGAGCGACAGATCAGCGTCGAGTCGCTGGCCACCTCGCAGCCGCGGGCCGGCGACCTGGTCTGCGTGACCGGCTTCTCGCTGGCCCTCGGGAGCACGCGCGACCCCCTGCTGGCCTGGTTGCCGACCCTGCACCCCGACGTGGTCGTCGTACTGGACCCGGGTGCGGCGTTCGCCGGCCTGCCGGAGCAGGTCCGGGCGGCGATGCTCGAGGTGACGGACGTCTGGTCCAGCAACGCCGAGGAGGCGGAGGACGTCCTCCGCGCGCTCGGGGAGGAGCCGCCCGCGGACCTGTCTGCGCTGACCACCGCCGTCGCTCCCCTGCTGCGCGGCGACGCCGTGGCCATCGTGCGCGACGGGCCGGAGGGCTGCGCGGTGCACGTCGGCACCGAGACGACGTACGTCGCCGGGTTCCCGCAGACGCCAATCGACACCAACGGCGCCGGCGACACCCACACCGGCGCGCTGCTGGCCGAGGTGGCCGCCGGCACGCCCTGGGTCGAGGGCTGCCGCCGCGCCAATGCGGCCGCGGCGATCAAGGTCACCCGGCGCGGGCCCGAGTCCGCCCCCACCGCGGCCGAGGTCGACGCCTTCCTGTCCTCGCGCTGACCGATCCCTCATCCGGACCTGCACGCATGGGTGCGGCTTCGTATGACGGATCCCTTTTCATCGCACAGAACGGGCGCCGATCCAGCGCGGGACCGCCGAGCGGTACGCCGCGTAGTCGGCGCCGAACTTCTCGGCCAGCGCCTTCTCCTCGGCGGCGATCTGGAACCGGTCGATGGCCCCGACGAACGCCGCGAACGGCAGCAGGGCCCGCCAGTCGCGCAGCCGGATGGCGTTGGCGACCAGGAGCCCGGCCATGCCGACGTACATCGGGTTGCGGGTCACGGAGTTGGCCCCCGACACCACCAGGGCGCTCGCCTTGGAGGGGTCGAACGGCTCGACCGTGGTGTGGTGCGCGCGGAACTGCGCGGCCGCCGCGCCGGCGAGCCCCACCGAGGCGGCCGCGGTCGCGATCGCCAGCGCGCGCCGGGGGGCCGACGGAGGCGCGGGGCTCGTCCACGCCTGCTGGGCGAGCCCGGCAAGGAGCGCGAGCAGTGGTGGGGGTGGACGCTTCACGGGTCCCACGGTGCCACGACATCCGGGCGCTGCCCAGAGTCGTCGGGGGAACCTGTGCCAAGCCCTGACGTAGCGTGCGCAGGGTGACCTCGGACGTGCTCCTCGTCGGCGCCGGCGGCCTCGGCGCGGACGTCGGGCTGCACCTGGCCGATCTCGGCCACGACGTGCTCGCCCTGCGGCGCAACGCCGACCGGGTGCCTGCGCCCCTCCGGGGCCGGTCGGTCGACCTGACGCGCGAGGCGCCGGACCTGTCCGACGTGCGCCCTCGCCTGGTCGTGGTCGCGCTGACCGCCCGGCCGCGGACCGAGGAGGCCTACCGGGCGACGTACGTCGACGGGATGGCGCGGGCGCTCGACGCGCTGCCGGAGCCGCCCGAGCGCGCCGTGCTGGTCTCGTCGACGGCCGTCATGCCCAGCCGCGACCAGCCGCCGCTCGACGACGAGACCACTCCCGCCGCACCGTCCGACGGGCCGGGGCGGATGCTGCTGGCGGCCGAGGAAGCCTTCCACCAGCGGGTCCCGCACGGCACCGTCCTGCGCCTGTCCGGGCTCTACGGCGGTGACAGCACCCGCCTGCTCGACCAGGTCCGCGAGGGGCGCATCGACGACGCGCACCGCTGGACCAACCGGATCCACCGCGACGACGCGGCGGCCGCGGTCGTCCACCTGCTCACGATGACCACGCAGCCCGACCGGCTCTACCTCGGCACCGACGACGAGCCAGCCCAGCTCGGCGACGTGGCGGCCTTCCTCGCAGCCCGGCTGCGCGCACCCGGTCCACCACCCGCCGACCCCGCGCGCGGGCACGGCAAGCGGCTCTCCAACGCCCGGCTCCGCTCGACCGGTTGGGCGGCGACGTTCCCGACCTACCGCGAGGGCTACGCGCACCTCACCGAACAGATCCACCCGAGGGGGTGACGGCTCCTCGTATTCGCCTGACCACGGCGCCCCCGACCCTTCATCATGGGCGCCGTGATGACCACCGTCGAGCACCTGGACCGATGCGAGACCTGTCGCCGTCGGACGCTCCACCGGCGGACCGTGCAGCGGGACCCGGACGGGCTCGTCGTCGGCGACGTGCGCGCGTGCGTCCCCTGCGCCAACCGGGCGGCCGGGGTCGATCCCCCGACCAGCCAGGTCCAGGTCATGAAGGAAGCCCGCTCGCTGAAGCGGAGCCTCCGTGCCCAGCCGTCCAAGAGGCGTGGCACCACCCTCGGGCAGGGCTGACGGATCGGGCCTCAGCCGGCGCCCATCCACGCGGCCAGCCGCTCGAGGCCCGGACCGGTGCTCGCCGCCAGGCGCTCGCGGGCGCTGTCAAGGGCCGCGGACGGCGGGTACCCGGCGGGGACGCGGGCCGGGTTGAGGGCCACACCGTCGGCCCACGCCTTGATGTCGGGCTCGGCGGAGAACGACATCGCCGCCCGCGTGCCGAGCACGTTCATCCCCGCCCACTGCTGCAGCGAGTCGGGGAAGGGGGACGGCGGGCAGAGGCGGTTCTTCTCGGCGTCGTCGTCGCGGGTCGCCTCGACGTAGCCGGTGACCGCCGCGCCGAAGCACGGGAAGCCGGCCCGGATCGGCTGCAGCGTGATGTCCTCGGGACGCCACACCGGCACGAGCGGGGGGTACTTCAGGCCGTCGGCGGCGCAGTGCACCACCACGGCGTCGTCGGCGACCCGGACCGTGGAGCCGTCGAGGAAGGTCAGCCGCCCACGCTCGACCGAGTGCAGGTGCCCGCGGCGCACGACGTCCTCGATCGTGCGCAGCTTCTCGAGCTCCCACTGGGCAAGCGTCGGGGTCTTGGCCATCGTGGGCGTCACCGTGCGGTCGATGCGCATCATCACGCCGGCGTCCTCGAGCCGCAGGAAGAGCTCGTCGAGGGACTCCGAGGCCAACGCCGACTCGAAGATGGTCGCCGGGACGCCCAGGAAGATGGCGGGGTCGGGCTGGATCAGGGCCCGGTCGAACATCCAGGGATCACGCGGGCGCACCCAGCAGATCGCGTCCGGGTCGACCCCCTGCCCGAGCAACCACACGCACGCGTCCGTCGCGGTCTTGCCGGCGCCCACCACGACGTACTGGCTCGGCGCCTCCTCCACGTGGACGAGGTCGTTGACGGGCAGCACCCGCGCGTCGTCGCCGACCCCGAACGGCGCCGGCATCTCCGCCGGGATGCTGGGCGCCAGGTAGTGGGCGTTGACGACGCGACAGTGCTCCGGCACCTCGAACCGACGCCCGGACACGCGCGAGACCACCGTCCCGTCGCCGAGGTGGTCGCTGCCGGGCAGGAACTGGACCCGCCCGGTCTGCTGCAGGCGGTCGAGCACGTCGGCGTAGTAGGCGACGACCTCGGGCTGCGAGGCCCGCTCCTGCAGCCCGGCCTCCGGACCGTGGTCCTGCAGGCGCCCACCGCCGAGCAACGTCGAGGCGACGCCGTAGAACGCGGAGGACTGGTGCAGGCGCACGAACGGGTAGGCCTCGAGCCAGTGCCCGCCGGCACCGTGCCGCCGGTCGACCAGCGCCACCCGGACGTCGGCGTGGTCGACGAGGGCGTCGGTGAACGCCATCCCCATGGCGCCCGCACCGACGACCAGGTAGTCGACGTCGAGCTTGGTGGCCATGCCTCAACGGTGGCACCACCAGGCTGCCGCGTCTACGGCGTCGCGACGCGGACTTCTCAGTCGAGGACCGCGTCCACCGTCTTCTTCAGCGCACTCGGCTGCGACGGCTTCGTGGGCGCCTTCTTCTTCGCCGCGAGGAGCTCCTCGCCGATCTCCTGGAGCGCGTTGCGACCCAGGCCCTCGCGAACCTTGGGGAACCAGTCCTCCTCCTCCTCGTCCATGTGGTGGCGGACGTTCTCGATGAGGACGGTCGTCTTGGCGTCGAAGCGCTCGTCGGTGGGCTTCATGGCGGCGAGCTCCATGACGAGGACGTCGGCGACGTGGTGCTCCTCGTAGGACTCGAGCACGTCGTCCTCGAGGTCGGGGAGCAGCTCCCGGACCCGGGGATACATGACCTCGTTCTCGATGTAGGTGTGCTGGGTCAGCAGCTCGATCATCTTCTCGACGAGCTTGCCCTTTCGCTCCGTGGCGTCCTCGCCGGCGGACTCGAAGTCCCGGAACACCTTCCGGACCTCCTTGTGGTCGTCCTTGAGCAGGACGATGGCGTCGTTGGACATGCGGTTGCCTCCTGGCGTCGGGTGCGTGACGACCCCGCCGTACCCCGAAACCCCCGCCCGCAATCGCCCGGCCTTCGTGCGCCCGACCTTCGCTGCCCGGCCCTCCAGTTTCCCCGCATAGGCGGGGAAACTGGGAGCAGCGTGGTCTTCCTGACGTGACATCCACGTCACGAGGACCACACAGTCGAGGGCGGCGATCGGGTGGGGCGCTCAGGTCGGGTCGTCGGCGTCGAGGGCCGGCAGCACCACGGTGACCGTGGTGCCGCGGTCACGCTCGGAGTCGATCTCGACCCTGCCCGAGTGGCGGTTGACGATGCGCGACACGATGGCCAGCCCGAGTCCCGTGCCCGGGCGCACCAGCGCGGCCGGGTTGGTTGAGCGGAAGAACTCGCGGAAGAGCTGGGACTGGTCGTGCTCGGAGATCCCGATGCCGGTGTCGGTCACCGTGACGACCACGTCGCGACCCTGGCGCGCGACGCGCACGGTCACCCGGCCACCGGGGTCGGTGTACTTGATCGCGTTGCCGACCAGGTTGCCCAGCAGCCGGAAGAGCTCCTCGGGCTCCCCGGGCACCAGCACGGGGCCGGCGGAGACCTCGGCCTCGCACACGACCTCCGCGGCGGTCGCCTGCGCCTGGAACTCGTCGCTGACGCCGGCCAGGACGCGGCCCAGGTCCACCGGGACCGGGTCGAACTCACGTCGGGGGTCGGACATCTGGGCCATCGTGAGCATGTCCTCGATGACCGCGCGCATCCGGTCGGCGCCGCGTGCGGCGGCCTCGACCGAGCGGCGCCCCTCGTCGTCGAGCGCGTCGACGTCGAGCAGCTCGAGGTTCGCGCTCATCGAGAAGAGCGGGTTGCGCAGCTCGTGGCCCAGGGTGTTGACCACCTCCACGCGGTAGCCGTCGAGCTTGCGCAGCCGGTCGACGACGGCCCGCTCGCGCTCGAGCTGGCGGGCGTTCGCGACTGCCCGCCCCAGGTCGCGTCCGATGTCGAGGGCCGCGTCGCGCTCGACATCGGTCCACGGCCGGCAGTCCGAGACGCGCGTCAGGACCAGGAAGCCCAGGCACTCGGTGCCCGCGCCGAGCGGCACGAAGAGCAGCGAGCCGACGCCGATGCCGTCCAGGTACTGGAGCAGGCGCTCGGCGTCCTCGGGCTCCAGGTCCGGCTGGGCCGAGCTGGCGCGGGAGAACGGCGCGACGTACTGGTCGGCCCAGTAGCGGTGCGCGAGGCGCACGACGTCGTCGTCGAACTGGGAGAACAGCGGCTCGGACTCCGCGCCCTCGGCGTACCAGGCGGTCCTGGTGCCGCCCTCCCCGTCGAAGGCCGTCACCCACATGCCCGCGGCGTCGAAGCACGAGACGACGGTGGACCGGCAGGCCTCGAGGACGAGGTCCAGGGTCGGCTCGCCGAGGGCCTTGCGGACGATCTCGCGAGCCTCGGTCGCCATGCGCACCTGCTCGTTGAGCCGCTCGCGCTCGAGCGCGAGCTGCAGCAGGGAGCGCGCCACCACGGCGTACTGGGTCAGGACGTCCAGCTGCGCGGGATTCGGCAGTCGCCCGTTGCGCGGGCTGTCCACCCCGAGGATGCCGAGCAGCCGGCCGTCGTCGTCGCGGAGCGGCGCGAACAGGGTGTCGAGCGGGTGCCAGGCGTCGTCGCCGTCGAGCGGCGTGATGTCGGGGATGTGGCTGTAGCCCAGCGCGTCCTCGCGTGCGCGGTCGTGGTGGATGAAGCGCCACACGCCCCACTCCTCGGCGCTGGCGAGGTCCTCCTCGATCACCTCGGCCGGCACGAGCATGCCGACGAACCCGTCGGCGACACCGGCTGCCGCGACGACCTCGAAGTGACCGTTGCGGCGCAACGTCACGGCCGACTGCTCGAATCCCGCCAGGGTCGCGACACCCTCGACGAGCACCTGGAGGTGCTGGCGCGTCTGGTCGTCGGACCAGGGCGCGACGGCCTGGCCCGGGTCGGCCGGCTGATCCATCGCACCCCCTTCACGTCGACGTCGTGGCAGCAGCCCTCCTGCCACACCCTCACATGCGAGTGGTCACGACGGGAACCGCCCCAGGGACGGGAGCGTGTCATCGTGCTGGGATGACGCCGTCCGTCTGGAGCGGACCGACCCCGAGGAGACACCCGTGACCGACCTGCTCGACCGACTCCGCCTCGCCGTCGGCGACCACCACGTGCTGACCGAGGCCGCCGACATGGCGGCACACCTCGTCGACTGGACGGGCGTGCACGAGGGTCGGGCGCTCGCCGTCGTCCGTCCGGGGTCCACCGGGGAGGTGGCCGAGGTGGTGCGCGCGTGCCACGAGACGCGTACGCCGGTCGTCCCCCAGGGCGGCAACACCGGCCTGGTCGGCGGTGGCGTGCCGGATGCCTCGGGCGAGGCGGTCGTCCTGTCGCTGGGCCGGATGCGCACCATCCGTGACGTCGACCCGGTCGCCGGCACGATCACCGTCGACGCCGGCGTCGTGCTCGCCGACGTGCAGTCCGCGGCCTCGGACGCGGGCCGGCTGTTCCCGATGTCGCTGGGCTCCGAGGGCAGCTGCACCATCGGCGGCAACCTCGCCACCAACGCCGGCGGCACCGCGGTGCTGCGCTACGGGATGACGCGCGAGCTGGTCCTCGGCCTCGAGGTCGTCCTCACCGACGGCCGGGTCTGGGACGGCCTGCGCGGCCTGCGCAAGGACAACACCGGCTACGACCTCACCCAGCTCTTCGTCGGCTCCGAGGGCACCCTCGGCGTGATCACCGGCGCCGTGCTGCGGCTCTTCCCGGCGACGCCGCGGCACGCGACCGCGTGGGTCGCGGTGCCGTCGGTGGCGGCCGCGGTCGCCCTCCTCGCGGTGGCGCAGGCGCGCGGCGGCGCACATCTCACGACGTTCGAGATCGCCAACCGCCAGGCGATCGACCTCGTCCTCGACCACCTCCCCGGCGCGACCGACCCGCTCGCGGCGCCGAGCGACTGGTACGTCCTCCTCGAGCTCGCCGGGACCGAGACGGACGACAGCCTCGACGAGGCGCTGGAGGCGGTCCTCGGCGAGGCGGTCGAGGGAGGGCTCGCCTCCGACGCCGCGATCGCCGGGAGCCCCGCGCAGCGCTCGGCCCTGTGGGCGCTGCGCGAAGGCATCTCGGAGGTGCAGAAGGTCGAGGGAGCCACGCTCAAGCACGACGTGACCCTCCCGATCGCGCGCCTCGCGGACTGGGCGGAGGCGATGGGCCCGCAGCTCGCGGAGGTCCTGCCCGGGGTCCGGCTCGTGACCTACGGTCACGTCGGCGACGGCAACCTCCACTACAACCTCAACGCGCCCCTCCGGGACGGGCGCAGCGACGACGAGTCCTTGCGCGCGGCGGCCGCCGACCTGACGTCGGCGATCTACGCCTCCGTGGCCGCGGCGGACGGCTCCATCAGCGCCGAGCACGGCCTCGGTCGGACGAAGGCGGCGGCCGCGGCGTCGTACAAGTCGGAGGTGGAGGTCGACCTGATGCGCGCGGTGAAGCAGGCCCTCGACCCCGCGGGCCTGATGAACCCAGGGGTCCTGCTGCCCCCGGCCTAGGGTGTCTCCATGAAGGCCCAGACCCTCGGACGCGTCCTGCTCGGCTCGGCGATGGTGGGCGCGGGGGTGCTGCACCTGACCACACAGCGCGAGGAGTTCCGGGCACAGGTGCCCGGCTGGTTCCCGGTCGACGAGGACCTGACGGTGCTCGGCTCCGGGGTCGTGGAGATCGCCCTGGGCGGTGCGTTCGTCGCCCTGCCCCGCCACCGGCGCACCGTCGGCGCGCTCCTCGCGGCCTTCTTCGTGGCGATCTTCCCGGGCAACATCGCGCAGTACGTCGAGGGCCGGGACGCCTTCGGGCTCGACACCGACCGGGCGCGCTTCATCCGGTTGTTCTTCCAGCCGGTGCTGGTGCTGTGGGCGCTCTGGGCGGGCGGCCTGCTCGGGCGCCGCTCCCGCCGGCAGGACCGCGAGGCGCTGGCGACGGAAGAGGTCGAGGTCGGCGAGTGACCCTGGGGGCCTACAGGGTCGGGAGCCAGTCGACCCGGCCGGCGAGGACGGCGTAGCCGACGAACGCGCCCACGTCGAGCAGCGTGTGGGCGACGACGAAGGGCATCACCCGCCCCCAGCGGCGGAACAGCCAGCCGAAGAGCAGGCCCATCGCGAGGTTGCCGACGAAGCCGCCGAGCCCCTGGTAGAGGTGGTAGCTCCCACGCAGCAGCGCCGCCAGCCCGATCGCCGCGGAGTCGCCGAACCCGAGCTGGCGCAGCCGCACCTGCACGAAGCCGAGGACGACGAGCTCCTCGAGCACGGCGTTCTCGGCGGCCGCGAGGAGGAGCACCGGCACGCGCCACCACTGCCCCGGCAGCGACTGGGCGACCACCGTGAGGTTGGTGCCGAGCGCGAAGGTCGCCAGGTAGAACACCACCCCCACCGAGCCGACCGCGAGCGCGAGCCAGGCGCCGCGGCCCCAGTCGCGCGCGGTGCTCCAGCCGCCGTCGCGCGCCCAGACGTCGCGCAGCCGCGTTCCCGAGCGGACCAGGAGGTACGCCGCCAGCGCGACCGGCACGAGCGCGAACCCGATCCGCAGCAGCTGGTAGACCAGGTCGAGCCAGGGGAGGCGCGACAGCGAGTTGTTGAGGTTGGCGCCCTGCGCCGACAGCGGCCCCGGTGCGGCGAGCGCGGCGACCAGGTTGACGATCGAGTAGACCGCCGAGCGCCCCAGCGAGACCAGCAGCACAATCGCCAGCTCAGCCCACAGCAGGGCCCTGGCCAGATCGGGAACGCCGCCGGGCACCGGGGTGTCGCGCAGCCGCCACCACGGGCGTACGTCATCAGCGGCGGTCGTCACGGAGCCAGCATCCCCCACCTGTGGCCGCCGCGGGTCGAGTGCGCTGGCGGTAGTGGTCCCCGCGAGGGTGCGCACTCGACCCGGCGAGGTCAGGAGAGCGTCAGGCCTGCCTCACCCACGTCGACGGTGACCGAGCCACCGTCGGTGACCTCGCCGGCGATCAGCTTGCGCGCGAGGGGGTCGCCGATCGCGGACTGGATCAGCCGGCGCAGCGGCCGGGCGCCGTACGCCGGGTCGTAGCCGGTCTCGGCCAGCCAGGCGCGCGCCGCGTCGGTCACCGCGATGGTGATCCGCCGCACCGCGAGCCGCTTCTCCAGCAGCGCGAGCTGCAGGTCGACGATGTGGGCCAGGTCGTCCTTGGTCAGCGCGTCGAACATGACCACCTCGTCGAGCCGGTTGAGGAACTCGGGCTTGAAGTGCGCGCGCACCACTCCCATCACCGACTGCTTCTTGGCCTCCGGGTCGAGGGTCGGGTCGACCAGGAAGTGCGAGCCGAGGTTGGAGGTGAGGATCAGCAACGTGTTGCGGAAGTCGACCGTGCGCCCCTGGCCGTCGGTCAGCCGCCCGTCGTCGAGCACCTGCAGCAGGATGTCGAAGACCTCCGGGTGCGCCTTCTCCACCTCGTCGAGCAGCACGACGCTGTACGGCCGGCGGCGCACCGCCTCGGTCAGCTGCCCGCCCTCGTCGTAGCCGACGTAGCCGGGAGGCGCACCGACGAGCCGGGAGACCGAGTGCTTCTCGCTGTACTCGCTCATGTCGATGCGGACGATCGCTCGCTCGTCGTCGAAGAGGAAGTCGGCCAGCGCCTTGGCCAGCTCGGTCTTGCCGACACCGGTGGGCCCGAGGAAGAGGAAGGACCCGGTCGGGCGGTTCGGGTCGGAGATGCCGGCGCGCGAGCGGCGTACGGCATCGCTGACGGCCGTGACCGCCTCGCGCTGGCCGATCAGCCGCTCGCCGACGACGGACTCCATCTCGAGGAGCTTGGCGGTCTCGCCCTGGAGCATCTTGCCGGTGGGGATGCCGGTCCAGGCCTCGACGACGTCGGCGATCTGCTCGGCGCCGACCTCCTCGCCGACCAGCGGCTCGAGGTCGACGGCCTCGGCCGACTCGACCTCGGCGATCTGCTTCTCGAGCGCCGGGATCTGGCCGTACTGGATCTCACTGGCTCCCGCGAGGTCGCCCTCACGCAGCTTCTTGTCGGCCTCGATCTTGAGCTGGTCGAGCTGACGGCGCAGCTCGCCCTCGCCCTGCAGCTGGTCCTTCTCCCGCTCCCAGCGGGTCTCGAGCCCGCGCAGCTCCTCCTCCTTGTCGGCGAGGTCCTGGCGCAGCGCCTCGAGGCGCTCGACCGACGCGGCGTCGGTCTCCTTGGCCAGCGCGAACTCCTCCATCTTGAGGCGCTCGACCTGGCGGCGGAGCTGGTCGATCTCCTCGGGCGAGGACTCGTGCTCCATGCGCAGCCGCGACGACGCCTCGTCGATGAGGTCGATCGCCTTGTCGGGCAGCTGCCGGCCGGTGATGTAGCGGTCGGACAGGGTGGCAGCGGCGACGAGCGCGGCGTCGGTGATGCGGACGCCGTGGTGCGCCTCGTACTTCTCCTGGATGCCGCGCAGGATCTGGATCGTGTCCTCGACGCTGGGCTCACCGACGAAGACCTGCTGGAAGCGGCGCTCCAGCGCGGGGTCCTTCTCGATCCGCTCGCGGTACTCGTCCAGCGTGGTCGCGCCGATCATGTGCAGCTCGCCGCGGGCGAGCATCGGCTTGAGCATGTTGCCCGCGTCCATCGCGGAGTCGCCGCCGGCGCCCGCGCCGACGACCGTGTGCAGCTCGTCGATGAAGGTGATGACCTGCCCGCCCGCGTCCTTGATCTCCTCCAGGACGGCCTTGAGCCGCTCCTCGAACTCGCCGCGGTACTTCGCGCCCGCGACCATCGCGGCCAGGTCGAGCGACAGCACGCGCCGGCCCTTGAGCGAGTCGGGCACGTCGCCGGCGACGACGCGCTGGGCGAGGCCCTCGACCACGGCGGTCTTGCCGACGCCGGGCTCACCGATGAGCACGGGGTTGTTCTTGGTGCGCCGCGACAGCACCTGGATCACGCGCCTGATCTCGGCGTCGCGCCCGATGACCGGGTCGAGGCGACCGTCCTCGGCCGCCTGGGTCAGGTCGACGGAGTACTTGTCCAGCGACTCGTACGACGCCTCGGCGGCCTCGCTGGTCACGCGACGGTTGCCCCGGACGGCCGTGATGGCCTCCCGGAGCCCCGCGGCCGTGAGGCCGGCGTCGGTGAGCACCTTCTGGGCCGGCGACTCCACGGTCGCGATGGCGACGAGCAGGTGGTCGGTGGCGACGTAGTCGTCCTTCATCGAGCCCGCGAGGTCGAGCGCCGAGGCGAGCACCCGGGTCAGGGCCGCGGACGCGCTGGGCTGCTGGACGGTCGAGCCCGTGGCGCGGGGAAGCTGCTGCTGGACGCCCTCGGCGCGCGCGAGCAGCGGGGCCGGGTCGACGCCCGCCTTCTGCACGAGGCTGCGGCTCGTGCCGTCCTCCTGCTTGAGCAGGGCGACGAGCAGGTGGACGGGCTCGGTGTTGGTGTTGCCGCCGGTGGTGGCGGCGAGCTGGGCAGCCTCGATGACCTCGCGGCTGCGGGTGGTGAACTTGTCGGCACCGAACTGGCTCAACTCAGGTCCTCCGTGTGCGTGGTGGGGACCACTCTGGTCCCACTGATGCCAACGCGCCAGAAGTTGAGTCGATTCCCCTCAACTTCGGGAATTTCCGGTCAGCGCCGGACGGTCACCACGACGGTGTCCGAGGAGGTGCCTCCGCGGCCGTCGTCGACCCGGAGCACGAACGTCCAGGTGCCCACCGCCCGCTTGAGGCCGAGCAGCGCGCCGCTGCCGACGGTCGCCCCTGCGGCGTCGGTCCAGGTGTAGGCGAGCTGGTCTCCGTCGGCGTCGGTCGAGCGGGTCCCGTCCAGGGTGAAGCTGCCCAGTCCCGTCTTGCGGTTGGCGCGCACCGTCAGGTCCGGCCCGGCGTTCGCCACCGGCACCGTGTTCACCGGCGGTGGGGGCGGCTGGCTGGTGCCGGTCGGGCCCTGCGCGACGTCGACGGCGAACGGTCCTCCCTTGCCGTTGTTGGGCGAGCCGGCGAAGGCGAAGAGGCGCAGCACCCAGGTGCCCGCGACGGCGGGACGGACCGCGACGACCTCCTGACGGCCGACACCGCACGTGAGGCCGCTCAGCGGGCACTCGCTGGTCGCGGCGATCGTGCCGTCGGGGCGGCGCAGCTCGACGTCCAGGTCGGGCGAGAACTCCTCGCTCCAGCACGTCCCGAGGACGAACAGCGTGCACGTCAGGGTTCCGTCGACGGCGACGGTGGCGGCCAGCGGCTGACCCAGCGCCTCGGCGGGCACCTCGATCGGCACGTCCACCGAGCCGCCGTTCGGGACCACGCCGGTCACCCGCGACCAGGCAGGGAAGGGAGTGCGGCGAGGAGCCGGCGCGCCGGCGAGCGCGTCCACGAAGGCGCGGACGTCCACCAGCCCGGCCCCCCACTCGTTGTCGGTCCCCGGGGCGCCGGCGTCGAGGGCCGTCGCGGTCAGCGCCGACCGCACCGTCGCGGGGGTGGCCCGCGGGACTGCCTCGAGCCCGAGGGCGACCGCTCCGGCGACGTACGGCGTCGCCATCGAGGTGCCGCTGTAGGTGACGTAGCCCGCCGTGGTCCCGGCCTGGGCGGCCCGCACCGTCACGCCAGGGGCGGTCACGTCGGGCTTCACGCGCCCGTCGACCGTGGGCCCCCGACTGGAGAACGCGGCCAGCCAGATCCCGTCGTCGTGCCGGTCGGTGCCCAGCGGGTTGGAGTGCTCGGCCACCGCCCCGACCGTGATCGCACCGGTGGAGGTGCCGGGCGCGGCGATCGTCCTTGCGCCGTCGCCCGCGTTGCCCGCGGCCACGACGGCCACGTCGCCGCCGGCGACGGCGTTGTTCACGGCCAGGCTCACCACGTCGGTGCCGTCGCCGCCGGCGTCGTCGCCCAGGGACATCGAGAGCACCCGCACGCCCACCTGTGCCGCGCACCACTGGACGCCCGCGACGACCCCGTCGTTCGAGCCGGACCCCGACGAGCTCAGCACCTTGGCAGCCCACAGTCCCGCCGCGGGGGCGACCCCGGCGAAGGTCGCAGCGCTGGTCCCGCCGGCCCCGTCGCCGGCGGCGATCGAGGCGACGTGGGTGCCGTGGCCGTGGTCGTCGTACGCGGTGGTCCGGGTGCCGATGAAGTCCTTGAAGGTGACCGTGCGGGGCGCGATCTGCTCGTGGGCCGGGTCGATGCCGGTGTCGATCACGCAGATGCCGACCCCACTGCCGTCGAGGCCGGGGCGATCGGTCGCGGCGGCCGTCGCACCGAAGTCGCGGCTGGTCCCGTCGTCTGTCGCGCGCACCGTGGTCACCGCCTCCACACGCCGCACGCCGGGGCGCCGGGCCAGGGCGCGGGCCTGGCCGGCGGTCATCGTCGCCGAGAACCCGTCCACCAGCGGGAGCCGGTGCCGGAGGGCGAAGTCGCCGACCGCGTGCCGGGCCTCTGCTGCGCCGAGGCCCGTGACGACCACAGCCAGCCGGTCGCGGGCGGCAGCCGCGCGCAGGCGTTGTTCGAAGGCGTCGTCGACACGGTCGTGGTTGCGGTCACCGTGCGGGACCTTCCGTTGCACCGCGCCCTGGGATCCGGGGCCACCTGACGAAGGGCCGGGCTCCGGGCGTGGAGCCGCGCCGGCCGCGAGTGGCACGGCCGCCAGGGCGACCGCGAGGACGAGTGTGGATACGAACCGGCGACGCTGCATCGCTCGCTCCTGCCCAGAGTCGGCGGACCCGAGACGGACCTCAGCACCGTAGGGCGGTCGCACCCCGGTCAGCAATGACGCGTCTGGGTCATCCTCCAGCACGCAAGAAGTCCCGGACCCGCAACGGGTCCGGGACTTCCTGTGGGTGAAGCTCAGGCCTGCTGGCCCAGCGCGAACTGGATGTTGCCGTCCTCGTCCACGCCTCCGTCCAGCACCATGTCGTCCAGGAGCTCGGAGGCCGCGCCGTCGACGTAGACGGTCGCGCCGTCCTGCTCGACGACCTGGTCGGTCGGTGCAGCCTGGTCGGCCGGGGTGACCGACAGGGACTGCCCGTCGGGCTCGGCCGCGATGCGGACGCCGGACATGGCCGGCACTTCCTCGGTCAGCTGCTTGACGATCTCGGTCACGTTCTCGGTGAGAGCGAGCATGGGCTCTCCAATCCGTGTGGCGAATGTGTCCCCTCCACCATGTCGCGGATGCGCGCGAGGACCAAACTCGGGGCGGCGGCGAGAGCGTCCCCCAAAGTGGATGAAACTTTACCTACCACTTCTTTCATTTCCCGGACAGCCGGGCAGAGTTGATGTATGACCAAGCTCCTCCTCGACAACCGCGTGGTCGCAGGGCTGTTCTTCCTCCTCGTCCTCGTCAACGCGTTCGCGATCCAGAACGGCTGGTACTAGCGCCGTAGGCCCTCATCGGCCTCACCACACCCGTGGCACGATCCACGGATGGCAACACCTGAGCTGGTCTCCGACTGCTCGCAGTGCTTCGGGCTCTGCTGCGTGCTGCTCCCCTTCTCCGCCTCCTCGGGCTTCGGTGTCGACAAGCCGAGCGGCATCCCGTGCCTCAACCTCCTCGACGACGACCGGTGCGGCATCCACGCCACGCTCCGCGAGGACGGCTGGCCGGGGTGCACCGTCTTCGAGTGCTTCGGCGCCGGGCAACAGGTCTCCCGGGTGACGTACGACGGGGTGTCCTGGCGTGAGCAGGACAACCTCGGCGAGATGGCCGCCGTGCTCTCCGTGATGCGGCAGCTGCACGAGATGCTGGTGCACCTCTCGGAGGTCGGACGCCGCTCGCCCGACCCCGCCGCCGAGACGGTCCGCGCGGAGGTCGAGGAGCTCACCGCCGCCTCCCCCGAGGCGCTGCTGACCCTCGACATCGACGACCTCCACACACGCGTCGGGGCGCTGCTCGCCGAGGCCAGCGCCCGCGTACGACGTCGCTGGCCCGCGGCCGACGACCGGTCCCGGCACGACCTCGCCGGGCGCCGGCTGGACGGCGACCACCGGGGCTGGTCGTTCCGCGGCGCCGTGCTGATCCGGGCCGACCTGCGCGAGGCCGACCTGCAGGACGCCGACCTGCTGGGGGCCGACCTGCGCGACGCCGACGTCCGCGGCTGCGACCTGTCGTCAGCCGTCTTCCTGACGCAGCCGCAGGTCAACGCCGCCGTGGGCGACGGCTCGACGGTGCTGCCGGGCGGGCTCTCCCGCCCCGGCCACTGGTCGCGCTGATCAGGACTCCGGAGCCTCGCCGAAGGCGTGACCGGTCCACGGGTTGTCGCAGAACAGCACCGACCAGTGGGCGCAGCCGATGGACTCGTCCACCAGCGGCTGCTCGGCGACGAGCACGAGCCAGCGACCCTGCTCGAGCGCGACCCGCTCGCCGGCGAGGGTGCGCGCGTCGTCGGCCGGGCCGAGCTCCCTGAGGCACCACGGCTCGTCGGCCGCGGCGACCCAGTCGACGTACGTCGCCTCGGGTCCCGCGACCACACCCGGGTCGCCGGCCACCCCCAGTGAGCGGCACCCCTGGTAGGCCCACTCGTCGCGGTCGCCCGTCGGGACCAGACGGCGCGCCTCCCCCTCCGACGCCACCCGCCACGCCGTCACGCTGCGGAGCACGCAGACCTCACGATGGTCGATGACGATCCAGCCGCTCTCACCGGTCTCGAATCGACAGGCCTGCTCGATCCACCGTCTCTCCGGCTCACGCGCGACGGAGTCGACCAGCTCGGCCTGCGACTCCTCGGCGCTCGGCAGGATCCGCGGCAGCACCGCAGTGACGTCCTCGGAGACGCGGTGGCGCTGCACGGCGGCCTCCGCGACGGCGGCGAGGTTGACCGCCACGTAGAACAGCAGCAGGAAGGACACCAGACCGCCGAGGACCTTCAGGAAGATCGAGAGAAGTCGCACGGGACCATTTCGAGGGGCAATCCGCCTGCCACGACACGGTCCGCGTACTCAGGTGCGACCCCGCACCCGTCCACCACACTCGCCCCATGGATCCCAGCACGTGGCAGCGTCCCGGTCTCCGGGCAGCGCTGCTCTACGCCGTCGCCGCCGGACTCCTCGGTGCCGTCGTCTCGTCCGTCAGCCGGCTCGAGCTCACCCGGCGCTCGGTCCCCGCCGACCGGCTGCCCGAGGGTCCGGTGATCGTCGTCGCCAACCACACGAGCTTCGCCGACGGCATCCTGCTCGCGCTCGTCGGCCGCCGGCTCGGCCGCTCGCTGCGCCTGATGGCCACCGGCGGGGTCTTCCGCAACGGTGTCGTCGGCCCGCTGGTGCGCCGGCTCGGGTTCATCCCCGTGCTCCGCGGCACCGACTCCGCCGCCGGCTCGCTCGACGCGGCCGCCACTGCGCTCGAGGCCGGCGAGGCCGTGGGGCTCTTCCCCGAGGGGCGCATCACCCGCGACCCGCAGCACTGGCCCGAGCGCAGCAAGACCGGCGCCGTCCGCCTCGCGCTGCGCACCGGGGCCCCGGTCGTGCCGGTCGCGCTCGTCGGCGCGCACCGGGTCGTGGGCCGCACCGGCATCCTGGGCCGCCTGCTGCGCAACACCGTGTGGCGCCCGCGCGTGGCCGTGGCGGTGGGTGAGCCCATCGACGTACGCCGCCTGGCCGGGGTCACCGACGACCGCCCGCCCAGCGACGCCACCGTGCGCCGCGTCGCCGACGAGGTGATGGCCGTGCTCGTGGCGCAGGTGGCCGAGCTCCGCGGGGAGCCCGCGCCCCACCCTCTCGGCGTGCCGGAGGACGCCCTCAGCGCGTGAGACCGCTCAGGAGTAGCGGTGGCTCTTCTGCGCGTGGCCGCTCTCGCGGGTGCAGGTGCGCCCGCTCATGTTGCGGTGGCCGCAGAGGTCGTCGGTCGCCGTGCCCGTGGCCTCGACCGCGGGCGTGGCGGCCGCCTGCTGCGCCACGGGTGCAGGCGGCGCGACGGGGGCCTTGGCCTTGGCGGCTGCCGTCTTCGCCGGTGCACTGGCGGCGCGCTTCTGCGCCTCGGCGTACTTCGCCTCACGCATGGCGCGCAGGTTGTCCATCTTGCTCATCGTTCACTCACGCCCTGAACCTACGTGCCGGCTCCGACATCGACGCCGGCAGCCCCTCAGCGACCACGAGTGCAGTACGCCGCGAGCTGGGCCAGCGACGCCTCGAGACCCTCCTGGTGGGCCTCGGCGTCGATGCCCGGCGGGACATCGGTCGCGTCGATGGCCACCCTCGTCCCGCCGTCGCGTGCGGAGAAGGTCCAGGTCATCGTCATCCGTCCCGCGTCGTCGGGGTCGTCGGACTCGAACTCGACGCCCCAGACCACCCGCTCCCCCTCGACCAGCTCGTCGACGGCCACGTGGGTCACGTCGGTGTCGTCGGTGGTCTTGCCGGGAGCGCCGGCCGGGTCAGCGTACGTCAGCGTCATGGTGAAGCCGCCGCCCTCGCGCAGCCGCGCGTCGCTGAGCTCGCCGGCCATGCCGTCCGGCGGGAGCCAGGACGCGAGCGCGTCGGGGTCGACGAACGCGGCGAAGACCTCCTCGGGGGAGGCGGCGACGTCGACGACGGCCCGGTCCAGGCGTGGCACTGCTCAGCTCCTCCGGCGCCAGACGACCATGGACTGCCCGGCCGCCTGGTGCAGCACCGGCAGCTTGTTGGCCGGCACCTGTGCCTGGGACTGGGCGGCAGCGGCGCGCGCCGCCAGCCCACGGCGTACGGCGTCGAGCTCGGCGAGCAGCTCCTCGTTGCGGGCCCGGAGCGCGTCGACCTGAAGCTCGAGCGCCATGATCCGGCGCACGCCCTCGATACCGATCCCGGCGCTGGTCAGGTCGGCGATCCGGCGCAGCCGCTCGAGGTCGCGGTGGGAGTAGCGCCGACCGCCGCCGCCGGTGCGGCCGGGCTCGATCAGCCCCATCCGCTCGTAGGCACGCAGCGTCTGCGGGTGCAGGCCGGTCAGCTCCGCCGCCACGCTGATGACGTAGACGGCGGCGTCCGGGGACGGCGACCCGAATGTGCCGCTCATGACTCGAAGAGTCCTGCACGCAGCGGCTTGCCGGCGGTGGCGGCGCGGTAGGCCTCGAGCGCCTCGCGCGCGGTCTGGTCGAGGTGGGCCGGCACCTGCACCTCGACGGTGGCGAGCAGGTCGCCCTTGGAGCCGTCGCGCTTGGTGGCCCCCTTGCCGCGGACCCGGAAGGTGCGCCCGTTGGGGGTGCCGGGTGGCAGCTTGAGGGTCACCGGGGCGCCCCCCAGCGTCGGGATCTTCACCTCGCCGCCGAGCGCCGCCTCGTCGAAGGAGACGGGCACGTCGATGGTGAGGTTGTCGTCCTTGCGCCCGAAGACGCGGTGCGGGGTGACCCTGACCTTCACGAACAGGTCGCCGGCCGGGCCGCCGTTCTCGCCGGGCGCACCCTTGCCCTTGAGCCGGATCCGCGCGCCGTCCTTGACCCCGGCGGGGATCCGGGCCTGGATGGTGCGCGCGGAGGTGCCGCGCCCGCTGCCGTGGCAGGTCGGGCACGCCTCGTCGTAGACGAGCTGGCGGCCGCCGCAGGCGGGGCAGGTCTCGTTGATCGAGAACGCCCCGCCCGTGCCGGCCACGATGAAGCCCGCGCCCTCGCACTCGGGACAGACGTGCGGCCGGGTGCCCGGCTTGCCGCCCGTGCCCTGGCAGGTGGCACAGGCCGCGTCGGAGGTCAGCCGCAGCGAGACGGTGACCCCGTCGAGGGCATCGGTGAAGCCGATGGTCGCCGTGCTCTCGACGTCGGCACCGCGCCGCGGACGCGGCTGCTGGGTGCGCGCGCGCCCGCCACCGCCCCCGAAGAGGTCGCCGAACATGTCGCCGAGACCACCCGCCCCGCCGCGGTCGCGCAGCAGGTCGTCGAGGTTGAAGCCGCCCCCGCCGAAGCCGGGACCGCCCATGCCGCCGCCCATGCCGGGGCCGAAGCCGCCGCGGGCCTGGAGCGCGCGGAACTCGTCGTACTTGGCGCGCTTGGCCTCGTCACCGACGACGTCGTAAGCCTCCGCGACGGCCTTGAACTTCTCGTGCTTGGACTCGTTGCCGGGGTTGGAGTCGGGGTGGTTCGCCCGGGCCAGCTTGCGGTAGGCCTTCTTGATGTCGGCCGCACTGGCGTCCTTCTGGACGCCGAGGACCTGGTAGAAGTCCTTCGTCGCCCAGTCGTTGCGGAAGCCTTCTGTCTCAGCCATGGGTGAACCTCCTCTCCGTCGGCTCGGTCATCGAACGGGTGCGCTCAGGCGTCGGCCGGGTCGACCACGAGCACCTGGGCGGCGCGGACGACGCGGTCGCCCATGCGGTAGCCGCCCTTGGCGACGTGCTTGACGGTGGTCACCTCGACCTCCGGGTCGGCCCCGAGGTGGCTCAGCGCCTCGTGGAGGGTCGGGTCGAACGCGTCGCCGGGCTCGCCGAACCGGACCAGGCCGGCCGCGGCCACGACCCGCTCGAGCTGGTCGGCCACCGCCTTGAAGCCGCCCTCGAGCTCGCCGTGCTCCTTGGCGCGGTCGATGGTGTCGAGCACCTCGACCACCGGGGCGAGCGCCTTGTAGGCGGCGCTCTCGGCCACCAGCTGGCGGTCGCGGTCGACGCGCTTGCGGTAGTTGGCGTACTCGGCGGAGAGGCGCTGGAGGTCGTTGGTCAGGTCGGCGAGCGAGCCCTTCATCGCGGCCAGCTCGTCCTCCTCGGTGTCGAGGTCGACCGCGTCGGTGCCTGCCGCGGCGCTCTGGTGCGGGGGCACGTCCGCCTCGACCTCGGTCTCGTTGGCCATCTCGCCCGCAGAGTCACCGAAGCCGCCGGACGGCGCGCCCTCCGGAGAGGGAGCCGCAGTGGGCTCCCCCTCCGTGAGGTCGCTCGCCCCGGGGCCCGGGGTGGGCTCGGCCGGGCGATCGGTCACTTGGACTCACCCTCCGCGTCGCTCGGGCCCTCGGTGGACTCGTCGACGATCTCGGCGTCGACGACGTCGTCGTCGGACTCGCCCGTGGCACCGGTCGTACCGCCCGCGGCGGCCTGCTCGGCCTCGGCGGCGGCGTACATCGCGGCGCCCATCTTCTGGCTGGACTCACCGAGCTTGGTGATGCCGGCCGTGATGTCCTCGGACGACGCGTCCTCCTTCTCGAGGATCGCCTTGAGGGCGTCGACGTCGGCCTGGACCTCGGTCTTCACGTCCTCGGGGAGCTTCTCCGCGTTGTCGGCGAGGAACTTCTCGGTGGTGTAGACGAGCTGGTCGCCCTGGTTGCGGGCCTCGACGGCCTCGCGACGCTTGGCGTCCTCCTCGGCGTACTGCTCGGCCTCCTTGACCATGCGGTCGATCTCGTCCTTGCTGAGCGCGGAGCCACCGGAGATCGTCATCGACTGCTCACGGCCGGACGCCTGGTCCTTGGCCGAGACGTGCACGATGCCGTTGGCGTCGATGTCGAAGGTGACCTCGATCTTCGGCACGCCGCGCGGAGCCGGCGGGAGGCCGGTCAGCTCGAAGTTGCCGAGAGGCTGGTTCTGCGACCACATCTGGCGCTCGCCCTGGGCGACCTTGATCTCCACCGACGGCTGGTTGTCGTCGGCCGTCGTGAAGATCTCCGAGCGCTTGGTCGGGATCGTGGTGTTGCGCTCGATGAGCGTGGTCATCACGCCGCCCTTGGTCTCGATGCCGAGGGAGAGCGGGGTGACGTCGAGGAGCAGCACGTCCTTGACCTCGCCCTTGAGGACGCCGGCCTGGAGCGCGGCGCCGACGGCGACGACCTCGTCGGGGTTGACGCCCTTGTTGGGCTGCTTGCCGCCGAGCAGCTCGGTCACCAGCTCGGTGACCGCCGGCATGCGGGTCGAGCCGCCGACGAGCACGACGTGGTCGATGTCCTTGACTGCGACGCCGCCGTCCTTGAGCACCGACTGGAACGGCGCCTTGGTGCGGTCGAGGAGGTCGGAGGTCATCTTCTGGAACTCGCTGCGGGTCAGCTTCTCCTCGAAGTGCAGCGGGCCGCCCTCACCGTGGGTGATGTAGGGCAGGTGGATCGTGGTCTCGGAGCTGGAGGACAGCTCGATCTTCGCCTTCTCGGCGGCCTCCTGGAGGCGCTGCTTGGCGATCTTGTCGGCGCCGAGGTCGACACCGTTGTTGTCCTTGAACTTCTTGACCATCCACTCGACGACACGGTTGTCCCAGTCGTCGCCACCGAGGTGGTTGTCACCGGAGGTCGCCTTGACCTCGACGACGCCCTCGCCGATCTCGAGCAGGGACACGTCGAACGTGCCGCCACCGAGGTCGAAGACGAGGATCGTCTGGTCCTCGCCCTTGTCGAGGCCGTAGGCCAGGGCGGCGGCGGTCGGCTCGTTGACGATGCGGCTGACGTTGAGGCCCGCGATCTCGCCGGCCTCCTTGGTGGCCTGGCGCTGCGCGTCGGAGAAGTACGCCGGCACGGTGATGACCGCGTCGGTCACGGTCTCGCCGAGGTAGGCCTCGGCGTCGCGCTTGAGCTTCTGCAGCACGAACGCGCTGATCTGCTGGGGCGTGAAGGCCTTGTCGTCGATGTCGACCTTCCAGTCCTCGCCCATGTGGCGCTTGACGGACCGGATCGTGCGGTCGACGTTGGTGACCGCCTGTCGCTTGGCGACCTCTCCGACGAGCACCTCGCCGGACTTGGTGAAGGCGACGACGGACGGGGTGGTCCGGGCGCCCTCGGCGTTGGCGATGACGGTGGGTTCGCCACCCTCGAGGACGGCGACGACGGAGTTCGTCGTACCGAGGTCGATGCCGACGGCTCGAGCCATGGGGTTTACCTCCTGCGTTGGATCCCTCGTGGGATCGGTGTCTGGCGATGCCTTGAGATGTCAGCCATCCTGCCGCGCTGCGACCGGACTGGCAAAACTCTTGAGTCGATCTCACTCAACTCTGCTCATGGGCTTCAACGCACGGGGGCTGGAGTTGTTCCCGGATCCGCGGACTATTTCGCGACTCGAGCGGACATATGGACGCTTGAGGTAGGCCGTGGCGCGTCATTCCGCGACTCGAGCGGACTTGTGGACGCTCGAGCCCACCCGCGGCCCGCCGAGAGGGGGCTGTCAGCGGGTCCAGACGTACGGCGTCGTCGTGGTGACCCGCCGGAGGCCGGAGCGCTCGAGGATCGGACGCGACATGTCGGTGCAGTCGGAGTGGATGAACCGCACCCCGCGCTGCACGGCGGAGCGGGCGCGCGCGGCGACGAGGGCGCGGTAGATGCCGCGCCCACGGAACTCCGGCAGCGTCGAGCCGCCCCAGATCCCGGCGAAGTCAGTGCCCTCGACCGGGGTGAGCCGTCCGCCGCACACGACGCGGTCGCCGACCTCGGCGATCCAGAACTCCGACGCGCCGGACTCCAGCTCGGCGAGAGCGGAGGCCAGGGACGGCCCGCGACCGCCGCCGAAGACGGACTCCTGGGCGGCGAGCATCCGGCTCAGGTCGTCGGCTGCCGCGTCACCCCCGACGATGCGGCGTACGACGACGGGGCCCTCGGCCGTGGGCTCGAGGGGCACGTCGACCGCGAGCAGCGACGCCTCGCCGATCATCACGGTCTCGACGGGCTCGGCAACCAGCCCGTGTGCCACCAGGCGCTCGCCGAGGTCTGCAGGGAGGTCGTGCCCGCGCGACTTCCACTCGAAGCTCTCGACGTCGGTCTCGTCGCGGAAGTGCCGGACGGTGCGGTCGATGAGCTCGTCGAGCGCGTCGCCCTCGATCCCGCCGAGGTCGCGGTAGGAGACGAAGCCGCCGTGGTCGAACACCGCCCACAGCAGCGGTCCTTCGCGCACCACCTCGGTGGCGCGGGCCATCTCGGCGTCGGTGCGCAGCTGGTCGTCGTACGCCGCGCGCAGCTCGTCAGGAGTCACGGCCGTCACCCTAGGCCGGTGCCGACGGTGGTGCCCACGCCATTTCGCACGCCCGGTCCGCGCGGCTGCTACCCCAGGTGGTGGGAATCACCGGCAATCCGCTCCCAGGAGGCCGGTCGAGGCCGCACACTTCTCCCGTGCTCCATCGGGGGATCCTGCGTCGCTCTGCCGTCGCCTCAGGCGTCGTGCTGCTGCTCGCTGCCCTCATGGCGTTCTACGTCGCCGACCGGGCCGGCGCGGACCCCGCCCGGTGCCAGCAGCACCGGGCCGACGCCCGGGAGCGCAGCGCGATCGTCACCGGCGAGGGCGCGCCCGTCCTGGTGATCGGCGACTCCTGGTCGGTCGGCCTGGGCCAGGACGACCTGGCTCGCTCGTGGGCCGCGCGCCTGCCGGGCGAGGTGCACGTCGCGGGATTCTCCGGCTCCGGGTTCAGCGCCCGCGCCAGCACGTGCGGCCGCGTGTCGTTCCACGACCGCGCGCCGACCGCGCTCGCCACACGCCCCCGGCTCGTGGTGGTCGAGGGCGGCCTCAACGACTACGACCAGCCCGCCGCCGCGATCGACCGCGGCTTCCGGGACCTGATGGCCGACCTCGCCGGCCACGACGTGGTGGTGGTCGGTCCCGCCGACGCCCCGTCCCGCTCCCGGGCCGTGCCGCGCGTCGACGCGTTGCTCGCCCGGCTCAGTGCGGCGTACGGCGTCCCGTACGTGCGCACCAGCGACCTCGACCTCGACTACCTCCAGGACAGGCTGCACCTGACCGAGGAGGGCCACCGCGAGTTCGGCGACGCCGTGGCGGAGCGTATCGCTGCCGCCACGCCCGCCCGACCGGCGGTGCTCACGCGCTGAACGCGGTCGCGCCCTGCAGCGCGCGACCCTCCGGCTATCGGACGCCAGCGCCCGTCGCTGTCCGCGTCGTGCAACTTCTCGCGTTGCACGAACGTGCAGTTCGCCGTCCATTGACGGCCCCTCGGACGGTTGCGAGTTTGTGCAGTGGTCCGCACCACCCCAATCCATCCTCGGGCCCACCGGCTCGAACTCTTCGATTGGACACCCAGTGAAATCAACTCGCCTGGCCGCCCTGGCCGGTATCGCTGCGACAGCCGTCGCCGCGTCGTTCCTGGCACCGACCGCCACCCCGGCCGACGCCGCACCCTCGGCGGGCAACCCCCGTCTCGAGGCCCAGCAGGCCGCCAGCGCCTGGGTGAAGGGCCACGGACACGCGCTCGAACGCGCGTCGCAGGACTCGTTCGTGCGCACCGGCACCTTCGAGGGCGACAACGCGATCTACTCGATGGCCTACGAGCGGACCCACGAGGGCCTGCGTGTGGTCGGTGGCGACTTCGTCGTCCTCGCCAACGCAGCAGGCCAGGTCGTCGGGACCTCCGTCGCGCAGGAGTCGCCTGTGCAGATCGGCAGCACCACCGCCGAGATCACCGCCGACCGCGCGTCCACGGTCGCCCAGGGCCTGCTCGACCAGGGCGCAGCGGCCTCGACCCCCGAGCTGGTGATCTGGCACCGCGACACCGGCACCCGGCTCGCCTACGAGGTCGAGGTCCGCGGCACCGACAAGGGCGAGGTGTCCTGGCAGAAGGTCTGGGTCGACGCCGTCTCCGGCAGGGTCCTCGAGTCGCGCGAGCAGATCGCGCACGGCTCCGGCACCGCGGCCTACTCCGGTCCCAACCCCCTCTCCATCGCCACCAGCGGCTCGGGCAGCAGCTTCACCATGACCGACCCCAGCGCCACCACGCTCAAGTGCCAGGACGCGGCCACCAACACCACGTTCAGCGGCACCGACGACCTCTGGGGCAACGGCGTCGCCACCAACAAGGAGACCGGCTGCGTCGACGCGCTCTACGCCGCGCAGCAGATGAAGTCGATGATGTCGTCGTGGCTGGGCCGCAACGGGATGAACGGCTCGGGTGGCTGGGTGCCGGTCCGCGTCGGGCTCAACGACGTCAACGCCTATTACGACGGCACGCAGGTCCAGATCGGCCACAACAACGCCAACGAGTGGATCTCCTCGATCGACGTGGTGGCCCACGAGTTCGGCCACGGCGTGGACGACAAGACGCCGGGCGGCATCTCGGGCGGCGGCACGCAGGAGTTCATCGGCGACGCGCTCGCGACGGCCACCGAGTACTACGACGCGCAGCCGTCGCCGTACGACGTGCCCGACCACACCATCGGCGAGGAGATCAACCTCGTCGGCCAGGGCCCGATCCGCGACGGCTCCAACCCGGCCAACGTCGGCGACCCGGCCTGCTACACCAGCTCGATCCCCACCGCCGAGGTCCACGCGGCCGCCGGCCCCGGCGACCACTGGTTCTACCTGCTCTCGCGCGGCGGCGTCTCGAAGTGCGACGGCACCTCGGTCACCGGCATCGGCGAGCAGGCGGCGATCAAGGTCCTCTACAACGCGATGCTGATGAAGACCACGGCGTCGAGCTACCTCAAGTACCGCACCTGGACGCTCACCGCGGCCAAGAACCTGGACAGCACCTGCGCCCAGTTCAACGCCGTCAAGAACGCCTGGGACGCGGTCAACGTGCCGGCCCAGACCGGCGACCCGACCTGCGGCGGCACCACCACGCCCCCGCCGACCGGCGGCAACATCCTCGGCAACCCGGGCTTCGAGTCCGGCGCCACGGTGTGGACCGGCAACACCGGGGTCATCACCACCAACACCGGCCGCCCCGCCCGCACCGGCTCGTACAAGGCGTGGCTCGGTGGCAACGGCACCACCAGCACCGAGACGATCAACCAGTCGGTGACCATCCCCTCCACCGCGACGGCGGCCACACTGTCGTACTGGATCCGCACGGACACCGCCGAGTCCGGCTCGACGGCGTACGACAACATGCGGGTGCAGGTCGTGGACGGAGCCACCGTCACCACGCTGCGCACCTTCACCAACGTCGGCACCAACGCGACGTACACCCAGTACTCGCACGCGCTGACCGCCTACAAGGGCAAGACCGTCACGATCCGCTTCACCATGACCGAGGACTCGTCGCTGCAGACGAGCTTCGTGGTCGACGACACCGCGCTCAACGTCTCCTGAGGCAGCGCAACCCCTGACGGGGCGGGGCAGCACTGCTGCCCCGCCCCGTCGTGCGTGGCGGCCCGTCCCACGTCCAGGGTGGCGGCATACGACATCCCGCGTCGCCACCCTGGCGGCATACGACATCCCGCGTCGCCACCCTGGCGGCGTACGACATCCGCAGCGGTCACCCTGGCGGCATACGACATCCCGCGTCGCCACCCTGGCGGCGTACGACATCCGCAGCGGTCACCCTGGCGGCATACGACATCCCGCGTCGCCACCCTGGCGGCGTACGACAGCCGCAGCGGTCACCCTGGCGGCATACGACATGCAGCGAGGCGAACTCGGTGTCGTATGCCGCCACCCACAGGCGACCGACTGTCGTATGCCGCCACCCAAGGCCGACCGACTGTCGTATGCCGCCACCCACAGGCGACCGACCGTCGTATGCCGCCACCCCCAGCGGGCAGACGAGGCAGGTCCTACTCCGCCAGCCACGCCGCCCAGGCGTCGAAGGAGTAGGGCCGGCCCAGGAAGTCGGCGACGAGGTCGGCGGCGTCCTTGCGCCCACCCATCGCGAGCACCTTGTCGCGGTAGGCGTGGGCGACGTCGGCGGCGAACATGTCCTCGGTGTCGAAGGCGGAGAACAGGTCCTTGGCGATCACCAGGGACCACATGTAGGTGTAGTAGCCCGACGAGTAGCCGTCGAGGTGGCCGAATGCGCAGTGCATGTGCGCTCCCTCGAGCGGCGGGAACACCGAGTAGCGGCGCTGGAGCTCGTCGCCGTAGGCGGTGAGGTCGTCGTGCGGGCCGGCGTGGAAGTAGTAGGAACGGGCGGCGTACGACATCTGCTGCGCGGCGTTGAGCCCCTTGCCGAAGTGGTCGGCGCGGCGCATCGCGGCGACCAGGTCGGCCGGGATCGTCTCGCCGTCGGCGTTGCGCGCGAAGGTGGCGAGGACGTCGGCGTCCCACGCCCACTCCTCCAGCATCTGGCTGGGCGCCTCGACGAAGTCCCACTCGGTCGCGACGCCGGAGAAGCGGACCCACTCGCCCCGGCCGCCGAGGACGTGGTGGACGAGGTGGCCGAACTCGTGGAACAGCGTCACCACCTCGTCGTGCTCCATCAGCCCGCGGCTGAAGTTGCACACGAGGACGCCCTCGGCGAGCTGGGCGCCGGCGACGCCCTTGACCATGTCGAACTGGGCCGCGTGCTTGAACTTGCCCTCGCGCGGGTGCAGGTCGAGGTGGATGCGGCCGATGCGGCGCCCGTCGAGGCCCACGTCGTAGCTGGCGACGTCCTCGTGCCAGGTCCCCGCCTCGTCCTGCGCGACGGGGGTCCACTCGAGGCCGAAGAGCCGACCGGTCACGTCGAGCAGGCCCTGTCGGACCTGCTCGAAGGGGAAGTAGGTGCGCACGACCTGCCCGTCGACGTCGTACTGCTCGCGGCGCACCAGCTCGGAGTAGTAGCGCGAGTCGTAGGTGGTGACGACCTCGGCGGCCGGGTCGTCGACGCGCTTGCGCTCGAGCAGCACGGCGAGCTCCTGGCCGGCCCGCTCGGTGGCGGCGTCGCTGATCCGCTCGATGAAGTCGGCGATCGCCTGGCCGGTGCCGATCATCTTGACCTCGGTGTCGAAGTCGGGCCACGAGCCGTAGCCGAGCAGGTCGGCGGTCTCGCGGCGCACCGCGAGCAGGTCCTGGAGCACCTGGTCGTTGGCCGGCCAGGCGACGTTGTTCTGGGCGAGGGCGAGGTCGCGGCGGGCCTCGGCGTCGGCCCCGAAGGTCATGAACGGCACCAGGTCGGGGTAGTCGGTGGTGATCGTGACCAGACCCTCGTCGTCGACGGGGTGGGCCTCGCGGTAGTCGTCGGGGAGGCCGGCCAGGCGCTCGGGCGCGATCCGGATCGAGCGCACGTCCTCGCGGATGTGGCGGCCGAACTCCTGGGACAGCTTGACCCCGTGCTCGCTGAGCTCGCGCAACCGGTCGCGGGTCGCGTCGTCGCGGTCGACGCCTGCGCGGCGGAAGTCGCGCAGGGTGTGCTCGAGGACCCGGCGGGCGTCGTCGTCGAGACCCTCCGTCCCGGACGCGCCGAGCGCGTCGAAGACGGCGAACAGGTCACGGTCCTGGCCCAGCTCGGTGACGTACTTCTGGACCTGCTGGCTCAGCTCGTCGGCGCGGTCGCGCACGGCCGCGTCGGGGTGCACCTCGGCCCACAGCGCCACGGCGTCGGCGTTGGCGATCGCGGTCTCGGCGCGGTTCCACGCCGCCAGCACCTCCTCGGCTCCGGTCGAGCCCGTCTTCACCTCCGCGACGAGGCGTACGGCCTCGGCCAGCTCGCCCTCGCACCGCTGTCCCACCCACGCGAGCCAGTCACCGGCCCCCGGGAGGTCGATCGGCGGGTGCGCGTCGGTGGCGGTCGAGGGCTGCGTGTGGGTGTCGTGGGTCACGTCCCGAGACTAGGCCCCGGAGTCCAGCGGAATACCTCGCGGAGCGGACGCGTAGGCACCTGTATGACTGTTCCGAACCTCCTGCTCCACGACGGCACGTCCATCCCGCAGCTCGGCTTCGGCGTCTTCCAGGTGCCGCCGCCCGAGACGGCGGCAACGGTCACCCAGGCGTTCGAGGTGGGCTACCGCCACATCGACACCGCCCAGATGTACGGCAACGAGGCCGGGGTCGGCGAGGCGATCCGCGCGTCGGGCCTCGACCGCGACGAGCTCTACATCACGACCAAGCTCAACAACTCCTTCCACCGCTCCGAGGACGCGCGCCGCGAGGTCGACGCCTCCCTGGAGCGGCTCGGACTGGAGCAGGTCGACCTGTTCCTCATCCACTGGCCGCTGCCCACGCGCTACGACGGCGACTTCGTGCAGACCTGGCGCGCGTTGATCGAGGCGCAAGAAGCCGGCAAGACGCGAAGCATCGGCGTCTCGAACTTCCAACCCGCCCACCTCGACCGCATCATCGACGAGACCGGCGTCGTGCCGGTGGTGAACCAGGTCGAGGTGCATCCCTACCTCACGAACGAGGAGGTCCGGGCGGCGAACGCCAAGCACGGCGTGCTGACCGAGGCGTGGTCCCCGATCGCGCAGGGCGCCGTGCTGGACGACCCCACCATCGGCGAGATCGCCTCCGCCGTGGGGCGTACCCCGGCCCAGGTCACGCTCCGCTGGCACGTCCAGCGCGGCGACATCGTCTTCCCGAAGTCGATGAGCGTCGAGCGGATGCGGGAGAACTTCGCGCTCTTCGACTTCGCGCTCTCGCCCGAGCAGGTCGAGGCCATCTCCGGCCTCGACCGCGGCGAGGACGGGCGCACCGGGCCGAACCCCGACACGTTCGACTGGATCCCCTGAGCCGTACCTCGCCGAGCGGTGTGCCTCGCGCCGGATCCATCCTCGAGCGACGGGGCTGAGAGGATGATGCGGTGACCTCGGGGACCGCGACGGAGTTCCGCTTCCGCGACATCTGGCTCGTGGCCTACGGACCCTCGATCGTCTCCGCGATCGGGCACGGCGCGATGATGCCGGTGCTGGCACTGCGGGCGCGCGACCTGGGTGCCGACGTCAGCACCGCCGCTGCGATCGTGGCGCTGATCGGCATGGGCCAGCTCGTGGCGAGCCTGCCCGCGGGCGCGCTGGTGGCTCGGGTCGGGGAGCGTCGCGCACTGGTCGGGGCGGGGTTCCTCGACGCGGTGGCGATGGCGTTCGCGGCCCTCACCGACTCGGTGGCGGCCCTGGCGGCCGCCGTGCTGCTGAGCGGGGTGTGCTGGACCCTGTTCCTCATCGCGCGGCAGGGCTTCATGATCGACGTCGTGCCGGTCTCGCACCGGGCGCGGGCGATGTCGTTGCTGGGCGGCTCCTACCGCGTCGGTGTGCTGGTCGGTCCGCTCATCGGCGCCGGACTGATCCGGCTCACCGACCTGACCAGCGTCTTCTGGCTCGGCGCCGCGATGTCGGTCTGCGCGTCCCTGCTCGCGGCCACGATGCCCGACCTCGGCGAGGAGAAGCGGGCGGCGACCAAGGCGTCCGGCGGGCACCTCCCCGTGTGGACGGTCATCTCCTCGCACCGGCGCGTGCTGGCGACGCTCGGGACCGCCGTGGTGATCCTCGGCATGAGCCGGTCGCTGCGGCTCAGCCTGCTGCCGCTGTGGGCCGACCACCTCGGCCTCTCGGCCTCGACGACCTCACTCATCTTCGCCGGCGCCGCCGCCCTCGACGTCGCCTTCATGTGGCCGGGCGGCTGGCTGATGGACACCCGCGGGCGCATGGTCGTCGCACTGCCGGTCGTGCTGTCGATGGCCGTGGCCAGCCTGCTGCTGCCGCTGGCAACCGCGACCTGGTCGGTGGCCCTCGTGATGGCGCTCATCGCGTGCGGCAACGGCCTCGGGTCGGGGATCGTGATGACCCTCGGTGCCGACGCCGCGCCCGCAGAGGGCAGGCCGCAGTTCCTCGGCGCGTGGCGGTTGTGCGGCGACATCGGCAACACGGGCGGACCGCTGCTGGTCAGCGCGGTCGCGGCGGTGGCGCCCCTCGCGACCGCCTGCCTCGTGGTCGGCGCGCTCGTGCTGGGCGGGGCCGGCTGGGTGGGCTACTGGACCCGCCGGGTCGACGTCGCCCGTCAGGCGGCGCTCAGCCGACCGTCACCGTGATCTCGTTGGACACGACGTCGGAGTCGGTGTCGACCACGCGGAACTTGTTGGGCCCGACCCGACTGGTCTGGACGTAGGTCCCGAACGTGCCACCGCTGACCGACATGGTCACCGGGAAGTCGGACCAGGCGCCGTTCTCGAAGCGCTGCACCTGCAGGATCGCGCCCTCGCCGGCCTGGTAGGTGCCGGTCAGATCGATCTGCTGCATCGGGCTCACCGACTGCTGCACCGCGGTGAGCGAGATGCCCGTTGCCGGCGCCTCGGAGGTCGGCTCGGTGCCGGTGCTCGGCTCGACCGCGTCGTCGGGCTCGGGGATCGAGCTCCCGGTGTCGCTGGGCCGGGGCAGGTTGAACGTCGCCGGGGTTCCGCTGTCGTCGCTGGCACTCGAGGTGTCGCCGATGCCGGTGGCCTTGACCCCGACCATCACGGCAAGGCCGCCGAGCAGGCCGATGACCACGGCGACGCCGACCAGGGCGATGAGCCCCGTCAGGACGGGACGGTTCTCGGTGTCCATGGCGACCTTTCGACCGGGAGCGGGGGCCTCGTCATTGTCCGGGATGGCCGGTTGCATGGCCAACCAGCGCCTGCCTCCACCCGGCCGTCCGACAGGATGGGGGCATGCAGTCACCGTTGCGACACGGCAGGGCAGCCCTCGGCACGACCATCGCCGGAGGCGCGCTGGCCGCGCTGTCCCAGGCCCCCGAGCGTGCCTCGCGCCTGCTGCGGCACCGCTACCCGACGGTCGCGGTGACCGGGATGACCGGCGTGGGCAAGACCCGGCTGGCGGACCGGCTCTCGCGGCGCGCGAGCGCCCAGTCGTCCGCCGAGGAGGGCCAGGAGGTCGGCTCGGCCGTGATGGAGCGGCGTACGCGGCGCAACGCGCGGCTGCGCGGCTACCGGTTCCGCGTGGTGCCCGGCGAGAACGCCGCGACCCGCCTCGGCGCGCTGGACGAGGTGTTCCACGACGAGCCGGTCGACGGCGTGCTGCACGTGGTCGCCAACGGCTACGCCACCCCGCGTCGTACGGGCGGGACCAGCGGCGCCGCCCTCGCCTCCCGCGAGGAGCAGCTGGCCGCCGAGCTGGAGGACTGGGCGATCACCGCCCACCGCATCGCCAGCATGGCGGTGCGCCGCGACCGCCCGACCTGGCTGGTCGTCGCGGTGACCAAGGCCGACCTGTTCGCCGACGACATCGACGCGGCGGTCCACTACTACTCCCCCGGCAGCGGCTCCCCGTTCGGCGACAAGCTCGACGAGCTGCGCGCGCTGGCCGGTGGCGCCAAGCTCTCGATCGACGTGCTCCCGGTGTGCGCGAAGGGCAGCGGCAAGAAGTCGTCCGGCACCTCCGGGCTCTCGGACAAGGAGTGCACCGACCTCGTCGGCCGGCTGGAGCTGCGGCTGGCGCAGCTCAGTGGCCACGTCTGAGCCCGCGCCCTCGTCCTGACGGCCGGTCCGGTCCAGACCGCGGCGGAGCGATAGTTCACAACTTCACGACTTCTGGTTTCACGGACGTCCACCGGGGCACAAGACCGCCATGAGGCCGATCGCGATCAACCAGCGGGCGCTGCGGACCGCCAGGGAAGAGCTGGACTCCGCCCGCGAGGACCTCCGGTCGGCCCTCGGTGACGTCGACCACCCGGCCGACGACTTCCCCTGGCGCGACCTGGTGGTCGAGGGCGTGCGCAGCCTGGTGCAGGACGCCGAGGGCATCACCAGGAAGTGCCGCGCCATCTCGGCGGCGATCGACGACTCGATCATCGACTTCGACGAGCTCGACCTCATGGTCGGCGAGGCGGCCCAGGTGGCCCTCAGGCTGGACCAGGTGGACCCGCGATGACCAGGGTCGTGGTCGACCCGATCGAGGTGCAGCAGGACGGGCTCCAGCTCGGCGACCCGATCGGCTGCCACTACCACTGGCTCGAGCCCGATGCAGTGGACTCCTACGGCGACTCCGTGCGCCGGCTGGCCGCCAAGGTCGAGCTCGCCGCCGACGGCTTCGAGCGCACCGCGACCCTGTCCGAGGAGGTCTTCGCCGGGGAGGCCGCCGACGCGTTGCGTGCGCGGGCCGGGCGCCGCCACGAGGAGTCGGCGCTCGTGCGCGACAACCTGCGCGGCCTCGGCCGGGCCATCAACGCCTACTCCGACGTTTTGCGTCGCCACCGCGAGGGACTCGAGCAGCTCCGTGGGTTCGCCGCCTCGCAGGCGCTCGAGGTCCGCGACGACCGCATCTGGCCCCCGGTCGAGACGATCGCCGGCGACGCTCCGCAGAGCGAGGTCGACGCGTGGGAGCGCGACTGGAAGGCCTACCGCGAGTGCTTCGAGGCCAAGATCGAGCTGCGTGACGCGCGCCGGGCCGGCACGCGCGAGCTCATCCGGGCGCTCGCCGACTTCGCCGACGTCCACCCCGACCAGGACGGGGCGGGGCTCGTCGCGGCCCACGCCCACCAGGTGAGCTTCGGCGAGCTCCGACGCGACGCCGCCGAGGAGGCGCTGGAGGCCGTCGAGGCCCACGACAGCGTCGACGCCGCCCAGCGCACGGTCGACGGGCTCAAGCGGCGCGAGCAGGGCGCCCTCGGCGACCTCGAGGAGATGGTGCTCGAGGAGCGCCCGCCCGAGGAGATCGAGGCCCAGGCGACGAAGGTCGCCACCATCCACCGCGAGCTCACCGAGGCGCGCGTCGAGGCGCGTGACGCCGAGGCTGCCGCCGACCGCGAGCAGGCCCAGGCCAACCGGGCCGCGCGCCACCTCCGGGACGTCGAGGACCGCCTGGGCTAGGACGTGCCCTCGACCGTCGCGGCCCGGCGCTCGCGCTCCGCGACGGCGTACGGGTCGCTCCGCGCGTCGTAGGACCAGAAGTCCCGCAGCGCCGCCGCGGTCAGCAGCACGCCGCCCACGCAGGCAGCACCGCCGCTGACGACCGCTCCCCGCACCGACCACGCGTCGGCGACGAAGCCGGCACGGGTCTCCCCCACCATCGGGCCCACCGAGTAGGACAGCATCTCGATCCCGGCCAGGCGCCCGCGCATGGTGTCGGGGATGGTCTGGTTCCACACCGTCGAGCGGAAGACCGCGGACACCATGTCGGCCGCGCCGGACAGCGCCAGGAACAGGCAGGCGAGCCAGAAGGACGGCATCAGCCCGGCCACCGCGATGCACGCGCCGTAGAGGCTGGCGGCGATGACGATGGCCCGCCCGTGGTGGTGGACGCGTCCGACCCAGCCGCTCAGCGCGGTGGCGACGAGCGCGCCGACGGTCTCCGCGGAGTAGAGCACGCCGAGCAGCTCGGGACGTGCGAAGACCTCGTGGGCGAGCGCAGGGAACAGCACCACCGGGATCGCCAGCATCATCGCCGCGATGTCGACGACGTAGGTGCCGAGCAGGTCGCGGCGTCGCAACGCGTAGGTCAAGCCCTCGTGGATGCCGCGCAGGCTGGGGGGCGTGGTCTCGCCGTCGTGCGGGTAGGGCCGCATGGCGGCGTACAGGGCGCTCGCGACGGCGTAGCCGGCCATCCCCACGAGGAAGCACCATTCGACGCCGACATAGGCGACGAGCAGGCCGCCGACCAGCGGACCGAGGAGCACGCCGAACTGCATCGCGAAGCTGCTCAGCGCGTTGGCCGCGGCGATCTGGTCGTGCCGGACGGTGCGCGGCTCGAGGGCCTCCCGGGAGGGGCGCTGCATCGAGCTGGCGGCGGCGTAGAGGCCAGCGACCACGAAGATCACCCACACCCGCGGCTGCGCGGAGAAGGCGTTCCACGCGAAGGCCGCCATCAGCACCACCTGGGCCAGGCCGGTGGTGACCAGCAGCCGGCGCCGGTCGACGTGGTCCGCCAGCGCGCCGCCGTAGAGGCCGAAGACCACGAGCGGGCCGAGCTCGACCAGGCCCACCAGGCCCACGAGGAAGTTGGAGCCCGTGAGGTCGTAGATCGCGAACGGCACCGCGACGTAGGCGACCATGCTGCCTAGGTAGAACACGGTGCCGGCGGTGAAGAGCAGGCGGAAGTCGCGGGAGTCGCGCAACGGCGAGACGTCCATCCGCATCGCGCGGATCCGGTCGGTCCAGGTCACGAGCGCCCAGTCTCCCATCCGGGCGGCTCCGCCGCTCGCGAGTTCTCAGGAGGCGTCGCGGACCTCGACGACCTCGTGACGCGGGACCGGGTCGTCCCGGCGGGCCGAGCAGGTGAGCCGGTGCGTCGTCTCGCCCGGCACGCGGCGTACGACGACCTCGCGGGCGCCGTGCCCGGCGACGTCGAACCGGGCGGTGGTCACGTCGCCCTCGACCCGCACGGAGCGGGCGAGGACGTCGTCGAGGCCGGTCAGGTCGAGCTCGCGGCGGATCGCCACGTCGGCGGCCTGGGCTCCCATGGGGAGGTCGGAGCGGCCGCGGAAGTGGTCGAGGAGCACCTCACCGGCCGCGGTCGCGTCGGCCACCACGAGGGCCGACTCCTGGTCGAGCCCGCCGTAGTAGAGGCCGCGCGGCAGCACCACCAGGTTGCCGGCGAAGCGGTCGCCGCCGACGTGCGAGGTCTCCCATGCGCCCTCGGCGTGCGGGCCGCCGGCCAGGGCGAGCGCCACGGGCCGGCCGAGCTCGGCGCAGCACGCGTCGTGGCGGCCGTGCGTGCAGACCGCGAGCAGCGGGGCGTCGTGGGGCTCGAGGCCGAGCGAGCGGCCGGCACCCAGTGCGCCGAGGTCGAGGTCACGCGCGTCCTCCAGGCGCTCCAGCACCGTCGTCTCGGTCCACGAGCCGGGACCTGCGGCCCGGCACGCGAAGGCGCGGACCCCGGCGTCGCCGACCCGGCGGCCGGACCGCCGGACGAGCAGCACCCGGACCCGGTGGCGCGCTGAGACCTCGCGCAGGTGCGCTCCCAGTCCGTCGGGGAGCCGGGCGTCGCGCAGGACGTCGACGCCCCACGGCCCGGCGTGCTCGAGCAGCAGGTAGCTGCGCACCGTGGAGGCCGTCCCGGCGAGGGCGTCACCGCGCTCGCGGCTGGCGGCAGCGCAACGGAAGTCCGTCACCGGACGACCTCGAGCAGCCCTTCCCGCACCAGTCGCCGGCAGAGCACCAGCGCACTCCCGGGGTCGAGCGAGGGCAGGTCGCCGGGCGTGAGCTCGACGTGCGAGGCGACGTGCTCCAGGGCCGGGCGGATGCGGGACGGCACGCGCAGCACCCGGTCACCCAGCAGCACGCGGACGGTGTCGCCGTCGCCGTCGACCAGCTCGCACGGATGCCCCGCGCGGCGCCGCAGCCGGGTGTCGTCGGCGAGCCCGCGGGTGAGCGCCTCGCGGTCGAGCAGCGCACCGGACATCCGGGGCGGCCGCTGGCTGAGGAAGCGCTCGACCTGCGCACGGGCAGCGGCGGGCGCGTCGAGACGGCGTACGGCGTCGGCGACCGCGTCCAGCCGCCCGGCGAGGCCCTCGGACAGCCGGGCGGGGTCGTCGAGGTAGCCCGCGGGGAGGTGGTCGTCGGGCACCTCGTCGAGCACCTCGCGCACCAACGTGGAGACCAGGTCGCGCCAGGTCAGCTGGTTGATCCCGATCGTGAGGTGCAGCGACACGGCCTCCTGGGCGCGGGCCGCGTGCGGCGTGCCGGTCGGGAGGTAGGCCACGACCCCGGGCTCGAGGAGGAGCTCACCGGGCCCGCCCTCGCCGTGGATCTCCCAGAGCTTGGTGCCGTGGGTCTGCAGCACGAAGACGTCGTGGGAGTCGGAGTGGACCGCGAATCCCTGGGCACCGGGCGGCGTCAGGTAGGCGTTGGCCTGGCAGGGGTGGCCGAGCTCGAGCTCGAGGCCGGCGACGAGCTCGGAGACGGCGGGCCAGTAGCGCTGGAGCCCCTGGAGCACGATCGTGGCGCCCTCGTCGTGCAGGCGCATCAGCTTCACCGCGTCGACGAGGCCGGTCAGCGGCTTGCCGGCCAGGCTGCCGCCGCGGGTGAAGGCCGACTCGGGGAGCACCGAGCCGTTGCGGGCGACGCGGACCGCGGGGGCCCGGATGGCGGTCTCGGTCAGCAGGTGGTCGACGTCGGCCAGGGAGAGGACGCTCGCCCCCAGGCCGGGGTCTGTGCGGTGGACGTGGACCGCGGACGCCCAGACCTTGTCGAGGAAGGTCTGGGCGTCACCGGTCAGGCGGTCGAGTGCGCTCAGAGCGCGGTCCCGTCGGTGCCGTCGGCGTCGGTCGAGTCGCCGTCGGTGCCGTCGGCGTCCGTCGAGTCGGAGTCGGTCGAGTCGCCGTCCGTGGCCTCGGTCGAGTCGCCGTCGCTGCCGTCGGCGTCGGTGCCGTCGGCGTCCGTGCCGGGGCCGGCCGCGACACCGGTCGGGTCGGTGCCCTCGGTGGTCATCTCGTCGTCGCCGAGGGGGCCGTCAGGAGTCGTCGTCATGGATCCTCCTACTTCGTGCCGCGACGGACGGTCCGTCCCGGTGGTAGTGCGATTCTGGTGCTCCCTCATCCACCGTCCCACACCCTTCAGGACGAGGTCAGGCGCGGACCGTGCCCACGCCGTCGACGGAGACCTCGACGTCGACGCGACGCCCGTGGGTGCCCAGGCCGCTGATGCGGGTCTCCCCGAAGGACCACGGCCGCACGGGGGCGGCCAGCAGGCCGCCCGAACCGTCGGGGCGCAGGCCCAGGAGGGAGCTCACCAAGGAGACGGACGACGCGGCCGACCAGGCCTGCGGGCGGCAGGCAGCGGGATAGGGAAGCGGCACCGGCTGGGCGGAGCGGGCGTCTCCGGCGAACAGCTCCGGCGGGCGGCCGTCGAACGCGGTCAGGGCCGCGAGCAGCGCCTCCGCCACGGGTGCGGTCTCGGGCCGGCCCTCGGCCGCCAGGCCGGCGAGGCAGATGGCAGTGTCGTGCGGCCAGACCGAGCCGACGTGGTAGCCGGTCGGCGAGTAGCCCGCGGCCTGGGTCGACAGGGTTCGGATCCCGAAGCCCGACAACATGTCGTGGCCCACCAGCCGTCGCGAGACGACGTCGACCCCGTCGGGGTCGAGGATGCCGGTGCCGAGCAGGTGCCCGATGTTGCTGGTCAGCGAGACGACGGGGCGCTTGTCACGGTCGAGCGCGATGGCCGGGAAGGGGCCCACGGCGTCCTCGACCCAGAACCGCTTGCCGAACTCCTCGCGCAGGCCGGCCGCCCACTCGCGCCACCTGTCGGCACCCGGGCGACCGAAGGTCTCGAGCATGTCGGCACTCCGGACCGCCGCGGCGTACGCATAGCCCTGCACCTCGGCGAGTGCCAGGGGCGAGGTGGCACGCGACCCGTCACTGCGCCGGACGGCGTCGCCGGAGTCCTTCCAGCCCTGGTTGGACAGACCGTGGCCGGACCGGTCGACGTACTCCAGCAGGCCGTCGCCGTCCGCGTCGCCGTGCTCGGCCTGCCACGCGAGGGCGCGCTCCAGCGCCGGCAGCAGCACCTCGACCTCCTCGTCCGGCGCGCCCCACCTCCAGGCGTCGTGCAGGGTCAGCGCCCAGAGAGGGGTGGCGTCGATGGTGCCGTAGTAGACCGGCGGGAGATGACGATCGGCGCCGTCGTCCTCGCCGAGGCTGAAGCCGCTCGAGCGGACCTCGTGCAGGATCTTGCCGGGCTCCTCCGCCGTCACGTCGTCGGTACGGACGCCTTGGTGGTGGGCCAGCAGCCGGAGCGTCGACATGGCGAGGTCGGTGGTGACCGGGAGCAGCATGCGAGCCGTCCACAGGCTGTCGCGGCCGAACAGGGTGAGGAACCATGGCGCCCCCGCACCGACGAACTCCTCGTCCACACCGCCCGCGCTGGGCGCCGCCAGCCTCAGCAGCCGCAGGTCGTCGAGGCTGCGGTGCAGGACCGGGCCGAGCCGCCGGTCGGCGCTGTCGACGGAGACGGCGGACCACCCCACCTCCCGACGCGGTGCGGAGACCACGGCCCCGGCTGCGTCGAGGGTCAGCAAGAGCTCGTGGGTGACCTGCTCGCCGGGGGGCACGACGACGTGCCAGGTGGCGAGCACGTGGTCACCCTCGTCCCGGGTGTGCGCTCCGGGCACGCGCAGCACGGCCCGCAGGGAGTCGCGCTCCCACGACAGGACCGACCCACCGACGCCCTCGGCCGGCACCGTGTCGTACGAGGCCCCGGACTTCACACCGTCCATCGGCGCGAGGTCGGCCGCCACCCGCAGGCCTATCGTGCACGCCACCGGCTCGGCGGCGGTGCTGGAGACCACGTAGCTCTCGCGCACCAGGCCGGGCTCGACGTCGCGCCTGCGCACCAGCCGCACCGTCGGGTCCGGCCCCGGGTCCCCGAGGTGGCGGGGCACGGAGACGAAGGTGTGGGTGTCGCCGGTCAGGGAGTGCGCGGCCACGGGGGTGGGCTCGCGCCCGTCGATCTCGGCGAGCAGCAGGCACAGCACCCGCCGGTCGGCGTGGTGGACACCTGCCAAGCCGCCCGCGCGGACCTGTCCGTCGGCGGCCGACCACACCTGTGTCGGCGCCGCCAAGGTCAGTGCCAGGTCGTGGAGCCAGGGCTGCTGCGGGGCCTCGGGCGCTGCGTCGAGGTCCATCTGGAGGTCCATCTGCTGACCCTTCTGATCGGCGTCGGAGTCGGAGGGGTTCACAACGAGTGTGACGTGCGTTACGGTTTGAGCGCTCAAACATTTGAGCGCTCAAACACCCTAGTGGCCGGGCTGGCACACCGCTACCCACGTCTCAAGGGATCCGGACCGGGGCCCGAGGAGGTCGAGATGACGGCGAGCGGACCCGCCACGCTCGACTCCGTCGCCGCCCACGCGGGGGTCTCCCGGCAGACGGTCTCCAACGTGCTGCGCCACCCCGACCGCGTTGCGGCGCCGACCCGGGAGCGGGTGCTCGCCGCGATCGCGGAGACCGGCTACCGCCCCTCGCTGCCCGCGCGGCAGCTCGCCACCCGCCGCGCCCATGCCATCGCCGTACGAGCAGAGCGCCAGCAGGACGGGATCTCGGGCCTCGTCCTCGACGCGTTCTACCACGGTCTCGCGGAGGCGGGGCAGGACAACGGCCTGCGGGTGCTCCTCTACGCCCAGCCCGAGGACGAGGACGCCGAGATCGCGACCATCGACGAGCTCGTCCACACCGGCGCGGCCGACGCCGTGGTGCTGACTGCCACGAGCGCCGACGACGAGCGACCCGCCCACCTCCGCGAGCGGGGCACCACCTTCTGCGCCTTCGGTCGGCCGTGGGGACACGACGAGCCGCACGACTGGGTCGACGTCGACGGCGCCATCGGCACCGGCCTGGCCGTCCGCCACCTGCTGGACCTCGGACGCCGTCGGATCGCCTACCTCGGCTGGCCCGATGACGGCGAGCAGCCCAGCACCGGGACCGAGCGCCGGCGCGGCTGGCGGGAGGCCCTCGCGTCGGCCGGTCTCGGCGGAGCTCCGGTCGAGGTGCGCAGCACCAACGACGCGGCCGCGGCCGAGTCCGCCGTGGCCCGGCTGCTCGCCGGGCGCGACGCCCCCGACTCGATCGTGTGCGCGAGCGACACCCTGGCGCTCGGCGCCCACCGCGCTGCGGTCGCCAGCTCCGGCGACCAGGTCACCGTGGTCGGCTTCGACGCCACCCCCGTCGCCGCCGCCCTCGGCCTGGCCAGCGTGGCACAGCCCATCGACCAGGTCGCCCACCTGTGCATCGACCTGCTCACCCGTCGCTTCGAGAAGCCCCTCCGCCCGGCGCAGGGCCTGCTGGTCCCGCCCGTGCTCCACGTCCCCCGCTGATCCCGACCACGTCCCGCAACACGAGGAGTCACCATGTTCCCCACGTCCCGACGCCGTCAGTCGTCCCTCGCCGCCCTGGCCATCAGCACCTCGCTCGCGCTGACCGCCTGTGGTGGCGGCGGTTTCGAGGAGGACGGGTCCGACGAGCCCGCCTCGTCCGGTGACGGCCCCGCCACCCTCCAGGTGCTCATCGCCTCCAGCGGCGACGCCGAGACCAAGGCGGTCGAGGACGCCACTGCGGCCTGGGCCGAGGAGAGCGGCAACGAGGTCGAGGTGGTCGTCGCCAACGACATCGCCCAGCAGCTGTCCCAGGGCTTCGCCGGCGGCAACCCGCCCGACGTCTTCTACGTCGACGCGGGGGTGTTCGGCGACTACGCGGAGGCCGGCAACCTCTACCCCTACATGGACCAGATGGCCGACGCCGACGACTTCTACCCCAACCTGGTCGACTCCTTCACCCTCGACGACCAGGCCTACTGCGCGCCCAAGGACTTCTCCACGCTGGCGCTGGAGATCAACACCGCAGCGTGGAAGAAGGCGGGCCTGACCGACGCCGACATCCCGAAGACCTGGGAGGACCTGGCCGCGGTCGCGAAGAAGCTGACCACCCCCGACCAGGCCGGCCTGGTGCTCGGCATCGGCCGCGACCGGGTCGGCGCCTTCCTGGTGCAGAACGGTGGCTTCTGGGTCGATGGCGAGGCCGGCGAGGCCACCGCGACCGAGCCCTCCAACGTCGAGGCGCTCGAGTTCGTGCAGGGGATGCTGAAGGACGGCTCCGCAGTGCTCGCTCCCGACGTCGACGCCGGCTGGGGTGGCGAGGGCTTCGGCACCGAGAAGGCCGCCATGACGATCGAGGGCAACTGGATCCGCGGCGCCATGAACAACGACTACCCCGACGTCGACTACACCGTGGCCGAGCTCCCCGAGGGGCCTGCCGGCAAGGGCACGCTCCTGTTCACCCAGTGCTGGGGCATCGCCGCCGACTCCTCCGACCAGGACGTGGCTGTCGACCTCGTCGAGGCGCTGACCACGCCTGAGCAGCAGCTGGCCAACGCGAAGGCCTTCGGCGTCATGCCGAGCCGGGAGTCCGCGCAGGCCGACTACGTCGACCAGTTTCCCGAGGACGCCCCGTTCATCGCCGGCGGTGACTACGGCCGGGGCCCGGTCAACCTGCCCGGCCTCGGGCCGGTCGTGGCCGACCTCGACTCCCAGCTCGAGCAGCTCAAGACCGCGGACGTGAACGACATCCTCGCGTCCTTCCAGAAGAACGCCGAGGCGGAGCTGCAATGAGCCACTCCGGCGGCCTCCGGCAGGGCCAGGCACGCGCCGGGTGGCTGTTCGTGTCGCCGACCCTCGTGGTGCTCGGGCTCTTCCTGGCCGTCCCGGTCCTGATGGCCCTGTGGGTGTCCTTCACGGACTGGAACGGCCGGGGCAGCCCGTTCGCGCCCGGCATCGGCTTCGTCGGCGCCGACAACTACCGCGAGCTCGTGGGCGAGCAGGGTGGGCTGACCCGGTCGGACTTCATGACCTCGCTGCGCAACAACTTCTACTACGTGCTGCTGGTCGTGCCCCTGCAGACGGCGTTCGCCCTGTTCCTCGCCCTCGTGCTCAACCAGCGGCTGCTCAAGGCGGTCGGCTTCTTCCGCACGGCCTTCTACTTCCCCTCGGTCGTCAGCTCGGTCGCGATCAGCCTGGTCTTCCTGTTCCTCTTCAGCGGCGGAGGCGTGGTCAACTCCATGCTCGAGTGGGCCGGCATCGACGGCCCGACCTGGTTCAACGACTCGCGCGGGCTGCTGCACCTCGTCGGCGACGGCCTCGGCCTGTGGAGCACCTCCGACCCGCCCGCCGCACTCGCCGACAGCGGCGCGCTGGGGCTGACCTGGTGGCAGTGGCTCTCAGGTCCGAGCGTCGCCCTGTCGGTCATCATCATGCTCGTCATATGGACGACCGCCGGGACCTTCATGCTGATGTTCCTCGCAGCGCTCCAGGACCTCCCCACCGAGGTCGAGGAGGCAGCCCGCATCGACGGCGCCGGACGGTGGGGCGTGTTCCGCAACGTGACGCTCCCCCACCTGCGCCCGACCATGCTGCTGGTGACCACGCTCGGCCTCATCGGGACGTGGCAGGTCTTCGACCAGGTCTACGTCATGACCCAGGGCGGGCCGGGCAAGACCACACTGACCCCGGCCTACCTGTCCTACGTCTACGCGTTCGAGAACCAGAAGTGGGGCGTCGCCGCCGCCATGGCCTTCGTGCTCTTCATCATCATCTTCGCGATGGCGAGCATGCAGCGCTGGATCTTCCGCGACAAGGACGCGCTGGCGCTCAAGCGTGACGAGCGCCGTACGCGGAAGGTGCGCGCCCGCGCCACGGCCGGAGGTGCGACATGAGCACCCGGACCAGCACCCCGACCGGCACCCCGAGCGGCTCGCGCGAGGGCTCCGGCCCCACCTCGCCGGCGAAGCCGATGGTCCGCGACCGGACGGCCGCGTGGCTGTTCCTCGGCTACCTCGTGCTCGTCTTCTTCTCCGTCGTCTACCTCTACCCGTTCCTCGTGCAGGTCACCACGTCGTTCAAGACCAACTCCGACGCCGTCGCGAACCCGCTCTCACCCCTCGCCCACCCGTTCACCCTCGGCGCGTTCCAGCGGCTCTTCGACACCGACTTCCCGCTCTGGGCGCTCAACTCCGTGGTCGTCACGCTGCTGGTGACCGCCGGGCGGGTGTTCCTGTGCTCGCTGGCCGGCTACGCGCTCGCGCGCATCAGGTTCCGCGGGCGAGGAGCGGTCTTCACCGCCATCCTGGCGGTGATGGCCGTGCCGGGCGTGGTGCTGCTGATCCCCAAGTTCCTGGTGCTCAACTACCTCGGGATCTACAACACCTACCCCGCGCTCGTGCTGCCGCTGCTCGTCGACGCCGCCGGCGTCTTCATCATGAAGCAGTTCTTCGAGACCATCCCGGAGTCGGTCGAGGAGGCGGCGCGCATCGACGGCGCCGGCACCTTCCGGACGTTCTGGTCAGTGGTGCTCCCGATGGCACGCCCGGCGCTCATCACCCTCACGATCCTGTCCTTCCAGGGCTCGTGGAACGAGCTGCCGCACTTCATCGTGGCGAGCCAGGACCCCGACCTGTTCACGCTGACCAAGGGCGTGGCCACCCTCACCAGCGGCCAGCTGGGGTCGGGGCAGCAGTACCCGATCACCATGGCGGCGGCGTTGCTCATGACCATCCCGGTCGCGATCGTCTTCTTCGTCTTCCAGAAGTACCTCGTCCGCGGGGGCACCTCGGGGGCGGTGAAGGGCTGAGCTCCGGCGCCGGGCGGGGCATGGGGTTTTCATGGGTTCACCCGCCCGGCACCGGATCGTTGGTGCCTCAGGGACCTACGACGTAGCGCGTGGTCGCCTTGAGCTTGTCGTCACCACAGGACTGGCGGCGCGGCGGGCCGGGCGTCGCGACGACGTCGTCGGCGGGGTCCCCGCCAACGAGGACGTGCAGCTCGCGCACCTGCTCGACGCCCGGCCGACCGGCGCGCCCGCGGACCAATTCCAGCGGCACCTCGCCCCGATCGATCGCCTCGCAGGCGGCCAGCACGTTCGAGGTGTCGAGCCGGCCGAGGGTGAGGCCGCTGGGCAGGGCGAGCAGGGTGCCGGAGAACCGGTGGCCGCCGAGGTGCGTGGTCTCCCAGGTGCCGTCCGGCCACTCCTGGCTGAGCAACCCGGCGATGGGCCGCCCCAGCTCGGCGCAGCACCGGTCGCGCTTGCCGTTGGTGCAGACCAGCCAGAGCGGTGCGTCGTACGACGGCAGGGCGGCGAGGTCGCGGTCGACATCCAGGTCGAGGAGGTCCTCGGGGCGGGCGAGCACCGTGCTGCGCACGTCGTAGCCGTCCTCGGTGGCGCGGGCCAGGAAGACCCTCGTGCCGGGGCCGGCGCTGCCGTCGTACCTCCGGAGCAGGAAGACCTTCAGCGGCAGCCCGGCGAGGTGGTCGCGGACCGCCTCGGGCAACCGGTTGTCGGTGACGGCCTCACGTCCCCACGGACCGGGGCACTCCACCAGCAGGATCTCGGGGTCCGTCGGCGCAGTGCCGACGATCGGCTCCTCGTCCTCGACGCTGGCGAACGAGCACCGGAAGTCAGGCATGGGGTGAAGTCTGACCGACGGGGTCGAGCAGCCTCGCGGCCGGTCGACCGGTCGCGGGTCAGAGCAGGCCGCGGCGACGCGCGACCGCGGCCGCCTCCGTGCGGGAGGCCGCGTCGAGCTTGGCGAGGATGTTGGAGACATGGACCGAGACGGTCTTGGTGCTGATGAAGAGCTGCTTGCCGATCTCGCCGTTGCTGCGGCCCTCGGCCACGAGCGCGAGGATCTCGGCCTCGCGCGGGGTGAGGGTCGTGACCGCGGCCCCGGTCGCGGGAGCCGGCGCGGAGCCGATCGCAGTGAGCTCGTCCAGGAGCGGCTGCGCGCCGATCGCATGGGCCACTTCCCTGGCCTGGTCGGCCGCGATCCGCGCCCCCTGCGTGTCGCCGGCCGCACGGAGGACGCCGGCCAGGCGCACGCGGGTCTGGGCGATCTCGGGCACGCTGCCGTAGGCCACCGCGGCCTCCTCGGCGGCACGCCAGGCCGCGACGAGCTCGTCGCTGGAGGGTGCGTCGACCTGCGCGAGCCAGCGCCACCGCAGGTGCTCGGCGGTGCGCCGGGCGACCCACATGCGGTACTCGGGGCCGCGGCTGGCTTCGTAGCGAGAGTAGAAGTCGATGACCTTGCCGCCGTCGGACATCATGCGGTCGACGTCGGCGCGGGCGGCCTCGCGCTCGTCGGCCGACTGGTGGGGAGCCGCGCTGGCGAAGGCCCCGACCACCAGGGTGGCGAGCCGCAACCGGGCCTGGAACCAGTCGTGCCAGAGGGGTACGACGCTGGCGACCACGTCGTCGTAGACCGCCACCGCACGCCGGGGATCGGCGGCGGCCGCCGCGCGCATCACCTCGGCGCTGCCGGCCGTGATCGCGGTGAGGCCGTCGCTGGCCCAGTAGTCGCGGAGCCGCTCGAGGGCCCGGGTGTGGGTGTCACCGCGGATGCCGATGATGATGAGCATCTGGTGGGCGAAGAAGAGCCACTCGTAGACCATCGGCGGGTCCTGCCCAGTGACGTCGAGCAGCTTCCAGGCCTCGTCGAGGCGGCCCAGGTGGGTCAGCGCGACGGCCAGCAGGAGCCGCGCCTCCGCGGGGTAGGGCGACCAGATGAGCCCGCCGACCTCGCTGCGCGCGATCACCTCGCGGTAGACCTCCACGGCCGCGTCGAGGTCGCCCCGGTCGTGGTGGAGCCGGCCGAGGAAGTAGAGGGCGCGCAGCTCCGGCTCGATGAGCCCGGCGGCCCGGGCCCGCTCGGCGGCGGCCCGCCAGCCCGTCCCGGGGTCCTCGCCGCCGGCGGGGTCGAGGCCGGCGAGGGTGGTGTGGAGCTCGACGGCGAGGCTGGTGAGGTCGTTGCGCTCGGCGAGGTCGAGCGCCTCGAGCGCCGCGGCGCGGGCCTCGTCGGCACGCCAGTTGCCCAGGGTCTCGGCGTGGACGAAGAGCGCACGGGCCAGCAGCTTGGGCGGAGCGTCGCGCAGCAGCTCGACCGCCTCGGCCGCGGTCTCGCGCGGGGACGCGGTGGTGTCGGTGAGCATCAGGGCGGAGGCGAGCGCGGTGAGCAGCTGGCCGCGGTCGGCGTCGGGGACGTCGACCGGCAGGGAGGCCAGCCGCGCGCGCAGCACCTTGACCGCCTTGGGGACCCGGCCGGCGGCGATCAGCGCCTCCGCGCAGCGGCGTACGAGGGCGAGGGGGTCGATGTCGGTGACGGGCGTGCGCGAGGTGTCGATGAGCTCGAGCGCGTCGAGGAAGTGGGTCGCGGCCTCGGAGGGGCCGCCCACCGCCAGCGCCTCCTCGCCGGCCTCGATGGAGGCGCGGATCGCGACGGGCCGGTCGTCGGCACGACGGGCGTGCTGGGCGAGCTCGGCGGCGGTGCCCACCGCCCGGCCCTCCCCCAGCGCGGAGACGAAGTCGGCGTGCAGGCGCGCCCGCTCCCCCGGGAGCAGGTCGTCGTAGACCGCCTCTCCGAGGAGCGCGTGGCGGAAGGCGTAGGTGCCGCCGCGGGAGGCGACGAGGACGTTGGCCTCGACCGCCGTGCGCAGGGCGGTCTCCAGCTCGGTGGGGCCGAGGTCGGACACCGCCGCCAGCAGCCCGTGGCTCACCTGGCGCCCGGCGACGGAGACCACCCGGGCGACCTGGCGGGCCGTCTCGTCGAGCCGGTCGAGGTGGACCAGCAGCACGTCGGCGAGCTCACCGGGCACCTGCCCGGACCACGCGGCGCCGACGAGCTCCTCGATGAAGAAGGGGTTGCCCTCGGCGCGGTCGACGATGGAGACGTACTCGGCCTCGGACATGGTCGCCGGGTGCAGCGCACGGACGAGGCGGCGTACGTCGTCGTCGGCGAGCGGCTCGAGCTGGAGCCGGTCGACGCCGCGCAACCGCATCCACTCGGCCACCTGCCGGCGCAGCGGGTGGCGCCGGTGGAGGTCGTCCGCGCGGTAGGAGACGACCAGCGCGACCCCGGGAACGGGACGGGAGAAGAGGAAGCTGAGCATGTCGCGGGTCGACTCGTCGGCCCAGTGGGCGTCCTCGACGATCACGAGGAGCGGCGCCTGCGCGGCGACGGCGGAGAGGAGGTCGCCGAACGCGTCGTAGACGTTGCCGCGGTCGAGGGCCTGGTCGCCCGACGCGGTCTCGCTGCTGCGGATGCGCCGCCCCGGCTGGAGGCGGGCGAGCGTGGGGTGCTGCTCGAGCACGCGCTCGGCGACGTCGGGCAGGTCGGCCATCACGCGGCCGAGGATCTCGGAGAAGGGGAGGTAGGGCAGCGAGCTGTCGGCGAGGTCGAGGCAGTGGCCGGCCAGGACGTGCCAGTCGGCGTCGATGGCGGCGTCGCGCAGCGACATCAACAGGCGGGTCTTGCCCACGCCCGCGTCGCCGGCGACGAGCATCGCGCGCACGGTCGGGTCACCCCCGGACGCGCGAATGCCGAGCTGGGAGGTGAGCTCCTCCAGCTCGGCATCGCGTCCGATGAGATCGGTGGTCCGCAGCGCCGGCACGGACGACATTGTGTCGTGCTCCGCCGACACGCGCGGGGCGATCGCGGTGCGGGTCACTTCTGGGTGGTGTCGGGCCGGACGCGGGTCCAGCGACGCGCGCCGTAGTCCTTCCGGATCCTGTCCTGTCGGTAGGCGATCTCGGCACTCAGGAAGCTGTCGGTGGCGAACATGTCCTTCTCCTCTGGTCCACGGTCCTTCCTGGACCGTGAGTAGAGATTCCGTCCATGAGGTAGGCGCGGACATCGGGCACGTGCCTTATCCCTGCCCGGCCGGCTACCTCAGATCCGGCGCGCGGCGGCGTAGGACCGCGGTCTGAGGTAGCTGCTGGCCCTCGCGCGGACAGTCCGCATCAGGTGACTCGTCCCGGACGCCCCGCGACAAGATTCTTGATGCGGACTACCGGGAGACGACGGGGCGGCCGGCCTGCCAGACCCCGGTGACGAGCGGGACGCCGGGGCGGTAGGCGAGGTGGAGGTACGACGGCGCGTCGAGGAGGACGAGGTCGGCGCTCTTGCCGGGGGCCAGCACGCCGATGTCGTCGCGGTCGAGGGCCGCGGCGCCCATGGCGGTCGCGGCGTGCAGCGCCTCCGCGGGGCTCATCCTCATCTCGCGGACGGCCAGCGCGATGCACAGCGCCATCGAGGAGGTGAAGCACGACCCGGGGTTGCAGTCGCTGGCCAGCGCGACGCGGACACCGGCGTCGATGAGCCCGCGCGCGTCCGGGTAGGGCTGCCGGGTGGAGAACTCCACACCCGGCAGCAGCGTGGCGATGGTCCTTGAGTCCCGGAGCGACTCGACGTCCAGCTCGCTCAGGAAGGTGCAGTGGTCGACCGCGACGAGGCCGAGCTCGCAGGCGAGCTGCACGCCGCCGCCGTACGTCAGCTGGTTGGCGTGGAGGCGTCCCCGCAGGCCGCTGTCGGACCCCGCCGCCAGGATGGTGCGTGCCTGGTCGACGTCGAAGGCGCCGTCCTCGCAGAACACGTCGATCCACCGGGCGTGCGGTGCGGCCGCCGCGAGCATGGGGCCGGTGACCAGAGCGACGTAGTCCTCGGGGGTGGTGCCTGCGGGGACGACGTGGGCGCCGAGGAACGTGGTCTCGTCGGTGAACTGGCGGGCCACCGCGAGACTGCGTGCCTCGTCGTGGACCGACAACCCGTAGCCGCTCTTGATCTCGAGCGAGGTGGTGCCCTGGGCCCGCATCTCCGCGACGAGCCGGGCGACGTGCGACGTGAGCTGCTCGTCGGTGGCGGCACGGGTCTTCGCGACGGTGGTGCGGATGCCGCCGGCCGTGTAGGGCTCGCCGGTCATGCGCGCCTCGAACTCGGCCGAGCGGTCGCCGGCGAAGACGAGGTGGCTGTGGGAGTCGACGAAGCCCGGGATGACGGCGCGTCCGCCGGCGTCGACCTGGACGTCGGCGGCCGGGGCGTCGGCGGCGGGGCCGACCCAGGCCACCCGGCTGCCCTCGACCACGACGGCCGCCTCGGGCACGAGCCCGAGGAGACCGCCCTGCTCGGCGCGGGTGGGGTCGTTGGTCACCAGCTCGCCGATGCCGGTGATCACGGTCGACAGGGGGGTGCTCATGCGTGGTCCTCCCAGATCCGGCGGCCGATGGCGTCGTCGAGCTCCTGGCCGATCTCGTGGCGGTCGCCCTCCTCGACGACCCACCGGCCGTCGGCCATCACCCGCTGGACGTCCTCGGCGGTGGCGGCGAAGACGATCGCAGCCTCGTCCCGGCCGGTGCCGGCCGTGCGGACGCTGAGCGGGTCGACGACGACGAGGTCGGCGCGCTGCCCGACGGCGATCGCGCCGGCGTCGTCCCAGCCGAGCGAGGCGTGACCGGTCGTCGTCGCGCACGCGAGCAGCTCGGCGGCGCTCCAGTGCCCGCGCTGCTGGGTGGCGAGGCGCTCGTCGAGCTCCAGCGCGCGCATCTCCTCGAAGAGGTCGATGACGGCGTGGCTGTCACTGCCCAGCGTCAGCCGGGCACCGGCGTCGCGGAGCCGGCAGCTCGGCCCGATCCCGTCGCCGAGGTCACGCTCGGTGGTCGGGCAGAAGGACGCGTGGGCCCCGGCGTCGCCGATCAGTGTGATGTCGTCGTCGGTCAGGTGCGTGGCGTGGACGAGGCTCGTCGCCGACCCCAGGAGCCCGTGGTCGGCGAGCAGCCGCGTCGGGGTGACGCCGTACGCCTCGAGGCAGGCCTGGTTCTCGGCGACCTGCTCGGAGAGGTGCACGTGTAGCGGCCGCGCGCCCACCCATCCGGCGACCGGGTCGAGGGCCTCGCGCGGGACGGCCCGCACCGAGTGGAGGGCGGCGCCGACGACGAGGTGGTCCGCGGCGGGCAGTGCCTCGACCCGTCGCATCCACGTCTCGGCGTCACCGTCGCTGTAGCGCACCTGCGCGCCCGACGGCGGCTGGCCGAAGCCGGAGGAGAGGTAGAGCGTGTCGAGCAGCGTGATCCGGATGCCCGCCTGGCGGGCGGCCTCGACCAGCACGGCCCCCATCTCGTTGGGGTCGTCGTAGGGCGTGCCGTCGGGCTGGTGGTGCAGGTAGTGGAACTCGCCGACGGCCGTGATCCCGGCGGCCGCCATCTCGCGGTAGGTCGCCCGCGCCAGGGCGAGGTAGGTCTCCGGGTCGAGGCGGCCGGCGACGGCGTACATCTGGTCGCGCCACGTCCAGAACGTCCCGCGCTCGCGCTGGGTGCGGCCGCGCAGCGCGCGGTGGAAGGCGTGGCTGTGGGTGTCGGCCAGGCCGGGGACGACGAGCCCGCGGACCGGGATCGCGCGCGGCGGGTCGCTGTCGGGCGTGACGGAGGTGAAGCGCCCGTCGACGACCTCGACGAGCACGTCGTCCGCGAAGCGGTGGCCGAGCCAGGCGCGCTCGAGGAGGTAGAGCGTCACCGCGTGAGCTCCTCGAGCACGTCGGCGAGGGCCTCGACCCCGGCGAGGCAGTCGGCGGTCTCGGCGTGCTCGTCGGGCGAGTGCGAGACGCCGGTGGGGTTGCGCACGAAGACCATCGCGGTCGGGATGCCGGCGGCGGACAGGATGCCGGCGTCGTGGCCGGCCTGGGTCGGGATGATGGGCCAGTCCCCCAGCGACGCCAGCCGGGCGGCGAGGTCGGCGTCGAAGGCCACCGAGCCGGAGACGGACTCCGGCGTGACGACCAGCGAGGTGCCGTCGCGCCCGGCGCGGTCGTCGGCCTGGCGCCGGACGGCCTCGACCAGCGTGGCGAGGTCGTCGTCGGAGGAGGCGCGCGCGTCGAGCCAGGCGGTGACCAGCGACGGGACGGCGTTGGTGCCGTTGGGCTCGACCGCGATCCGGCCGAAGGTGGCTCGCTGCCCGGACAGCCGGGCCTGCTTGTTGGCCGCCAGCGCGGTCATCGCATAGGTCAGCATCGGGTCGTGCCGGTCCTCCATGCGCGTGGTGCCGGCGTGGTTGGCCTGCCCCGTGAAGTCGAAGCGCCAGCGCCCGTGCGGCCAGATCTCGCTCGCCAGCCCGACGGCGACGTCGCGGTCGACGAGGTCGCGGCCCTGCTCGACGTGCAGCTCGACGAACGTGCCGACCCGGTCGAGCGACAGCAGCCCGGTCGACGGGTCGAGGCCGGCGTCGGCGACCGCGTCGCCGAGCAACACCCCGTCACGGTCGCGCAGCTCGCGCGCCTCCTCCCACGTGGTCGCGCCGGTGACCAGCCGCGAGCCCAGGCAGGCCCGGCCGAAGCGCGACCCCTCCTCCTCGACGAACACGCCGAGGCCGAGGGGACGGGACGGCTCGAACCCCCGGGCACGCAGGACGTCGACCGCGGCCAGCGCCGACACGACGCCCAGCGGACCGTCGTACGCCCCGCCGTCGAGGACCGAGTCGAGGTGCGAGCCCGTGAGCACGCCGGGGTCTCGTGACGGGCGCTCCGCGCCCTCCTCGACCGACGGTGCAGGCTCCCACCAGGCGACCTGGTTGCCGACGCCGTCGGTCTCCACGGTGAGCCCCCGCGCCGCGCACTGCTCGACGAACCACGCCCGCAGCTCGGACTCGGCCGCGCCCCAGGGTTGACGGAAGTAGCCGCCCGAGGAGGCCGACCGGCCCACCGGCGCCAGGTCCCGCCACATCTCCTCGAAGCCCGCACTGGTTGGCATGCGAGCAGTCCATCGGGATCCCCGATCCGGGTCAACGCACCCACCCGGCAAGTCGTCTCGGATCCCAGACGACTCGCTCGCCCCGCCCGGGCGCTGTAACGCCGGGTTCATGGCTGTACCCACCCTGATGTACGGGGGTGGGTAGTTGCAGTAACCCGGCGTTACAGGTGGGCGGAAGGCAGACAGTGAGAGCCTTCGCGCATGGAGTTCCGTGACGTCGTACGCCGCCGCCGGATGGTCCGTCGCTTCGGCCCCGACCCCGTCGACCCGGCGGTGGTCGACCGGATGCTGGAGCACGCGCAGCGCGCACCCAACGCGGGCTTCAGCCAGGGGTGGGCGTTCCTGGTGCTCGACACCCCCGACGACGTCGCGCGCTTCTGGGAATCGACCGGCGCGGACCCCGGCACCCACAACGCGTGGCTCGACGGGATGCGCACGGCTCCCGTGGTGATCGTCCCGCTGGCCTGCAAGGACGCCTACCTCGACCGCTACGCCGAGGCCGACAAGGGGTGGACCGACCGTCGCGAGGACCGGTGGCCGGTGCCGTACTGGTACGTCGACACCGGCATGGCCTCGCTGCTGATCCTCCAGACGGCCGTCGACGAGGGCCTCGGAGCCTGCTTCTTCGGCATCCCCGGCGAGCACACCGACGCCTTCCGCGCCGCCTTCGGCATCCCGGACGACCACGCTCCGGTCGGTGCGATCGCGGTCGGCCACCGCCTCCCCGACGCCGGCGCGGCCGGATCGCCGGCGCGGCGGGCACGACGGACGAATCTGGTCCACCGCGGCCGATGGGGCACTACGGTCTGCGCATGACCGCTCCGCCCGTCGAGGGGCGTGTGGTGCGAGCGCTGCAGGCCCTCGTCCGCATCCCGACCGTCTCCGACCGCGACCCGGCGCGCGTCGACGGCGACGCCTTCGACCGCTTCCTCGACGAGCTGGCCACGCAGTTCCCGCTGCTGCACGAGCGGCTCGACCTCACCCGGGTCGGCACGCACGGGCTGCTGTTCCACTGGGCGGGCGCGAGCGCCGAGCAGCCGGTGGTGCTGATGGCCCACCTCGACGTCGTGCCCGTCGACGCCGACGCGCCGTGGCAGCACGAGCCCTTCGGCGGCGAGATCCACGACTCCCCCGTCGGGCCGGCGATCTGGGGTCGCGGCACGCTCGACGACAAGGGCTGCGTGGCCGGCATCTGCGAGGCCGTCGAGTCCCTGCTCGAGGCCGGGCACACCCCGGCCCAGGACGTGTGGCTGTCCTTCGGCTGCGACGAGGAGGTCAGCGGCGCTGCGGCGGTCGAGGCGGTGGAGGTGCTCCGCGACCGGGGCGTCACGCCCTGGCTGGTGCTCGACGAGGGCGGCGCCGTCGCCGGCGGCGCGTTCCCCGGGGTGAAGGCACCGCTGGGGGTCATCGGCGTCACCGAGAAGGGCACCACCTCGCTCGAGCTGGTCGCCGAGGGCCGCGGGGGCCATGCGTCCACGCCGGCGAGGAACGGCCCGACCGCCCGCATCGCCCGGGCGATCCTGCGCATCGAGAAGTCGCCGTTCCCCGCCTCCGCACCTGCCCCGACGCTGGAGCTCGTGCGGCGCCTCGCGCCCCACGTGCCGCTCCCCCTGCGCCCGGTCCTGAAGCCCCTGCTCGGTCGCGCCGACCGACTCGCACCGGTCGTCACGCGCGCCCTCCTCGCCGCCGGCCCGGAGGCCGCGGCCATGACGCGTACGACGGTGGCGGCCACCACCCTCAGCGGTTCACCGGCCCTCAACGTGATCGCCTCGACCGCCAAGGCCGGGCTCAACGTCCGGGTCATGGTGGGCGACACGGTCGCCGGCGTCGTCGAGCACATCCGCAAGGCCGTCGCCGACGACTCGATCCGCATCGACGTGGTCGAGTCCGGCGAGCCGTCCCCCGTCTCCCCGATGGACGAGGCCTTCGAGCTCCTCGAGGACTGCATCGGCGAGGTGTTCCCGGAGGCGGTCGCGACGCCCTACGTGATGATGGCCGCCACCGACTCGCGCCACTTCACCGCGATCAGCGAGCACGTCTACCGCTTCGCCCCCTTCCGGATGACCAAGGCGCAGCGCCAGGCCATCCACTCCTACGACGAGCACATCGGCGTGGCCGACCTCGTCGACGGCGCCCGTTGGTACCAGCTCCTGATCGAGAGGCTCCCCCGATGAGCACGATGACCCCGAAGGCGCCGACGGCCGTGAAGGGACTGGCCGCGATCGTCGGCTTCCTGGTGCTCGTCGAGTTCGCCAGCGGCATCCTGCAGGGCTACTACACGCCGATCTACCCGCAGATCGCCGAGCACCTGTCGATCCACGAGGGCGACATCAACTGGTTCGAGGCGGCCCAGCTGATCGTCAGCGCCCTCTGCATCCCGCTGCTCGCGCGGCTCGGCGACCTCGTCGGCCACAAGCGGGTGCTGCTCATCTCCACCGCGGTGACCGCGCTCGGCTCGTGGTGGCTGGCCTTCGCGCCGACCTTCTCTACGTTCCTCCTCGGCTGGGCCGTCCAGGGCGCGTACGTCGTGTGGCTGCCGCTGGAGATCGCGATCATCCACCGCCGCACCCGGACCTCCGGGCGCCAGGAGCTGCTGACCCGCCGCGGGGCAGCGATCCTCGTCGGCTCCCTCGAGCTGGCCGTCATCGTCGGTGCCCTGACCAGCGGCCTGCTCGTCGACTCCCTCGACATGAACGTCCTGCTCGCCCTGCCCGCGCTCGTCGTGACGGCCGTCTTCTTCGTCATCCTGGTCGGCATCGAGCAGGTGCCCGGCGACGACCGGGGCGGCATCGACTGGACCGGGCTCGCGCTCGTCACCCTGGCGCTCGGCGTCCTCATGGGCGGCCTGGTGCTGCTGCGGCTCAACGGCCCCGCCAGCCTTCTCGGCTGGGCGACCATCGCCCTGTCCCTGGTCGCGATGGTCGTGTTCTGGCGCTTCGAGCAGCGCCACCCGGAGCCGATCGTCGACGTGCGGCTGCTGTCCAGCCCCGCCCAGTGGCCGGTGCAGGTGACCGCGTTCCTCTTCGGCATCCCGGTGCTCGGCGGACAGATCCCGCTGTCGACCTACGCCCAGGCCGACCCCGACGAGCGCGGCTACGGCCTCGGCGCCGACCCCGCCTTCATGTCCACCCTCATCGGTCTCTACGTCGTGACGCTGGCCATCGGCGCGTTCACCCTGCCGCTGACCACCCGCCTGCTCGGCGGCGTACGCCGGGCCCTGGTCCTCGCGTGCGTGCTCGTCGGCGTGGGCTACCTGCTGTGGCTGCCGTTCCACGACGAGACCTGGCAGGCGCTGGTCAACATGGCCGTCGCCGGGCTCGGCTCCGGCGCCCTGGTCGCGGCCCTCCCCGCAGCCGCCGCCGCGGCGGCCCCGCCGGAGCGCACCGGCATCGCCACCGGCATGACCAACGGCACCAAGACCGTCGGCGGCGCCATCGCCTCGGCGATCTTCGCGATCGCGCTCACCGCCACCGGCTCGCTCGACGCCACGGCGGAGAAGGTCGCGCCCCTCGGCGGCTACCTCACCGTCTGGGCGGTCTGCGCCGGCGCGTCCTTCCTCGCCGCACTCGCGCTCCTGGCCGCCCCGCGGCACGCCTTCTCGGACGCCCGCGAGGTGCTCGAGGACGCGCTGCCCCACTGAGTTCCGCGGCGCGCCCGACTCAGCGCGAGCACCCGGCGCAGGTGACGAGCCAGGGCTGGCCGACGAGCGCGGCGGGGTCGATCGCGGTGCTGCAACAAGCGCAGAGGCCGTAGGAGCCCTCGCGGACCCGGAGGCGGGCCGTCCTGACCTGCTCCAGGATCCGTACGACGGTGCGCCGGTGCGCGGCGGTCACGACGCTGCACGGGTCCACCGGGAGGGCGTCGAGCTGCGCCTGCCGAGCCTGCTCGGTGCGGGCCAGGTGCTCGTCGACGGCCGAGGGCGTCGGGAGGAGGCCCGGGTCGAGCTGGGGCAGCGCGAGCAGGCGGGCGGTCGGCCCGGTGGTGGAGAGGGCGGAGAACGTCGTCTCCGACGGCAGCGCGAGGTGTCCCTGCATGGCGGGGACCATAGGCAACCTCCCCGAGGGAAGGCCATTCGGCGGTCCCACCCACAGGGACGGTGCGCAGGAACCCGCCGAACGTAGACTCGGCGCCATGTCGGAGAACGACGACTGGGAGGTCCCGGACGCCGAGACGGGCCGACGCGAGTCGCTGCGCGACGAGCGCACGGGTCGCTCCGCCGCGGCTGCGCGGATCGCCCAGCAGTCCAGTTGGGTCGACCTCCAGGTCCGGCAGGCGATGGAGCGCGGCGAGTTCGACAACCTGCCCGGGCAGGGCAAGCCCATCGAGGACCTCGGGGCCGAGCACGACCCGGACTGGTGGGTGAAGAAGCTCGTCGAGCGCGAGAAGATCGCCCTCCTGCCGCCGGCCCTCGCGCTCCGCAAGGAGGACGCCGAGCTCGACGCGCGGCTGGACGCGATCACGATGGAGCGCGAGGTGCGCCGCGAGCTCGAGGACTTCAACCGGCGGGTCGTGGAGAACCGCCGCCAGCTGCAGGGCGGCCCACCCGTCGTGACCTCGACCCGGGACGTCGACGCCGAGGTCGCGGCCTGGCACGAGCGGCGTACGGCCCGGATCGAGGCCCAGCGCGCGGCGCGGGCGGCTGCCGAGCCCGCCCCCGACACCCGGCCGTGGTGGTCGCGCCGGCGCACGCGCTGACCCCGGGGTCGTGACAGATCCCTCGATTGGGCGATGACGGCGACGCGCCGTCGTGCCTAGCGTCGAAGACCTCCGAGGACGAGGTGGTCGAGATGTCCGAGTCAGGGTTGTTCGTCGGGTGGGGCCAGCCGGTGCGAGGTCGTGAGAAGCGCTCCCTCGACGTGTTCAACGACGCCGTGACCTACTACGGCGAGCGTCTGGCGGACGGCTCGATCGACAGCTTCGACCCCGTCCTGCTCAATCCCCACGGTGGCGACCTCCAGGGGTTCTTCCTGGTCAAGGGGTCGGCCCAGGGCCTGGCCACGATGATGGCGACCGAGGAGTTCCAGCGACTCCACGTGCGGGCCGGGATGATCGTGGAGAACCTCGGCCTCATCGAGGCGTGGGTGGACGACGGGGTGCTCACCCAGCTCGGCTACTTCGGCGACGCGGCCGGGGAGTTCGGCTGAGACGTTCGCCATACCTGCGGGCGGGCGGCCCGCGATAAGTTCGCGCGCATGCGACCTGCCAAGGACTTCTTCGCCCCGCTCGCCGTCGGGGCCCCCGCGCCGCTGCGCGACATCCCGGCCCGCCCGAGCCGCGCCATCCACTTCTTCGACCCGGGCAACGAGAAGATGGCCGCCAAGGTGCCCGACATGGTCGGCACCGTCGACGTGCTCCTGGGCAACCTCGAGGACGCGGTCAAGGCGGAGAACAAGGAGAAGTCCCGCCAGGGCCTGGTGGACATCGGCAAGGCCACGGACTTCGGCCCGACCCAGTTCTGGACCCGGATCAACTCCCTCGACAGCCCGTGGGTGCTCGACGACCTCACCACGCTGGTCCCCGAGATCGGCGACAAGCTCGACGTGATCATGGTCCCCAAGGTGCAGGGCGCCGAGGACATCCACTACGTCGACCGGCTGCTCGCGCAGCTCGAGGCCAAGGCCGGCCTCACCCGCCCGATCCTGATCCACGCGATCCTCGAGACCGCCCGCGGCGTGGCCAACATCGAGGAGATCTGCGCGGCCAGCCCGCGCATGCAGGGACTCTCCCTCGGTCCGGCCGACCTCGCGGCCGACCGCCGGATGAAGACCACCCGCGTCGGTGGCGGCCACCCCGGCTACCTCGTCCGGAAGGACCCGGTCCGCGACGACCTGGGCGTGCCGCAGTACGACGCCGAGCGGACGTCGTACCAGCAGGACCTGTGGCACTACACGATCGCCCGGATGGTCGACGCGTGCGCGATGCACGGCATCTACCCCTACTACGGGCCCTTCGGGGACATCAAGGACACGGTCGCGTGCGAGGACCAGTTCCGCAACGCGTTCCTCCTCGGCTGCGTCGGCGCCTGGTCGCTGCACCCGGTCCAGATCACGATCGCCAACAAGGTCTTCTCCCCCAGCGTCGAGGACGTCGCGCACGCGCGGCGGGTCATCGCCGCGATGGGTGACGGCACGGGCGCGGTGATGCTCGACGGGAAGATGGAGGACGACGCCTCGGTGAAGCAGTGCCAGGTGATGGTGGCGCTGGCCGAGGAGCTCGCGGCGATCGACCCGGAGCTGAAGAAGGCCTACGACCAGATCGAGGTCGCCGATGTCTGAGTTCACTCCCCTCCGCTCCGTCCTCTACATGCCCAGCTCCAACGAGCGGGCCCTGGAGAAGGCCAGGTCGATCGCCTGCGACGGCCTCATCCTCGACCTCGAGGACGCCGTCGCCCCCGACGCCAAGCCCGCCGCCCGCGAGGCGGCAGCCGCCGCGGCAGCCAGCGGGGACTACGGACGGCGTACGGTCACGATCCGCGTCAACGGCATCGGCACCCAGTGGCACGACGACGACATCGTCGCCGCGAGCCAGGCGGGTCCGGCCGCGATCGTGGTGCCCAAGGTCGGCAGCGCCGCCGAGGTCCAGCAGCTGGTCGCCGCGATGGAGAAGGCCGGTGCACCCGACCACACGCGCCTGTGGGCGATGGTCGAGACGCCCGGCGCGATCCTCGACGCCCTCGCCATCGCGCAGGCGTCCGAGCGCCTCGGCGCCTTCGTCCTCGGCACCAACGACCTCGTCAAGGAGCTGTACGCCGAGCACGTCCCCGGCCGCGCCCCGATCCTGCCGAGCCTGCACACCGCGCTGCTCGCCGGACGCGCCGCCGGCATCGCCGTCATCGACGGGGTCTACAACGACGTCAAGGACACCGAGGGCTTCCTCGCCGAGTGCGAGCAGGGCCGGCAGATGGGCTTCGACGGCAAGACGCTGATCCACCCCGGACAGGTCGAGGGCGCCAACGCCTCCTTCGCCCCGAGCGAGCAGGCCGTCGACGACGCGCGCGGCCTCATCGCCGCCTGGGAGGACGGCAAGGGTGCCGGCGTGGTCACCTACAACGGGAAGATGGTGGAGAACCTCCACGTGGAGTCGGCCCACCGCACGCTGTCGATCCACGAGGCGATCCAGGCCCTGTCGGCCCAGTGAGCCGACCAGTGACCCGCCACCCCTAGGGATGCATCCGACTTCCCATTTGGGGGAGGCACCGGCAGAGTGGCCCGGCCGCCCACAGTGGGCGCTTCACAAGGAGGCAAAACACATGATTGTCCTCGGACTGATCCTGCTCATCCTCGGGCTTCTTCTCCCGCAGAGCATCCTGACCACCATCGGCCTGATCCTGATCGTCGTCGGTCTGGTGCTCAACTTCGTCCCGATCGGTGGCTCCAGCCGTCGGGTCTGGTAGTTAGCGGCGCACCACCTGTTCAACGGGCCCCGGACACCACTGGTGTCCGGGGCCCGAGCACGTTCCGGCGGGTGGTGGCGGTGACGGGACGCACGCGTCCGAAACCCGCGTGCCCGTTGTCGGTGCGGAGCGACACAATCCTCTGGTGAGCTCGTCCGTGACCCTGCGCCAGTTCTGGACCCAGCTGTCCCCCGCCGGACGCTGGCTGCTCTCGACGGTCGCGGTGCAGACGCTCGGCCGCGGGCTCACGCTGCCGTTCACCGTGATCTACCTGCACGAGGTGCGCGGCTTCTCCCTCGACCTCGCGGGCGCGCTGATGGCGTTCATCGCGATCGTCGCCCTCCTCGTGACCGGGCCCGGCGGCGCGCTGACCGACCGCGTCGGTGCCCGGCGGGTGCTGCTCTTCTCGACCACGAGCCAGCTCGTCGGTTGCGCGGTCCTCGCCTTCGCCACCACGCCGGTCGTCGCAGCGATCGCGATGGCGTTCCTCGGCATCAACTTCGGGATGTCGTGGCCGGCCTTCAACGCCCTCATCGCCGCGGTGACCAGCGGCGAGATGCGCCAGCAGTACTTCGGCATCAACTTCGCGCTCGTCAACCTCGGCATCGGGGTCGGCGGAGTCATCGGCGGGATCTACGCCGACGTGTCCCAGCCGCACACCTTCACCATCATCTTCCTGGCCGACGCCGCCAGCATGCTCGTGCCCATCGCCCTGCTGCTCGGTCCGCTCCGCCGGGTCACCGGTCACCACCGAGCGCCGGAGGACGCCGACGCCGCCAGCGGGTCCTACCTCGCGATCCTGCGCGACCCCGCGGTCGTCGGCATGACCGCGCTGACCTTCATCGCGGTGTTCGTCGGCTACGGACAGCTGGAGGCCGGCTTCCCGGCCTACGCGCGCCAGGTCGGCGAGGTCTCCACCCGGGTGATCGGCTTCTCCTTCGCGGTCAACACCGCGGTCATCGTGCTGCTGCAGTTCCTCGTGCTGCGCCGCATCGCCGGCCACCGGCGCACCCGCGTGATGCTGGTGATGTGCGCGATCTGGGCGCTGTCCTACGTCGTGCTCGGCGCCACCGGGATCGTGCCCGGCCCCCTGGCCGCAGCGGGCGTGCTCACCTTCATGGGCCTCTTCGCGCTCGGCGAGACGATGATGCAGCCGACCATCCCCGCGATCACCAACGACATGGCACCCGACCACCTGCGCGGTCGCTACAACGCCGTCAACGCCGGGGCGTTCCAGGCGGGAGCGATCGGCGGTCCGCTGTTCGCGGGGTTCGTCCTCGACCGGGGCTGGTCGACGGCCTACATCGCCATCCTCGTGGTGGGCTGCGGGGTGATCGCGGCCCTCGCCCTCGTCGTCGAGCGGCTGATCCCGCCGACGGTCAACGGCATGCCGGAGGACCCGGTCCTCACCGCGGACCCTGCTTCCGGCGACCGCGCGCCGCAGGGCCACCCGTGACGGCTGGAAGCGGCCCCGGCGTCAGCCAGCAGCGCGGGCAGCTGCCTCGATCTCGGCGCGCCGGTCCGACCAGAACGCGGCGTCGTGCCCCTCCGCGGCCATCGCCTCCGCGTCGGTCCCCACGGCCCCGTCGAGCCCTTCGCGCAGCACGTCCGCGTGGCCGGCGTGCCGACTGGTCTCGGCCAGCAGGTGCACGAGGACGTTGAAAAGCGGCACCTCGGCGTTGCCCCACCACGCCACCCGGCCGGTGGCACCGAGGTCGAGAGCCTCCACCGTCGCGTCGCCGTGGGCCCACACGCGTCGGTAGCGGTCGACGACGTCATCGCGTGACTCGCCCTCGGTCGCCCACATGTCGGCGAGCCGCTCGGCCTCCACTTCCCACCGCGGCAGGGGCTCGGGGAACGGACGGCCGAACACCTCTCCGAGGTACCTCGCCTCCCACGTGGCCAGGTGCTTCACCAGCCCGAGGAGGTTGGTCCCGGTGACGGTCAGCGGGCGCCGGACGTCGTACTCCGACAAGCCCTCGAGCTTCGCGAGCACGGCTTCACGCTCGTGCTGGAGGTACGTGTGGAGGTTGGCCTTGGCGGCAGCGGCGTCCATGGGGCCACCTTGCCAGTCAGTCGCGCATCGGCACCCGGACCCCGCGCTCGTGGGCGACCTCGATCGCGCGGTCGTAGCCGGCGTCGACGTGGCGGATGACGCCCATGCCCGGGTCGTTGGTCAGCACCCGCTGGATCTTCTCGGCAGCCAGCTCGGTGCCGTCAGCGACCGTGACCTGACCGGCGTGCAGCGAGCGGCCGATGCCGACGCCGCCGCCGTGGTGGAAGGAGACCCACGTGGCGCCGGAGGCGGTGTTGACCAGGGCGTTGAGGATCGCCCAGTCGGCGATGGCGTCGGAGCCGTCGAGCATCGCCTCGGTCTCGCGGTAGGGCGAGGCCACGGAGCCGCAGTCGAGGTGGTCGCGCCCGATCACGATCGGTGCCTTCAGCTCACCGCTGGCGACCATCTCGTTGAACTTGGCTCCCGCCTTGGCGCGGTCGCCGTAGCCCAGCCAGCAGATCCGCGCCGGCAGGCCCTGGAACTGCACCCGCTCGGCGGCCATGTCGAGCCAGGCGTGGAGGCGGGCGTACTCCGGCTTCTCGTCGGCCGGGAAGAGCTCCTTGATCGCGCGGTCGGTGGCGAAGATGTCCTCCGGGTCGCCCGAGAGCGCGGCCCAGCGGAACGGGCCCTTGCCCTCGCAGAACAGCGGACGGATGTAGGCCGGCACGAAGCCCGGGAACTCGAACGCCCGGTCGTAGCCGCCCTTGCGGGCCTCGTCGCGGATCGAGTTGCCGTAGTCGAAGACCTCGGCGCCGGCGTCCTGGAACTCGACCATCGCCCGCACGTGCGTGGCCATCGACTCCTGGGCGCGCTTGGTGAAGCCGCGAGGATCCTCGGTGCGCTCGCGCTCCCAGTCCTCGTACGCCGTGCCCGCGGGGAGGTAGAACAGCGGGTCGTGCGCGGAGGTCTGGTCGGTGACGACGTCGATGCGCACCGATCCGTCGAGGTGCCGCTCGAGCAGCTCGGGCACGAGCTCGGCGGCGTTGCCGAGCAGGCCGATCGACAGCCCGCGGCGCTCGTCGCGCGCCTCGAGGGCCAGCTCGATCGCGTGGTCGAGGTCGCGCGCCTGCACGTCGAGGTAGCGGGTCTCGAGGCGGCGGTCGATGCGGTGCTGGTCGCACTCGACGCAGATCGCGACTCCGTCGTTCATGGTCACCGCCAGCGGCTGCGCGCCGCCCATGCCGCCGAGCCCGGCGGTGACGGTGATGGTGCCGGCCAGCGTCCCGCCGAACTCCTTGTCGGCGATCGCGGCGAAGGTCTCGAAGGTGCCCTGCAGGATGCCCTGGGTGCCGATGTAGATCCACGAGCCGGCCGTCATCTGGCCGTACATCGTCAGGCCGAGCTCCTCGAGCTTGCGGAACTCCTCCCAGTTGGCCCAGTCGCCGACCAGGTTGGAGTTCGCGATCAGCACGCGCGGCGCCCACTGGTGGGTCCGCATCACGCCGACCGGCTTGCCCGACTGCACGAGCAGCGTCTCGTCGTCCTCGAGGGCGCGCAGGGTCCGCACCAGTGCGTCGTACGACGCCCAGTCCCGCGCCGCCTTGCCGGTGCCGCCATAGACCACGAGGTCCTCGGGGCGCTCGGCGTTGTCGGGGTCGAGGTTGTTCATCAGCATCCGCAGCGGGGCCTCGGTCTGCCAGGACTTCGCGGTCAGCTCGGTGCCGTGCGCTGCGTGGATGGGCAGCCGCGGGTTGCCGGGAGGAACGTCTGTGGTCATGCCTTCATGAAAGCGCCGCGCCGTCGGCGGCCGGAAGAGGGCGACAGGGATCGCAGTCTGTGATCCGAGACTGGACCTCCAGACAGGGTCAGCTGTTTCGGGCGCGAGCCCAGGCCTGCGCGGATCTCATCAGCTCGTCCCGGGTGATGTAGGAGTCGGCCGGTCGCAGGTAGGGACGGACCTTCCTCACGCCGTTGGAGCACAGGGCGTCGTTGTGCCAGTTGCGGTCCATCGTGGGAGACCACCAGCACTCCCACAGAGGAGCCGCCGAGGGCGCGGTTGCGGAACGCGGACTTCCAGCCTCCGGCGACGCCTGAACCGCGGGTCCGACCCCGGACAGGGCGAGGATGCCCATCAGGACGATTCCGAACATGCTCCTTCGCATGAGAAGGAACGTAGTAGCGGCCGCGAGCTGCGTCTCATGAACGGCACAACTGCATCGACGCGAGAAGGGTTGCTGCGTGTGACCTCAGTCCAGCGGGCCGACCACACCCTCCACCGCGGCGAGCACGGCGCCGGACTTGACGAGGCCGACAGCGGTCTCGATCTCGGGCGAGAGGTGGCGGTCGGGGCCCGGGCCCTCGATGCCGGACCCCCGCAGCAGCGCGACGGCCGCCCCGGTGGCGGGCGAGGGGGTCAGGGGGGCGCGCAGGTCGAGGGCGCGGGCCGCGGTCAGCACCTCGACGGCGACCACGCGGGCGAGCCCGTCGACCGACGTCCGCAGCTTGCGTGCGGCGTTCCAGCCCATCGACACGTGGTCCTCCTGCATGGCGCTGGAGGGGATGGAGTCGACGGAGGCCGGGACGGCGAGGCGCTTCAGCTCGGAGACGATCGCGGCCTGGGTGTACTGCGCGATCATGTGGCCGCTGTCGACGCCCGGGTCGTCGGCGAGGAACGGCGGCAGCCCGTGGCTGCGGGCCCTGTCGAGGAAGCGGTCGGTGCGCCGCTCGCTGATCGAGGCGACGTCGGCGGCGACGATCGCGAGGAAGTCGAGGACGTAGGCGACCGGAGCACCGTGGAAGTTGCCGTTGGACTCGACGCTCTCCCCGATCACGACCGGGTTGTCGATGGCACTGGCCAGCTCGCGGGCGGCGACGGTCGCCGCGTGCTCGACCGTGTCGCGGGCGGCGCCGTGCACCTGCGGCGAGCAGCGCAGCGAGTAGGCGTCCTGGACGCGGTTGCACTCCACGGTGTTCAAGGGCCCGGTGCGGTGCGAGGCCACGATCGCGGAGTCGGCCATCATCGCGGTGAGGTTGGCGGCCGACAGCGCCTGCCCGGGGTGCGGACGGATGGCCTGCAGCTCCGGGGCGAAGACGCGGTCGGTGCCGAGCTGGGCCTCGACGCTCATCGCGGCGGCGACGTCGGCGGTGCGCAACAGCATGCGCAGGTCGGTGATGGCCATGACCAGCATGCCGAGCATGCCGTCGGTGCCGTTGATGAGGGCCAGTCCCTCCTTGGCGACGAGCTCGACCGGCACCAGTCCGGCGGCCGCGAGTGCGTCGGCGGCGGGCATCAGCGTGCCGTCGGCGTCGCGCACCTGGCCCTCGCCCATCAGCGCGAGGGCGCAGTGCGACAGGGGCGCGAGGTCTCCGGAGCACCCGAGGGAGCCGTACTCGCGCACCACCGGTGTGATGCCGTGGGTCAGCAGGCCGGCCATCAGCTGCGCCGTCTCACGCCGTACGCCCGTGCGACCGGTCGCGAGCGTCGACAGCCGCAGCAGCATGAGCGCACGCACGACCTCCCGCTCGACCTCGGGGCCGGAGCCGGCGGCGTGCGAGCGCACCAGCGAGCGCTGGAGCTGGGCGCGCATCTCGGTGGGGATGTGTCGGGTGGCGAGGGCGCCGAACCCGGTGCTGACGCCGTAGGTCGGCGTCTCGGCCGCCGCGAGGGTCTCGATGACGGCCCGCGCGCGGTCGATCGCGCTGAGCGCGTCATCGGTCAGCTCGACCGGCGCACCGCCACGGGCGACATGGATGAGGTCCTCGAAGGAGACGGGGCCCACCCCGACCTGGATGCTCTGCATGACGTCATCAAACTCCCGCCGGCGACGGGCCACCAGTGGCTCGGAGCGCACAGGGGTCTCGCATACGAGACAAGATCACCCACCCGTACGGAGGGAACCAAGCCGCTCGCGTTGTGGGACGGTGAGGAGAGGCGACCTGGTCAGCGGGCGCCCCGGAGCAGGAGGTTCGCGATGGACACGACAACCTGGATCATCGTCTTGGTCGTCGTCCTGGTCGTGGCGGCGCTCGTCGCCTGGCTGGTGGCACAACAGCGCAAGAAGAAGCAGGTCGAGCACGCCGAACAGCTGCGGCAGGAGGCGCACGAGCACGCCACCGCCATCCCGGAGGCCGACGTGCGCGCCAGGGAGGCCGAGGTGGAGGCGGAGCGCGCCCGGCTCGAGGCCGAGCGCGCCGAGCAGCAGGCACGCGAGGCCCAGGTCGCCGCCACGCAGCAGCAGGCCGTGCACGAGGACCGGCTGCGGACGGCCGACCAGGTCGACCCGCGCGTGGACACCTCGTCCGACGACTACGCCCCCGGCGCGGCGACCGACGCCCGGACCGACGGTCGTACCGACGCGAGGTCCGACACGACGAACGACCCGGACACCGTCCTCGACGCGGACGACCCGCGCCGCACCGACGGCCCTACAGGCACCCACCGCGCCTGAACACCCCTCCGATGCCCGGGACCGCCGTCGCGGTTCCGGGCATCGGCGTGCGCGCGGGGTGCTGGACATCGCCGTGCGCACTGACAGACTGAGGGCTCCCTGTCCTACGAGAGGTGCTCGTGATCGCGCTCATCATCATCATCGTCGTCCTCGTCGTCGTGCTCGCCGCGTCCTACTACGTGTTCAGCCAGAAGAACCGGCAGAGCAACATCGAGCGCTCCGACCAGCTCCGCCAGCAGGCCGCCACCCAGGCACAGGCCACGATCGCTCCCGCCCAGGAGCGTGCGGCCGTCGCCGAAGCCGAGGCCGAGGAGGCCCGCGCGATCGCCGAGCAGGCCGAGCGCGAGGCCCGGGAGGCCCGGGTCGAGGCCCAGCAGGTCGAGGCCACCCACGAGAGCCAGGTGCGCGCCGCCGACCGCCTCGACCCGCGGGTCGACCACAAGGCTGACGACTACGCGCCGCAGGTCCCCGGCACCGTCGACCAGATGCCGACCCCGCCGGCCGAGGTGAACGCCGAGCTCGAGCCCTCGCCCCAGGCCGAGCCAGCGCCCGAGGCGGCGCCGGAGACCAGCACCACGCAGACCTCCGCCGGCAACCCGCCCCTGCTCCCGCGTCGTACGCCGGGCAGCAACGACATGCCGGGCAAGCCGATCGAGAAGACCGACGGCGGTGGCGGCTGGTTCACCCGCCAGGACTCCACCCAGGACTCCACCACGGACTCCGACAAGGCCTGACCTCTCGAGCGTGTCGCGGACTTCTGGGGGCTTGCACGCCGCTGGAAGTCGGGGTTTCCCCGCATAGGCGGGGAAACCAAGGAGATGCCGTGACACCACCCGCGCACGTCTGGACCACCCTGACTGCAACCTGACTGATCCCGGTCCTCGCCGATAGCATCGAGGACCGGGATCTGCCATGCCACGCCTCGAGCTCAACGACCGCGAGCAGTGGGCCCTCCGCGACCTGCTGGCCACCGAGCCGTGCCCGGGATCGCCGCTCCCGACCAAGCACGTCCTCGAGCTGCTGGCCGTGCTCATCCCCGCCGACGAGGTCGCCGCTGTCTACCAGGACGGCACCTACACGCTCACCCGCGGCATCTTCCTCGGCTGCGACACCAGCGAGGAGCCCGACCTGCCGCAGCCCAGCGACGGTCCGCACTACCTCGGCATCATGCACTGGCGCGAGCACCCGCTCGCCGCCCAGGCGTGCTTCGGAGGCCTGAAGGGCCAGCGGGACGGGCTCTGCATCGGTTTCCGCAACGGGGCGGACGGGCTGGTGCAGCTCGTGCTCGACCGCTGGCAGGGCCCGTTCACCGAGCGCGACGTGGCCATGCTCCGCATGCTCGCGCCGTTGCTCGCCCGGCTGTCCCGCGAACGACTCACCCCGGCCCTGCCGGTGTCGCTCACGACGCAGGAGCGCCGCGTGCTCAGCCACGTGGCTGCCGGGCAGTCCAACGCCGAGATCGCGGCCGCCCTCTTCGTCGCACCGTCGACGGTCCGCAAGCACCTCGAGAACGTCTACCGCAAGCTCGGCGTCACCAGCCGGGTGGCCGCGGTGGCCCGCCTCCAGGGTCGCGACCACCCCGACCTCGACCTCCGTGAGCGGCTCGAGCGGCTGGAGCGGCTCGCCTGAGCAGATATTCGCGCAAACGCGAATATCCGGCTGACAGCCGCGCGTCCCACGCTGGTGGCCTGCATCGCACCGACGAGAGGACCCACCATGAAGACACTTCGCGCGCGCGCCGTCCTGGTCTCGGCAGTCCTGCTGGCCGGCGCGGCCCTGGTCGTACCGCCCGCCACCTCGGACGGGCCGCACCGCAAGCACTCGCACCCGCATCCGCCGCCGTCCACCGAGAGCGCGCAGGTCGTCCTCGACTGGGAGCGCACCGCCTTCGGCACCATCTACCCCGCGACGCCGATCCCGGTCGGCGTCCCGCTGCTGGGCTACACCTCGACCGCGATGTACGACGCCGCGCAGTGGTCGTCGTGGCGCGACGACAGCTCCGAGACGGCCGCCGTGGCGACCGCCGCCCACGACGTGCTGCGCCACTACGTGCCCGGCTCGGCGGCCGCCCTCGACGCCCGCCTGGCCACGTCGCTGGCGGGGGTGCCCGCCGGCACCGCCAAGGACCGCGGCGTCCGGATCGGCCAGAAGGTGGCGGACCGGCTCATCGAGGACCGCGAGGACGACGGCTACCTCGACACCTCCATCCACTACACGCTCAAGCCGGGAGTCGGCGTCTGGCAGCCGACGCCACCGGCGACGGACATGCTCGCTGCCTGGATCGGATCGATGGACCCGCTCGTCGTGCACAAGCTCGCTCGCGTGGACGGCCCCGACGAGCTGGACAGCGACGACTACACCACGGACTACAACGAGGTGAAGCTGCTCGGCAGCACGGGCTCCAAGGTGCGCACCCAGGCCCAGTCCGACACCGCGAGCTTCTTCAACAGCAACTCGGCCACGATGGTGGGCGACGCCCTGGTCCGCTACCTCGAGACACACCCGAAGACCCTCGCTGACACGGCGTGGATGTTCGCCGCCATGCACGGCGCCATGACCGACTCGCTCATCAGGTGCTGGCAGCTCAAGCGCGACGTCGGTTTCTGGCGCCCGTCCCAGGCGATCGCGGGGGCGGCCGACGACGGCAACCCCGACACCCAGCCGGAGGCCGGGTGGACACCGTTCGTGCCCAACCCGCCCTACTCGGACTACGTCAGCGGCCACGGGTGCCTCACCGCACCCGCCGTCGAGGTCATCCGCGCCGGGCTCGGCGAGACCACACCCCTCGAGCTGCGCTCGAGCAACTTCCCCACGGCTCCGCGGACCTATGCCACGCTGACCCAGCTGGAGCACGACGCCCTCAACGCCCGGATCTGGAGCGGCCTGCACTTCCGTGACGCGATGACCGACGCCTACGCGATCGGTCACCGGACCGCGAGGGCGGTGATGGAGGAGCTCGACTGACGCGGACGTGCCACGATCAGCCTCGTGAGCCAGGTCCCCGCCGCTACCCGAGCACTGCGGGTGCTGCGGTTCCTGGCCACGCAGGCCGATCCCGTCCCCCTCGACCGGATCGTGCGGGCGTGCGACCTGCCGCGCAGCACGGCGTACCACCTGCTCAACACGATGATCGACGAGGGCTTCGTCGTACACCTGCCCGACGAGCACCGCTACGGCCTCGGCGTCGCGGCCTTCGAGGTGGGCAGCGGGTTCACCCGGCAGGAGCCGCTGGCCCGGCTGGCCCGGCGACCCCTGGCCGAGCTGGTCGACCGCACCGGGCACTCCGCCCACCTGGCCGTGCTCCACGGCCGGGACGTGCTGTACGTCATCGAGGAGCGCGCGCCCGGACGACCGCCGCTCGTGACCGATGTCGGCGTACGCCTCCCCGCGCACCTCACCGCGTCGGGCCGCACCATCCTCGCGGCGCTGCCCGCCAGCCAGGTCCGCGCGCTCTACCCCGACCGGGACGCGTTCGTCGACCGCCACGGCAAGGGCCCGGCGTCGCTGAGCGCCCTGCGGGCCGTGCTGGCCGCGACGCGCCAGCGCGGGCACGCGACCGAGGACGGCGAGGTGACTCCGGGGCTGCAGAGCGTCGCCGCGGCGGTGCTCGACCACAACGACCACCCCGTCGCGGGTGTCGCCGTGACGTTCCCCAGCGACGCGGGTGCGGACGTGGCTGCGATCGCCGCCGCGGTCACCGCGACCGCGACGCGGCTGACCAGGAGGCTCAGCGGCGGCGCACGAGCCTCGCGTTGACGATGATGCGAGTGCGGTAGACGCCGGTGAGGTTGTTGCGGTCACCGCAGGTGATGAGCACGAGGCGGGGCTTGCCGCGGTCGGAGAACAGCTCCGCGACCGCCTGGCGGGACATGCCCGTCACCTTGCGCACGCGCGTCACCTTGAAGCGGTTGACGCCCACGACCACGAGGTTTCCCGGTCGCAGTCGGCCGAGGTTGTCGAAGACCCCGGGTCCCTTCGACCAGGTGTGGCCGGCGAGCACGGCGCTGCCCTGCTGCCCGGGCTGCACGCCGCTGCGCCAGCGGTAGACGTCGCGGACGCTGCCGCCGATCGCGAGGTGGCCGGTCCTGGTCACCCCGACCGCGATGATCCCGGCGTTGACCCCGATCGCCGGGATCGACAAGCGCCCGAGGGAGGCCGTGGCCGTGAGGGAGGTGCGCTCCTCGAGCTGCGGGCGAGCGCCAGCGGGCGTCGCCACCAGGACGGCGACCAGCGTCAGCACGACCACCAGCAACCTGCGCATGCCCCACACCCCTTGATCCGCACGAGCCCCCGCTCGTCGTTCGGAGGCTACGCCGCGCGCGCGGGCCCGGTGCGATCTTCGACCAACGTGGGAGAGACCTTCGAGAAACCGCCCGCACCGGTGTCCCCGTAGCCGGCGGTGGGTGGCGGTCGTTGAGCGGGCGGACGACAAGGAGCCCCCGTGACCTCGACACCCCGCCCCCTGCACCGCCGCCTCATCGCCCTGCTGACCGCGGCGGGGATGGTGGTCGCCGGTGCCACCACCGCTGCGAACGCCTCCTCCGACGACGGCCACGGCCATGCCCACAACGACCCCGCGACCAAGAACGCCATCAGCCGCAGCGGCGAGGCGGCCGCCAACCCCGACCCGACCACGCCCGCCCAGCGCTCGGCCAGCCGGGCCCGGGTGGCGAAGCAGCGGGCGCAGCGCGAGCCGCAGCTCACCGGCGTGCCGCTGCGCAGCAAGCGTCGCGCGGTGCCGGAGAGCGTGTACGCCATGGCGGGCGGCTGCTACCGCCTCGGCGGGCAGCCGGTCACCTTCCAGGCGACCGGGCTGGGGTCCTACCTCCTCTATGCCGCCGACCGCACCTTCCTCGCGGCCACCGGCCCGGACACCGCAGGCTGGGCCACCGCCCCGTCGCCCGACGCGGACTGGACGGCGCGCAGGACCGGCAAGGGCCACTTCACCTTCACCCTCGCCGACGGGCGCTCGCTGCGGCGCACCGGAACGGGCTTCGCCACCGGCGACGCCGACTCGTTCGCCCTGCGTCGCACCGACGGCTGCACCGCCTTCCCCGAGGTCCAGACCAACGTGTCAGGTCGACCGTTCGGCGGCGTGACGTCCTTCCAGGAGGTCCGCGGCTGGGTCGACCCGCACGTGCACGGCCAGACCCACGAGTTCCTCGGCGGCCGCGTGATCTGCAGCCCTCCGTTCCACAGGTACGGCGCCGCCGCTGCGCTCGTCGACTGCCCCGACCACCAGGTCGCCGACGGCCGCGGCGCGCTGCTCGAGGACGCGCTCGCCGGCCACACCCCCGGCACCGGCCACGACCCGGTCGGCTGGCCGACCTTCTCCTACTGGCCCAACCCGCACTCGCTGACCCACCAGCAGGTCTACTACAAGTGGTTGGAGCGCTCGTGGCGGGCGGGCCTACGGATCCACACCAGCCTGCTCACCGAAAACCACATCCTCTGCACCGTCTACCCGCTCAAGAAGAACTCGTGCGACGACCGCGACGCGGTGCGGCTGCAGGCCAAGGACATGCGCGCGATGCAGGACTACATCGACGCGCAGTACGGCGGTCCCGGCCGCGGCTGGTACCGCATCGTCACCGACCCCTTCGAGGCCCGGAGGGTCATCAACCAGGGCAAGCTCGCGGTGGTGATGGGCATGGAGACCTCCGTGCCGCTGGGCTGCAACGTGCAGCTGGGCCGGCCCACCTGCACCGAGGAGCAGATGCTCGCCGAGCTCGCCGAGATGAAGCGGCTCGGCGTCAGCCAGATGGAGCTGACCAACAAGTTCGACAACGCGTTCACCGGCGTCGCCGGCGACTCCGGCAGCATCGGGCCGCTGACCAACAGCGCCAACTTCCTCAGCACCGGCTCGTTCCTGCGGATGCGGACCTGCCCCTCGACCAACCCGGCCGGCATGGAGGACAAGCTCCAGTCGCCCAACCTCGGCGACCTGGGCAGCCCCCCTCAGGGGACCCCCGAGCAGGACGCGATCTTCGGCGCGATCTGGAAGCTCTTCGGGGACGCGGGCGTGCAGCCCGCGCCCGTCTACCCGGCGGGCCCGCACTGCAACCAGCTCGGCCTCAGCCCGCTCGGGCAGACGCTCCTGTCCGCGATGATCGACCAGAGGATCCTCTTCGACCCCGACCACATGAGCGTCGCCGGCCGCAACGCCGCGCTCGACTACCTGGAGCAGCAGCAGGCCGCCGGTCGCTCGCCCGGCGTCGTGTCGTCCCACTCCTGGTCGACGCCCGACGCCTACCCGCGGATCTACCGGCTCGGCGGCTTCGTCGCTCCCTACGCAGGGGACTCCACGGGCTTCGTGGAGAAGTGGCGCCAGCACCTCGGCTGGACAGACCGGCGCTTCTACTTCGGGTTCGGCTTCGGCTCGGACATGAACGGCTTCGGCGCCCAGGGCGACCCGCGCGGCGCCGACGCGAGCAACCCCGTGACGTACCCCTTCACCGGCCTCCACGACGTCACGATCAAGCGGCAGCGCAGCGGCGAGCGGGTCTTCGACATCAACACCGACGGCGTCGCCCACTACGGCCTGTACGCCGACTGGGTGGAGGACGCCGAGCACGTGGCAGGCGTCGACGGGGCCGCGCTCGGCGCCGACCTCGCCCGCGGCGCCGAGGCCTACCTCCAGACGTGGGAGCGCGCGTGGGGGATCGCACCCGACTCGTGCCGCAACCCGGGCCTGCGCCTGTCGGCGCGCGCCTTCACCCGCGCGGCCGACCCCGGCCTGCGGGCCCGCGCCCTGATGCGGCGCGTCGGCCAGCCGTGGCAGCGGCTCGGTCGCGAGTTCACCTACTGCGCGACGAGGCCGGGCAGGAAGCGGGTGCTGATGACCGTCGAGCTGTCGCGTGCCGGCACGGTGGTCGGCGTACGCCGGGGGTGACGCCTCAGCGGCTCGGCTGCGGGAGCTCGTTGGTCACGCCCTGCACGTCGGCCAGCTCGTCCGTCGCGGCCTCGGCCTCGTAGACCCCCGGTTCGACGAGGCGTGCCCCGACCGACTCCGCCCGCTGCTCGTCGTCGGACAGGAGCAGCAGCTGGCTCGTGGTGCCGTCGGACGCGAGCACGCGCACGGGCACGTCTCGCCAGGTCGCCGTCAGGACGACCTCGAAGAGCTCGCACTCCCCCAGCGGCAGGGCCGCGCTCCAGACTCCGGGCCGCACCTCCTCCCAGCCTTCCGGACCCGCGTCGGTCCTCACGCTCACCAGCACGCCGTCGCCGACGACGTCGGCGACGAGCTCGGCGCCACGCCACCGGGCGCGGGGTCCGACGAGCGGGCTCCACGGCCGCCAGCCCTGGGCGCCGCGCCACCCACGCGCTGCACCCTGGTAGGTCGAGAGGCACTTCTGCTCGCCGTCGGAGCGGATCCGCCAGTACTCGGCGCCGTAGGGGTAGCGCGTGCGGCCGAGCTCCCAGACCGGGACGACGGCGTCCCCGCGCAGGAAGCCCGTCGGGTACGTCGGCCAGGACCGCTCCTCGACGGACGGACGCTCCAGCCGGGCGAGCAGGGGCACCTCGAAGCGCACCACGTCGACGAGCTCCTGGCCGTTCGCCTCGAAGCCGTAGGCGGCCAGCAGCCGCTCAGGGGTGTCGAGGGTGGCGGCATCGGCCGCACTCACCACGATGCCGCCGACGTGGTCGTAGCCGTCCTCGACGATGGCCATGCCCAGGTCGGCGGTGAGCAGCTTCTGCAGCACCAGGCGGTCGGGATCGTTGCTGCTGGTCATGACACCTTCTCCTCCGACACCTCGACCTCGCTCAGCTCGGCGACCGGCGCCCTGCCGAGCCAGCCCTGCTGCTGGTCGCCGGGGATCCCCAGCGCGGCCGCGCGGCGCGGGTCGGTCGTGGTCACCCCGACCGTGCCGTCGCGCTCGCGCCCGACGACCGCCACGCGCTCGCCCTTCCACACCGCGCTGACGCCCACCCGCCACCACGTCACGTGCTCGGCGGGCAGCTTCACCCAGTCGCCGCGGCTGTTGGAGCCGATCTCGAGGGCGTCGGGGAAGTCGCTGGCCGGGGCGCCGCCGTGGGCCAGCGCACGCCACCCGTCACCGTGGAAGAGCAGCTCGTAGCGCCGGCCGCGGTACTCGCCCTCGGCGTGGCTCACCTGCACGTCGTCGCTCCTCGGTCGTCCGGCACCACTGGTTGCCCTGCTGGTTGCCCTGCTAGTTGCCCTGCGGGACCCACTCGCCGTCACGCAGCACGGCGGTCAGGCGCTGGCTCCCGTCGGGAAGAACCTCCCACATCTCGGCGCCGTCCCTCATCGGCACCCCGGCGTTGCCGGCGGCGTCCGGGTAGGACTGGTACTCGGGGATGATGTCGTCGCCGGCCTTGGTGAAGCCGTTGCCGGTGAAGGGGTCGCTCCAGCCGTCGTAGGACCCGTGCGTCGTCTGGCCCATCTCCGAACGGAGCGGCGACTCGAAGCGCGGGTCGTCGGTCGTGAAGCGGATCAGGTGCGTGCTGTCGTCGTCGGGGCGGAACGGCGTGTTGTCGTAGTCGAGCCGCAGGCCGTCGTGGATCTGCGCCGGCGTGGTCAGCTGGCTCGTGTCGTCGGCACGCGTCACCGACCCGCGGACCTCGGTGGCGTCGAAGCCGGGGTCGCGGCCCATGAGGTAGCGGTCGGCCACCTCCGGCGCGACGACCTTCTGCATCACCGTGCTGGCGTCGGGCCTGGCGATGTCGCCCTGCAGGGCCCGCATGGTGCGCCACTCGTCGGGCGTGAGCTGCGACACCGGCTTGTTGATGAGGTCGATCGCCTCGTCGCGGGTGAGACCGTGGCTGGAGAGCAGGTCGTCGGTGACCTGGCTGCGGCCGAGCTGCTCGGGAGCGTACGTCGCGCGGTGCGGGACGTCGTCCATCATCGAGTAGAGGCGCGAGCCGTCGCCGAGGTCGTCGAGGTGCCGCAGGTCGGCGAGGTCCCCGAGGTCGTCGAGGTGGCGGAGCCTGCCCATGTCACCGAGGGCGTCGAGCGCGTCGAGACCACCCTTGACGCCGCGGGTCGCGAGCGCACCGGTGCCACCGGTCGCCACGGCGACGACGGCGTCCGGGACGAGGTGACCGATCGCGCGCGCCGGGTCGTCGGCCCAGGTGTCCCAGTCGAGCAGCGACTTGCCCAGCTCCTTGCCGAACCCGACCGGGTCGGTGGTCAGGCCGGTGTAGATGCCCTGCGCCATGTCCCAGGCGCTCTCGGCGGACAGCTCGTACTTCTTCATCAGCTCCTCGGGCGTGAGGTCGCCCGTCGCGAGCTTGTAGGAGTCGATGACCATGTTGACCGGGCTGAACGGCACCATCGTGAGCAGGTCCCACACGGCCTCGCCGGCGCCCTCGAGGATGCCGCCGACGAACTTCAGCCCGGACTCGAGCCAGTTGGGCCCCTCCGGGGCGTCCGCACAGCCCGCCCTCACCTGACCGGCGCACACGTGGGCGGCGTCGTCGAGGTCGGCGCGTGCGGCGGCCAGCTCCTGGAGGGCCTCCTGCTGGATCGGGTCGCCCCAGTCGACGAAGGGCTGCGCCTGGTCGGTGCCGCCGCTGCTCCAGTAGGACCGCATCCGGTCCATGTAGGAGCCGTACTGGGCGCGCGCGCTCTCCGACTCCTGCTGGCCCCGCTCGTACTCCTTGCGCGACCACTCGGCGCGCGACTGCGCGCTCTCGAGCTCACCGGCGTACGTCGTGAGCCCGGCCGCGGCCCTCTTGAAGCCGTTGCCGGCCTTGATCCAGCGCTCGGGCTCGAGGTCGTGGGCCTCGCGGAACTCGTCCGCGGCGCGGCCGGTCCAGCCGGAGACGTCGATCTTCGCCAGGGCGTCGCCGGTGTCGTAGAAGAGCTGGCCCTTCTGCTCCATCAGCACGGCCTTGGCGCGGATGTTGCCCGGGCTGCCCTCGATCTCGAAGTCCGGCACCTCACATCACCTTGACCGCGGCGATCGTGCCCTTGAGCGCGGAGAGGGCGTCGTGGCCGGCCTTGTCGGTCTCGAAGTAGTTCATCGCGATCTTGCCGAGCCGCCCGGCCATCTCCTCGACGTCCTGGCAGAGGTTGTTGACGCCCTCCTCCCAGCGACCCTTGAACTCGTCGAGCGCGTCCCGGACCACGTCGCTGCCGACGTCGCCCTTCGAGGGGACCAGGTCCTCGACGTCCTTGTCCTTGAAGAGCTGGAGCGTCTCGTTGAGCCCCTGGGCGGCCTTGCCCATGCTCTCGAGGTCCACCTCGTAGTCGTACGACGCCATGGTCGGGAGTTTCCCCCACGCCGCCGCCGGTAAACCGCTCACCCTGCGGCAGGCTGGTGGTGTGAACGCCGCCTGCCCGGGGTAGGAGGGCGACACCGACCCCGAGTGACGTGTGACCGAGAGAGGAGGCGGCCGTGGCCGTCGGACTTGTCTACGCCGAGATGCAGGCCGCCGCGCAGGCCGTCGCCGATGCGGTGGAGCCGTTGCAGGAGACGCTGCGCGAGCTCGGCGCGACCGTCGAGGCCGAGGCGGGCCAGGGCTTCAAGGGTCAGGCCGCGGCCGGGTTCGGCGAGGCGGTCAACGAGTGGTTCAACGTCGCGATCACCCTCGGCCCGATCCTCGAGGGCTACTCCCAGAGCCTGATGTACGTCGCGCAGGAGCACGCCACCAACGACGTCGAGCAGGCCCAGCGCGCGGGCCAGCTGGCCGACCGCCTCGGCGGAGGTCCTCGATGAGCGAGCGCGGCCTGGTCGTGCACCAGGGGTCCCTGTCCGCGATCGAGTCGGCGCTGGCCGACGCCACGACGTCGCTCAGGACCCAGGTCGACGACCTCCTCGAGGAGGTCGAGAAGCTCACCCCCGGCTGGGACGAGACCAGTGAGTCGCACCTGGCCCACCTCGAGCACCAGCAGAAGCTCCGCGACGGGATCGAGAAGCTCGCCGAGGCGCTCGACCAGGTGCGCACCAGGCTGGCGACCTACCGCGAGGACGCCCGCGAGACCGAGGTCGAGAACGTCGCGATCGTGAACTGAGGCGCACCAGGTCACCGCACCAAGTTACCTGCGGGTAGGATCTTTCTCACTCGTGAGAGCCCTGCCGTCGGCACGACGGGCGGCCATATGCTCCGGCTCTGTACGCCCCGACCGAGGAGCACCCCTTCATGCAGATGTTCGCGATCGTCGTCTCGCTGGCCGCCACGGCCGTCGCCGTGGTCCTGACCACGCGCGCCGTACGCCACATGGTGGGCGTGATCCGCACCGGTCAGCCGGTCTCGCGCAGCAACGACCCCGTGGCGCGCCTGGTCACCATGCTCAAGGAGTCGGTGCTCCACACCCGGATGCTCCAGTGGCACTGGATCGGCATCCTGCACTGGTTCGTCTACGCCGCGTTCATCTTCCTGTCCTCGGCGGTGATGGCGGGCTACGTCCAGCTCTTCGACCCGATGTTCGAGATCCCGGTCGTCGGCAAGTGGTACATCTACGGCTGGGCCGCGGAGATCCTGGGCCTGCTCGGCACCATCGGCATCATCGCCCTGGCGATCTACCGCCAGGTCAAGCACCCGAGGTCGCTCGGGCGCCGCAGCCGGTTCTTCGGCTCCAACTTCTGGCAGGCCTACTTCGTCGAGGGCATGGTGCTCCTCGAGAGCGCGGCGATCCTGTTCATCCGCGGCGCGGAGTACAAGCTCCACCACGGCACCAAGCTGCACTTCCCGCTCAGCCACCTGGTCGGCGAGTGGTTCTACCCCGACTCCGTGCAGGCCCTGAAGAACATCGTGTTCTTCGTGGCGATGGTCAAGATCACCTCCGCGATGATCTGGCTGATCGTGATCGCCTCCAACCTGACCATGGGCGTGGCGTGGCACCGCTTCACCGCCTGGTTCAACATCTTCTTCAAGCGCGAGTCCGACGGCAGCACCGCGCTGGGCGCGATGAAGCCGCTGACCTCGGACGGCAAGGCGATCACGCTCGACGACATCGACGACCTCGACGAGGACTCGGTGCTCGGCGTCGGCAAGGTCGAGGACTTCTCCTGGAAGGGCATCCTCGACTTCACCACCTGCACCGAGTGCGGTCGCTGCCAGTCGCAGTGCCCCGCGTGGAACACCGAGAAGCCCCTCTCCCCCAAGCTCCTCATCACCAGCCTGCGCGACCACGCGTACGCCAAGGCGAACGGCGACGAGGCACACGCCGAGCGCGAGCTGGTGGGCGTCGGCTCCAAGGGCGAGAGCGCCGGCGCGGGCACCGACGTGCTCGACTACTTCTACAACCCCGCCGACGGCGACTTCGTCATCGACGAGGACGTGCTCTGGAGCTGCACCTCCTGCGGCGCCTGCGTCCAGCAGTGCCCCGTCGACATCGAGCACGTCGACCACATCATGGACATGCGCCGCTACCAGCTCCTGGTGGAGTCCAACTTCCCGGCCGAGCTCAACCAGCTCTTCAAGGGCCTGGAGAACAAGGGCAACCCCTGGAACATGTCGAGCACGGCTCGCATGGACTGGGCCAAGGGCCTCGACTTCGAGGTGCCGGTCGTCGGCGAGGACCTCGAGTCCCTCGACTCGGTGGACTGGCTGTTCTGGGTCGGGTGCGCGGGGGCGTACGAGGACCGCGCGAAGAAGACCACGCGGGCGGTGGCCGAGCTGCTCGACCTGGCCGGCATCTCCTTCGGGGTGCTCGGCAACGGCGAGACCTGCACCGGCGACCCCGCTCGTCGCGCCGGCAACGAGTTCGTCTTCCAGGGCCTCGCCCAGCAGAACGTCGAGACGTTCAAGGAGTACAAGGTCAAGAAGGTCGTCTCGACCTGCGCCCACTGCTTCAACACGCTCAAGAACGAGTACAAGGACTTCGGCATCGAGCTCGAGGTCGTCCACCACACGCAGCTGCTCAACCGCCTCGTGCGCGAGGGCAAGCTGACCCCGGTCAAGGACGGCGCGGGTGCCGCGAAGCGCTCGATCACCTACCACGACCCGTGCTACCTCGGTCGCCACAACGAGGTCTACACGCCCCCGCGCGAGCTGCTGCAGGTGCTGCCCGGCGCCGAGGTCGTCGAGATGGAGCGCAACTCCGAGCGGTCCTTCTGCTGCGGCGCCGGCGGTGCGCGCATGTGGATGGAGGAGAACCTCGGCGAGCGGATCAACCTCAACCGCACCAAGGAGGCGGTCGGCACCGGAGCCGACCAGATCGCCGTCGGCTGCCCCTTCTGCCGGGTGATGCTCTCCGACGGACTCACGGCCCAGCAGGCGGCTGGCGAGGCGCGCGAGGAGGTCGAGGTCCTCGACGTCGCGCAGATGCTCCTCGCCTCGGTGAAGGGCGAGCAGGCGACCAAGGCCGCGCCCGGGTCCTCCGCCGCGCCCGCCGCCGCCCCGGCGACTGCTGGCGCTGCTGCTGGCGCTGCGTCGGCAGCCACCGACGTCGCCACCAAGGACGAGCCCGAGGCCGGTGACGTCACCGTCACCGAGGACACCGTCACCGAGACGGCCGACGCCGGTCCCGCCGCCAAGGCGTCGGGGGGCTCGTCGCTCTTCGACACCCCGGCACCCGAGGCTGCGCCGGCCAAGCCCGCCGAGAGCGGATCGCTCTTCGACACACCCGCCCCGGAGCCGGAGCCGGCACCGGAGCCCGAGGCCGAGGCCGCCCCCGAGGCCGCTGTGGGACCTGAGTCTCCCAGCGACTCAACACCCAGCACGCCCGCGAAGACCGACCTCGGCGCCGGCGGATCGCTCTTCGACCTCGACGCTCCCGCGGAGCCCGAGGCGGCGGAGCCCGAGCCCGCCGTGGTGGCTGAGTCTCCCAGCGACTCAGGCCCGAGCGCGCCCGCCGCGGCCCCTGCCGCGGCGCCTGCGACCGACCTGGGCAGCGGCGGATCGCTCTTCGACATCGCCGCGCCCGAGCCGACCGAGGCGAAGGCCTCGACCCCGGTGGACGAGGCCGCGGTGGACGAGAAGCCGGAAGCCGAGCCCGAGCCGGAGGCGAAGGTCGAGGTCGCGCAGGCTGAGGCGCCCGCGCCCAGCGGGACCGCATCGACCCCGACGACCGACGCCGACCTCTCGAGCCTCGGCTCGCTCTTCGACCTGGAGGCTCCGGCCGCTGAGGCCGCCCCCGCAGCTGCGGCGCCAGAGCCGGCGACCTCCGAGGGCGAGTCCGACGACGCGGCTGCTCCGGCGGCCGAGTCGTCACACGTCTCCGCCGAGCCCGAGGCAGAGACGGTCGAGGCCCCGGTGGCCGAGACCCCGGTCCCGGCAGTTGCGAGCAGCGGTACGGCGTCCACCCCCGCCACCGACGTCGACCTGACGAGCCTCGGCTCACTGTTCGACATCAGCGCGCCCGAGGTCGAGACGACCAGTGCGCCGACGGCCGCCAACGAGCCTGCTGCCGAGTCCGTGCCCGAGTCCGCGCCGGAGCCCGATCCTGAGCCCGAGGTCACCGAGTCGTCGGAGCCGGAGGCAGCCGCGGCCCCCGAGCAGCCCGAGGCCGCAGAGGCCGAGCCGACGCCCGAGCCGGAGGCACCCAGCGCTCCGCCGAGCGGCGCCGACCTGAGCCAGGCCGCCCTGTTCGCGGACCCCGAGCCGGAGACCTCGAGCGAGCCGGACACCCCGACGGAGACCCCGACGGACACCCAGCAGGAGAAGGCCGACGGCCCGGACACGGTCCTCGACGCAGACGACTCCGCCGATGCTCCACCGAGCGAGGAGCCCGAGCCCGAGGAGAAGCCGGCCAACCAGCCGGCCGCGCCCGCCGGTCCGGCGTACACCCCGCGCACCGACGCCGACATCGACGCGACGAGCTCGCTCTTCGACCTGTGACCGCCGCGGCCCTCGCCTGAAGTCCCACTCGAGCGAGTGGACCTTCAGCGGCTCCAGCAGCAATTCACGCTCAGCCCCAGATGGACTTTCACTCGTGCGAGTGGAAATCCATCTGGGGCTTGTGCGTGCCGGGCCGTGACCGCCGGACGTGACGTCACCGATGCACCAAGATGACATCACCAAGGTGTTGACATGACATCATTGTGATGTCACAGTGGTGCACATGGACATCACCCCGTACGTCGACACCCTGCGCCGCGACCTGGTCGCCGCGGCCGAAGCGGGCAGCGACGAGCTCAAGCAAGCCGCCGAGAGGCTGGCCTACGCCCTCGACCCGAGCGCCCGGCTCGCGCTGATGGAGGCCATCTCCCACGCCGCGGCCGAGATCACCGCCGAGCTGCCCGAGGGCAGCGTCGACGTACGACTCGTGGGCCGCGAGCTCGACTTCGTCGTCGAGGTCGCTCCCCCGACCGCCGCGCCCGCCCCGCCCCCGCCGCCCGCACCGCCGGCCGCGCCCGAGGAGGACGACGGCGACCTCGCCCGGATCACGCTCCGCATCCCCGAGGCAGTCAAGGCCCGGGCCGAGGAGAAGGCCGCGGCCGCGGGGCAGAGCCTCAACACCTGGATGGTCGGCCTCGTGCGCAGCGCCACCAACGAGCACGCGATCAACGTCGACATCGACCTCAGCAGCGTGCCCTTCGTGGGCTACGACCCCTTCGCCGCCAACCGCAAGGGCAACAACCGGCGGATGACCGGCTGGCTCTGACCCCCGGCTCCCCGAGCCACTGACCCACCCGACCACCACGGACCGGCGCCACGCCGGCCCGGCGGACGAACACACCCCGAACCGAGTCTGGAGACCCCGATGAGCAACCAGCAGGACGTCACCTTCGACACCCCGGAGCCGATCGAGCTCTACGTCGAGAACGGCCGCGGCACGGTCGACGTGACCGCCACCGACACCCTCGACACGACCGTGCGCATCACCGGCGAGCGTGCCGAGGAGTTCGAGGTCCGCGACCTCGACGACGGGGTCGGCACGCACCGGATCGCGATCATCGCCCCACCACGCTCCAGCGGCTTCTTCGGAAAGGACCCGCGCGCCGAGATCGTGGTCGAGGTCCCGGTCGCGAGCGCCCTCAGCGCCAAGGTCGGCAGCAGCGACGTGTCCACCCACGGTCGGTTCGACGACATCCGCATCGACTCCGGGTCCGGCGACATCACCCTCGACGTCGTCGACGGCGACACCGAGGTGAAGTCAGGGTCCGGCGACGTGAGTGCCGAGCAGCTCGCGGGCGACGCCGTCATCAAGTCCGGCTCCGGCGACGTGCAGGTGGGCCGCTCCGACTCCGACCTGGTCATCACCACCGGAAGCGGCGACGTACGCGTCGACCGGGCCGACGGCGACGTCGCCGTCAAGACCGGCTCCGGCGACGCCCAGCTCGGCTCGGCGCGCGGGGAGGTGGTCTTCACGACCGGGTCGGGCGACCTCGTGATCGGCCGGGCCGCATCCGGCCGGGTCACCGCCAAGACCGCCAGCGGCGACGTCAGCATCGGCGTCCTGCCCGGCACCCCGGTGTGGACCGACCTCCGCACGGCCAGCGGCCGACTCTCCTCCACGCTCCCCAGCACGGGCGAGCCCGCCCCCGACCAGTCCTTCCTCGAGGTCCGTGCCACCACGGCCTCGGGCGACGTCACCCTCCACCAGGGCTGAAGCCCTCCAGAAAGGAGCACGGCCATGTACGACTCGTTCACCGACCTCGAGCTCATCGCTCGTCACCGCATCGCCGAGCGCGTGCGCTTCTCGCCTCGCGCGCCCAAGCGCCGCCGCTGAAACCAGGGCGCCGCGGCCCCGCCCCGTCAGGACCTCGTCATGACCTCATGGCGACCCCGCGGCGCCAGTACCCCATGAAGGCCACGTGGCTGCGGTCGAAGGCGAGCTCGTTGACCAGGTGCCGGCGCAGGCCGGTGACCATCGTCGACTCCCCCGCGATCCAGGCGTAGGTGCCGACCACCCCGACGCCGTCGCTCCCGACGTCCTCCCCGGAGGACGAGTAGGACGGCGTCTCCCACAGGTCGGGGTCCACCTCGTCCGAGGCAACCTCGAGGATCGCTCCGGGGACGCCGAGGTGGGCCACGACCGCGTCGTGGAGCCCGGCCCCGACCTCCTCGCCCTCGCGTGCCAGCCACACGACGTCGACACCCGCCGGGTGGCGTACGTCCTGCACGTCGGCGGCCACGGGCACCTCGAGGAACGCCGTGCCGCCAGCGTCGGCCGGCAGCTGCTCGAGGACGGTGCAGATCGCCGGCACCGCGGTCTCGTCCCCGACGAGCAGCAGCTCGGCTCCCGGCGGCGGGGCGAACTCGATCCCGCCGAAGGGGAACCCGCGCCGCGGGGCGACCACCTCGATCCGGTCGCCCGGCGACGCCGTCGAGGCCCAGGTGGAGCCCGGTCCGACCAGGTCACCCTCGAGGTGCAGCACCATGTCGACGACCAGGGTGGTCTGCTCACCGGAGCCGCGTACGTCGCGGATCGTGTACGTGCGCATGTGGCCGCGCTCGGAGGCGGGGTCGGGGAAGACCATCTTGATGCGTTGGTCGTAGCGCGGCCCGTCGACACCGAAGTCGGCCAGCGCGGGACTGCCCAGCCCGACGCGTACGAACGTGGGGCTGAGCCGCTCGACCGAGACGACCTCGACGTCTGTGACGAGCATGGGCAGCACCGCCGGGTCCGGAGTGGCGGTCACGGTCATCGGTCCTCCTGGACGGGTCGGTGGCGGCCCACGGGCACCACGAGCGGGGTGTGCGAGACGGGGTCCTCGATGACGCGGTTGTCGAGGCCGAAGACCGCGCGGACGACGTCCTCGGTGACGACCTGCCGCGGTGTGCCCTCGGCCACGATGCGACCGGTGTGCAGCGCGACGAGGTGGTCGGCATAGCGCGCGGAGAGGTTGAGGTCGTGCAGCACCATCACGATCGTGGTGCCGCGGCGGGCGTTGAGGTCGGCGAGCAGGTCGAGCATCTCGACCTGGTGCGCGACGTCGAGGTAGGTCGTCGGCTCGTCGAGGAGCAGCAGGTCGGTGCCCTGCGCGAGCGCCATCGCGATCCACACCCGCTGGCGCTGGCCACCGGAGAGGTCGTCGACCACCCGGCCGGCGAGGTCCAGGGTGTCGGTCAGCACGAGCGCCTCGGCGACGGCCTCCTCGTCCTCGCTGGTCCAGCGCCCGAAGGCGCCGTGGTGCGGGTGCCGCCCGCGTCCGACCAGGTCGGACACGGTGACGCCCTCCGGGGCGATCGGGTCCTGCGGGAGCAGGCCCAGCGTGCGGGCGACCTGCCGGGTCGGCATCCGGTGGATGGCCTCGCCGTCGAGCAGCACCGAGCCCGACCGCGGCCGCAGCAGGCGCGCCAGGCCGCGGAGCAGCGTCGACTTGCCGCACGCGTTGGCGCCGACGATGACGGTGACCTGGCCGTGCGGCACCCGCAGGTCGAGGTCGCGTACGACGGCGGTGTCGGTGTAGCCGAGCGTCAGGGCGCTCGCCTCCAGCTGGGTCATGCCGCCCTCCTTCGGTGTGCGTCGAGGGGGCCGCGGGCGAGCAGCCAGAGCAGGAACGGTGCGCCGCACGCCCCGGTGACGACGCCCACGGGCAGGTTGAGGCCGGCGAACGCGTAGGCCCCGACGTGGTCGCCGACCAGCACGACGACGGCGCCGACCAGACCGGCCGCCGGCAGCGTCGTACGACCGCCGTTGAGGGCGCGGGCGATCGGGCCGGACAGGAACGCGACGAACGCGACGGGACCGGCGGCGGCGACGCCGACGGCGACGAGGAGCACGCCGAGCAGCAGGAGGAGGTCGGTGCGGACGCGGCCGACGCCGAGACCGGCGGCGGTGTCGTCGCCGAGCTCGGTGGCGTCGAGCGAGCGCGCCGCCCAGGCCGTGGCCGGCAGCAGCACCGCCAGCACGGCGGCGAGCAGGCCGATGGACGACCAGGCGACGCCGTTGACGCTGCCGGTGAGCCAGCGCAGCACGAGCTGGACGTCCCACTCGTCGACGCGGGTGAAGACGTACTGGATCACCGACTGCATCGCCGCGGCGAGGCCGATGCCCGCGAGCACCAGCCGGAAGCCGCCGTGGCCTCCGGCGACCACGCGGACCGCGAGCGCGACCCCGACGGCGCCGGCGACGGCGGCGAGCGAGACGGACCAGCCGGTCCACCCGGCCAGGGCGATCGCGGACACCGCCGCGGCGCTCGCGCCGAGGCTCACGCCGATGATGTCGGGGCTCGCGAGCGGGTTGCGCAGGGTGGTCTGGAAGATCGCGCCGCCGATGCCGAAGGCGAGCCCGACGAGCAGCGCGAGCACGGCGCGCGGGAGCTTGGACTCCATCACGACGTAGGTCGCGCCGGGGATCTCCTCGCCGCCGACGATGCGGAGGAAGTCGGGGATCGTGACGGTGTAGTCGCCCAGCAGCACCCGGGCGGCGAAGGCGCCGACCACCACGAGGACGAGGCCCGCCACCAGGCGTCGGTGGTGGCGCAGCGGCGCCCGGCGCGCACGGCGTACGACCTCGACAGCCGCGGTCACCACGCCCTCCCGGCGCGTCGGACCAGGGCGATGAAGGCGGGTACGCCGACGGCGGCGGCCATGATCCCGACCTGCACCTCCGAGGGCGGCAGGACGACGCGGCCGATGGTGTCGGCGACGACGACCAGGGCGGCCCCCGCCAGCATCGAGAACGGCAGCACCCGCAGGTGGTCGGGGCCGACGAGGCCGCGGACGACGTGCGGCACCACCAGCCCGACGAAGGCGATGGGTCCGGCGAGCGCGGTCGCGGTGCCGGCGAGCAGGACGATGGCGAGCGCGATGACGAGCCGGTCGCGGGTCGTGCGCCGACCGAGCCCGCGGGCCAGGTCCTCGCCCAGGGCCAAGGTGTTGAGCAGCCGGGCGCCGGCGAGCGCGAGGAGCACGCCGACCACCAGGAAGGGCAGGCCGACGAGGAGCACGTCGATGCCGCGCCCGCCGAGGGTGCCGACCTGCCAGAACCGGAAGGACTCCATGGTCCGGCGGTCGGCGAGCAGCAGTCCGGTGGTCCAGCTCGAGAGGCCGGCCGTGAGCGCGGCGCCGGTGATGGCGAGCTTCATGGGCGTGGCGCCGTCGCGGCCGAGCGAGGCGATCGCGTGCACGAGGGCTGCGGCCACGGCCGCGCCGACGAAGGCCATCGGGATGAACTCGCCGATGGAGGTGAGGCCGAAGGCCGTCATGCCGACGACCATCGTGAAGGTGGCACCCGCGTTGACGCCGAGGATGCCCGGGTCGGCCAGCGGGTTGCGGGTCAGGCCCTGCATCAGCGCCCCGGCGAGGCCGAGCGCGGCGCCGACCGCGAGCCCGAGGACCGTGCGCTCGAACCGCGCCTCGACGATCACGTGCAGTGGGTGGGTCGGGTCCCAGACGGCCTCGAGCGGGACCCAGCGCGCCCCGACCACCAGCGAGAGGACGCCGGCACCGGCCAGCACCGCGACCGAGATCGCGGCGCTGACCGGCAGGGCGGGCCGACGCGACGAGCCGCCCCCCGGAGGCTCTGTCGCGACTGCTCGCGTCGGGACGAGGATGGTCATCAGCCCTCGACGGCCTCGACGACGCGCGGCAGGAAGTCGCTGACGATCACGGGGATCGACAGGGGCGTCGGGTTGGTGGACGCCATGGCGGTGGCCTTGTCCGTCTCGGCGTACCAGTGCCCCTCGGCGATCGCCGGGATCTGGCCGAGCAGCTTGTCGTCCTCGATGGTCTCGACGCTGTCGGCGGAGTCGACCCAGGTGAGGAAGACGTCGGAGTCGAGGTCGGCGGCCTTCTCGGCCGAGACCGAGCCGTAGAACTCACCGGGCTCGATCGCCTCGGCGACGGCCGGGGCGTCGACCATGCCGAAGTCGCGCAGGATCGAGACCCGCGGGTCCTCGGGGGCGTACATGCCGATGGTGGAGAGGTCGGTCGGCGTGAGGTAGCCGTAGATCAGCTCCGCGCCGTCGAGCTCGGGGTGGGCCGCCGCGGCCTCCTCGATCGTCGCCTCGGTGTCGGCCTCGACCTCCTCGGCCAGCGCCGTCCGCCCGAGCGCCTCGCCGACCATCTCGAGCGAGGTCTGCCAGTCGGTCGTCCAGGGCGCCTCGGGGTAGGCCACGACCGGGGCGATCTTGGAGAGCTTGGCGTACTCCGCCTCGGTGATGCCGGAGTTGGTGGCGAGGATCAGGTCGGGGGCGAGCTCGGCGATCTCGTCGATGGGCGCGCCGTCCGCGTCGTCGTACCTCACGGGCGCCGCGGCGCCGGACTCCTCGACGGCCACGTCGAACCAGCCGGTCGAGCCTGCCTCGTTGCCACCCCAGGTGATCTTCGTGGCCCCGATCGGTACGACGCCGAGCGCGAGGGCGTGGTCCTGGTCGGTCCAGCCGAGGGTCGCGACGCGGGTGGGCTCGGACTCGATGGTCGTCGCACCCAGGGCGTGCTCGATCGTGACGGGGAAGGCGTCCGGGTCGGCGGTGGTGGTCGCCGACGGCTCTGCTGCCGGTTCCGAGGCGCTGGTGGACCCGGTGCTGCAGCCGGTGAGGGCTGCGACGAGGAGGGTGGCCGTGGCGACCTGGATCGGGATGGGCGCGGCGAGGGTTCGCTTCATCAGAACTCCGTGGTGAGGGTGACCTAAGTAAGGCAAGCCTAACCACACTTCGCCAGGGCAGCGGGACGCGGGTGTGCCGTCATCCGACATGCGGACTGTCGGCTGCTCCTCCTCCGGTTTCCCCGCATCAGCGGGGAAACCCCGACTTCTGGGGGCGTGCAAACCCCCGGAAGTTCGAGTTTCACCGCATACGCGGGGAACCCGAACGGGGCCGGACGTCTCAGATGGGCGTGCGGTGGAAGTTCTGGAACGAGCGGCTCGGGGTCGGGCCGCGCTGGCCCTGGTAGCGCGAGCCGTACGCCGGGGAGCCGTAGGGGTGCTCGCTCGGCGAGGAGAGCCGGAAGAAGCAGAACTGCCCGATCTTCATGCCCGGGTAGAGCTTGATCGGCAGGGTCGCGACGTTGGCGAGCTCGAGGGTCACGTGCCCGGAGAAGCCGGGGTCGACGAAGCCGGCCGTCGCATGGGTGAGCAGCCCGAGCCGGCCCAGCGACGACTTCCCCTCGACGCGCGCAGCGACGTCGTCGGGGAGGCTGACCTTCTCGTACGTCGACCCCAGCACGAACTCGCCCGGGTGCAGGATGAACGGCTCGTCGCCCTCCGGCTCGACCTCGCGGGTGAGCTCGGACTGGTCGGCGGCGGGGTCGATGTGCGGGTAGCGGTGGTTCTCGAAGACGCGGAAGAAGCGGTCGAGGCGTACGTCGATGCTCGAGGGCTGCATCATCTGCGGGTCCCACGGGTCGAGGGCGATCCGGCCGGCGTCGATCTCGGCGATGATGTCGCGGTCAGAGAGCAGCACGCGGCCGACCCTAGCCTCCTGCGCGGGCGCGCGGAGGGGGTCGCCACAATGGATCGGTGACCTTCCACCGCTACGTCGCCCTGGGCGACTCCTTCACCGAGGGCGTCGGCGACCCCGACCCCGCGCGGCCCAACGGCCTGCGCGGCTGGGCCGACCGGGTCGCCGAGGTGCTGGCCCAGCAGACCGACGACTTCGGCTACGCCAACCTCGCGATCCGCGGCCGCAAGCTCGGATCCATCGTCGAGGAGCAGGTCGAACCCGCCGTCGCGCTCGAGCCGGACCTCGTCACGATCCACGGCGGCGGCAACGACGTGCTCCGCCCGCGGGTCGACATCGACGCGCTGGCGCGGACGTACGACGACGCGATCCGCAGGCTGTCAGCCACGGGCGCGCGCGTCGTGATGTTCACGATCTTCGACCCGGGCGCCGGCGGGATCTACGGCCCGATGCGCGGCCGGATGGCGATCTTCAACGAGTGGGTCCGCGAGATCGCCGACCGGCACGGCGCGACCATCGTCGACATGTGGCGGATGCGTGACGTCGAGATCGCCGGGGTCATGGACACCGACCGCATGCACCTCAACAGCGACGGCCACACCCACATGGCGCACGCCGTCCTCGAGGCCATCGGCGTCGAGCACGGCCTCGCCCCGGTCACCGTCGGCCCGCTGCCCGTCCTCGACCGCCGCCAGCAGTGGGCGGCCAACGCGCAGTGGACCCGCGAGTTCCTCGTGCCGTGGGTGCACCGCCGCCTCACCGGCCGCTCCTCGGGGGACACTGTGTCCCCGAAGCGACCCGGCATCTCCCCCGTCAGGTAGCATTCCCGAGCCGTCCACGGACGGCACTGCGGATGTAGCTCAGTTGGTAGAGCGCGACCTTCCCAAGGTCGATGTCGCGAGTTCGAATCTCGTCATCCGCTCCACTATTGAACAGCGCGCGAGCGCGACGCTCTGCCCACCGTCGATGTCGCGAGTTCGAGTCTCGTCATCCGCTCCACTATTGAACAGCGCGCGAGCCCGACGCTCTGCCCACCGTCGATGTCGCGAGTTCGAATCTCGTCATCCGCTCCACTGTCGAACAGCGCGCGAGCGCGACGCTCTGCCCACCGTCGATACGTCCGCGATCCCCGGCTGACCGGGGATTCCTGAAGTTGTCGGCCCATGCACGCCCTGACAAGTTCAGCGATCCCCGGCTGACCGGGGATCACTGATCAGCAGAGAGCCGTGGGGCCCGTGGGGAACTTGCGCCTTCTGGGGCCAGAGAGGACAGTGAGGCGACCGTCTTCTCGGATCGAGGTTCCTTCCCCATGCCACGTCTTCCCCGCTTCCCAGCCGCCAAGGTGGCCCCCAAGGTCGCCCACACCATCGCCGACGAGGACGCCGCGCGCCCGCTCTGGCGCCACCCCGTGACCATCGCCGCCGCGGCCCTGGCCCTCACGCTGGGCGCCGTCCCGTTCCTGCCCGACGGCGGCGACGACCAGGGCTCGATCGCCCCGTCGTCCGAGACCACTGCGGCCCCCGACACCGCCCCCGGCCGCGGTGAGGTCACCCCGGCCATGCAGGCCGAGATCGACCGGGTGCTCGCGGAGGGCTCCGGCCTCGACCGCGCCCAGGGACGTACGGCGCTCGCGCGGGCGTCGGTCCGCTGCGCCACCTTCGACGGCCAGCGCTACTGCCTCGGCTTCGGCTGGACCAACCAGACCCGCGAGGCCCTGGCCGCCAGGCTCGAGGACCGCCCGACCTTCGGGAGGACCGAGCGCACCGGCGACCTCGACGCGGACGGCCTGCTGGCCCGTGCGGAGAGCCGGACGGCCGCTGCCCGCACCGAGGCGGAGCGCGCCGAGCTCACCATGGCGGCCCGGTCGGTCGGCAAGGTGTGGATGCTGCGCCACGAGATCCAGGGCGTGCCGCTGCCCGACGGGTTCGCGGAGCGCCACCCGGAGGTCGCGGCGGTCGACGTCGAGGCGCGCGGCGGGTTCGGCGGGTCGTACCCGACGCGGTCCAAGATCCTCACCAGCAAGGTCGCCCAGGCCCAGAACCAGACCTACTGGTGCGGCCCGGCGACCATGCAGGCCATCGGCTGGGGCTCGCAGGGGACGCGGAAGAACCAGTCCTACTGGGCCCGCCGTCTCGGCACCACCAGCGCCGGCACCGCGATCACCGACATGGTGCGCGTGGTCAACAACAAGACCGACTACGACGAGGCCACCCACGCCGGCCCCTACGTCGTGCTCGACATCAGCGACTTCACCTTCAAGCAGTGGTACCGCCTGATGATGCGCCACGTGCACGACTACCAGGCCCCGGTCGTGCTGCACCCGGTGCTTCTCAAGCAGTACTACCCCTACCTCGACGACGACGCGAGCGGCCACTTCCAGGTCGGCCGCGGCTTCGACCAGGACCCCGGCGGCAACCGCAAGATCGGCTACTTCGAGCCGTGGGACCAGTCGAGGTTCGACCCCAGCGAGCCGGCCATCGGCCGCGTGCAGTGGCGCAACGCCTACAAGTCCTACCGCGCCAACCTCGACCACTTCCAGCACAACATCGGGGTCTGACGTGCGAGTCCGTACGACGTTCGCGCTGGCGCTGCTGGTCGGCCTCGCCGGCTGCGGGGCCGACGACCCCACCCCGGAGCCGAGCGACCCCTCGAGCTCGGACCCGGCGGTCGTCGAGCCCACACCCGCCCTGCTCGAGTGGAACGACTCCGGCGTCGAGCCCGGCACCCGCTACGTCAAGGGACCGCAGTGGGACGCACTCGGCTCCCGCGACAACACCTCGGTCGAGCTGGCTCGGGGTGGTGACGCGGTGGGCGTCGCCGCCGGCACGGGACGCACCATCTCGGAGGTGCTCATGAGCGAGGACTGGGCCGTCGTCGTCAAGCAGGACAAGGCCGAGACCGCTCCGAGCGAGGTCGCGGTCGTCGACCTCGCGACCGCCGAGGAGGGCGACGTCGCCACCCCGCCCGCGGCCAGTGGCGGTTCGTGGGCGCTGACCGGCGGCGATCTCTACTACCCGACCTACGGCGACGACCGCGCCTACTGCCTGGCGACGTACGCCCTGGCCGACAGCAACGGCGAGGACGGCTGGTGCGCCCCGGCGAGGTCGGGCTTCTCCGGGCTCACAGCGAGCGAGCACGGCGTCGGCATGATGACCTTCGACGACGCCCGCCCGGTCGCCTGCCGGACCGCCAACCTCCTCGACGGCAGCGGCGTGCCCCAGCCGATCGAGGGACCGCAGGACTGCACCGCCTGGGACGTCGCGGCCACCGCCGACGGCGCGCTCTGGTCCGAGGTGCCGAAGCCGCGGCGCCAGGAGGAGGCGCACTTCCACGCCTCGGCCGACGGCACCTACTTCGACCTCGGTCCCGGCACCACCGGCACGGCGCTCCCCTGCGGCGACTCCGTCTTCTTCGTCCGGGACCCGCAGGGCCCCGGCGAGCCGGCGCGGCTGATGCGCTGGACGCCGGAGCACACGCTGGAGGTCGCCTACGAGTCCGCGTCCACCGGCAATGCCTTCCTCGGCGAGCCGGCCTGCGGAGGCGGGGTGCTCACGGTCGCGTCCTTCGGCGAGAAGGGCGACGAGACGGTGTGGGCTAACGTCACGTGACGTGAGCTTCACCGGATTCCCCGTCGCCGCCCTGGACTTCTACGACGACCTGGAGATGGACAACTCCAAGTCCTTCTGGGAGAGCCACAAGCACGTCTGGAAGGAGTCGGTGGAGGCGCCGATGAAGGCGCTCACCGCGGCCCTCGAGCCGGAGTTCGGCCCGGCGAAGGTGTTCCGGCCTTATCGCGACGTGCGCTTCGCCAAGGACAAGACGCCCTACAAGACCCACCAGGGCGCGTTCGTCGCCGCCGGCCCCCGCACCGGGTGGTACGTCGAGATCTCCGCGCGCGGCACCCGGGTCGGCGCCGGCTTCTACGAGGCCGACGGCCCCACGCTGGCCGCGATCCGGGACGCGATGGCCGACGAGAAGACCGGCACCGCGCTCGACCGGCTGCTGAAGCGGCTCGAGAAGGCTGGTTTCGAGGTCGGCGGCGAGCAGCTCAAGACCTCGCCCCGCGGCTACGACGCCGACCACCCGCGTATCCACCTGCTGCGCCGCAAGCAGCTCTTCGTCGGTCGCTCGTACGGCTTCGAGGCCGACGCGATCGACGCCGGCCTGCTCGACAGGGTCCGCGAGGACTGGCAGGCGCTGCGGCCGCTCGTGACCTGGCTCCGCGCCGTCGACTGACCGGGACTGGACCCCGAACCGTCGCGCGTGCGTCAGGCCGCGTTCACGAACGTGACGCCGGCCCGCAGGAGGCTGGCGCCATGGCCAAGAGACTGTTCCTCCTCCACATCGGCCCCGACCCCGTCGACGTCGCGTCGATGTCCGACGGCCTCGCCCTGGGCCGCGTCGCGCTGCCTGACGTCGCGGCGGAGACCCTCGCCCACGCCGGTCTCGAGCTCCGCCGCACCCACAAGGCCGCCGGGCTCCGGCGCAAGCAGGTCGAGGGCGCGTGGGCACGGGTGTGCCGCCGCGCGCACAAGTCCCGGGCGGACTGCTTCGTGAGCATCCCGGACTTCTTCGGCGCCAGCCCGGAGCAGGCTGCCCTCGCGCTCGACGGCCTCGCGGGGTTCAAGGTGATCCTGGTGATCACGAGCGGCTTCACGGCGGAGCCCCCGGGGGCGTGGACGTCGCTGGTCAGGGACGCCCGCACCCACGTGCTGCCGTCCCACCTCTCCGGCGGGCAGCTCGCCGCTCAGGTCGCGCGGATCGCGCTCATGGAGGAGGAGGCGCGGCTCGACAAGCGGCTCGCGAAGGTCTCGACGCGCCGCAAGCAGGTCAACCGGAGGCTGGCCGCCTGAGCGTGCCGCGGCGGCCAGGTGGACCGGTCAGTGGGGCTGCCAGGCGTCGTCGTCCTCGGTGAGGGCGGCGACCCCCGCCGGCAGCCTGCCGTCGGCGAGGTCCTGGATGGTGACCTGCTCGAAGACCATCCGCAGCGAGCTGCGCGCCGCGATCCACACGTGCTGGAGCACCTGCGCCGACTCGTCGTACTCGACCGCCTCGGGACGCAGGCCGTAGACAGAGACCAGCGGCCCGTCGACCGCGCGGATCACGTCAGCGACGGTGACAGTGTCGGGCTTGCGGGCGAAGCGCCACCCGCCGGACTGGCCGCGCTGCGAGACCACCACATCGGCGCGACGGAGGTCGGCGAGGATGGCCTGCAGGAAGCCGTGCGGGATGCCCTGGGCCTTGCCGAGCTGCTCGGCGCTGACGGCGGTCCCGTCCGCGCGCACCGCGATCTCGATCAGCGCCCGCAGGGCATAGTCGGCTTTGGCGGAGACGCGCATATGCCCAGTTTGTCAGATATGTCGGCAAAGACAGTGGGGTTGGCCCCGTACGCCGCGGACGAGCGCCGTCCGTCAGGCGGTCGCGGTCTCCAGCTCGCGGTCGTCGGGCGCGGTGGCCCGGGCGACGCGCTCCTGCTTGACCGCCCAGACGATGGCGGAGATCCACAGGACGAAGATCGTCGCGGCGGCGACGGCAACGCCGACTCCCGGGACCCCGACGGCCTCGAGGAGGGTCTTGGAGTTGGTGAGGATGATCAGGCCGCCGGCGGCGGTGCCCAGGACGCGGGCGGCGAGGTGCTTGACCAGCCAGGCCGCGATCGGCGCGGCGATCACGCCACCGGCGAGCAGCGCACCGGCGTACCCCCAGTTGATGCCGGCCGCGCCGAGGCCGATGAGGAAGCCGAGCGAGCCGCCGACGGCGACCACGAACTCCGAGGTGTCGATCGACCCGACGACCTTGCGGGGCTCGAGGCGACCGCTCGAGAGCAGCGAGGTGGTGCCGACGGGGCCCCAACCGCCGCCACCGACCGCGTCGAGCGTGCCGGCGACGAGGCCCATCGGGGCCAGGAACATCGCCGACGGGTGGCCCTTGAAGGTCGGGCGGGCTCCGCCGAGGCGCAGGAAGCGGTAGACGACGTAGAAGCCGAGCCCCAGCAGGATGACCGCGACGACGGGCTTGGCCACGGCGGCGTCGAGGTTCGACAGCAGGGTGGCGCCGAGGAAGGCGCCCACGAAGCCGGGCACCGCCAGGATCGAGACGGTGCGCCAGTCGACGTTGCCGAGCCTGTGGTGCGAGGCGCCGGAGACCAGCGACGTGCCGATCTCGGAGAAGTGCACGGCGGCCGAGGCAGCGGCCGGTGCGACGCCGGCGGCGAGCAGGAGGGTCGACGACGTCACGCCGTAGGCCATGCCCAGGGATCCGTCGATGAGCTGGGCGATGAGGCCCACGACGCCGAGGACGATGAGCTTGCGCATCCGCAGGCTCCTTTCAGATCTGGGTCGGTTCCGGTCGCGGCGCGACCAAGGTCATGTGACTGTGGTTTGTCAGGTGAAAGACTAGACATACTTTGGGTGATAGACAAAACCAGCCCGGCCGTCGGCGCGTCCTGCCACCTCGCGGCCGCGCTCGCACCCACCCCTGTGAGCGGCGACATCCGAGGTTCGTGTTGCGCGACGGCTGATCGCGAGGCATGATTTTGTTACTGGCGAGTAGCAGCGCGCTCGACGAGCGCCACTCGCCCCGACTCCGCACCCACATGCGACATGGACAGGTGAAAGCCGTGAGCCACTACAAGACCAACCTCCGCGACATCGAGTTCAACCTCTTCGAGGTCCTCGGCCGCGACGACGTGCTCGGCACCGGACCCTTCGGCGAGATCGACGGCGAGAGCGCACGCGAGATCCTCCGCGAGGTGGAGCGCCTCTCCCGCGAGGACCTCGCCGCGTCCTACGAGGACAGCGACCGCAACCCGCCCGTCTTCGACCCGGCGACCCACACCGCCCCCGTGCCGGAGTCGTTCAAGAAGAGCTACCAGGCCTGGATGGACTCCGAGTTCTGGCGCCTGCAGGTCTTCGAGGACATGGGTGGCACCCCCGCCCCCTCGTCGCTGATCTGGGCGATCGGCGAGATGGTGCTCGGCGCCAACGCCCCCGTGTGGATGTACGCCGCGGGTCCCGCGTTCGCCAACGTCGTGCACCGCAACGGCAACGACCGCGACAAGGCCGTCGCCCAGCACATGGTCGACCGCCAGTGGGGCTGCACCATGGTCCTCACCGAGCCCGACGCCGGCTCCGACGTGGGCGCGGGCCGCGCGAAGGCCGTCCCCAACGAGGACGGCTCGTGGAACATCACGGGCGTCAAGCGCTTCATCACCAGCGCGACGCACGACATGAGCGAGAACATCATGCACCTGGTGCTCGCCCGCCCCGAGGGCGTCGAGGGCGCCGGCGGCCCCGGCACGAAGGGCCTCTCGCTCTTCTGGATGCCCGAGCACCACTTCGACCCCGAGACCGGCGAGCTGACCGGCGAGCGCAACGGCGTCTACGTCACCAACGTCGAGCACAAGATGGGCATCAAGGTCTCCAACACCTGCGAGGTCACCTTCGGCGACCCGCAGGTCGGTGGCGGCGAGCCGGCCAAGGGCTGGCTGCTCGGCGAGGTGCACGACGGCATCGCCCAGATGTTCCAGGTCATCGAGAACGCCCGCATGATGGTCGGCACCAAGGCCATCGCGACGCTCTCGACCGGTTACCTCAACGCCCTCGACTACGCCAAGGAGCGCATCCAGGGCGCCGACCTCACCCAGGCCGCGGACAAGACCGCCCCCCGCGTGACCATCACGCACCACCCGGACGTACGCCGCTCGCTGATGACGCAGAAGTCGTTCGCCGAGGCGATGCGCGCGCTGGTGCTCTACACCGCCACGTGGCAGGACCAGGTCATGGTCGCCGAGCACGCGGGCACCGCCGACTCCGACGAGGCGCGCCTCGCCGCGGCCGTCAACGACCTGCTGCTGCCCATCGTCAAGGGCTACGGCTCGGAGCGCTCGTGGGTGCTGCTGGGCACCGAGTCGCTGCAGACCTTCGGTGGGTCGGGCTTCCTCCAGGAGTACCCGATCGAGCAGTACGTCCGCGACGCGAAGATCGACACCCTCTACGAGGGCACGACGGCGATCCAGGGCCAGGACTTCTTCTTCCGCAAGATCGTCAAGGACCAGGGCCGCGCGCTGGGCCACCTGGCGAAGGAGATCGAGGGCTTCATCGCCGCCGAGGCCGGCAACGGCCGCCTCAAGACGGAGCGGGCCCTGCTCGCCACCGCGCTCGAGGACGCCAACGCCATCGTCGGGCACATGATCAACGACCTGATGTCCTCGCAGGAGGAGCTGCGCAACATCTACAAGGTCGGGCTCAACACCTCGCGCCTGCTGATGGTGCTCGGTGACGTCGTCTGCGGCTGGCTGCTGCTGCGCCAGGCCGACGTCGCCCTGACCAAGCTCGCGGGCGAGGTGTCGGCGAAGGACAAGGCGTTCTACGAGGGCAAGGTCGCCGCCGCACAGTTCTTCGCGCAGCACAACCTGCCGAAGATCACCGCCGAGCGAGCCATCGCCGAGGGCATCACCCTCGACCTGATGGACCTCGACGAGGCGTCCTTCTGATCCTTCTCGGTCAGCCCGCAGTCCTCTTGTAACGCCGGGTTGGTGCTTGTACCCACCCTGATGCATCCGGGTGGGTACAGCACCTGACCCGGCGTTACATGCGTTCGGGGTCGGCGGCAGCGACCCGCTCGATGACAGCTGTCACGGCGAGGTCGTGACAACTCCACCCGGGACGCGGGGGCGTACGCCGACAGGCTGGTGCCATGACGCAGCCAGCAGCCGTGCCCGCGATCCGGGCCACCGGCCTCCACAAGTCCTTCCGAGCCGGTGACGGCACGGCCGTCGCCGCGGTCGACGACGTCGACCTGACCGTCCAGCCCGGCGAGATCGTCGCGTTCCTCGGCCCCAACGGCGCCGGCAAGACCACCACGGTCGACATGCTGCTCGGGCTCACCCGCCCGGACGCCGGCAGCCTCGAGGTCTACGGCCTGGAGCCCGATGTCGCCGTACGCCGGGGGCGGGTGTCGGCGGTCATGCAGACCGGCGGCCTGCTCAACGACTTCACCGTCGGGGAGACGGTGCGCGCGATCGCGGCCCTGCACGGCCGCCTCGACCGCGTCGAGGTCGTGCTGGAGCGGGCCCGGCTGACCGGGCTGGCCGGTCGCCGCGTGGAGGCGTGCTCGGGTGGTGAGCAGCAGCGCCTGAAGTTCGCGCTGGCGCTGGTGCCCGACCCCGACCTGGTGATCCTCGACGAGCCCACGACCGGCATGGACGTGGGCGCGCGCCAGGAGTTCTGGCACGCCATGCGCGCCGACGCCGCGCTCGGCCGCACGATCGTCTTCGCCACGCACTACCTCGCCGAGGCGGACGAGTTCGCCGAGCGCACGGTCCTGATGAACCACGGACGGATCGTCCACGACGCCGCCACCACGGACGTACGAGCGGCCTACGGCGGACGTACCCTCACCTTCCGGCCACCCGCCGAGGCGCTGGGGGCCGAGGGCATCGACGCCGGCTGGATGGCCCGGGTGCACCGGGCGCTCGCACCGCTGGGCGTCACCGACGTCGAGGTCTCGGCCGCCAGCCTGGAGGCCGCCTTCCTGGCCCTCACCGCCGAGCAGCCCGCCCTGGCCGGAGCAGCCCGGTGAGCGCCACGGTGGGCACGACGGGCGCCAGGACCGCGCCGCGTCCGGCCATGGCGACGTACGCACTGCTCGACCTGCGCCGCCAGCTGCGTGACCGCTTCGGGATGTTCTTCGTCGTCGGCCTGCCGACCTTCATGTACCTCGTCTTCGGCCTCGGGTCCGACGACCCCGTCGGCAGCGGCAACGTCGCGATGTACGTCATGGTCTCGATGGCGGCCTACGGCGCGGTCACCGCGACCACCAGCGCCGCCGGCAGCGCGGCGACCGAGCAGCTCATGGGGTGGGGACGCCAGCTCGGCCTCACGCCGGTGCGACCGCTGGGCTTCGTCGTCGCCAAGGCCGCCGTGGCGATGGCCGTCGCGGCCGTGCCGGTGGCCCTGGTCTTCGCGCTCGGGGCGGCGACGGGCGCCCGCGGCGACTGGACGGACTGGACGCTCGCGGCCGCCATCGCCTGGCTGGGGTCCGCGCTGTTCGCGATCTACGGCCTCGCGGTCTGCCTCGTCCTCCGCGGCACCAACGCCCCGGGGATCGCGTCCGGGATGATCGTGGTGATGGCGTTCCTGGGCAACGTGTTCTCCCCGATCGACGGGCTGCTGCTCGACATCGGGCGGCTCACCCCCCTCTACGGCTACGCCGCCCTCGCGCGCTTCCCGCTGACCGACGGTCGGCTGCCCGTGGGCGGGCAGGACCCGCTGTGGCTGCCGGTCGCTAACGTGCTCGCGTGGACGGTGATCTTCTCCCTGCTCGCGGTGTGGGGCGTACGACGCAGCCGGGCGCGGACGTGACCGACCCCGTCGAGCCGCCGAGCAGCCCCTGGGTGAAGTGGGGCTGGGCCTTCGCGTCGATCTGGCTGGTCTTCCTCGTCTACCCCGTCATCGAGGCGGTGACGGCCGACGTGCCCGTCCCGGCCAAGGTCTTCGCCCTGGCCTGCATCGCGGGCTTCGCCGTGGTCAACGTGCTCGGCTACAGCTGGTGGGAGGACAAGGTCTGGCTGGCGCTGCTCCTCATGATGGCCCTCGCGCTCGCCGCCACACCGGTCATCGGGATGGACGCGATCGGGTTCACCCCCTACCTCGCCATGCTGTCGGCCCTCGGGCTGCCCGACCCGTGGTGGAAGTGGGCCACGGGGTTCTGGCTGCTGGTCCCGACGGTGTCGCTGCTCGACCTCGAGGGCTTCCCCCCGTTCTTCTTCCTGATGGTGTGGCCGGTGATGATCGGCGGTGCGATCCTCCGCGTCTTCAACGAGCGCGAGGTCGAGGCCGACCGGGCCCGCAACCACTTCGCCATGGTCGCCGAGCGCGAGCGGGTGGCCCGCGACGTGCACGACGTGCTCGGGCACTCGCTGACGGCGCTGTCGGTCAAGGCGGAGCTGGCCGCCCGCCTCGTCGACGTCGACCCGGCGCGTGCCAAGGAGGAGCTCGAGTCGATCCAGGCCACGGCCCGCCAGGCGCTGGCCGAGGTGCGGGCGACCGTGGGCGGCCTGCGGGCCGGCAACCTCGAGGCCGAGCTCGCGGCGGCGCCCCTGGTGCTCGCGGACGCCGGCATCGCCACGACCGTCCACGGTGCGGTCGCCGACACCGACCCGCGCCACCGGACGCTGCTCGCCTGGGTGCTGCGCGAGGCGGTCACCAACGTCGTACGCCACGCGCGGGCGGGCTCGGTCGTCATCGAGCTCGGGCCCCGCGGCATCTCCGTCACCGACGACGGTGCCGGCGTCTCCGGACCGGAGGGCAACGGCCTGCGCGGGATGCGCGAGCGCGTCGCCGGTGCCGGGGGCAGCCTGGACGTCACCCCGGCCGCTCCCGGCACCCGGGTCGAGGTGGCGCTGCCGTGATCAAGCTCCTGCTCGCCGACGACCAGGCCCTCGTGCGCGGCGCCCTGGCCGCGCTGCTCGACCTGGAGTCCGACCTCGAGGTCGTGGCCCAGGTCGGCCGCGGCGACGAGGTCGTCGACGCCGCCCGCGCCTCGGGGGCCGAGGTGTGCCTGCTCGACATCGAGATGCCCGGGCTCAACGGCATCGACGCCGCGGCGGCGCTGCGCCGCGAGCTGCCCGGGGTGCGGTCGCTGGTCGTGACGACCTTCGGTCGGCCCGGCTACGTGCGCCGGGCCATCGAGGCGGGGGCCTCCGGCTTCGTCGTCAAGGACACCCCCGCGCGCCAGCTCGCCGACGCCGTGCGCCGGGTGCACGCCGGCCTGCGGGTCATCGACCCGGACCTCGCCGCCGAGTCGCTGATCGACGGACCGAGCCCGCTGACCGGACGCGAGCGGGAGCTGCTGACGTACGCCCTCGACGGGTCACCGGTGGCCGCGATCGCCGCCCGCGTGCACCTGTCGGAGGGCACGGTGCGCAACCACCTGTCGTCCGCGATCGGCAAGACCGGCGCGACCACGCGCAGCGAGGCTGCGCGGATCGCGCAGGACCGCGGCTGGCTATAGCTCGCGGCGCTCCTCCACGTGGGTGGTCTTCGAGCGCTGGTTGTTCATGACCAGGCCCAGCACGAGCGCGAGGACACCGGCGATCACCAGGATCCAGCCGACCGTGGTCGGGTCGACGACCTCCTGGAGGGAGTCCGGGAACTCCTTGATCGCGAAGAGGAGGATCAGGCCGATGACGAGCAGCAGGATGCCGATTCCGATACCCATGGGGACTCCTTCGTGGTGCGCCAGCGGCCGGCTCGGGGTCCGACCGTCCTGTGCAGCGTAGGGCGGCGACCTGCCGATTCCGCGGACCCCACCCCCTACCCTCTCCCCATGACCGAGACCGACCGCCTCAGCTCACTCGTCTCCATCTGGTGGGAGGCGGTCGATTCCTTCACCCGCGTCCTGGAGCACGTCGGCGACGACGAGTGGTCGACCCCGACCGACCTGCCCGGCTGGGACGTGCGCGCCGTCGCAGCCCACACCGCGCACCTCGAGGCGCTCCTCGCGGGGCGCGAGCACGAGGACGTCGAGATCGGGGACGCGCCGCACGCGCGCGGCATGATGGGGCAGTTCACCGAGCAGGGCGTGGTGGCCCGCCGGGACGAGACGCCCGACGCGCTGATCACCGAGATCCGCGAGTCGACCACCGCCCGTCACACCCAGCTGCTGGCCGACCCTCCGTCGGACCCGGCCGCCCCGGCGCCGGGCGTCTTCGGTGCGATCGGCTGGACCACGGGCCTGCTGCTGCGCAACCGGCCTCTCGACGTGTGGATGCACGAGCAGGACGTCCGCCGCGCGCTCGACATGCCGGGCAACCTCGACTCGGCGCCCGCGCTCCACGCCGCCGACTACCTGATGGAGAGCCTGCCCTACGTCGTGGCCAAGCGCGCCCAGGCGCCGGCCGGCAGCGTCGTACGCCTCGAGGTGGCCGGCCACGAGCCCGTGACCGCGGTCGTGGGCGAGGACGGCCGCGGCCGCCCCGGCACGCGCGACGACGCCGAACCGACCGTCACGCTGGAGATGGACCGGGAGACCTTCGTCCTGCTCGCCGGCGGGCGCCGGGCGGCCGATCCGGGCGACGTACGGATCAGTGGCGACACCGCCCTGGGCGAGCGCGTGCTCGCCGCCATGGGCGTCACGCCGTGACCTGGTCGACCGACGACATCGGCGACCTCCGCGGCCGGACCGCCGTGGTCACGGGACCGACGGTGGGCGGGATCGGGTTCCACACTGCGCTCGAGCTGGCCCGGCACGGCGCCCGGGTCGCGCTCGCGGGGCGTACGCCGGCGAAGCTCGACGCGGCCGCCGAGGCGATCACCGCCCAGGTGCCGTACGCAGCGCTGGAGTCCCTGGTCGTCGACCTCTCCGACCTGTCGTCCGTCCGCGCCGCCGCCGAGGCGGCCGGGGCGCTGGGTCCGCTCCACCTGCTGGTCAACAACGCCGGCATCATGGCGACGCCGTTCCGCCGCACGGTCGACGGGCTCGAGTCGCAGATGGCGACCAACCACTTCGGGCCGTTCCTGCTCACCGGCCTGCTCCTCGACCAGCTCGTCGCCTCCGGCGCGGGCCGCGTGGTCACGCTGTCGTCGCAGGCGCACCGCCTGGCCCGGTCCGCGCCCCTGGGCGACCCGCGCGCTCGGAGGCGCTACAGCCGCTGGCGGGTCTACGGCCAGACCAAGCTGGCCAACCTGCTCTTCACCTTCGAGCTCGACCGGCGACTGCGGCGTGCCGGGCTGCCGGTGCTCTCCCTGGCGGCCCACCCCGGACTGGCGGGCACCCACCTCGCCGTCAACGGCCAGCTCGGCGGCACCGAGGGGCGCCGGGCGGCGATCCTCGACGCCGCGATGAAGGCGATCGCGCAGTCCGCGGCGGCCGGCGCGTGGCCCGGGCTCATGGCCGCGACCGCCGACCTGCCGGGAGGGACGTACGTCGGCCCCGGGGGCCCGGGCCAGGCCAGCGGGCGGCCACGGGTCGTCGGCACCGCGCCGCTCGCGCGCGACGAGATGGCCCAGCGGCGGCTCTGGGAGACCAGCGAGGCGACGGTCGGCCTGTCCTGGCCCTGACCCTCGATATCTGGGGACGTCATGGACGTCGACCACCCCTGATCGCGTCCACCACGTCCTCAGGTGTCAGGAGCGGTCGGTCACCCGCACCAGCCCGGCGAGCGTGCCGAGCCAGGCCGACCCGTCGGGACCGATCGTGATCTCCGAGTGGTCGCTGCCCGCGAGGAGGCCGGTGCCGGTGCGCACGCTCCACCAGCTGCGGCCGCTGTCGGTGTCGAGGGCGGTGAGGTACCACGCGCTGACCCCGCTGAGGGCCGGGCGCTTGGTCCACGCGTAGACGAGGCCGTTGGGCCAGCTCGGTGTGACGCCCGAGCTGGGCGAGACCGCATCGCTGGTCCAGCGCTCGACGCACGCGCCGTCGACGAGGTCGACCCTGACGATCCCCGGACTGCTGGTGAAGCCGAGCATCGTGCTGCGCGGGGAGGAGTAGTCGTGGTTGTTGGTCACCACCACACCGCCGCCGAGTGGTGCGAGGGGACTCTCGCTCGCACCCTCACCCTTCTCGAAGACGGGCTGCCGGCAGATCGCCCGCCCGCCGTCGCGGGCCACGAAGAGCACGCCGAGGCGAGAGTCCACGGTGTCGGTGATGGCCACGGCTCCCCCGTCGACCAGGACGGGGGCCGAGCCGCTGGTGCCGTCGTACGCCGTGCGCCAGGCGACCGTCGGCATCCCGTCCGGGCCGGCACTGAGGCGCTGGAGCGACTCGTCGGTGACGACGTAGACGGCACCGCCCTCGTCCGTGGTCAGCCCGCGGCGTACGTCCTCACCGAGGTCGATGACCCGGACCTCGCCGGTGTCGTGGGCGATCGTGCCGACCAGTCCCTGTCGGGAGGCCCACCAGGTCCGGCCCGCCCAGTCGGGTGCCAGCGCGACCAGGCAGTCGCCGTAGGGGACGTAGGGCCTGAGGTCCCACGTGGTGTCGGTCGCCAGCTCAGGCTCGCCCTGGGCCGAGGCCGTGCGCACCGCCTGCACCCGGCGGTCCGTGGTCGCCACCACCGCGCGGTCGGCGCTGTCGAGGTAGAGGGCGTCGCCCGCGCACGCGTCGTCCTCGGAGCCGGCCGGCAGGTCGTGGCTCGCGGTCGGGCGGAGGGTGTCGGGGTCGACGAGCCGCAGGCTCGGTCCCGACCGGTCGGCGCAGAGGGCGACGAGCACCTCGGTCGAGGTGAGCTCGAGCCGACTGCAGTGCTGCAGGCCGAACCAGGACGTCTCCACCTCGGGCTGCAGTCCGAGCGGTCCCGGTCGGGCCACGGCCGCGCCGGCGCTGCGGTGCGGGTTCTGCGGGACCTCTGCGGCCACGACGGCGTGCGGCAACGCCGGGCGCCCGACGTACGCCGGTCCGGCCCACGCGCCCGGCGCGGGCGGGATGGGCAGCCGGCCGTCGGGGACGACCACGACCACCGCCACCAGGACAGCGACCGCGCCGGTCGACCAGGCGACGACGCGGCGGCTGACGCGGGCCTGGTCCTGCACCCACCAGCGGATGCGCGGCACGCACAGGGCTGCGGCGGCGACGACCAGGACGGCCGGGCCCCAGGCCACCCACAGGAGCACGAGCGCAGCGACCAGCCAGACCACCGGGTGACTCTAGGTGAGGCAGGCGGCCCAGCCGGGGAGGCGCAGCCGCACCGGTGCTGGTGCGTGCGTCACACGGGCTCGTCAGGCAGCCTCAGTCGGTGACGGCGCGGGGCAGCGGAGCGGTCAGCGTCAGGTCGGCGAAGACCCCGTGCCCTCCACCGCTGCGCAGGAAGATCCGCGAGCGTCGCGGCACGGGCACCAGTGTCAGCGGTGCGTCGTCGACCGGGATCGCCTCGGGCTCCGGTTCGCGACGCACGAGCGCCCCCGTGAAGTGCTCGAGCTCCTTGAGCCGACCTGTGAGATCCGAGACCTGGGCGTTGCGCTCGTTCTTCATCGGCGGACTCCTCCTGTCCCCACCTGGTGGATCCCCCACGGACCACCTGAGGAAGAGGCTAGGAGCGCTCAACCGAGGCCGAGAGCCACTACGAGAAGCCTTCGGGAAGTCTTCGGAAGACGGTCCAGACCAGCGGTTCCTCTTCGGCAGAAGAGGGGTCAGGCCTTGACCCTCGAAACCCGCTCCACGCGCAGCAAAGCCGCCTCCGCGGGCGCGGAGGCGGCTTCGTGTCGTGCGGGTCAGGCCGCTGGTGGTCGGGCTGCCGAGCCGGTCTCGATCGAGCTGCGCGGACGCGGCAGCATCGGCGGTGTCACCTCAGCGCGGGCGTCGTACGTCGTCTCCCCCACGGAACCGATGCGGATCATCGGGCCGCTCCCTTCGTCGTGCCGGTCGTGCTCGTGCTCATCCCTGCCCCCCAGTCCCCGTTTCCCCTCAAGGATGCGCCCGAGTCCGCGCTGATACATCCGTAGATCTACAGATGTCCAGACCAGCGGGTCAGGCGGCGGCCGCGCGGGCCTCGCTCTCGAGCTTGCGGCCCAGGAGGCGGCGCGTTCGCCGGTCGCCCGTGGCCATCTTGTAGAGGACGGCGAGCTGCTGCGGGGCGTTCTTGGGCGTGGTGGTGGCGAGCCAGCCGTTGGGAAGGGAGAGCCTGAAGACCTTGTGCCAGGCGGAGTAGACCTGCTGCGGCATCGGGCGCGCGCAGTAGGCGAGGTCGTACTTCTCGAAGAGGGCCTGCACCTTGGCCGCGATCTCGCCGTAGCGGTTGGACGGCAGGTCGGGGAACAGGTGGTGCTCGATCTGGTGCGAGAGGTTGCCGGTCATCAGGTGGAGGAGCTTCGACCCGGAGATGTTGGCGCTGCCGAGCATCTGCCGGACATACCACTCGCCCTTGGTCTCGCCGTCGATCGAGCGCTTCTCGAAGGTCTCGACGCCCTCGGGGAAGTGCCCGCAGAGGATGACGGAGTTGGACCACAGGTTGCGCACGATGTTGGCGGTGAAGTTGGCCGCCAGCGTCGGGAGGAAGGAGCCGGTCGGGATCGACAGCGCCGGGTGGACGACGTAGTCCTTGGTGGCCTGCTTGCGGATCTTGCCGAGGACGGCCTTGGCCCGGCGGCGGAACTCGGGGTCCTTGGTCTGCTTCTTCTTGATGACCGCGCCGAGCTCGAGGTCGTAGGCGGCGATGCCGTACTCGAAGAACACCGCGTTGATGAAGCAGAAGAGCGGCTGGGCGAGGGAGGCCGGGGTCCAGGTCTGGTCCTCGTCCACGCGCATGATGCCGTAGCCGAGGTCGTTGTCCTTGCCGATGACGTTGGTGTAGGTGTGGTGCAGCTCGTTGTGGCTGTGCTTCCACTGCTCGGCGGGCGAGGCCATGTCCCACTCCCACGTGCTGGAGTGGATCTTGCTGTCGCGCATCCAGTCCCACTGGCCGTGGAGGATGTTGTGGCCGATCTCCATGTTGTCGAGGATCTTGGAGACGCTCAGGCCGAGGGTGCCGAGGACCCAGGCCGGCGGGAAGGCGCTGAAGAGCAGCACCGCGCGCGAGCCGAGCTCGATCTTGCGCTGGGTGTCGATGACACGCCGGATGTACGCCGCGTCGCTCGCGCCGCGCGAGTCGAGGACGTCCTGGCGGATGGCGTCGAGCTCGATGCCGATCTGCTCGATGTCGGCCTCGGTGAGGTGCGCGATCGGGTTGGTCTGGCCGAGGACGGCCTTCTTCTGGACAGTGGTCATGTCGATCTCCTGGGGGTGTCGGGGGAGGTCGGGCTCAGTGGTCGATGTGGCAGGGGCCGGCGGCGGCGTTGATGCAGGTCTGCACCTTCACGTCGCCGCTCTCGCCGGGGACGGCGGTGGTGATGGCGCCGTTGCGCAGGTCGCGGACGCTGCCCTCGCGCAGCGGGACGACGCAGCCCATGCAGATGCCCATGCGGCAGCCGCTCGGCATCAACATGCCGGCCTCCTCGGCCGCGTCGAGGATCGGCGTGGCGCCGTCGAGGTCGAGGGTCGTGCCGGAGGTGAAGCTCACCGTGCCGCCGTCGCCGGGCTCGACGCGCGCGGTGCGGAACTGCTCGGTGGTGAGGGTGATGCCGGCGGCCTCGTGGTGGGCGGCGAGGGCGTCGAGCAGGCCGGCGGGGCCGCACGCGAGCGTCGTACGCTCGGCGAGGTCGGGCACGAGGTGGGCCAGGTCGGCGACGTCGAGCACGCCGTGCTGGTCGTCGTACCTCGCGACGAGGCGGATCGCGCCGGCGGCGTCGAGGGCCTCGAGGTCGCGGATGAAGATCGAGTCGGGGTGGCTGGGGGCCACGTGCACGACCACGATGTCGTGGTCGGCGCTGCGGGCCGGGCGCAGCACGCCGTCGTCGGTGCTCGGGAAGAGGTTGCGCAGCATGCCGATCACCGGCGTGATGCCCGAGCCGGCGGTCACCATGAGGAACTTGCCGCCCTCGGGCGGGAGCACGAACTCGCCGGCCGCCTGCTCGAGGTGGACCAGGGTGCCCGGCTCGGCGCGGTGCACGAGGTGGTTGCTGACCAAGCCGTCGGGGACGGCCTTGACGGTGATCGAGATGCGGCCGTCGCGGCGCGGGCCGTGGGTGAGCGAGTAGGCGCGCCACTGGCGTACGCCGTCGACGTCGATGCCGATGCGGAGGTACTGGCCGGGCACGTGGCCGGCCCAGTCGGCGCCGGGGCGGATCACGATCGTGGCCGCGTCGGCGGTCTCGGGGTGGACCGACTCGATGCGACCGCGCAGGTCGGCGCCCGAGCGCAGCGGGGCGAAGAGGTCCATGAAGTCGGCCGGGAGGTAGGGCGTGGTGGCCGCCTCGGCCACGCGGACCAGGTGGTCACGGACGCGGGTGCCGCGCACCGGCGGCTCGAGAGTCGTGCTCATGGGAACAAATGTCCCGGAACCTGCCCGCTCGTACCTGCCCCTGCCACGTGAATCGGCGCTAGACTCTTGTTCGCTGCGAACAAAAGTCACCCCAGGAGTCCCCATGACCACCCGACCTGTGCGCGCGACCACACAAATGCAGACCGTGGTCGGTCTCGACCCGCAGGTGGCCGAGGCCCTGCGCTCCCGGCTCGCCGAGGTCGCCGACCGGGTCGTGCTCACCATCATCGACGAGGTGCCCAGCTATGCGGGGGCGTTCAGCGGACGGATGGGCGAGGTGATCCGCAACGCCGTCCAGCTGGCCCTCGGCGGCTTCCTCACCCTGGCCACCCGGCAGGACGGCAACGCCCCGCCCAAGGCGCCCGCGATCGAGGGCGCCTACCAGCTCGGGCGCGGCGAGGCCCGCAGCGGCCGGACCGTCGAGGCCCTGCTGGCCGCCTACCGCGTCGGGGCGCGGACCTCGTGGCGCGACATGGCCGACGCCGCGGTCGACGCCGGGATCGACGCCGAGCAGCTGGCGCGCTTCGCCGAGCTGGTCTTCGCCTACATCGACGAACTGTCGGCGGCCTCCGTCGCCGGGCACACCGACGAGCTGGAGAGCAGCGGCCGCGTCCGGCAGCGCAACCTCGAGCGCCTGGCCCGCGCGCTGCTGACCGGGGCGCCCGCCGACGCGGTCAACGCCGCGGCCGAGCGCGCCGACTGGGAGCCGCCGGGCGCGCTCACCGCGGTGGTGCTGCCGGAGTCGCAGGTCTCCCACGCGCTGACCGCGCTGGACGCCAGGGCGCTCCAGCCCACCGACGACGTGCCGGGGCTGCCCGAGGGCCACGCGTCGTTGCTCGTGCCGAGCACCGGATCGGCCAGCGCGCGGCGTACGTTGCTGCGCGCCCTGCGCGGCACCGACGCCGTCGTCGGCCCCAGCACTCCGTGGCTCGAGGTGTCGGCGTCGCACCGGCGGGCGCTGCGGTGCGCGGCCCTCGGGATCGAGGGGCTCGTGGACTCCGACGACCACCTCGCCGCCCTCGTCCTCGCCGCCGACGCCGACGCGCGCGCCGACCTGCGCGCCCGGGTGCTCGCACCGCTCGCCGACCTGCGCCCCTCGACCGCGGAGAAGCTCACCGACACGCTGCGCAGCTGGCTGCTCCACCACGGGCGCCGCGACGCGGTCGCCGAGGAGCTCTTCGTCCACGCCCAGACCGTCCGCTACCGCGTCGGCCAGCTCCGCGAAATCTACGGCGACCGGCTCGAGGACCCCGCCTTCGTGCTCGACGCGACGCTCGCGCTGGCGTGAGTCGCGGTCCGAGGGCGCACTCGAGCGGACATATGGCCGCTCGACATCCGCCATGCGGCGTTCCCAGCGGCCATATGTGGGTTCTAGTCACCATTTCTTGACTCGAGTGCCCATGTGGCCGCTCGAGTGGACACAGGTCCGCTCGAGCGCACCCCGGGCGGGTCAGGGGCGGGAGTACGCCGTCGCGCCGGCGACCCAGGTCACGACGACGTGGTCGGCGAAGGCCCGCAGGGCGTCGGCGTGCGCGCGGCCGGAGTCGCCCGCGAGCGGGTCAGCGTCGAGCAGCACCAGGTCGGCGGGGTGGCCGACGGCGACGGTGCCCCAGCCGTCGGTCGAGGCGGCGATCGCCTCGCGGGCGGTGATCGACTGCTCGGGGTGCCAGGGGTCGCGGTCGTCGCCGGAGCGGTGGACGGCCGCGGCGATGGCCAGCCAGGGGTCGAGGGGCGACACCGGCGCGTCCGAGCCGAGCACCACGTCGACCCCGTCGTCGAGCATCCAGCGCAGCGGGAAGCAGCGTTCGGCCCGCCCGGGCCAGAGCCGCTCGGTGACGTCGCGGTCGTCGATCAGGTGGGCCGGCTGCACGCTCGCCCGGACGCCGAGCGCGGCCATGCGGCGTACGTCGTCACGCGTCGTGAGCTGCACGTGCTCGATGCCGCCGTGCGCGCCGGTCTCCTCGAAGGCGGCGAGCGCCTCGGCGACGGCGCGGTCGCCGATGGCGTGCACCGCGACGTCGAGCCCGCCCGCCACCGCGCGTGCGAGCAGCGCGCGGAGCTCGGCAAGGGTCTGGTTGGGCTGGCCCTCCTCGGCGCCGGGCACGGCCTTCTCGGCGTAGGGCTCGCAGCACCAGGCGGTGCGGGTGTTGAGCGAGCCGTCGCTGATGATCTTCAGCGGCCCCATCGTCAGCCGGGGGTCGCCGGCGAGCGGGTCGCCGGACCTGAGCCCCCGCGCGAGCACGTCGTCGAGGCCGTCGGCGTAGCAGGCGTGCCGGATCCTGATGAGGTCGGCGCCGTCGGCCCACCGGGCGGCCCAGTCGGCGACGCCGCCGCTGAACTCGAGGTCCACCAGCCCGACCACGCCCTGGGCGGCCGCGGCCTCCATCGAGCGACGGTAGGCCTCGGGGCCGGTGCCGTCGGTCCCGAGCACGGTGGCCAGGCGCCCGTAGGCCATGAACCACTCGGCCTCGCTGACCACGCTGTCGCGCGTCGGCAGCGCGAGCATGTGGAGGGCGGTCGTGTTGAGCCAGCCGTGGTGGCCGTCGCCCGCGATGAGCACGATCGGCTGGTCGGTGTCGATGGCGTCGAGGTCGGAGACCGAGGGGTTGTCGGGCCAGGCCGTCGGCCGGTGCCCCCACCCGATGACCGGCAGGTCGGGCAACTCCGCCAGCCGCTCGCGCACCAGGGCGACCGCCTCCGCGCTGGACCTCGCCGGCCCGAGGTCGAGCCGCGCCGAGGCGAGCGTCCACTGGCCGAGGTGGACGTGCTGGTCCCAGAGGCCCGGCATCAGCCAGCGTCCGCCCGCGTCGTACGACGTCTCGTCCCCGGCCGCCAGCGAGGGACCGACCTCGACGACCCGGCCGTCCGCGACGCGCACGTCGACGGGTCCCTCGACGGCCTCGGTGACGGCGACCGGACGGGCGTTGCGGATGAGCATGGCGCCACGGTAGGACGTGCGCCGGCGGGGCCGCGACGGCGGGGGCGGGACCAAGTCATGCCATTCGTCCACGCGGTGGCGTCCTCGGGTGCTTGACTGCGCCCGCGCGGCCACGGGGGTCGCACGCTGGGGGGACCTGTGCGCAAGCTGCTGAGTGGGATCATCGCCCTGCTGGGGGTGGTGACGGCCACCGTGGTGCTGTCACCCGCCGCGGCATTCGCGGCGTTCGGGTCGACGGCGACGGCTGCCGATGCTCCCGATCCCGATCCCGCGACCGGGTGCCTGCGTCATCCCGTCCAGTACGCCGTCGAGGTCCCCGAAGGCACGATCTCCTGGCACCTGGACATCCGCGTCTACCGGTCCGGGCGGCTCGATGACACGGTGACACCCAACCGCTTCGCGGGCGCTCCTGCCGTCGGCACGGTGTACCTCGACATCTGCGCCACGGATGACCCGGAAGGGACGTGGACGCTCCAGCCCGTCGTGACCAGCTGGACCGGCTCCGACGGGGTGACGCACGAGACCGAGATCCCCGGCACACCGTCGACGTTCGAGGTGGGCCGGATCATCCCGCTCGCGTGCCCGTCGTGCGAGGTCTCCTCCCGCGTCACGCTGCGCTTCGTCAAGCTGTCCGGGCAGTGGCGGGCCAAGGTCGCCCTGGTCAACCGCTACGACGGCGACGAGGTGCGGATCTGGGAGGCCAAGCTCTACGTCGACAGGCGGACGAGGTCCGGGACGCGTCGGGTCGCGATGCTGCTCACCGACCGCAACGGACGCGCCGTGCTGACCCGGGGCGTACGACCCGGGCGCGTCTACCAGGCGTACTACGGCGGCGGCTGGATCCAGTGGGACGACGACAACCGCCTCAGCGTGCCGAAGGCCCGCTCACCCTGGGTGCGGGCGGGCTGACATCACCTCGACGCCGCCCAGCCACACCGCGGACGGGCGGCCCAGCGCCGTGACGTCCGTGGACAGGTCACCGTCGACGACCAGCAGGTCGGCGAGGTGCCCGGCCTCGAGCCGGCCGGCCTCCACCCCGCAGTCGTCGGCGGCCGCCGACGTCGCGGTCGCGACGGCCTCGTCGACGGGCCAGCCGCCCCGGACCAGCTCGGCCACCGACTTCCACAACAGTCCGTGCGGCTTGGCGGGGTTCGCCCCCGCGTCCAGCCCGGAGACGACCCGGATGCCGTGCTCGCGCAGACGGAGGGTGTTGCGGGCGGCGCGCGCGAAGTGCTCATCACGGTCGGTGATGCCGAGGCGGGCCAACATCTCCAGGATGTGCGGCGGCATGTCGGACACGGGCGGGAAGCGGGAGGGGTCGTTGCCGAGGGTCGGGTCGACCGTCATCCCGGCCGCAGCGACACGCTCCAGCAGCTCGGTCGGAGCCGCGGCGCCGCCCTGGGCCAGGCAGGTGAAGTGCTCCAGCCCGTCGGCCCCGGCGGCGACGGCCACCTCGGCGCCGGGGACGGAGTGGGTGTGGGCGACGATCCGCAGGCCGGCGGCGTGCACGAGGTCGACGAGACGACGCAGTGGCGCCAGCTCGAACTGTGCCCCCAGCTGGTCGCTGCCCGGTGTCAGGAAGCCCCCGCTGGCCATCACCTTCACGACGTCCACCCCGCGCTCGACCCGCTCGGCGACCGCCCGCTCGAGGCTGCCGGGCTCGTCCGGGTCGACGACGCCTCCGAGGTAGTGGCAGTGCCCGGCCGGGATGGTGAGCGGCGGGCCGGCGGCGACGACGCGCGGCAGGCCCTCGCCCTTACGTCCCCGGTGCCCGAGCACGCGGAAGTCCACGTCGCCGAGGTCGCGGACCGTCGTCACGCCGGCTGCGACCTGGGCCCGCAGGTTGGTGGTGATCACGTCGTCGAGCGCGGAGGCGCCCGCCGCGCCAGCCCACTCCAGGCTCCCGGGCGAGCCGGGGAAGGTGCCGGCCGCGACGAGGTGGACGTGGCAGTCGACGAGCCCCGGCAGCAGCGTGCCGTCCACCTCGGTGAGGGGCACGTCGGGCGGGAGCACGCACATGCCCGGCTCGACACCGACGATGCGGTCGGTCTCCACCACCACGGTGAGCCCGCCCCGCACGAACCCCCGGCCGTCGAAGGCCCGGTCCGCACGGATGGCCCACCGAGTGCTCATCGCCCGATGCTCTCCCGGGACCGCCGGCCCCGCACCCGCCCGCGGCGGGTGGACCAGACCACCGGACGCTTGGATAGGGTCCGTCCATGGGATGGCGGGGGCCTGCGGTGCTGGTCGCGCTCCTGGTGATCGGGACCGGGAGCGGCTACGCCACCTCGGGCCAGACCCGGGACACGACCATCGGCGCCGGCGTGGGCGCGCCCGTCCCGGCCGAGGGTCCCGAGATGCCGGTCGAGGCGCCGAAGCCCTTCGCCGTCGACCCCACGGACCCGCCGCTCCTGCCGGACATCCCCCTGCAGACCACGACGCTCGGCACCGGGAAGTTCGAGATCAGCTTCCCTGCACCCGTCGGCTGGACCACCAACGCGAGTGCCAGCAACGAGTGGAAGTGGAAGAAGCGCGGCACGTCCAACAACACGTACGTGATGCGGATCGAGCAGATCGACAGCCAGGACATCACGATCGAGGACGCGATCGACATCCGCATCGACCGCCTCCTCGACGAGCAGGAGGACGTGAAGATCCTCGACCGGGGCGCCTCGACGCTGGAGTACACCTACCGCAGCAACGAGGACAACGCCCGCCACAGCTTCATGCGCTGGCTCGACCTCGACGAGAGCGGGCAGGCCGACGTCGAGATCGTCGTGCACGGCCGCGAGGCCGACGTCGACGGCACGCGCGACCTCATCCGCCGGGTGGGCGACGGGATGCGCGGCGCGTCCGGCGGCGTCGTCGACTGAAGCCTGCCTTCCACTGGACGGCCACTAGGTTGTCCCCGTGACATGGCGGGGGCCGATCGTGCTGGCGCTGCTGCTGGCGCTCGGCGTCGGCGGCGGGTACGTCACGTCCTGGGCGCTGGGCGGGCACCCCCAGGCCGTCGGGCCGGCGCAACCGGTGACGGCGACCTCACCGTCGTACCCGGTCGACCCGGTGCCCGAGCTCTTCCCCGACCCGGACTTCGACCCGCTGGAGCCCGACGTGGAGCTGGTGCGCCGGGAGGTCGGCAGGGGCGACTTCCGACTCTCGCTCGACGTCCCGGCCGGCTGGAGCTTCTCGCCCAACTCCCTCAACGAGTGGCAGTGGCGCCCGGCCGACTTCGAGACCTTCGGCTACTACCTGCGCGTCGAGCAGGTGCTCAGCAACCGGCGCTCGATCGCCTGGACCCTCGACCGCCGCATCGACGAGCTCTACGAGGACGAGGCCGCCGTGAAGGTCCTCTCCCAGACCTCCGACAGCCTCCACTACTCGTACGTCACCAGCAACCATCTGCGCCACGGGTTCCTCACCTGGCTGGACCTCACCGGCTCCGACAACGCGCAGGTCGAGGTCGCGGTCTCGGGGCGCAAGGCCGACGTGGACGGGATGGCCGACCTCATCTCGCGCGTCGCGGACTCGATGGTGCTGGGCAAGCGCTAGCTGCCGGCCTAGATGCCGATGGTGTCCACGGAGGCGAGCACCCGGTTGGCGGTGCCGCGGTCGTCGCTGCGGACCTGCACCCACAGCAGCCGGTTGGAGGTCAGCTGCACGACGCGCTCCACGATGAACTGCGGGCCGGGACAGCCCACGAAGTAGACCGTCATGGAGTCGTCACCGTCCCTCGTGTCCCGCACGAGACCGTCGGAGCTCTCGCAGTCGGGGTGGCCCGGCACGCGGGACGGCAGCTTCTCCCCGGCGAGCATCCCGACGAACACGCCCTCAGCCGGGTCGGCGTCGGTGTTCCAGCCCGCCTTCGAGCCGGTGGCCAACGAGGGCAGCTCCTGCTCGCCCTCGACCGGCGTCCACCGCTCGGGGTCCACCTGCGCGGCCCAGGCCTCGGGGACCGTCACCGCGATCTGCCCGGTGGCGTCCTGCAGCGTGCGCTCGGTCGTTGCGGCCCGCTCCATCGCCCAGCCGGTGCCGCCGCCGAGGGCGAGCGCCACGGCGCCCGCCGCCAGCCACGGCACGCGACGCCGACGCGAGCGGGGCGCTGCCGGCGGCGGCAGGTCGCGGACCGGGTCCGTCGTCGCGGGACGGGAGGTGGCCCGGGTGAGCTCGGGGTCGGCGGGGATCCACTCGAGACGAGCCTCCTCCACCTCCGCGCCGAGTGCCTCGGTGAGGGCCGAGGTGAAGGACTCGACGTCGTCGAAGCGGTCGACGCGGTCCTTCGAGAGCGCGCGCCGCACGACTTCTTCTGCCTGCTCGTTGCCGATCCCCATCGGCGGCGGCGGCGCCGGGTCCTCGGCGGCCGCGAGGCTCTTGTGGTCGAAGGGCTGGCGACCTGCGAGCAGGAAGTAGCTGAGCGCGGCAAGCGAGAACTGGTCGGCCCGCGGGTCCAGCGCCTCGCCGAGGGCCTGCTCGGGGGCGACGTAGGTCGGGGTGCCGCCGACCATCGTGAGCCGCGACGACATGTCCATCGCCTTGCCGAGGCCGAGGTCGCCGACCATCGCCACGACGTGGGCGCCACGGCCGTTCTCGATGGTGCGGAAGAGCACGTTGGCCGGCTTGACGTCGCGGTGCAGCACGCCGCGGTCGTGCAGCGCGGTGAGGCCCCGGCCCACCTGGGTGATGACCGTCAGCGCCTGGCCGGGCTCCAGGGTCCCGAGCTCGAGCCGGTCCGCCAGCGTGCCCTGGTCGGCGTACGCCATGACCAGGTAGGGGCGGTCGTCGGCGAGCTCGCCGGCGTCGTAGACGGTGACCACGTGGGGCGACTCGACCTTGCGGAGGAAGCGTCCCTCCTCCACGAACCGCTGGCGGATGTGCAGGTCGCCGGTCCAGTTCTCGGCGAGCACCTTGATCGCCACCGGCGAGTCGAGGTGCTCGTCGTGGGCGAGCCAGACGGTCGCGAAGGCCCCCGACCCGATGCGGCGGCGCACCGGATAACGACCGAGACGAGAGGGAGCAGACACCCGGGCATTATCGTGCAGGCGTGAACAATTCGGGGGACCACGGGGTCGCGTTGGCGCCGGACGACATCGACGAGCTCGCGCGGCAGGCCCGCGAGGGCGACCGCGAGGCGCTCGAGTCGCTCCTCGGAGCCGTCCGTCCGCGGGTCCTCAACATCTGCCGCGGGGTGCTCCCCTACTCCGGCGACGCCGAGGACGCGTGCCAGGAGGCGATGCTCAACGTCGCCACCAAGATCGGCAGCTGGGGCGGGCGCGGCCGGTTCACCACCTGGCTGCACGTCGTGGCCGTCAACAGCGCGCGCACGACGTACCGCCGGCTGAAGAACCTGGCCACGCCCACCGATTTCGACGACGGGGCGCACGACCGCCCCGACCCGCGCACCACCAGCGTCATCGCCGGCACCCGCCTCGACCTGCTCGAGGCGATGGAGACCATCGAGCGCGACCACCCGCAGTACGTCGAGCCGCTGCTGCTCCGCGACGTCTACGGCCTGCCCTACGACGAGATCGCCGACCTGGTCGACGCACCGCTCGGCACGGTGAAGGCGCAGATCCACCACGGCCGCAAGCTGGCCCGCCCGCTGCTGCGGGGCGAGCGGTGAGGCCGGTCCGCGGCCTGACGCTCGGTCTCTCCGCGGTCCTGCTGGCCGGCTGCTCGTCGTCGGCCGACGGGCCCGACGAGCTCACCACCCCGTCCCCGTCGAGCGCCGCCACGAGCGACGCGGACGGCGCCTCCGTGGCACCGTACTCGGACCCGGTCGTGGTCGACCCGGTCGAGCCCGACCTCGATCTCGCCGTGTCCACGCCGGTCGAGGACAGCGTCTACCCCGCCGTCGGTGACCCGGACGTCGACGCCCTGCTCTACGACCTCGACCTGACGTGGGACCCGCAGGGGAAGCGGCTCACCGGCGAGTCGACGGTGACCTTCCGGGCCACCCGCACGGCCCCGCGCTTCCAGCTCGACCTGGGCGCGCCGCTGGAGGTCGGCGAGGTCACCCTCGACGGCGAGGCGGTGCGCGCGGTCCACCGCGGGAAGAACCTGGTCGTGCGGGCACCCGTCAAGGCCGACCAGCGCTACGAGCTGAGCGTCGGCTATGCGGGCACGCCGCGCCCGGCCCCGGCCCCCACCACGCGCAGCGACTTCTCCACGACCGGGTTCACCGTCACCGACACCGGCGAGGTGTGGACGATGCAGGAGCCCTACGGCGCCTACACCTGGTATCCCGTCAACGACCAGCCCTCCGACAAGGCGCTCTACGACATCACCGTGCACGCTCCCGCGCGGTGGACCGGGATCGCCAACGGGCACCTCACCGAGCTCAGCGCCGAGGACGACGGCACCACCACGTCGTGGCAGCTCACCGAGCCCGCGGCGTCGTACCTCGTCACCCTCGCGATCGGCGACTACGCGCACCGCTCCGACACCACCGAGAGCGGGCTGCGTGTCGACTACTGGACCCCGCGCGGCGCGGTGACGGGGCTCGACGGGCTGCAGACGGCCGCCGCGTCCGTCGACTGGATCGAGAGCAAGCTCGGGCCCTACCCGTTCGAGTCGCTCGGCCTGGTCGTCACCGAGTCGCAGAGCGCGATGGAGACCCAGACGATGGTGACGCTGGGCAACAACGCCTACGTCCTGTCGCCGCAGACCATCGCCCACGAGCTGGTGCACCAGTGGTACGGCGACCAGGTCTCGCCGTCCGACTGGCGCGACGTCTGGCTCAACGAGGGCATGACGATGCTGATGCAGTGGATCTACCAGGACGAGCACGAGATCCAGCCGCTGCGCGACAGCGTCCGCAACGCCCGGTTCGCGGACCAGGGGCTGCGCGACGACTACGGACCGCCCGGCGACTACGACCCGCGGCAGTTCGGCGGCTCCAACATCTACACGACCCCCGCGCTCATGTGGAACGAGCTGCGCGTCGAGCTCGGCGACGACGAGTTCTACCGGATCGCGACGGCCTGGCTTGCCGCGCACGACAACACCTCCGTCACCCGCGAGCAGGTCTTCGAGCACTGGGAGAAGGAGACCGGGCGCGAGCTGTCGGCCTTCTTCGACGCCTGGATCACCGGCCCCCGGACGCCGAAGCCGGGCGTGCCGAAGGCCTGACGCCGTCCGGGTCGCGGCGCGGCTACCCTCCGGACATGAGCCGTCTCTCCGCGCACGACCTCATCTCGCTGGTCCTCGACGAGGACTCCTGGTCCTCGTGGGACGAGGCGCCCTCGCGGGCGGGCATCAGCGAGGAGTACGCCGCCGAGCTGGCCGCCGCCGCGGAGAAGTCGGGCGTCGACGAGTCCGTCCTCACCGGGGAGGCGCGGCTGCACGGGCGCCGCATCGGCGTGCTGGTGGGCGAGTTCGGCTTCCTCGCCGGCTCCATCGGACGTGCCGCTGCCGACCGCATCGTCGCCGGCATCGAGCGCGCGACCCGCGAGGGCCTGCCGCTGGTCGCCGCCCCGATCAGTGGCGGCACCCGGATGCAGGAGGGCACCCCCGCGTTCGTCCAGATGGTGAGGATCTCCGCTGCCGTCGCCGCCCACCGCACGGCCGGCCTCCCCTACCTCGTCTACCTTCGCAACCCCACCACCGGCGGCGTGATGGCGTCGTGGGGCTCGCTCGGGCACGTGACCGTCGCCGAGCCCGGCGCGCTCGTCGGCTTCCTCGGCCCCCGGGTCTACGAGGCCCTCTACGACAAGCCGTTCCCCAGCGACGTGCAGACCTCGGAGAACCTCTACGCCCACGGCATCATCGACGCGGTCCTGCCGCCGGACGAGATCGGCGAGATCCTCGACCGCGCGCTGACCATCCTGATGGCCGCACGCGAGGGCGTCGCACCCGTCGCCGACCCCGGCCAGGAGTCCGTCCCGGACGTCGACACCTGGGACTGCGTGACCCGCTCGCGGCGGCCCGACCGGCCCGGCGTACGCCGCCTGCTGCGCTACGGCGCCAGCGACGTCGTACCCCTCAACGGCACCGGGCAGGGGGAGAAGGACCCGGGCCTGCTGATCGCCCTGGCGCGGTTCGGCGAGGCGCCGTGCGTCTTCCTCGGCCAGGACCGGCGCGGGCAGACGACCGACCACCCGATGGGCCCGGAGGCGCTGCGCGAGGCGCGTCGCGGGATGCGGCTGGCCTCCGAGCTCGGGCTGCCGCTGGTGACGGTGATCGACACGCAGGGTGCTGCGCTGTCGGCCGCCGCCGAGAACGGCGGGCTCGCCGGCGAGATCGCCCGGTCGCTGGCCGACCTGGTGACGCTCGACGCACCGACGCTGTGCCTGATGCTCGGCGAGGGCAACGGCGGCGGTGCGCTGGCGTTGCTGCCCGCGGACCGGGTGGTCGCCGCCCAGCACGCCTGGCTCTCCCCGCTGCCCCCCGAGGGCGCGTCCGCGATCGTGCACCGCGACCTCGACCACGCCGCGGAGATGGCACGCGCGCAGCAGGTGCGGGCGATCGACCTCTACCGCCGCGGCATCGTCGACCGGATCGTGGCGGAGAAGCCCGACGCGGCCGACGAGGCGGAAGCCTTCTGCCGCCGGGTGGGCGCCGTGCTCGAGCACGAGCTCAGCGCCCTCCTCGCCTCCGGGCCCGGCTCGCCCGAGCGGCGTACGCGCCGCTACGTCTGAGCCCGCTCGAGCGGTGCGTGCCACGTTCCACGTGCGGGGAATGTGGCTGGCTCACCGTTCCTCGGGCGACTCGCCGTCGCGCTCGGCCTGGTCCGCGGCCGCCTCGTGCTGGGCCTCGACGACCTCGGCCTCGGTGACGGGCTCGGGGGTCTCGGGGGCCTCGGGCGCCTCATCCGGTGCCTCGGCCACCTGCGTCGCGGGTACGTCGACCGCAGCGGCCGCGACGGGCTCGTCGGGCAGCGCGACACCGGGCACCGTGCCGGTGAGGGTCGCGAGCATCTGGCGCACGTTGGAGAGCTGGGCGTTGATGCTGTCGCGCCGCTGGGCGGCGGCAGCGAGCTCGCGGTCGGACTCGGCGCGCACGCGGTCGGCGGTCGCGCGGGCCTCGGAGACCATCGTCGTGGAGCGCTCCTCGGCGTCGGCCAGCATCCGGGCGATTTTGGCCTCGGCCTCGCTGCGGCTGCGCTCCATGGCCGCCTCGGCGTCGCGGTTGCGTGCCGTCATGGCGTCGAGCTCGGCCTGCGTGGCGGCCTGCTGGGACTGGAACTCCGAGGTGGCCTTCTGCCGGCGCTCCGCGAGCGTGGTCTCGAAGTCGGCCGCGGCCTGGGCGGCCTTGGCGCGCGCGTCCTCGTGGAGGGCCTCCGCCTCGGCGCGTCGGGCCGAGGCGTCCCGCTCGGCGGCGTCGCGCTCGGAGTCGGCGGCCGTGCGGGCGTCGGCGACGAGGCGGGCGCCCTCGGCCTCGGCGTCGCGGCGGGTCTCCTCGGCGTACCGGTCCGCGTCGGCGCGCAGCGTGCCGGCCTGGACCTCTGCCTCCTTGCGCAACGCCTCGACCTCGCCCATCACCCGGTCGCGGATCTCGGCGGCCTCCGCCTCGGCGAGGGAGAGGATCTGGCCGACGCGCTCACCGAGGTGCTCGTAGGTCGGCCGCTCCGGCTCCTGCGCCTCGCGGGAGACCAGTGCCTCGCGCGACGTCGCGGCCTCGTGGCGCGCCTGCTCGGCGGCAGCCTCGGCCGCCTCGAGGCGCGAGCGGAGGTCGGCGACCTCGCTCCTGGCCTGTCCGATCGCCCGCTCGACCTCGGCGGGGTCGTAGCCGCGACGGATCGTCGTGAACATCTCTTCAGGCATCGGGGGTCTCCTGGTCGGGGGTGGGGGTGTGGGGCTGGAGGTCGGCGGAGATCGGGACCGGGCCGCTGGGGGGCGGCTGGACGCGCTCGGGCACGGAGAGGGCCTCGATGACGCCCGACAGCTGGCCGAGCTCGGCGGCGATGCCGTCGCGCTGGCTCTGGAGCTGGGCGATCTCGGCGCGAGCCCGCTCGAGCGCGCGTCTGGCACTCTCCCGGAGCTGGTCGGCCTCGGCGCGACCCTCGGCGACGAGGGCCAGCGACTCCTCGCGCGCCCGACGGCGGTCCTCGGCCGCCTCGGCGCGGCTGCGGGTGACCTCCTCGGCCACGAGGGCCCGCAGGCTGGCGGCGCCGGTCTCGGCCTCGGCGCGGCGGCGCTCGAGGCGCTCGACGGCACGCTCCGACTCGTCGGTCGCCTCGGCGACGATGCGCGCGGCCTCTGCCTCGGCGCGCTCCAGGACGGACCTGGCCTCGGCGGTGCGCTCCGCGGCGGCCTGGGCGGCGGCCTGGGCGATCTCGGCGGCGCGCTGCTTGCCCTCCGCGAGCTCGATGGCCACCCGGCCGTTGACCGCCACGATGATCCCGTGGACGCGCTCGCGCGCCAGTCGTACGTGGTCGCCGGCGTCGGCGTGGGCGGACTTGCGGATCGAGTCGGCCTCCGTGGCCGCACCGGTGAGCACCGACTGCACCGTCCGCGTGGCCCACTCGGTCTGGTCCGCCGCGTGCCGGAGCTGCTCGTCGCTCTCGGCGCGCGCCGCGGCGAGGGTGTCCTCGGCGGCCTGGCGCATCCGCTCCACCTCGGCTCCGGTGGTGCGGCGCAGGTCCTCGGCGTGGAGGGCCGCCTCGTCGCGCATCCGCGCCGACTCGCTGGAGGCGCTGGCGCGCAACGACTCCGCCTCGGACGTCGCGGAGTCGAGGTGCTGCTGAGCCGCGGCACGCGCCTCCTCGACCAGTCGTGCAGCTGTCTCCTGGGCGCCGGCGACGGTGGAGTCCGCGTCGGACCTGGCCGCCTCGAGGAGCGCCGCCTTCTCCGACTCCGCCGTGTCGCGCAGCTCCTGCGCCTCGGCCCGGAGGGCGACAGCGTCGTCGGCCGCCTGCGCACGGACCTTCTCGCCCTCGGCGCGCGTCGCCTCGACCTGCTGGTCGTGTGCAGTCTCGGCCGCGCTCATCAGCAGGGATGCCTGCTCGTTGGCGTCGAGCACGATGGTCGAGGCCTCCTCGGAGGCACCCGCCAACACCTGCTCGGCCTGCTTGCGGGCCCGGCCCGCCTCGGCCCGGTCGGCCTCGGTCTCCGCCATCAGGCGGCGAGCCTCCTCGCGCAGCCGCGCGAGGTCGGCAGTGAGCCGCTCCGCCTCCTCGCGGGCCTCGCGCTGCAGCTGGTCCGCGACCTGCTGCGCACGGGCCAGCAGGGCGGCCGTCGTGGCGGGCTCGCCAGATCCAGCCGTGGTCGCATCGACGGACATGCGCCCGCTCCTTCCACACGATCCGAGGCCGCAATTGTGGCAGCGAAGCGGCGACACCGCCAAAGGGGTGGTCTGCGACGTTGCGCTGACAGCGAACCACCTTGTCGCCACGCGCCGCGGACCGGTGGGGTGGGGCCATGAAGCTCCTCGTCCTCGGCGGCACCCGGTTCCTGTCCCGCGAGGTGGCCACCCAGGCGGTGGCGCGCCGCTGGGACGTCACCTGCGCCTGTCGCGGAGAGTCGGGGACGGTGCCCGACGGCGCCGCACACCTGCCGTGGGACCGCGCCGAGGAGGCACCCGCGGCGGTCGCCGAGGGCGCGTGGGACGCGGTGGTGGACGTGACCCGACTGCCCTCCCACGCGCGACGTGCGGTCGAGGCGACGCCCGGCGCCCACTGGGTGTTCGTCTCGACGATCAGCGTCTACGCCGACAACGCCTCCCCTGCCATGGAGCCGCTGCTCGAGCCGATCACCGACGACGTCGACCTGTCCGTCGACCCGGAGGCCTACGGCGGGATGAAGGTCGCCTGCGAGCAGGTGGTGCGGTCGGCCGCCGCGTCGTCGCTCGTCGTACGCCCCGGGCTCATCGTCGGCCCGGGCGACCCGACCGGTCGCTTCGCGTACTGGCCGCAGCGGCTCGCCCGTGGCGGGGAGGTGCTGGCGCCCGGCCGGCCCGAGGACGTCGTACAGGTGATCGACGTGCGCGACCTCGCGACGTGGTTGCTCGACGCCTGCGAAGCGCGCACGACCGGGGTCTTCGACGCCGTCGGGACACCGACGCCTCTCGGCCAGCTGCTCACCGAGACCGCGGTGGGTGTCGGCGACCCCGAGCCGCAGCTGACCTGGGTCGACGCCGACTTCCTCGAGGCGCAGGGGGTGGCACCGTGGGCCGGCGAGGGCTCGCTGCCGCTGTGGCTGCCGCGCCCGGAGTACGACGGCATGCTGGCGCACGACCCCTCCCCGGCCGTCGCAGCCGGGCTGCGGCTCCGCCCGCTCGCCGAGACCGCGCCCGGTTGCCTCGACTCGACCGTCACCGCGCTCACGCCCGAGCGCGAGGCCGAGGTCCTCGCGGCCTGGCACTCCCGCTGACCGGGCACTTCCTCGCGCTGGAAAGCACCGACCGGGCACTTCCTCGCGCTGGAGCGCGAGGAAGTGCCCGGTCGGCTTTGTTCAGCGCGAGGAAGTGCCCTCTCGGCTAGAAGAGGAGGGCGGTGCCCGGGTCCTCGAGCATCCCGGCGACGTCGGCGAGGAAGCGCGAGCCCTTCTCGCCGTCGATGTGGCGGTGGTCGAAGGACAGCGCCAGCGTCGTGACGTCGCGGACCACGATCTCGCCGTTCTCGTCCACCCACGGCCGCTTGTTGATCGCGCCGAAGCACAGGATCGCGGACTCGCCCGGGTTGATGATCGGGGTGCCGGCGTCGACGCCGAAGACGCCGACGTTGGTGATCGTGAACGTGCCGCCCGCCATCTCCGCCGGCTGGGTCTTGCCGTCGCGCGCGGTCGCGGTGAGCTCGCCCAGGGCCTGCGCCAGCTCGGTCATCGAGAGGGCGTCGGCGTCCTTGACGTTGGGCACGACCAGGCCGCGCGGCGTGGCTGCCGCGATGCCGAGGTTGACGTAGTGCTTGTAGACGACCTCCTGCGCGGCCTCGTCCCAGTAGGAGTTGATCTCCGGGGTGCGCTTCATCGCGAGGATGACGGCGCGGGCGAGGACGAGCAGCGGGCTTACCTTGGTCTCGCGGAACTCCGGGCGCTTCTTGAGCCGGGCCACGAGCTGCATGGCCGCGGTCACGTCCACGGTGATCCACTCGGTGACGTGCGGGCTGGTGAAGGCCGACTGGCTCATCGCCGTCGCCATCATCTTGCGCACGCCCTTGATCGGCTCGCGGGTCTCGCGCTCGCCCGGAGTGGACGCGACCGCGGCCGGAGCTGCGGCCGACGCCACCGGAGCGGAGCCGTTGGCTGCACCCTGGACGTCGTCGCGGGTGATCGAGCCCGACGGGCCGGAGCCGGTCAGGGTGGTCAGGTCGACGCCGAGGTCCTTGGCGAGCTTGCGCACCGGCGGCTTCGCCAGGGCGCGTACGTCGCCGGGCTCGGACTGGGCCGACGACGGCACGAGGGCCTCGGCGGGCGCGGTCGCGGGAGCAGGCCGCTGGTCGACGGCCGGCACGGGGGACTCGTCGGCCGGCAGCACGTCCTGCGACTGGGCGCCACCGGGCGAGAACGCGCCCTGCACCTGCATCTGCGTCTGGGCGCCGGCGTCGGTGCTCGGGGACGCCGAGCCGCGGCGGGCCCGGCGCATCGGGCCACGGTCGGCCTTGATCCGGCCGACGAGGGACGCGCCCTCCATCGAGCCGGACGCGGCCGGGTTGGACAGGTCGATGTCGGCCGGGTCCACCTGAGCGGAGACCTGCGCCGCACCCGCCTTCTCGGCCATCCCCAGGTAGGGGTCGGACTCGGTCTGCTCGGCCGGGGTCGAGGCGGGCGCCGCGGGAGCGGCCGGCTCCTCACCGGGCGAACCGATCGAGATGATCGGGGTGCCGACGGGGACCGTCTCGCCCTCGGGGACGAGCAGGGCCAGGACGGTGCCCTCGAACGGGGAGGGCAGCTCCACCAGCGACTTGGCGGTCTCGATCTCGACGATCACGTCGTTGATCTCGATCGTGTCGCCGACCTTGACCTTCCAGGCGACGATCTCCGCCTCGGTGAGGCCCTCGCCGACGTCGGGAAGAAGGAATTCAGACATCTCAATCCTTTCGGGACCGGGTCTCGTGACGGTCGCTGAGCGACCTCCTCGACCAGCGGTGGAAGGTCAGTAGGCGAAGGTGCGGTCGACGGCGTCGAGGACACGGTCGAGGTCGGGGAGGTACTCCTCCTCGATCCGCGACGGCGGGTAGGGCATGTCGAACGCGCCGACGCGCAGCACCGGGGCCTCGAGGGAGTAGAAGCACTCCTCGGTGATCCGGGCCGCCACCTCGGCGCCCATGCCGAGGTTGACGTGCGCCTCGTGGGTGACCACGCAGCGACCGGTGCGGCGTACGGACTCGTAGACCGGCCTCATGTCCAGCGGCGAGAGCGTGCGCAGGTCGATGACCTCGAGGTTGCGGCCCTCGGACTCGGCGGCCTCGGCGGCCTTCAGCGCCGTCTTGACCGTCGGTCCGTAGGCGAGCACGGTCGCGTCGCTGCCGGGGCGTACGACGCGCGAGGTGAACAGCGGCTCGGGCGTCGCCGACTCGTCGAGCTCGGCCTTGTCGGCGTGGTACTGCCGCTTGGGCTCGAGGAAGATGACCGGGTCGTCGTGGGCGATGGCCTGCTGGATCATCCAGTAGCCGTCGACCGGGTTGGAGCACGCCACGACCTTGAGGCCGGGGGTGTGCGCGAACTGCGCCTCCGGGCTCTCGGAGTGGTGCTCGACCGCGCCGATGCCACCGCCGAAGGGGATGCGGATGACGATCGGCATCTTCACCTTGCCCTGCGAGCGGTAGGTGTACTTGGCGACCTGGCACACGATCTGGTCGTAGGCCGGGTAGACGAAGCCGTCGAACTGGATCTCCACGACGGGGCGGTAGCCGCGCAACGCCATGCCGACCGCCGTGCCGACGATGCCGGACTCCGCCAGCGGGCTGTCGATGACGCGGTCCTCGCCGAAGTCCTTCTGCAGGCCGTCGGTGATGCGGAAGACGCCGCCGAGCTTGCCGACGTCCTCACCCATGAGCAGGACCTTGTCGTCGGCCTCCATGGCCTTGCGCAGGCCCATGTTGAGGCCCTTGGCGAGGGTGATCTTCTGAGGAGTGCTCATCTCAGTGGGCTCCTTCGAACGACTCGAGGTAGGCGGCGAAGCCGTCGCGCTGGGCGGCGAGCTCGTCGGTCATCTCGCTGAAGACGTAGCCGAACTGGTCGAGCGGCTTCGGGTCGGGCAGCGCCTTGCAGCCTTCGCGGAGGTGGTGGCCCAGCTCCTTGGCCTCGGCGTCGAGGTCGTCGAAGAACTGCTGGTCGACCAGCCCGTTGCGGCGCAGGTAGACCTTGAGCCGCTCGATCGGGTCCTTGAGCTTCCAGTGCTCGAGCTCGTCGTTGAGGCGGTAGCGCGTCGGGTCGTCGGTCGTGGTGTGCGCGCCCATCCGGTAGGTGTAGGCCTCGACGAACGACGGCCCGTTGCCCTCGCGTGCCCGCTGCAGCGCGGCCTTCGTGACGGCGTACGTCGCCAGCACGTCGTTGCCGTCGACGCGGATGCCCGGGAAGCCGAAGCCCAGCGCGCGCTGGTAGAGCGGGATGCGGGTCTGGCGCTCGATCGGCTCGGAGATGGCCCACTGGTTGTTCTGGCAGAAGAACACGACGGGCGCGTTGTAGGACGCGGCGAAGATGAAGGCCTCGTTGACGTCGCCCTGCGAGGACGCGCCGTCACCGAAGTGGGCGATCACGGCCGAGTCGCGCTCGGGGTCGCCGGTGCCGACGACGCCGTCACGCTGCATGCCCATGGCGTAGCCGGTGGCGTGCAGGGTCTGGGCGCCGATGACGATCGTGTAGAGACCGAAGTTGTTCTCGTTGGGGTCCCAGCCGCCCTGGTCGACGCCGCGGAACAGGCCGAGCAGCCGCAGCGGGTCGACGCCCTTGCAGTAGGCGACGCCGTGCTCGCGGTAGGTGGGGAAGACGTAGTCCTGCGGGCGCAGTGCGCGGCCGGCGCCGATCTGGGCGGCCTCCTGGCCGAGCAGCTGTGCCCAGATGCCCAGCTCGCCGTGGCGCTGGAGCGCGGTGGCCTCGACGTCGATGCGGCGGGTGAGCACCATGTCGCGGTAGAGACCGCGCAGCTCCTCGGCCGAGAAGTCGTGGTCGAACTCGGGGTGGTGGACGCGCTCACCCTCGGGCGTCAGCAGCTGGACGAGGTCGGGGCCACCGTCGGACTGGGAGGGTCCGAAGACCTCCGCCAGGTCGGGGCCGAAGGTGTCACTCCGCGGGGAGGCAGGTTCGGACAACGCAATCTCCTTCAACAGCTAGCGGCAGTCACGGGATCGCCGGACGCCGACGGCTTGCAAGTGTGGTTCGTCGGCGTGTGTGACCCCGACCACATGATGGTGCTCAACGTATCGGCCGCAGCCTGACAGCACCAATCTGGCGACGGGGCTGCGCCCCTGCCCCTCGGGCATGGAGGAGCCGGCGCCGACGGGCTCGTGGGTGACCCGTCGACGCCGGCTCGCCTCCATTGGGGGTGGAGGGTCGGGCAGTGGGATCCACTGCCGGCGGTGAAGCCCTTCTCCTCGTGTCGCCTAGCTGCTCGTGCCTCGCAGGCCGGTGTCGGGCAGGACCTCAGGGGCCTCGCACAGCGCCGGGATGCGGAGCTTGTCGAGCCTGGTCGATCCCACCTTCAGCGTGACCTTCGCGAGCGCCTTGCCCCGGGTGACGTACTTCTTCTTGGCCAGCGACTTCACGGCGATCTTGTGCACCTTCTTGCCCACGCGGAGCTTGTAGGTGACGGTCTCGCCCGAGCGGTTGCTGAGCTTGGCGCGCACGGTGCCCTGGCAGCTGGCCTTCACCGACCCGACCGCCTTGCCGAAGGACTGCACCGGCAGGACCTCCGGCGCCGGGGTGCAGGCGAGGACCACTGCGCTCGCAGTCGGGTCGGTGCCGACCGGCAGGTCGATCGTGGCGGTGTTGGTCCAGCTCTGGCAGGAGCCGGCCGCGCCGCCCTTGAGCGTCAAGGAGTACGTGTAGTCCTTCACCAGCCCCGGGGTCCAGGTCAGGGCCGGGTCGAGGACGACCCGCTGACCGGCGACCGTCTGGTCGTCGACCACCTGCACCGTCTTGTTGGTCTCCGAGCGGACCGTGAAGGCGATCGGCGTGGTGTCCGTGGCCGAGGCCGTGGTCGCCTCACCCGCGGGGTCCCAGGTCGCCGTCACGTCCAGCGCGCCGCTGCTCGCGGGCTGGGAGCTGAAGGTGCAGGCGATCGGCAGGGTCACCGAGCTGTCCTCGCTGATGGCCACGTCGCCGCCACCCGTCACCGTGCAGACCGAGCCACCACCGAGCGTGGTCGCGGCCGTCACGTCGGCGGTGATGTCACCGTCGGCGTACTCGTTGGTGTTGGTGACGGTCACCGATCCCTCGAGCTGCCAGCCGGAGTCCGTCGCCGCGCCCGCCCTCGCCGTCACCGTGTAGGTGAAGGTGGCGTTGCCCGACCCGTCGACCGTCCGCTGCGTCGCGTCGGCGACCTTGCCGATCGACCAGGCGTAGGCCCGGGCGAGGTCGGCGGAGCCGCTGACCTCGGGCACGAGCGGCTTCTCCACGCAGACCGTGGCCGTCGTGCTGTCGTCCGCGTCCTCACCGCTCAGGTCGAGCCAGGCGGTGTTGGTGAAGTCGACGCACTGGCCGGGCACACCCTCGTGCGTCAGCGTGTAGGAGTACGTCTTCAACAGGCCCTCCGACCAGGTGAGCGTGTCGAGCAGCACCGGGTTGTCGGGGTCGGTCTTGTCGTCGTAGACCTTGATGGTCTTGTCGACCTCCTTGCCCACGACGAGGTCGACGTCGTCGACGTCCCTGACGCTCGCCGAGGCGCTCGCGCCCGCAGGGTCCCAGCTCACGTCGGCCGTGACGGTGCCGCTGGTGTCGGGCTGTCCGGTGAAGTCGCACTCGAAGGGCACCGTCAGGGTGTCTCCCGGAGCGATGGTCAGGCTGTCGGGGAGGACCGGGTCACAGTCGGCCCCGCCCTCCACGTCGGTCCAGACGTCCACGTCGGTGAGTGTGATCGCCCCCTCCGCATAGGTGTTGGGGTTCGTCACCTCGACCGTCCCGTCGAGCGACCAGCCGGCGGGACGCTTGGCCCCGGCCTCCACGACGACCTCGTAGTCGAAGCTCGCCTTGCCCGTGGCCGCGTCGACCTCGACGCTGTGCGGGTCCTGGAGGACCTTGTCGATCGTCCACGGGTAGGTCACGCCGTAGCTGCCCCACCCGTCGACGTCGACCGTGATCGGCGCCTCCTCGCACACCCGCACCGCCCTCGACGCGGTGAGGTCGTCACCGGTCACTGCCAGGACGGCGGTGTTGGTGTACGACTCGCACGCACCGGCCGGGGCCCCGAGGGCGCGGGAGTAGGTGAAGACGTTGGCTCCCCGGGCGGCGTCGACGGCGAAGCTCTTCGCCGGCACCCCGTCGTCGGGGATGTCGTCGGTGAGCGTCGTGGTCGAGTCGGTGACGACCGGTCGCGGCGTGAAGGCCACGTCGACCGTCTTGTCCACCTGCTGGTCGCCGAACGTGGCCGTCGCCGTGTTGGTCCCCGAGGCGAAGCCGGTGCCGGTGCAGCTGTAGGACAGGTCCTTCGTGGCTCCCGGCTCCAGCTCGAGGCCGGTCGCGACGGAGGTGAAGGAGCACCCCGTCCAGCCCGGCACGTCCGGCGTGTCGGTGACGCTGACCGTCAGCGACTCGGTGGTCGACGGGTTGTGGACGGAGACCACGCCCGACCAGGAGGAGGTGCCGTCCGGCACGACCTGGCCCGGGGTGGCGGTGACGGTGTAGTTGAAGGTGGCCTCCCACTCGGGGCCGACCTCGACGAACGTCTTGTCGACGTCCTTGGTCAGGCTCCACGGCTGCCTGCGGCCGTAGTCGGCGACCACCGACTTGGTGAGACCGGGCGAGCAGATCGTCGCGGTGGCCTCGGCCGAGTCCTTCGTCTGGTCGATCGTCACGACGTTCTTGTACGGCGTGCACGCGTCGGCCGTCGTGCCCAGCACCACGTCGTACGCGATCCGCTGCGTGTGTGCCGGCAGCGGCGGGTCGGCCGTCGCGTCGCCCGTCATCGCGTGGACCGTGGCCCAGTCGAACGACGTCTGCGGCAGGTCGCCCGTGACGTCCTTGCCTGCGAGCAGGTCGGAGATCGTCACGGTCGCGTTGGTCGGGTCGGGGTCCCCGGTGACCGTCACGGCCTGGGTGTCGGAGTCGGTGTCGTCGGCGTCGGGGTACTCGTGGGAGTCCGCGCTGTAGTCGAACGTCACGGTGTTGTTCCCGACGTAGGCCCCTTGGGTGACGCCCTTGCACTCGTAGGCGAGCGGGTGGTCGACGCTGGTGGCGGGGACGGTGACCTGGTGGCCGGCTGCGCCGCCGACGTCGGGCGTGAGCACGTCGCACGTCAGCGTCCTGCCGTCCACCACGACGGTGTCGGAGATGGTGCCCGTGACGTCCCACTCGTTGGGGTTGTCGAGCATGATCGTGCCGGTCAGCGCCCAGGCCGAGTCGGTCATGCCGTCCGCGGTGATGTCGATGGTGTAGCGCACGGACCTCTGGAGCTTGCCGTCACCGTCCTGGCCCGTGAACACGGTGCCGGGACCCCGCTTCGCGATGTCCCAGAGCAGCTCGCGCTGGTAGCCCAGGTTGGCGTCCTTCGTGACGTCGAGGTCCTTGCCGACGCAGACCGTCACGGTCTGGGTCGCCGACGTGCCGTCGGCAGACTCCCGAGCCGTGTTGTCGTAGTCGGTGCAGGCGCCCGCCACGCCCGGGACGTCGGTGCGCGAGTAGCTCGCCACCGTGATCGTGTGGGCGGCCGGGCTGCTCGAGGCGCGCACCGTGCTCCAGGCGAACGGGCCCCAGGTCTTCGTGCCGGCTGCCTCGTCGTTGAAGACGTCGGTCACCGTCGTCTGCGTGTCGCTCTCCACGTCGACCGCGAACGCCTTGGCGTCCGTGACCGGCGGACCGGTCTCGCCGGGAGCCTGCGGGTAGAGCGCCTGGTTCCACGTCGCGGTGGCCGTCGTGCCGCCGGGCAGGGTGGCCGCCGGGCAGGAGTAGGTGAACACGTTGCTGCCGGGCTCGAGGTCGACCTGGGTCCCAGCGGCGTCGGAGACGTCGATGGTGGCGGCGTCGTCGATCGTGCAGGCCGCTCCCCCGGTGATGCCGGCCGAGAGGGTCACGACCATGTCGAGGGTGTTCGGGTTGCCCAGCGTGATCGTCCCGCCGAAGTCCGAGTAGTCGGCTGCCTTCGGGTCGAGCGCCTTGAGCCGCACCTCGTAGTCGAAGCTTGCCTTGGTGCCCTCGGGGACCTGCTTCGTCGCGGCCCCGACGACGGCCTTGCTGACCAGCCACTCGCGGTCCACGTCGTACGTCGGCACGTTGAGGATCGTCGGCGCCTGGAACCAGCGCCTGTTGGTGACGGTGAGCGGCGTGTTGGTGCTCCCCACCCCGCCTTCGCCGACGGTGACGGTCCACGTGCGGGCGGCGACCGGCTGGACCAGCTCGTAGCCTCCCGGCGGTGCCGCGGTCTCCACGACCGTGTACGTGCCCGGGCTCGCCGGGTCGATGGCCACCACGCCGTCCGCCTCGCCGTCGGGGTCGCTCGCGGCGCCCTCGACGACGACCAGCGGGGACGTGCTCTGGCCGGGGATCGGGTTGGGCGAGATCTCGAAGGTCGCCCCGGTGAGCGGGTTGCCGAACTGGTCGACCTTGGAGATCTCCAGCTCGCCGCAGCTGTCGTCGATGTCGATGGTGACCGGGTTGACGTAGTCCTTGAGGGCCGACTCGACCGAGTTGCCGGTGAAGGAGCGGATGTTCATCGTGCCGAAGTCGCCGCCCTCGCAGGTGGCGCCGCCGATGCCGCCGGCCTCGAGGAGGGAGCTGAAGTTGAAGGCACCCTCGGCGAAGTGGCCCGAGTCGCCGGTGGCGCCGGTGAACGGCACGTTGGCGATGGACTCCGCGCACCAGCCGGACCGCGGGCTGTAGCCGGTCACCTCGGTGCACCCGGTGCCCCAGTCCGCGCTCGAGAGCCGGGTCCAGAACCAGGCGGAGGTCAGCTTGAACGTGCTGTTGCCGTCCTGCTCGAAGCGCACGAGGACGTCGCCCACCGACCGGACGGGAGCGAAGGTGTTGGTCGCCGAGTTGGGCAGCCGGTTGAGCTCGACGTCGAAGTTCGTCGTGCCGGACGTCGTGTAGCGGGTGAAGCCGACGTAGCCCCAGATGTCGTCGTCGACGACGGCGTCGTGGAAGTAGACGCCGGAGATGTCGTCCTGGTTGGGGGCGACTCCGGTCTTCCGGACCCAGGTGGAGGGGTGCTCGAACTCCTTGGCACCCTCTCCGAAGTTGGTCGTGTCGGCGTTGCCGACCGGGTCCGAGGTCTTCGGGGGGACACCCGGCGTGTCCCAGTCGATGCCGACCAGTGCGGCGTCGTCCGCGGTGTTCCCCTCGATCTCGAAGTTGCCCACCACCGCGGCGCCGGCGGCCGTGGTCGTCGCTGCTTGGACGGCGACGGTCGGGACCAGCAGGAGGAGGGCGAAGAACCGCCGGAAGGTCCGGTGCCCACCCCTCTGCTGTGCGGTCCTGGTCGTGTTGCGTACGCGATGCATCGCTCGCCCCCTGTGCGAGTAGTCCCCACTGGCTCTGGTGATGACCGGCTGCCCCCAGAGCTGCCGGCCGTGACCGCCGTACGCCCCCAAGACGCACGGCACACTGGTCTCGTCGAGAAGGTTCGCTGGGAACCGCACGCCGGCAGAAGACCCTCGGCGGAGGCACTGGCCTACCTGCGACAGGCCTTGACCAAACCTTCACCCCAGTGCCCGGATAGGCCCGCTGAGGACCAGACCACTTCCTCACGCTCGCGCCATTCCCCAAACAGGGGAAATCCGTGCAGACACAGCTCCGGCGCCGACGAGCCCGTGGGGGACCCGTCGGCGCCGGAGCGCCTCTCTCAGAGGCTGGTGGCCCGCAGGCCGGTGTCGGGCAGGACCTCAGGGGCCTCGCACAACGCCGGGATGCGGAGCTTGTCGAGCATGGTCGATCCCACCTTCAGCGTGACCCTCGCCCGGGCCTCGCCATGGGTGACGAACTTCTTCTTGGCCAGCGACTTCACGGCGATCTTGTGCACCTTCTTGCCCACGCGGAGCTTGTAGGTGACGGTCTCGCCGGAGCGGTTGCTGAGCTTGGCGCGCACGGTGCCCTGGCAGCTGGCCTTGACGGACCCGACCGCCTTGCCGAAGGACTGTGCGGGCAGCACCTCCGCCATGCACACGACCACGGTCTCGGTGTCGGTCGTCGCGTCCGCGGACTCACGGGCGACGTTGGGATAGCTGGTGCACTGTCCCGCCGTGCTGCTCAGTGTGCGCGTGTAGGACTTCACCAGGACCGCGTGACCGGGAGCCGCCCAGACGTCGTCCCAGTCGAGGGTGCCGAGGTCGACGGGGGCGCCACCGTTGAAGGTGTCGGTGACCGTGGTCGTCTCGTCGGTCTTCTGGTCGATGGCATACGCCGACTGCGCCGCAGCGCTGCGGGTGTAGGTCGCACCCGCGGTGTCCTGCGGGTAGACCGCCGCGTCCCACGTGGCGGTCGCCATCGTGCTGGCCGGGTCGGCCGGCGACGCGCCCGGCGCGCAGGTGTAGGCGTACGAGCCGGGTGTCGCCCCGACCGTCACCTGGAGCCCTGCGGCTGCCGACTCGTCGGTGGCGGCGATCGTGCAGCCGCCCGCGCCGGCCAGGGAGGCCGACAGGGTCACGAGCATGCTGCGCTCGTTGGTGTGGGAGACCCCGAGCGTGCCGCGAACCTCGAAGCCCGTCCTCGCCGGCGGTCCGAGCGCGGTCACGCCCACGCCGTAGGTGAAGGTCGCGCTGCCGCCGACGGGTACGTCGGCCCGGTTGACGTCGACCGACTTGGTGACCTGCCAGGCGTAGTCCACGTCGTAGGTCGCGGTGACCTTGTTGGTGATCGCGGGAGCCTTGAAGACCAGCGGGTCGGTGAAGACCGCCGGCAGGCCGACGCTTCCCACTCCGTCCTTGCCGACGGTGACGTGGTGGACCGTGTCGTCCAGCAGGTAGCCGTCGGGAGCGTCGGTCTCCGTGATCGTGTAGTCGCCCGGCGCAGCCGGGTCGATGATGACGATGCCATCAGCGCTCGAGTCGGGGTCGTTGGCACCGCCGTCGGTGACGACGTACGGGTCCGTCCCGCCGCCCGGGAGCGGGTTCGGCGAGATCGAGAAGGTCGCGCCACCCACCGCGTCACCGAACTGGTCCACCTTGTGGATCTCGAGCGCACCACAGGTGTTGCCGACGTCGACGGTGACCGCGTCCACATAGTCCTTCAGCGCCGACTCGTTGGCGTTGCCGGTGAAGGTGCGGATGTTCATGGTGCCGAAGTTGCCGCCGAGGCACGTGATGTCCCCGCCGCCCATCCTCAGCAGTGTGGTGAAGTTGAAGGCGCCTTCGCCGAAGTGGCCGTCCTCGCCGGTCGTGCCGGTGAAGGGCACCGCGTCGGCGTCGACCTCGCACCATCCGGCGTCCGGGCTGTAGCCGCTGACCTCGGTGCAGCCGGGGCCCCAGCGCGACGAGTCGACCTCGCGCCAGAAGTAGGCGCTGGTCAGCTGGAAGGCGTTGTTGCCGTCCTGCTCGAAGCGCACCATCACGTCGCGGACCGAGCGGTCGGGTGCGTACGAGCTGCTGTTCTCCAGCTGGTTGAACTCGATGTCGAAGTTGGTGACTCCGCTCGTGGTCAGGCGACGGAAGCCGATGAAGCCCCAGATGTCGTCGTCGACGATGGCGTCGTGGACGTAGACGTCGGAGATGTCGTCCTGGTTGGGCGCCAGTCCGGTGCCCGTCACCCAGGTCGACGGGTTGTCGAACTCCTTCGAGCCCCCGCTGAAGGTCGAGGTGTCCGCGTTGCCGACCGGGTCGGTGGCGTGGCTGCCCGTGCTGGCCCAGTCCTTCCCTCCCCCGTCGACCGGGGTGTTGCCGTCGATCTCGAAGCCGGCCACGACGGCCGCGCCGGCCGAGGTGGTCGTCGCGGCCTGGAAGGCGATGGTGGGCAGCACCAGGGCTGCGGCGGCGAGCCTGCCGATCCTCCGGTGGCCCCTGTGGAGGCCGGTGCGGGCCTCTCGTGTCTTCGTGCGTGCGCGACTGTCACGCCCCTTGCGTGTAGTTCCCACTTTGTTCCCCTGACGAGCGGCCCGTGACGGGCCAACCGGGGCCACCCACCCCCTGTGGGAGGCCTTGGACCTGTCCACGTTGCGCCCGCGGGGCATCACCCAGCGGGCCTGGGCCGAAGTGGCGGACAACCTCGGGGTGTCCTTGACCGAAACTCGACGCGGGCGACCGGTTTGGGGTGGACCAAGGCGCGCGCGGACCAGACCGGCGTACGCAGGTCGCGCCGGAGGTCGGGGGTCGCCTCGTCAGCCCCGACCGTGCGGGGTCAGCCAGCCGGAGGTGTCCGGCCCGGCGGGCACGACCTGGGTGGGGTTGATGTCGGTGTGCACGACGTAGTAGTGCTGCTTGACCTGCTCGAAGTCGACCTCGTCGCCGAAGCCCGGGGTCTGGAACAGGTCACGCGCGTAGGCCCACAGGTGCGGCATCTCGGTGAGCTTGTTGCGGTTGCACTTGAAGTGGCCGTGGTAGACGGCGTCGAAGCGCACCAGGGTGGTGAAGAGGCGTACGTCGGCCTCCGTCAGCCGCTCGCCCATCAGGTAGCGCCGGTCGGCGAGGCGCTCCTCGAGCCAGTCCATCGCGGTCCACAGCCGCTCGTAGGCGTCCTCGTAGGACTCCTGCGAGCCGGCGAAGCCGCAGCGGTAGACGCCGTTGTTGACCTCGGTGAAGACCCGCTTCATGACCTCCTCCATCTCCTCGCGGAGGTCGGACGGCCACAGGTCGGGTACGTCGGGGCGCTGGTGCTCGCGCCACTCGAAGAACAGGTCGTGGGTGATCTGCGGGAAGTCGTTGGTCACGACCTTGCCGGAGGCGACGTCCACGATCGCCGGCACCGTGATCCCGCGCGGGTAGTCGGGGTCGCGGGCGAGGTAGGCCTCCTGCAGCCGCTCGATGCCGAGCACCGGGTCGCGCCCGCCCTCGTCGAGGTCGAAGGTCCAGCTGTCGTCGTCGTGCGTGGGGCCGGGGGCGCCCCACGAGATGACGTCCTCGAGCCCGAGCAGCGTGCGCACGATGATCGACCGGTGCGCCCACGGGCAGGCGCGCGCGGCGACGAGGCGGTAGCGGCCGGGCACGGCGTCCCAGCGCGGGACGTCGCGCGGGCTGTCCTTGGACCCGCTCGGGAACGCGTCGTCGAGCGGGTCGGCCGACCGCTCCCCCGCCAGGATCCGGTCGGGGATGTAGGACATGTCGCGCTCGTAGGGCTCGCCCTTGGTCGTGTAGCCGTCGCCGTCGTTCACGCTTCAACCATATAGACGCCTCAGGGGGCGAAGCGGGCGGCCACCTCGACGACGCGGTCGAAGGCCTCGGCCTCGCCGATGCTGACGCGTACGCCGTCGCCGGCGAAGGGGCGTACCGAGATCCCGACCTCGCCGCAGGCCGCGGCGAAGTCGAGAGCGCGCTCGCCGAGCGGGAACCACACGAAGTTGCCCTGCGCGTCGGGGAGCTCCCAGCCCACCTCGCGCAGCCGCGCGACGAGGTCGGCTCGCCGCTCGACGAGGTCGTCGACGCGCGCGAACAGCTCGTCGCGCGCGGCGAGCGAGGCGATCGCCGCGGCCTGGGCGACGTGGCTGACGCCGAACGGCAGCGAGACCGCGCGCAGCGCCGCGGCGAGCGGGGCGGGAGCGACGGCGTACCCGACCCGGAAGCCGGCGAGGCCGTAGGCCTTGGAGAAGGTGCGGGTCAGCACGACGTTGGAGTGCGCGCGGTAGGTCGCGATCCCGTCGATGGCGTCGTCCATCCGGACGAACTCGAGGTAGGCCTCGTCGACGACGACCACGACGTGCGGGGGGACCTTCGCGATGAAGGCGTCGAGCTCGGTCTGCGTGACCGCCGGACCGGTCGGGTTGTTGGGCGTGCAGACGATGACGACCTTGGTGCGGTCGGTGATCGCGGCCGCCATCGCGTCGAGGTCGTGCCGGCCGTCGGCGGTCACCGGCACCTGGACGCTGCGCGCCCCACCGGCCGTGACGGCGATGGGGTAGGCCTCGAAGGAGCGCCACGCGTAGACGACCTCGTCACCGGTCTCGCAGAAGGCGTTGACGAGCTGGTAGATCAGCGCCACCGACCCGGTCGCCGCGGCGAGGTCCTCGACCGGCACGCCCATCGCCTCGCCGAGCGCGGCGTAGAGCGCGGTGCTGCCCATGTCGGGGTAGCGGTTCATCTGCGCCGCCGCCTCGGTCGCCGCCTCGAGCACGCCGGGCAGCGGCGGGTAGGGGTTCTCGTTGGACGACAGCTTGTAGGAGGTCAGCCCGGGTCGGGCGACGGGCGGCTTGCCGGCGACGTACGCAGGGATGGCGAGCACGTTGGGCCGGGGCTGGGGGCTGGTCATGGCTCGACCTTAGTGAGCCGCTCTCCGGCCCCGCCACGGCCTCACCACCGGCAGCAGCACCAGCCCGATCACGAAGCCGATGCCCGCCCCGACGACGTTGTCGACCATGTCGGTGACGTCGCACGCGCGGTCGAGCCGGGCGAGCTGGAGCTGGGTGAGCTCGATCGCGAGGCTGTACGCCGCCAGCGCGGCGAGGCCGAGCGGCGCGAGCACCACCCCGGACCACCAGCGGCCGACGGCCAGCACGAGGAACATGCCCGCGGGCACGAACAGCAGCACGTTGAGGGTGCGCTGGTCGAGTCCGAGCACCTCGAAGGCCGCGCCCGAGGGCCCGCCGTAGTCCCACGAGCACGACTCGCTGCGGGCGTCGGCCGGCACGATCCCGACGTCCGAGCGCGTCGGCACGAGCGTGACCAGCGCGATCGCGACGAGCGACCACAGCAGGCCGGGGACCGCCACCGCGGACGCGGTGCCGAGCCGCCGTCGGACCGCCAGGCCCAGGAGGACCGCGACGACGCCTGCGGCCAGGGCGCCGAGCACCATCACTGCCGTGCCGCCGATCGTGACCACGCGGGCGAGGGTAGCCGGTGGGTCGACTTGGCTAAGGTCGCCGCATGAGGTTCGTGACGTGGTTGCTGACGTATGCCGCCGGGCTGGCCGTGGCCGCCCAGCTGCTCGACGGGATCTGGTTCGACGGCCCGAAGAACGGGCAGGCCGAGCTGCAGGAGAAGATCCTGCCGCTGCTGCTCGTCGCGCTGATCCTCGGGCTGGTCTCGACCTTCGTCGAGCCGGTCGTCAAGCTGCTCTCGCTGCCCTTCATCATCCTGACGCTGGGCTTCCTGCTGCTGGTCATCAACGCGCTCATGCTGATGCTGACCGCCAAGCTCGCCGACGTCTTCGACCTGGGCTTCCACGTCGACGGCTTCTGGAACGCCCTCGTCGGCGCGCTGATCGTGACCGTCGTCGGCTGGGGCGTGCGGCTGGCACTGCCCTCGCGGGACTGAGGCCCGTGCAGCAGCTCCCCCCACCCCGGACCCCCGGCCGCTACCGCATCGCGCTGGTCTGCCTCGGCAACATCTGCCGCTCACCGATGGCGCACGTCGTCCTGGCGCGCCGGCTGGCCGACGCCGGCCTCGACGACCGCGTCGAGCTCGCGTCGTCGGGCACCGGCGGCTGGCACGTCGGCAACCCGATGGACCGCCGCGCCGCGGCCACGCTCACGGCCGCCGACTACGACCCGAGCCGGCACCGCGCCCGGCAGTACGACGCGACCTGGCCCGAGGCGTACGACGTGGTGCTCGTGATGGACGAGACCAACCTCGCCGACGTGGGCGGGCGCACGGAGCGCATCGGCCTGTTCCGCGACCTCGATCCGATCGATCCGGGTGGCGAGGTTCCGGACCCGTACTACGGTGGGGCCGACGGGTTCGAGGAGGTGCTGGCGATGGTCGAGCGCACGAGCGATGCGATCGTGGCTGCCCTGCCCGGCGCGCTCGAGGGCCCGGCCTGATGGCTCGCCAGCCACTGGTCGCCAAGCGGGCCGAGGAGCTCCTCGGCTCATCGGTCGTCGCGACCTCCCCCGTCGCCGGCGGCGACATCGCCACCGCGACGCGCCTGCGCCTCTCCAGCGGCCAGACCGCGTTGATGAAGACGTTGCCCCACTCACCGGAGGGCTTCTTCGAGGCCGAGGCCGCGGGCCTGCGCTGGCTCTCCGAGGTCGAGGGTGGCGTCCCGCTGCCCGAGGTGCTGGGCGCAGCGAGCGACTGCCTCATCCTGGCGTGGGTCGAGCAGAGCTCGAAGACGCCGCCCGAGGCGGCCACGACGTTCGGCCAGCAGCTCGCGACCACGCACCGCGCCGGCGCCGACGACTGGGGCCTGGACCACGACGGGTTCATCGGCAGGCTGCCGCTGCCCAACAAGACCGCCGGCTCCTGGCCGGAGTTCTACGCCGTGCGTCGCCTGCTGCCCTACCTCAAGCTCGCGCGCGACCGCGGCGCGATCGCCGAGTCCGACGCGGCCGTGGTCGAGGCGGTGGTCGGCCGGCTCACCGAGCTCATCCCCGACGAGCCGCCGGCCCGGCTGCACGGCGACCTCTGGAACGGCAACTGCCTCTGGGGCCAGGACCTCGCCATCCACGTCATCGACCCGGCGGCCTACGGCGGCCACCGGGAGGTCGACCTGGCGATGCTGCACCTCTTCGGGCTCACGCACCTGCCGCGGGTGATGGCGGCGTACGACGAGGCGCACCCGCTCGTCGAGGGCTGGGAGGAGCGCCTCGGCATCCACCAGCTCTTCCCGCTGCTCGTGCACGCCTGCATGTTCGGCGGCGGCTACGGCGCCCGGGCGGGGACCGTCGCGGCCCGCTACACCTGAGTCACCCGTCGGGCTGGTCCGCCACGCGCCGCGCCGCGGCATGGTGGACGGATGGCCGAGCCGACCGATGCCACGCCGTGGGTCCCGGAGTCGCGGGACCTGGCCGATCTCGAGTCCGCCGCGCACGACTGCAGGGGGTGCGAGCTGTGGGAGCCGGCGACCCAGGTGGTGTTCTCGGCAGGTGACGCCGGGGCCCACATCGTCCTGGTCGGCGAGCAGCCGGGGGACCGCGAGGACGAGCAGGGCGAGCCGTTCGTCGGACCGGCAGGGCGCATGCTCGACGAGGCGCTCGACTCCGCCGGCATCCCACGCGAGTCGGCGTACCTCACCAACGCGGTCAAGCACTTCCGGTTCGAGCCGCGAGGCAAGCGCCGCATCCACGCCAAGCCCGAGCTGCGGCACGTCAAGGCCTGCCACCCCTGGCTGGACGCCGAGCTCGAGGCGGTGGAACCGCGCGTCGTCGTAGCGATGGGCGCGACCGCCGCCCGTGCGGTGCTCGGCCGGACGGTGAGGATCGGCGAGTCCCGCGGGCACCTCCTGGAGGAGCCGGACCACGTCGTCGTCGTCACCACCCACCCCTCGGCGGTCCTGCGGCTGCGCGGACGCGACGGCTACGACGAGGCGTACGCCGCCCTGGTGGCCGACCTGCGGCTGGCGGCGCCCTTCGCGTGATCTCAGGTTCACCTCAGGCCCGGCTGGCATCCTTGGCTCGTGACCGACTCCAAGCCCCGCGTGCTGGTCGTGGACGACGACCGCGCGGTGCGCGACTCGCTGCGCCGGTCGCTGGAGTTCAACGGCTACGACGTGTCCCTGGCCAGCGACGGGGCCGAGGGCCTGGTCGCGATCGGGTCGCAGCACCCCGACGTCGTCGTGATCGACGTGATGATGCCGCGGCTCGACGGGATCGAGACCACGCGTGCCCTGCGCGCGGCCGGCAACGACGTACCGGTGCTGGTGCTGACCGCGCGCGACGCGGTCGGTGACCGCGTCGAGGGCCTCGATGCCGGCGCCGACGACTACCTCACCAAGCCCTTCGCGCTCGAGGAGCTGCTGGCCCGGCTGCGCGCCCTCCTGCGCCGCGTCGTTCCCGGCGACGAGTCGGACGGCGAGGTGCTCACCTTCGCCGACCTCACCATGGACGTCTCGAGCCGCGACGTGTCGCGCGGCGGGCGGCCGATCGAGCTGACTCGCACCGAGTTCACCCTGCTGGAGATGTTCCTGAGACGGCCGCGGCGGGTGCTCGACCGGTCCTTCATCCTCGAGGAGGTCTGGGGCTACGACTTCCCGACGAGCGCCAACTCGCTCGAGGTCTACGTCGGCTACCTGCGCCGCAAGACCGAGGCGGAGGGCGAGCCGCGGCTGATCCAGACCGTGCGGGGCGTCGGCTACGTCCTCAAAGAAGCATGAACACCCCACGCCGTTCTCCTCCTCCGCTGCGCTCCCCCGAACAACGCCGCGGGGACCCCGTGAGCTCGTCCGAGTGGCCCCCGGGCCGGTGGCACTACCGCAGGTCCCTGGCCTCACGCGTCGCGGTGCTCACGACCGTGGCCGTCGGGCTCTCGATCACCGTGCTCGCCTTCACGGCCTTCGTGGTGATGCGCCAGCAGCTGATGAGCTCGCTCGACCAGTCCTTGCTCAACCGCGCACACAAGGCGACCGCCGACTCCGCGCTGTCGGAGATCACGGCGCGCGGCGTGCCGCCGTGGGTGCTGGGCGCCGCTGACGTCCGCATCATCTACATCAGCCTCGACGGTCCCCCGAGCGGCACCGACATCCCGCACTTCTCGCTGGGCCGTCCGGAGTACGACGTGGTCACCGGGCAGCGTCGGTCCGCCGTGCGGACCCTGGTCACCGAGGAGGGCGAGCGCTTCCGGGTCGCGACCGTGAGCGCCGGCAGCGGCCAGGCGCTGGTCCTCGCCCAGCCGCTCGCGCCCAACGACCGCACGCTCGAGAAGCTCGGCGGGGTGCTGTTCGTGTTCGGCGCACTGGGGGTGCTGACCGCGCTCCTGGCGGGCTGGCTCGTGGCTCGCAACGGCCTGAGACCCGTGCGCCGCCTGACCTCCGCGGTCGAGCGGATCGCCGTCACCGAGGACCTGACGCCGCTCCGGATCGAGGGCGACGACGAGGTGGCTCGCCTCGCGACGGCGTTCAACCAGATGCTGCTGGCGCTCGGCGCCTCCCGCGACCGGCAGCGGCGGCTGGTCGCCGACGCGAGCCACGAGCTGCGTACGCCGCTCACCTCGCTGCGCACCAACCTCGACCTGCTGCGCCAGGCCGAGGGCAACAGCGCGCTGCCCGCCGAGGCACGGCTCGAGCTGCTCGACGACGTCCGGGCCCAGATCGAGGAGCTCAGCGCGCTGGTCGGCGACCTCGTCGAGCTCGCGCGCGACGAGCCGACCACCCGCACGGTGGCTGAGGTCGACCTCGCGGAGGTCGTGGAGCGGGCGGTGACGCGCGTGCGCCGGCGTGCCCAGCAGGTCTCCTTCGACGTCGCCCTCGAGCCCTGGTCGGTGGTCGGCGACTCCAGCAGCCTCGAGCGGGCGGTGACGAACCTGCTCGACAACGCCTCGAAGTGGAGTCCGGCGGAGGGCACGGTGACCGTGCGCCTCGCGCAGGGCGTGCTCACCGTCGACGACGAGGGCTCGGGCATCGACGAGGCCGACCGGCCGCACATCTTCGACCGGTTCTACCGGTCCGAGGAGTCCCGCGCGATGCCCGGCTCCGGCCTCGGGCTCGCGATCGTGCGGCAGGTCATCGACCGCCACGGCGGCCGGATCGAGGTGTCGCGAGCACCCTCCGGCGGCGCGCGCTTCGCGGTGTGGCTGCCCGGCGTCGCCGCTGTAACGCCGGGTTAGTGCTTGTACCCACCCCCCTGCATCAGGGTGGGTACAGCTGGTAAACCGGCGTTACAGGGGCTGGTCGAAGACCCGGAGCAGCCGCTCGGCCTTCCACTCCGACTCCGCCCACTCCTCGGCGACGTCGGACTTCACCGTGATGCCGCCGCCGGTGCCGAGGGTCCACGTGCCACTGCCGTCGGTGGTGAGGGAGCGGATGACGACCCCGAGGTCGGCGGGACCGTCGCCGCTGATCCAGCCGAACGCGCCGGCGTACACGCCTCGCGGCGTGGCCTCGACCTCCTCGACGATCTGCATCGTGCGCAACTTGGGCGCTCCGGTCATCGAGCCCGCGGGGAAGAGCGCGCGCAGCGCACCCACGGTCGTGACGTCGTCGCGGAGGTGGCCGCGCACCGTGGAGACCAGCTGGTGCACCGACTCGTAGGACTCGACCTGCATCAGCGCAGGCACCTCGACCGACCCGACGTCGCAGACCAGGGACAGGTCGTTGCGGAGCAGGTCGACGATCATCAGGTTCTCGGCCCGGGTCTTCGGGTCGCTCGCCAGCCGCTCGCGGTGGGCCTCGTCCTCCGCCGCCGTGGCGCCGCGCGGGGTGGTGCCCTTGATGGGCTTGGTCTCGAGGTGCCGGTCGGGGGTGACGAGGGCGTACCTCTCCGGCGAGCTCGACAGCAGCCACGCCCGCGCGTGGTCGACGTCGTGCTGGAGGAAGCCGGAGTACGGCGCCGGGTTGAGCTCGCGCAGCCGGAGGTAGGCCGACACGGGGTCGAGGTCGGACTCGCGCGTCAGGCGGTGGGTGAGGTTGACCTCGTAGGAGTTGCCGGCGTGCAGGTGCTCCTGGACGCGCGCGAAGGCGGCGGCGTACTCCTCCGGGACCGGACTTCCCGAGCGTGTCGCGAACTTCTCGAGGTGTGCACGCCCCTCGAAGTCGGGGTTTCCCCGCATATGCGGGGAAACCACAACGGGAGAAGGGTCGTGCTCGAAGACCCGCACCGCGCGCGGGCGCATCCAGACGGCGTCGGGGAGGGCGGGGTCGGGCTCGGCGGGGAGGTCGGTGCGCGCGGCGTAGCCGAGGTAGCCGAACCACTGCTCGCCCGGCTGCATGCGCTCCTCGAGGACCGCGAAGACGTCGTCGCCGACGACCTCCGACGCGCCGCCCGAGTGGGCGGTGACCTCGCGCCGGGCGGCGGACCAGGACAGGGACACGTCGTCGTCGGAGAGCCAGCCGATGATCGAGCGGCGCCCCGACCACTCGCGGGCACCGCCCCCGTCGAGCCAGAAGCAGCGCCTGTGGCGAGCGGCGACGTCGCGGAAGAAGGTGACCGGATCGCTCATGCCAGGAAGTTCCTGATGAGCGCCTCGCCCTGCTCGGAGAGGATCGACTCCGGGTGGAACTGCACGCCCTCGAGCGGCAGCTCGCGGTGGCGCACCCCCATCACCACGTCGTCCTCGCTCCACGCCGTGGCGACCAGCTCGTCGGGGAGGGCGACCGCGCCGAGCGAGTGGTAGCGGACCGCGGCGAAGTCCTGCGGCACGCCCGCGAAGACGCCGGCGCCGTCGTGCCGGATGCGGGCGACGTCGCCGTGCGCCGGGGCGAGCCGAGCCACCGTGCCGCCGTACGCAGTCACCAGTCCCTGCATGCCCAGGCACACGCCGAGCACGGGGCGGGTCGCGGCCTGCAGCACCGCCGTGCCCACGGCGAAGTCCGCGGGCGAGCCCGGGTGCCCGGGCCCGGGCGAGAGCACGACGTGCGAGTGCCGCAGCACCTCCTCGGGCTCGACCTCGTCGTGCTGCACGACGCGCGGCAGGACCCCGGTCACCCGCGCGACGAGGTGCACCAGGTTCCACGTGTAGGAGTCGTGGTGGTCGACCACGATCACGTCCGGCGTCACGCAGGGAGGTTAGTGCCCCGGCTACTGGGTGACGGTGCGGCAGGCGTCCGAGACCGGCTGGTCGCCCTTCTCACGGCACCCGTCGAAGGCAGCGAGCTTGGCCATCAGCAGGGCGACCTCGTCGCGGTGCCTGGCGCTCGCGAAGGCGTTCTTCCTCTCGTAGCGGTCACGCCTGTAGCTGTAGAACTCATAGCTCCACGAGGTCTTCCGGCGCCGCGGGTCGAGGTCGAAGCGCGCCAGCAGCGCCGTCCTGCTTCGCACCGCCGTGTAGGACGGGATCCGGTCGAGCTCCGAGCCGCTGAACGCCGCGTCGGGGTCACCGCCCGTCAGCGTCTGCTGGGTGTGCTCGAGGAAGGCGTAGGACTTCCGGACCAGCGCGGGCTGCGCCAGCGTCGGGACGAGCGAGAGCCCGCTGCGCCAGGGCGCGGGCAGCAGCCCGGCCAGCTCCTCGAAGGTCGGCGCGAGGTCGATGTTGCTGGTGACCTCCTTGCGCGGGCCGGGCACCACGCCCGGTCCGGTGACCAGCAGCGGCACCCGCACGTCGGTGTCGTACGGCGTGCCCTTCCCGCGCCCCAGGCCGTTCTGGCCGAGGTGGAAGCCGTTGTCGGAGGTGAGCACGACGTAGGTGTCGGGGCCGACCGAGCGGAGGATCTTCGTGACCAGACGGTCGGCGGACTGGGCCATCCGCGCGCGGTCGCGCAGGTCGCGCACGGCCGCCGCGGCGGACAGGGTGGGGACGGTGTTCCAGGCCCGGGCCTGCTTGCCCCGGGCGTTGCGGGGCCGGTTGTCGTCGCGCGCGTCACCGAACCCGGGCAGGTCGGCCAAGGTCAGCTTCCCGCAGGCCACCCGCCCGCAGCCGCGCTCGCCCCGGCGGTCGCGGAACATCGGCGGAAAGAGCGGGTCGCCGGGGTAGTGCGGCTCGGGGTTCACCCGGTTGTGCGGTGCGTAGAGCGCCACCTCGAGGAAGTAGGGCGCGTCGGCGGCCTCACCCGTCGCGAGGAAGTCCATCGCCAGGTCGCCGATCACCGTGCCGGCGTACGCCTTGTCCTTGGCCGCGTCGCTCGCGCTCGCCGAAGGGGCGGGGTGCTGGGTCACCTGCATCCGCTGGTTGACCACCGACGTGCTGGCGAAGTCCCACCCGTCGTAGGCCGAGCCGAAGACGGTGTTGAAGGTCGACCAGCCCGGCACCACCGGCGGCAGCGCGCGGCCCGGCGCCCACTCGTACTCGTTGAGGTACTTGCCGACGAAGCCGGTGGTGTAGCCGGCCTCCTGCAGCCGCACGTTGAAGGCGCGCTCGGGGTTGCCGTGGGTGTCGAACGCCGACCAGCCGCCGAGCGTCGAGGTGCCCTGGTGAGAGGTGTTGGTGCGGACGCCGGTCTGGTGCGGGTACTGCCCGGTGAAGAAGCTCGAGCGGGACACGCAGCACAGCGAGTCGGTGACGAACGAGTGCGGATAGCTGGCGCCCGCCTTCCGCATCCGCTGCACCGACCGCATCGTCTGGACGAGGTCCATCGAGAAGTCGTCGAGCATCACCACGACGATGTTGGGTCGCTGCGCCCGGCTCGCCGCAGGCTTCAGCTCGGCGACCGCCGAGGCGCTGCTCGTGGAGCGCGGTGGTCGTACGTCGTCCGGCGGCGCCGATCCGCTCGCCGCCCCGCACGCCGTCAGCGCGAGCAGGCACAGCCCTGCCACCAGTCCCTTGAAGTGCTGCACCCGTCCCCCGTCGTGTCCCCGTGTCCCACCAGAGTGACGCGCCACGCCACCCATCGGTTGCGTCCACGCCGAGGACAAATGTCTACCATTTGACTCGACTTTGCGTCGCGCGACCCGCCGGTCAGGAGAGGAGGTCGCGGACGGCCGTGTGGAGCAGGTCGTAGCCGTTCTCGGTGAGGATCGACTCCGCGTGGAACTGGATGCCGCGGAAGTGCGGGCCGACGACCGCGTGGATGTCGCCGGTCGCCTCGTCGGCCTCGACCCGCACGCCGTCGGGGAGCGAGGCGCCGGAGGGGACCCGGCCCACGAAGGTGTTGTAGAAGCCGACCCGCTCGGTGCGGCCGTCGAGGCGGACGGGCGACTGGGTGCCCTGGAAGACGACGTCCTTGTAGGCGAGGTCGAGGCCGAGCCGCTGGCACAGCGTCTGGTGGCCCAGGCAGACCGCCAGGAAGGGCTGGCCCGAGGCCAGGAGGTCGTCGACCGCCCGACGGAATGCGGCGATCTTGGGGTGGTCGCCCTCGCGCGGGTCGCCCGGGCCGGGGCCGACGATGACCAGGTCGGCGCCCTCGAAGGCACCCGGCGCGTAGTCCTCGTGGCGCACCACGCGCGAGGTCATGCCGAAGACCCCGAGCACGTGGACGAGCATGTTCACGAAGTCGTCCTCGCCGTGCAGGATCACCGCCGACTTCCCGGCGAGCCCGGGGTCGGCGGGCTCGCCCGCCTGGTCGGTCAGCCAGAAGCGAGAGAGCCGCTGGTTGCGCGACCCCAGGGCCAGTACGACGTCCTCGTCACGCGCCAGGTCCGCGATGTCGATCCCGTCGGAGGCAGCGGCCGGGGCCAGGCCGAAGGCGCTGAGGATGCCGCCGGCCTTGGCCCGGGTCTCGGCCACCTCGGAGGCGGCGTCGGAGTCGCGCACGAGCGTGGCGCCGGCGGTGACCTTCAGCTCGCCGGCGAGCGAGACGTCGGCGGTGCGGATCAGGATCGGGCTGTCCATCGTCGGCGTGCCGTCGGGGGCGCGACCGAACAACGCGAGGGCCGCGCCGTAGTAGCCCCGGCCCTCGGGCTCGTAGTCGGCGATCAGCCGGCACGCGTTCTCGACCGGCGCGCCCGTCACCGTGGCGGCGTACATCGTGTCGCGCAGGATCTCCCGGTGGTCGCGGTGCGAGCGCCCGGCGAGGAGGTACTCGGTGTGGATCAGGTGCGTCATCGGCTTGAGGAACGGTCCGAGCACCTGGCCGCCCTCGTGGCAGATGTCGCACATCATCTTCAGCTCCTCGTCGACGACCATGAAGAGCTCGAAGATCTCCTTCTCGTCGGCCAGGAAGCGCAGGAGCCCCGCCTTGAGCTCGTCCTCGGCGAGCCCGCCGACCCGGAAGGTCCCCGAGATCGGGTTCATCCGGACGTCGCCGGAGCGCACGGACACGTGCCGCTCGGGGCTCGCGCCGATGAGGAACCGGTCGCCGGTGAAGAAGCAGAAGGTCCAGTACGCACCGCGCTCGCGCTCCATCAGCCGCCGCAGCACGGTGAGCGCCCGGGAGGCGTCCCAGTCGGCGAGCACCGCGCGGTAGTGCCGGCCGATCACGAGGTTGGCGCCCTCGCCCTGGCCGATCTCGTCGCGGATGATCGCCTCGACCACCTCGGCGTAGTCGTCGTCGCTGGTGGCGAAGCCGCCGCGGTCGGCGAGCTCGACGGGCACGTCCGGGAGCGCGGCGAGCAGGTCGTCGACCGCCACCTCGTGCTCGGTCTCGATGTCCACGACCGTCAGCGGGGTGCCGTCGTCGATCGCCGCGAAGCCGCGCTCGCGCACCTGGCGGAACGGGACCGCGACCAGCCGGTCGGCGCTGCGGCCGGGCGCCGGCGCGCCGGTCTCGAGCGGGATGTCGAGCAGGCTGGCGACCTCGTGGGGGGTGCCGCCGATCAGCCCGGCCGTCGCTGAGGCCTTGCGCCGGATGACCGCCCACGCGCCGTGCCCCTGGATCTGCTCCAGGAGGTCGGCGACGGGAGGGGTCTCGGTCATGGCCGAAACCCTACGGTGACGCGGCGGGGGCCACGCCGGGCGTCTCAGTCGAGCTGGGTGGCGATCCACTCCTGGAGCGCGGCGACACCGTCGCGCAGGCTCACCCGCGGCTGCCAGCCCAGCTGCCGGACCGTGTCCTCGACCGTGCAGGAGGCGTGGCGCACGTCGCCGTCGCGGTACTGGCCGGTGACGTGCGGCTCGGGCGCGGAGTGGTAGCGGGCGATCTCGCGGGCCAGGTCGCCGATGGTGGTCCGGACGCCGCTGCCGATGTCGACGGTGCGCATGTGGTCTGCCGGCATGTGCCTGATCGCGGCAACCAGCGCGCTGACCACGTCGTCGATGTAGACGAAGTCGCGGGTGATGTCGCCGTCCTCGTAGAGCGGGATCGACTCTCCCTCGCGGGCCAGCCGGGAGAAGAGCGAGACGATGCCGGTGTAGGGGTTGGACAGCGACTGCCGCGGACCGTAGACGTTCTGCAGGCGGAGCACCGACAGGCGGGTGTCGTGCGACCCGGTCCACGCGGCGAGGATCTGCTCCTGGGCGAGCTTGGTCGCGCCGTAGACGTTGATCGGGTTCGGGTGGGTGCCGGCCACGGTGTTGGGCACGTGCGCCGCGCCGTCGCCGTGGTCCCACGTCCCCGCCTCGAGCTGGGCGTGGGTGCGCAGGCCGGGCTGGAAGGTCGAGCCGTCGGCGTTGCGCCACACGCCCTCGCCGTAGACGGCCCTCGAGCTGGTCAGCACGACGTGGCTCGGGACGTGGCCGGCGCGGGTGAGCGCGTCGAGCAGCTGCGTGGTGCCGACGACGTTGACCATCCCGTGGCGAGTGCTCTCCGACAGCGACTGTGCGGTCCCGGTCTCGGCGGCCAGGTGGACGACCGTGTCGGGGTGGAGGTCGGCGACCACGGCGTCGAGGTCGTCGGCACTGGTGACGTCGCCGACGCGCAGGTCGACGGAGTCCGGCAGGTCGGCGGGCGGCTGCGAGCCGGGGTGCACCTGCGGGTGCAGGTTGTCGAGGACGACCCACTGCTCCGCAGCATCGGCGAGCTCGCGCGCCAGCGTCGTCCCGATGAAGCCGGCGCCCCCCCGTGACGAGGACGCGACCGATTGCCTGCTGCGATGAGGACATGGGCGCCAGCCTAGGCGTCAGCGCTCGGAACACGGATGTCGCGGCGCACCGGCGCTGACAGACTCCCGTGCATGAGCCAGGGGTCGCGGTCCCACATGCGCGGCCTCGCGGAGGTCGCGCTCGCCAGCGTCCTGCTGGCCGCGCTCCTGGTCGTGCGTGGCGGTGGCGAACTGCCCCATCCCGAGCTGGCGGACCCCGAGCTGGCGAACTGAGGCGTCAGGGGTACTTCACGTCGATGCTCACCCAGTCGACGAGCATGTTGGGCTGCGCGCCCCCCGGCACGACGTGCTCGGGCAGGACGTCCTTGTTGGACAGGCGCAGGTGGAACGGGAGGGCGTTGCCCGGGACCCTGCGCGGGTCGGGGAGCAGGGCGCTCTCGTAGAGGCGGTCACCCTCGGCGTCGCTCGCGGAAAAGAGCACGTGGTCGCCGCCGACGGTGAACTCGGCGGAGTAGCCCCAGTAGGAGCGCCACGGCTCGGCACCCGCGGGGAAGGCGTGCGTCACCGGCCAGAGCTCGGGTGCCCTGCCGGTCGCGACGCACGCGTTGACGAGGGTCTCGGGGGTGTCGTCGTAGCAGAGGTGTGACCCGATCTGGGCGCCTGTCGACTTGAAGGGGCCGTAGCTCTCGATCACGTCGATCTCGCGCGGGTCGTTGCCGTCGGGGTGCTGCACCCAGAAGGCGGCGTAGTTGGCGCTCGTGTCGGGCATGAGGAGACTGGCGGTGACCCGCACCTGCGTCCCGGCGGGGAAGGTCCAGCCGGCGTTCGTGCGGATCTGGGCGACCCGACCCACCTCGAGCTGGCCGAGGCCGTTCTGGGTGGCCCCGTTCATCCCGAGCATGGCGTTCCACTGCTCGGGTGCCGCGCCGGCAGGACCGTCGAACCCGTCGAAGAACACCGCCTCCCAGCCCCACCCGGGAGCGGGGTCGGACTCCCGGGTGTCCCCCGACGAGAGGCCCGCTGTTGCCGGGAGGGCAGGAGCGACGGCTGGCAGGAGGACGGCCAGCACCCCTGCGACGAGGGCGCGAGCAAGCCGTGACATGACCCTCCCGAGGCGTGAGCTGACGTGACCAGGACCGGAGGCGGTGATGCTAGCGACCACCGGTGACATCTCGTCAGTCGACGGTCGCCGACCCGGAGGCGTTGCCCGTCGGGACGGGCTGCTGAGGCACACTACGCCGCATGCCGCGGTTCGAGATCCAGTCCGCGACCCGCCGGGTCGCCGCACCGGCGCTGGCGGCGCTGGTCCTCGTCGGGACCGTGGTCGCCACGGTCGCCGGGCTGACCCCGACCCCGCTCGTGATGACGGTGTGCGTCCTCCTGGCGGCCGCGCTGGCGCGGTCGGTCGGCTGGGTCCAGGGCATCGCCCTCGCTCCCCTCACCCTGGTCGCGACGTTCCTGTCGCTGGGGCAGGTCTACCCCGACGTCGACGTCCCGTGGGTCCACGCGAACACCGCTGTGCTCGGCCTCGTGGGCGCAGTGGCGCTCGCCGTCCTCCTGCGGGCCGGAGGGATCCGGCCGGTCCCGCGCGAGGCACGCTGGCTCGCCCTCGCCGCCCTGTCCGTGCCGATCGTGTGCGTCGCGTGGCTGACCGTGGTGCGGGCGACCGCGGCGACCCCCAAGCTCGCCTGGCTGATGAACAACGACAGCGCGTTCAACGTCTTCTCCTCGCGCCACATCCTGCTGGACGGCGGCGTCGACCCCGCGAAGCACCCGAGCCCGGCGCCGGGGATGAGCGAGGTCGCCGCCCTCTTCACGGCACCGGGTCGCTCCGGGGTGGCGCGGTCGGCCCTCCTCGAGCACGACGTCGAGCGCGTCCTCCAGGCGCTGGTGCTGGCCACGGGCGCGCTGAGCGTCCTCGGCGCGCTGAGCGCCGTCCTGGTCGTGAGGCGCGGACACCTCGTCCCGCGGATCACGGTGGCCGTGGCGGTGGCGGCGCTGCCCTGGACCTGGTTCCTCTTCGGCTTCGCCATGCAGTACGGCTTCTGGAACGCGATCGTCAGCTCGGCCGTGCTCGCGGCCGCCTGGCTGGCGTTCGCCGAGCGCCGCCGCCACCCGACGGCCGCCTCGGCGGCCCAGGCCCTGGCCGGGACGGCGCTGCTCCCGCTGTGGGCGCCCCTGCTGCTGGCGCCGGCCCTCTTCGGCCTGGTGGTCGTCGTGCAGCACCGCCGCGAGCACCTCGCGCTGCGGCGCTGGGCCCTCGTCGCCTGGCTCGCCCCGGTCCTGCTGCTGGCCTGGTACGTGTTGTTCGTGATCATGCCGCTCCTCGGGGGCGACACGGGCGCGCTGGCCGCCGACGGGGCGATGATCGCCATCTCCCGGACCACGATCGTGGTCATCCTGCTGTCGGCCGCCGCGATCGGACTGATGGTCCACGCCCGCCGCGAGGTCGCGGGCGAGCTGGCCGGGCCCCTCGTCGTGCTGGCCGCCGGGCTCATCGGCCTGGACTACCTCGTGGGCCTGCGCGCGGACGCCCCGACGGGCCCCTGGGGCTACTACCCGGCCAAGTTCGGCTGGCTCCTCGCGTTCCTCGCGCTGCTCGCGGCTGCGCGTGCCGCGGTGGCGCTCGCCCTTCCCGCAACGGCGCCGGGCGACGCCGTCGGCACCTCGGCCCGGTCGCGGCTCACCGCCCTGGGGCGTGGGATCGCCGCGGCGCTGGCCCCGGTCCTGGCGGTGTCCGTGCTCGTGGCCCAGGTGCCTCCCGCGGACCCGCGGCCCGTCACTGCCGACTACCCGATCCCCAGGCCGACTCCCGACTGGCGCCTGACGTCGGCCTGGCCGCTGCTGTCCATCAGCAAGAGCGACGCGTCCAGCGCCATGGACCCCGCCGTGGAGACGCTGCTGAAGCTCTCGTCGCCGGACCAGAAGCGCCTGGTCTCCCGTTACCAGGACCAGCTGTCCGACGACACGTTCGTGAACTTCTGGCTGCTCTCCCAGCCCGTCGTCCAGGACCGCAACGACGTCCGCTGGTACGCCTACTTCCTCGAGCCCGACAAGCCGGAGTCGCTGTGCGCACTCGCGACCACCTGGGGACCCGGCCTCCAGATCCTGACCCGCGACCGGGCGTGGGGTCGAGAGCTGAAGCGCACGTGTCCCGACGCCGGCCTCGAGGTCGTCGTCGGGAAGCCGGACGTCAGCTAGTCCGCCGGGTCCGGCGCGGGATCCGGTCCTTCAGCCTCAGCGACGGCTTCTCCACCAGGTGCCAGGAGGCCAGGGCCAGCAGCGCGCTGATCCCGGCGACGAGGACCAGGTTGACCGCCATGTTGAGCACGCCGACGACGTGGACGAGCGTCTGCTGCACCGGGAACGCCCACAGGTAGATGCCGTAGGACAGGTCGCCGAACCGCGCGGACCGCCGGAGAACGGGCGTGCTGGCCAGGCCGATGGTCAGGACGACGTAGGGCAGGACGAGCCAGGCCCACTTGAGCGCCCACAACGGCTGGATGCCGAGCACGGTGATGTAGCCGGCCATGAGCACCACCGCGACATCGGTCCGGAAGAGGCCCTTGAAGCGCTCGTGGCCCAGCCGCAGCAGCGCGCCGGCTCCGAAGAACACCCACATCGAGGCGGCGTCGACGACCCGGGTGCCGTAGACGATCGCGGACTCCGGGTTGGAGGTGCCGGCGTACCACATGGACACGAGGATGAGCGCCAGGACGACCACGGGCCGCGCAAGGCGCGGGACGAGCAGGGCGAGCGGCACCACGACGTAGCAGAACAGCTCGGCCGGCAGGGTCCACAGCGATCCGTTGACGGCGTTGGCGTAGGGCAGGTCGGCGAACACGCCGGGCAGGAAGTAGACCGGCTGCATGAGGATGTTGCGCAGGTAGTCGACCGTGGTCGGGTCGCTCAGGTAGGTGCCGGTCGGCAGGGTCGTCACCAGCGGGCCGAGGACGTAGGCGGAGAGCACGACGACCACCACCAGGGCCGGGAAGATCCGCAGGACGCGGGCCGCGGTGTAGGAGACCACGTCGCGGCTGCGGGACCAGCTGGCGGTGATCAGGTAGCCGCTGATGGAGAAGAAGATGATGACGCCGAGCGCCTGGACCGGCTGGCCGAGCATGCCCGGGGTGTACTGCCCCGCGCCGACGAGGTGGTAGGCGTGCCCGAGGACGACGGCGAGCGCGCCGAGGAGGCGCAGGAAGTCGAAGTTGTTGGTGCGGTGCGTCAGGGGATGGCGCGGCTCGTCCGCGGGCTCCTCGGTGAAGCGACCGGTGACCGCGGGTCCCTGCTGCACGGTGGGCTGCGTGGACGTCACCGGTCGTGGTCCTGCGACGAGCCGATCAACCCTGCGCCTCCGGTCACCTGAACCGAGCCGAGAGCATGGGTCATGGGCAGCGATCCGATCCGGGAGGGGGCTTCTGGACCGCGCTAGCATACGCCGACGCACCCCGTACGACGCCTTTCCGGAGCGAGGTCCCATGGCGCACCACCGGACCGATCGCTCGGTCTCGATCCAGTCGATCCTCTACCGGACGGACCCCGGAGCCGTGCGGCGCACGCTCGAGGCTCTCGACAGGTCCGCCGCGCTGGGGACTGCGGAGGGGCTGGGCGGCCCCGTGTCGGTCACCCTCGGCGATGCCTCGCCCGAGCGCGTGCTGTCCGACGAGGACCTGGCCGGGTTCCGCGAGCGGTTCACGTCGCTCGCCGTTCTCGACTACCAGTTCTTCGACGAGAACACCGGCACCGCCAAGGGCCACAACCGGCTCGCGGCAGGAGGCGACTCGGCCTTCATCGTCACCAGCAATCCCGACATCGTCCCCGACCGGCACGCGCTGTGGAGGATGCTCGCCCTGTTCGACGACCCGGCGACCGGCATGGTCGAGGCGAAGCAGTCGCCGATCGAGCACCCCAAGGAGTACGACGTCACCACGGGCGAGACGGGATGGGCGGCCACCGCCTTCGCCATGACGCCACGCGACCTGTTCGACGAGCTCGGCGGCTTCGACGAGCAGACCTTCTTCATGTACTGCGACGACGTCGACTACTCCTGGCTGGTCCGCGAGTCGGGCCACCGGGTGGTGTTCCAGCCCGCGGCCGTCGCCTTCCACGACAAGCGGCTGGGCACCGACGGCGCCTGGCAACCGACGTCCGCCGAGCGCTACTACTCGGCGCAAGCCGCGCTCCTGCTGGCCCACAAGTGGTCACGGGACGACGTGGTGGCCCGGGTGTCCTCCTCGTTCGAGTCGTCCGAGACGCCCGAGTTCAACGACGCCGTCGAGGAGTTCCGTCGGCGAGAGCAGGAGGGAGTGCTGGTGCCCCAGCGCGATCAGGAGCATGCCGTCGCGGAGTTCCGCGACGACGGCTACTACACGACCCACCGGTACGTGCTGTGACGCGGCCCGAGGACGCCAGCGTGGTCGCCGACCACCCCGTGGACGGGGTCGGCCCCGCATCCGCGCCTTCCGTCGCGTCGTGGCTCGCCCGGCTGCCTCGCGAGGTGGAGACGGCCGGTGCCGCTCCGGACGTGGCGTCGGGCGACACGCCCTTCATCTCCTTCCTCATCCCGACCGCGAGCGGTGGGAGCGCATCCCTGGACGAGACCCTGCTGTCGCTGGCCGCGCAGACGGACCCCGACTTCGAGGCGATCGTGCTCGCCGATCTGCCGGCCGACGAGCTCGACGCGTTCCGCACCGAGCTCGCCGAGCACCCCGCCACCCTGCGCGACCGCGTCAGGCTCGTGCCCGCCAGCGGCACGCAGGCCGAGGTCCTCGATGCTGGGCTGGCGGCCGCGCGCGGGGACTACGTGTCGCTCTCGGACGACGTCACGTGGCTCGGGCACTGGGTCGAGGCCGCACGGGCGAAGGCACGAGAGCTCCCCGGCAGGTGCGTCCGTGGGCTCGTGCTCGAGCAGGAGGTCGCCACCGTCCACGTGGGCGGGGTGGCAGGGCTGCGCGCCACCGGCCGCCCGGTGCCTGCGGGAGGGCCGACGTTCTCCGTCTCCGAGCACGTGGCTGCTCCATGGGCGTCGACCTACGCCCACGCGTTCCCACGCTCGCTCTCCTCCGGCCTCGGGTTCGACAGCGCCTTCGGCACCGCGACGGTGCGCCGTCACCTCCTGCGCGCGGTCGAGCTCGCCGGTGTCGTCGAGGTGGGCGACATCGTCGCCGTCCACCAGGTGCAGCAGGCCGCCGAGCCGCGGGAGACCGCCGACGACCTCGACGCGATGGTCGAGGAGCTGAGCTCGCACCCGTTCCTCCTGCCGGCGGGCTGGGTCACCGAGGCGCTCGCCGGGAACAGCGCGGTGTCCGCGGCCCTCGGCGCCGCTCAGGCGGAGGTGGATCGGCTGCAGCACCTGATCTCCCTGAAGGACGACCACATCACCAACCTCGAGCGCATCCAGGGCGAACGGGACGGACGGCTCGACCGGCTGCAGGCGAAGCTCGCCAAGCGCGACGAGCAGGTGGCGAGGTTGCGGGCCAGGCTCGCCGCGCGCGTGGACCAGGCCGAGCAGCCGCACGCCGAGGACGACGCGGACGCCTCCAGCGACAGGGGCAGGGGCCGCTGGTTCAAGCAGCGCTCCTGACCCGTCGAGCGCCGCCTGTCGGCGTGCTACCGGCGGAGGAGCGCCCGCAGGGAGCGCTTCTCCGGGCTGTGGGCGAGCGCCCGGAGCTGCTCCAGCGACAGGTCCGCGACGGAGCCTTCCGGCGCGTCGAGCGTCCCGTGGCGCAGCCGCTCCTCGACGACGACGCGCGCCTCGAGCAGGTTCACCCGGCGGGTGCGCCGTTGCAGCTTGTCCCGCGGCTCCTTGAGCTGGCTGCGGAGCTCGTTGCGGCGCTCCTCCACCTTCCGCAGCTGCTTGACGGCCGTCTTGTAGGTGTTGTTGAGCTCGATCATCTTCAGGTTGGTCTCGTGGAGCATGGTGGAGTACTGCCGCGCGAGCCGGTGCGACTTGTTGGCAGCGCGCTGGGTGCTCCTCAGTGACTCGACGAGCTGCTCGACCGCGTTGGACTGGAGCATCAGCGTCGCCTCCGCGAAGCGCCGCTCGACCCGCAGCCGCGCCTCGTCCCACTCGGCCTTGCTGTGAACCTCGCGGGACGAGCCGGTGTGCACCCACCAGCGGTAGACGCAGGTGACCTCGCGGACGGACTCGACACCGAGCGAGGCCGCACACCGCACGATGTAGTCCCAGTCCTCGGTGGTGTCGAGGGTCTCGTCGAAACGCAGGCCCAGCGCGTGCATCGCACCGCGCGGGAACGCCACGCTCATGAACGGGCTGTAGTTGGCGCTCAGGTGCGCGACGAGCGCGAAGTCCATCGGCCACTCCCGGAACGGGTCGTCGACCGACACCGCGCAGAGGGTGTCCAGGCTGCCGACCGGGGCGATGTCCTGGCGTACGGCGACGACCCGCAGCAACCTCCCGTAGTGCGCCTCGGCCGCACGCTTGAAGGTCGCGACGTAGTGCGCCAGCACCGTGTCGTCGTCGTCGAGAGCGACGACGTAGTGGCCACGCGCGGCAGCGAACCCGTCGTTGAGGGGCGCTGCGCGCCCGGGACGCTCGACCGGGAGGACGCGGACCCTCTCGCGCAGCCACGACGGCAGGGACGCGACCACGTCGTCCACCTTCGCGAGGTGCTCCTCGTCGACGCGGTGCGCCATGACCAGGACCTCGAAGTCACGGTCGGTCTGGCCGGCCAGGCAGGTGAACATGTCCTCGAGGCAGTGGAGCCGGGCGCCCTGCGTGCGGGTGACGATGCTGAGGAACGGCGCGTCGGGACCGAGCCGCTGCTCGTCGACGGCCGGCAGTGGCAGGTCGAACTGCTCGACGACGCGTCCCAGGGAGCTGGCCGGGAGGGCCGCGGGATGGGTCGTGTCGGGCCAGGCGACGTCGCGCTGGGGGGACGACGGCACGCGCCCGACGGGACGCGCGTCCCAGCCCAGGCGCAGGGGCAGGTGGACGGCCGCGATCGTCGCGACGTCGACGTCGAGGTCGTGCTCCTTCGCCGCGGCGACGAGCGCGGCCCCCGACGTCTCGGAGGTGTCGGCAACCAGGGCGTCGGCCAGGGGCAACAGGTCCTTCGCCCGCACCACCGCGCATGCTCCGGTCACCCGCGGGCGCACCGCCTGGCCGTCGTTGGCGCGGACCTCGTGCCCGGAGACCGCCTCCTCGACCGCGGCTGCCGCACGGTCGTCCTCGACCCGGCCCTCCCGGGCTCGGTGGTCCGTGACGCGGTCGTCCTCGACGGCGTTCCGGGCTCCGCTGTCGCTGGCGTCCTCGTCGTCCTCGTCGTCCTCGTCGTCGTCCTCGACCGAGAGGCGCTCCTCCTTGAGCACCGCAGCCGCCGGGTCGGTCCCCTCGACCAGCGCGTAGCCGCGCTCGCGGTGGTCCGTGAGGGTCACCTCCACCGGGAGGACGCGGGCATCGACGACGCGGTCATCGGCTCCCAGGACCTCGTCCACGAGGCGTTGCACCAGATGAGGACCGGGCACCGCGGACGCGTCCGCGACCACGACGATCGCGTCGTCGGCCAGCCCGAGGACGTCTGCGGCCGCCGCGGGGGTGCCCAAGTCCATGCCGGCGGGCACCGTGCCGCTGCCCGCCCACACGTGCGCGATCGAGGCGGGCCCGTCGTAGGAGCCCACGGCCTCCTCCCAGGCCTCCAGCTCACGGGCGTCCGGCGCGCCACGTCGGTGGACGAGGAGCACGGTCACGTCGGGACTCTCGCTGGGCACGAGGAGACACCTCTCTCGATCGATGGATGGCGCAGCCACCTTAAGCCGATCCAGCCCGCCGGCAGACTCCCGGCGGGGGCGGGAGTCGGTCAGCCGACGGTGGTCAGCAGCTGCGTCGCGCGGGTGAGCACGACGTAGAGCGTCGCGCGCCCGGTGAGCGACTCGTCCTCGATCTCCTGCGGGGAGACCACGACGATGCCGTCGAACTCCAGGCCCTTGGTGTCGAGGCCCGTGAGGACCACGACGCGGTCCTCGCCGCTCGGGGTGACGCTCGAGTCGACGGCGGCGCGGGCGCCGGCGGCGTCGTCGGCGAGCTCGGGCCACGACGCCAGCCAGGCGTTGACCTCGGACCGGCGGGCCACGGGCACGACGATGCCGACGGTGCCCTCGACGCGACCGGCGGTCGTGACCACGGCCTCGCGGACGGCGGCCTCGAGGTCGTCGACCGGGCCGACGACCTGCGGCTCCTCACCCGTGCGGCGTACGGCGTCGGGCAGGTCGGCGTCGAGCCCGACGCGGCGGGCGTAATCGGCGGCGAAGGCGTAGATCTCGGCGGAGTTGCGGTAGTTGGTCGAGAGGTGGAACTCGTGGAGATCCTTGCCCTCGAGCGCCTCCGACCGGGCGCGGGCGGCCTCCGGGGCGTCGGGCCACGAGGACTGCGCGGGGTCACCCACGATCGTCCAGCTCGCGGTGCGGCCACGGCGACCGACCATCCGCCACTGCATCGGCGTGAGGTCCTGCGCCTCGTCGATGAGGACGTGGGCGTAGCCGTCGTCCTCGATGCGGTGAGTCGGCGGTGCCCACTGCCGGCCCCCGGGCGCGTAGTCGCGCTCGGAGATCGTGGTCAGCTCCTGGAGGTCGACGCCACCCTCGAGCAGGCCGGTCTCGTCGAGGTCGCGCTCGTCGTCGGTGCGCTGCGGCACGTCGCCGATCGCGTAGCGCAGCTCGTCGAGCAGCGGCACGTCCTCGATCGACAGGTCGCTCGCGTCCCACGACTTGGCGAGGAGGAGCTGCTCCTCGCGGGAGACGACGCCCTCCCCGACGCGCGCGAGGAAGTCGGGCTCGCGCAGCCAGCCGAAGACGGTGGCGGCGTCGAGCGGCGGCCACCACTCCGAGGCGAACTCGACGAAGCCGGCGTGGCCGAGCATGTCGTCGTCGAAGGCCTCACGCCCACGCTCGCGACCGCGCTCACCCTGCACCTGGCGCCACATGGCGTCGAGCAGGGTCTTGGCCACGCGGGGCAGCTGGCGGTTGCGCCGGCCCTGCGACATCAGCTGGCGACGCAGCCGACCGAGGAGGCCGGGGTCGAGCACGATGGTCTCGTCGCGCCAGTAGATCCGGAAGCTGGTCGGGGCGCCGGGCGCGTGCTGGCGCGCCGTACGACGCAGCAGCTCGGCCATCCGGGTCGCACCCTTGATGTCGGCGACGGCCGGCTCGTCGTGCCGGGTCGCGCGCACGCCGCCGACGACCTCACCGAGCGAGCGCAGCGCCACCGCGGTCTCGCCGAGGCTGGGCAGGACCCGCTCGATGTAGCGCATGAAGACGCCGCTGGGGCCGACGACGAGGACCCCGCCACCCTCGTAGCGGCGGCGGTCGGAGTAGAGGAGGAAGGCCGCGCGGTGCAGGGCGACGACGGTCTTGCCCGTGCCCGGGCCGCCGGAGATCGACACGACACCCTTGCCCGGTGCGCGGATCGCCTGGTCCTGCTCGGCCTGGATGGTGGCGACGATGGAGTGCATGGAGCGGTCGCGAGCCCGGGAGAGCTGCGCCATGAGCGCGCCCTCGCCGACGATCGGCAGGTCGGTCTCGGCCTCCTGGTCGAGCAGCTCGTCCTCGACGCCGATCACGGTGCGGTGGAGCGAGCGCAGGACACGGCGTCGTACGACGCCCTGCGGGGTCGCCGCGGTGGCCTGGTAGAACACCCCGGCGGCGGGCGCGCGCCAGTCGATGAGCAGCACGTCACGGTCGGCGTTGCGCACGCCGATGCGCCCGATGTAGCGCGGCTCGGCGTCGATCGACGGGTCGAGGTCGAGCCGGCCGAAGACCAGGCCCTCGTGGGCAGCATCGAGCTGCGCGATCCGCTTGGCGGCCTGGAAGACCATCGCGTCGCGCTCGACGAGACCGCCCTCGTGCTCCAGCTTGCCCCGGCTGTGACCCTCCGCGGCCAGCGCCTTCGCGCTGCGCGTCGACGCCTCGAGCTGGACGTAGACCTCGTCGACGTACTGCTGCTCCGCCGCGATCTCCCGCGCCTCGAGCTCCTCGCTCACACCTGCTCCTCATCCCCCGATGACAACTGCCCGTCTCCCGCGGACAGACCGACAAGCGTACCGGCGGGGGTGCGCGAACACCGACTTACCGGGAATCCGTGGAACGGCCCGCTCGTCCGCGCCGTCGAGTTGGATGAGGGCAGGAGGAATCAGGTGGACAGCACGGACTCGCAGGTGGGGAGACCCCCGCGCGGCCGCGGGTGGGTGCCGAGGGCCGTCGTGGTCGCCCTCGCTGTCGCCCTCGTCGTCGGCGGCGCCTTCGCGCTGCCCCGGCTGTTGGCCGACGACGACCCTGCCCCCGCGAGCCCCAGCACCGACTGCGTCGCGACGACCGACGCCGACCTCGGCGAGGTCGAGGCCGGGGTCGGCGCCGCGGACGCACGATGGGTCCGCTTCTGCCCGCTCGCCGACGAGGGTGCGGCCCAGCGGCTGCGCCATCCGCCGGGGGTGGTCACCGGCGACCTCGCGGCCGGGGTCGCGTCCAGCCTCCTCGAGACGGCGGCAGGTCGTCCGGTGTGCACGATCGACGAGTCGAGCCCCGGACCGACCGGTCTCTTCCGGATCGAGGTCGGCCTCGCCGACGGGCGCGTGGCCGAGCTCGCCGGCGACACCGGCTGCAGCTCGCGCGACCAGGTGCTCTTCAGCCAGCTCGAGACGACGCTGCTGATGGACGCCGCGAGCGGGTCGGGCCCGCCCGGCCCGCTGCCGGCGCCGGTCACCTGTCCGGACCGCTTCACCACCACGCGGACCAACACCGACGGCGCCTCCGCCGCGCAGCTCGTCGACCCGGCCGAGCACCACTGGCAGTCGACGGTGCCGCTGCTGCCGCTCCCGGCCACCGCGGCCGACGTGTGCGCCTACGCCGGCGACGGCGGGCGTCGTGAGCTCGTGGACCAGTGGCAGGTCGGCACGCCGGTGTCGGAGTCGCTCCGCTCGGCCGCCACGACCGAGGTGTGGCTCGGCGCGATGACCGACTGCCGGCTCGACCCCGGCGCGAGGTCGTACGTCGTCGTCCTCACCGACGCGACCGGCACCGCCCGGACCCTGGCGCTGGACCCGACCGCGTGCGGGACCCTGCAGGCGGCCGTCGGCACCCCCGCCGTCGACACCTACCTCGGGCTCGCCACGATGCGCCTCCAGCGGCTGGTGGCTGGCACCAGGCCCTGACCGGGCGGGTGCGGCTACTTCTTGCGGGAGAGGAAGGCGGTCATCGCCTCGCGCGCCTCGTCGCTGGCGAAGAGGCGGGTGCTGGTGGTGGCCATCTCCTCGCCGAGGGCGTCGATGCGGGCGACGAGGTCGCGGTTGAGGATGCGCTTGGACTCGCGCAGGCCCTGCGGTGCACCGGTCGCCAGGCTCGCGCAGGTGGCGGCGACCTCCTCGTCGAGGCGTTCGGCGGGCACCGCCTTCGTGACCAGTCCGTACGCCGCTGCCTCGGCGCCGCTGAACACCTCGCCGCCGAGGGTGGTGAGGGCCGCGGCCCGCGGGTTCATCCGGTGGTGGACGGTGAGGCTGATGATCGCGGCGGCCAGGCCGAGCTTGACCTCGGTGAGGGCGAAGGTCGCGTCCTCGGCGCTGATCGCCACGTCGGCGGCGGCGACGATGCCGATGCCGCCGGCGCGCACCGCGCCCAGGTTCTTGGTGACGACCGGCTTGTCGAGGGTGGCGATGAGCCGCTGCAGGTCGACGATCCTGCGGGTGCCGGCCTCCATCCCCTCGGTGCTCGCCTCGGTCAGGTCGGCGCCGGAGCAGAAGACCTTGCCGGAGCTCTCGACGAGCACCACGCGGACGTCGGCGTCCGCGGCCGCCCGCTCGAGGTGCGCGAACAGCTCGGTCACCAGCTGGCGGCTGAGGGCGTTGCGGTTGGCGGGGCTGTCGAGGGTGATCGTGGCGACGGCGTCGGCCACGGCGTAGTGGACCAGCTCGGCGGGGGCATCGGACATGGGCGCCATCCTGCCGCACGCCCATCCGTGGAGCCCGGCTGCTCCGAACACCACCCATGGACACCGACCAGGCCTCCCGCAGCGGACCCTCACGCAGCCGCGCGCTGCGCCACGCGGCGTACGGCGTGCTGGCGACGGTCGTCGGCCTGGCGGCCGCGCACCTGGTCGCCGCCCTCACCGTCCCGGCGGCCTCGCCCGTGCTGGCGGTCGGCTCGACGGTCATCGACCTGACACCGACGCCGCTCAAGGAATGGGCGATCCGGCAGTTCGGCAGCGCCGACAAGGCGGTGCTCGTCGGCTCGGTGGTCGTCGTGGTCCTGCTGCTCGCGGCGGTCGCCGGCGTCGTCGCGGCCCGCCGCGAGACCGTCGGCCTGCTCGTCGTCGTCGGCCTGGCCGGCGTCGCGGGCGTGCTGGCGGCCGTGCGCCCCGGCGCCGGGCCGCTGGACCTCCTGCCTGCCCTCGTCGCGGCCGCGGTCGCCGCCACCTCGCTGTGGTGGCTGCACCGCGTCGACGACCCGGGCTCCGCGGGACCGTCGCCGGGGAGCGGCAGCGGTCCGAGCCGGCGCGGGGTCGTGCTGGCGACCGGCGGCCTCGCCGCGGCCGCAGTGACCATGGGAGCGCTCGGCCGCTGGGTGACGTCGTACCGCCTCGGCGGGACCGACGTCACCCTGCCGGTCGCCACCGACCCCGCGTCCTCCTTCCCCTCGGGCCTGGAGCAGACCCACGACGGCATCACGCCGCTGCGGACGCCGACGGCCGAGTTCTACCGGGTGGACACCCGGCTCACCGTGCCGGCCGTGGACGTCGACTCGTGGACCCTCACCATCGACGGCGACGTCGACCGGGAGGTCACGCTGACCTTCGACGACCTCGTGGCGATGGACACGATCGAGCGCGACATCACCCTCACCTGCGTCTCCAACGAGGTGGGCGGGCCCTACGTCGGTGGCGCCCGCTGGCTCGGCGTGCCGCTGGCCGACGTGCTCGCCAGGGCAGGCATCGACGGCACGGGGGCCGACCAGATCCTCTCGACCGACGTCGACGGGATGACCATCTCGACACCGCTCGACGTGGCGCTCGACGGGCGCGACGCGATGATCGCGATCGGCATGAACGGCGGCCCGCTCCCGCGTGCCCACGGCTTTCCCGCCCGCATGGTGGTGCCCGGGCTCTACGGCTTCGTCAGCGCCTGCAAGTGGATCACCCGGATGACCCTGACGACGTACGACGCCCAGCAGGCCTACTGGACCGAGCGGGACTGGGCCGTCGACGCCCCGATCAAGATCGCCAGCCGGATCGACACCCCCAAGCCGTTGTCGGACAGCGCGGCCGGGAAGGTCGTCATCGGCGGCATCGCCTGGGCCCAGCACGTGGGCATCGACAAGGTCGAGGTGCGCATCGACGGCGAGGCCTGGCGTCCCGCGAAGCTCGGCCCGCAGGTCTCCGACGACTACTGGCGGCAGTGGTACGTCGAGTGGGACGCCGAGCCGGGTCAGCACTTCATCGCGTGCCGGGCGACCAACAAGGACGGCGAGGTCCAGAGCCCCGCCCGGATGACGCCGTTCCCGGAAGGCGCCTCGGGGCTCCAGGAGATCTCCGTCAACGTCGTCTGAATTTTCTTGAAGTTTCACCCATCCGCCCGGCCGGCAGCTCCGAACACCTCACGACAGCGGGCCTCGCGGCCCCGATGGCCCCCACCGAAAGGCACTCCCATGAACACCTTGCTCCGCACCCGCACCCTCGGGCTCGCCGCCCTCGCCCTGACCGCGTCCATGAGCCTGGCTGCCTGCGGCAGCGAGGACGACGGCGCCAGCGCCTCCGACGACACCACCTCGTCGTCGACGCCGATGGAGTCCGAGTCGTCCTCCGAGGCGCCCATGGAGTCCGAGGCGCCGATGGCCGACGGTCCGTTCGGTCCCGCCTGTGCCGAGGTCCCGACCTCCGGCCCCGGCTCGGTCGAGGGGATGGCCGACGACCCGGTCGCCACCGCCGCGTCCAACAACCCGCTCCTCAAGACCCTGGTCGCCGCCGTCACCGCGGCCGACCTGGTCGACACCCTCAACTCGGCCGAGGACATCACCGTGTTCGCCCCGACCGAGGAGGCCTTCGCCAAGATCCCGAAGAAGGACCTCAACGCGCTGCTCAAGGACAAGCAGGCGCTGACCGCCGTGCTCACCCACCACGTGGTGCCCGGCCGGCTCACCCCTGAGGACGTCGCGGGCGAGCACGAGACCCTCAACAAGGACATGATCACCGTCGAGGGATCGGGCGAGGAGTTCACGGCCGAGGGCGCGAACGTCGTGTGCGGAAACGTGCAGGTCGCCAACGCCAACGTCTACCTCATCGACTCCGTGATGATGCCCCAGATGTGACTCGACCGACGAGCCCGATCCTGACGAGCACTGCGCAAGGATGACCGACGTGGAACACGTGAGGCCCGCCCCGGACGGGACGCCCCAGGGCGTCCCGTCCCGGGGCGATGCAACCCGCCTGGCCGACCTCCTGCACCGGGCCGGGCTCGGCGACGAGGCGGCGTTCGCCGAGTTCTACGACGCCACCTCGGCGCGGGCCTACGGCCTGGCGCTGCGCGTCGTACGCAACCCGGCCCATGCCGAGGAGGTCACCCAGGAGGCCTACCTCGACGCGTGGCGCTCGAGCACGAGGTACGACGCCGGGCGCGGCAGCGCGGCCGGCTGGCTGCTCACGATCGTGCACCGGAAGGCCGTCGACCGGGTCCGCTCCGTCGAGGCCGCCACCGCGCGCGACGAGAGCTGGGACCGGGAGACCGCTCCGGTCGACCACGACCAGACGTCCGAGGCGGCCCACGCCTCGCTCGAAGCGGCCCGGGTGCGCGGCGCGGTCGCCACCCTGACCGACGTCCAGCGCCAGGCCGTCGAGCTCACCTACTTCGGCGGCTACACCCACACCGAGGTCGCCGCCCTGCTGGACGTGCCCCTCGGCACCGCCAAGACCCGAATACGCGACGGCCTGATCCGCCTGCGAGACCTGATGGGAGTTGCCTCATGAGCGATGATCCGCACAAGCTCACGGGCGCCTACGCCGTGGACGCGCTCGACGACCTCGAGCGTGCCCGCTTCGAGCAGCACCTGTCGGGTTGCGAGGACTGCCGGGCCGAGGTCGCCGAGCTCCGCGAGACCGCGGCGCTCCTGGCCGAGACCGTCGCCACGCCGCCGCCCGCGTCGCTGCGCGACTCGGTGCTCGCCGGCATCTCCCAGATCCGTCCGCTCCCGCCCGAGCTCCCCGCGTCCTCTCCCCAGGATGCTCCTCGCACCGGTGCGCCTGCCGGTGCTGGGCGTCGGTGGATGCCCCTCCTCGTCGCGGCGGCACTCGCCGTCCTCGTCGGTGTCGGCGCCATGATCGTGGCACCGTGGGCCGACGACGAGCCCCGCCTCACCGCGGCCGAGCAGGTGCTCCGGGCCGCCGACGCCGAGCACGTCTTCCTCGACCTCGGCGAGGCCGGTCGCGCCACCGTCACCCGGTCGAAGTCGCAGGACCGGGCCGTCATCACCACCGAGGACATGGTCTCCGCGCCGGAGGGCAAGGCCTACGAGCTGTGGTTCCAGACGCCCGAGGACGACATGGTGCCGGCCGGCATGATGCCCGACAGCGCCGACCAGACGGTGGTCCTCGACGGGCCGGCCGCCGAGGCGGTCGCCGTGGGCATCACGATCGAGCCCGAGGGTGGGTCGCCTGAGCCCACCACCGAGCCGATCGCGCTCTTCGACCTCACCGAGGCGACGTGATCACGACAGGGCAGCGCCGGGTCGCGGTCGTCGGCTCCGGCGTCGCCGGACTGACGGCCGCCTGGATCGCGTCGCGCACGGCCCACGTCACGCTCTACGAGGCCGACGACCGGCTCGGCGGCCACGCCGACACCCACCGGGTGCCGACCGCCGACGGCGAGCTGGCCATCGACACGGGCTTCATCGTGCACAACCGGCGCACCTACCCGACGCTGCTGCGCCTCTTCGCCGAGCTGGGCATCGAGACCCAGCCGTCGGAGATGTCGCTCTCGGTGAGCGACGCCGGCACGGGCGTGGAGTACGCCGGCGCGCTGGGGGCGCGCGGCCTCTTCGCCCAGCCCTCCTCGCTCCGCTCCCGCGAGCACTGGCGGATGCTGCTCGAGATCCCCCGCTTCCACCGGCGGGCGCGAGCCCTGCTGGCCACCGACCCCGGTCCGTCATCCGGACCCGGACCTGTCGGTGCGGGTTCGCATGACGGATCGAGCGGCGACCAGACGCTGCGCGACTTCCTGCGCGACGGCGGCTTCTCCGACGGGTTCGTGCGGCACTTCATGGAGCCGCTCGTCGCGGCCGTGTGGTCGTGCGACCCCGCGACCTCGCTGGACTACCCCGCGCGCTACCTCTTCACCTTCCTCGAGCACCACGGCATGCTCGGGGTCTTCGGCTCACCGCAGTGGCGCACGGTCACCGGCGGCTCGGGCACCTACGTGGCCGCGGTCGCGGCGGGCCTGCAGGACGTGCGCACGGAGACCAAGGTGACCTCGGTCCGCGAGCTCGCCGACGGGGTCGCGGTCACCGACGGCAGCGGCACCACCACGACGTACGACGCGGTCGTCATCGCCACCCACCCCGCCCAGGCCCTCGGCATGCTCGAGGCACCGACCGACCTGCAGCGCGAGATCCTCTCCTCCCTGCCCTACAGCAGCAACCCGGCGCTGCTCCACACCGACACCTCGCTGCTCCCCCGCGCCCGCAACGCCCGCGCGTCGTGGAACTTCCATCGCCCTGCGAGTGAGCTTGCGAACTCGCAGACCCAGGCGGGGAGGTCGAGGAGCGTCGGATCGGACCCGAGCTTGCGAGGGGACGATCGAGGCGTCTCGAAACCAGGTGCGACCCAGGAGACCGGCGGGGTCACCGTCACCTACGACCTCACCCGGCTCCAGCGCCTGCCCACCGACGTGCACTACCTCGTCACCCTCGGCGGCGAGCACCTCGTCGACCCGGCGACGGTGATCGACCGGATGGAGTACGAGCACCCGCTCTACACCCCCGAGTCCGTGGCCGCGTCGCGTCGGCTGCCCGAGATCAACACCGACCGGGTCGCCTTCGCGGGCGCCTACCACGGCTGGGGGTTCCACGAGGACGGCGCCCGATCGGGGCTCGCGGCCGCGACCCACCTCGGCCTGCCCTGGACCCGCACCACCCGGGTCCTGCCGACGCCGGGCCGGTTCGAGACCACCATCCGGCACACGCGCCGCACGCCCTTCAAGCGGAGCTTCGAGCACTCCTCGACCTTCTGGCTCGTCGACCTCGACGACCTGCCGGACCACGGCGTGCTCGCGCGCTTCGAGGCCCGCGACCACCTCGGCTCGCCCGAGCGGACGCTGCGGCACAACGTCGAGGCGTTCCTCGCCGACCACGGCGTCAGCCTCGGCGACGGCGAGCGCCCCGGCACGATCCTGATGGCCGCCAACCCCCGCTCGCTGGGCTACGCCTTCAACCCGATCAGCGTCTTCTGGTGCTTCGACGACCACGGCGAGCAGGCAGGCGTCGTCGTCGAGGTGCACAACACCTACGGCGACCGGCACGCCTACCTCGTCCACCCCGACGAGCAGGGGCGGGCCCGCACCGAGAAGGCGATGTACGTCTCCCCCTTCCACGGCGTCGACGGCACGTACGACGTCGCCGCGCCGATCCCCACCGACCGCCTGCACGTGGCGGTCACGCTGCGCGGGCACGACCGCGACGAGGCGGGCGGCGAGTCCTCGCCCTTCAGCGCCAGCCTCACCGGCACCCGCAGCGACGTCCCCGTCCGCAAGACCCTCGGTGCCGCCCTGCGCGGCAGCGCGCTCATCCGGGCCCACGGCACCTGGCTGTGGGCGCGCCGGCTGCCGATCCGTCCCCGACCCCACCACCGCCAGGAGGGCGTGCGATGACCCTCGAGAAGAACCGACCCGACGTCACCCTCCCCGCTGAGGCACCCGCTGACACCGCCGCGGCCGCCCAGGGCATGCCCTCCCTGGAGCCGCTGGTCCGCGGGCCCCGCACGGCGATCTCCGCCGCCGTCGCCCGCCGCCTGTTCCGCGCCGCCGTCGCCCGGCTCGCGGTGACGGTGGTCGAGGGCCCAGGAGGTCGCACGCTCGGGCAGGGCGGCCCCCGGATGGTCCTGCACCGCCCTGACGAGTTCTACGCGCGCCTGGGCCGCGACGGACTGATCGGCTTCGGGGAGGCCTACCTGACCGGCGCCTGGGACGCCGAGGACCTCGCGGGCTTCCTCACCGTGCCGGCGGCCCGGATCGCGACGCTGGTCCCGGACTCCCTGCAGCGGCTGCGCGCACTGGTCACCCCCCGCATGCCGGGGCACCACCGCAGCACCGAGGCCAACAGCCAGGCCAACGTCTCCCACCACTACGACCTGTCCAACGACCTCTTCGCGCTCTTCCTCGACGAGACGCTGAGCTATTCGTCTGCCCTGTTCGACACCTCCCTCTCGACTGTGGACCCGCGGACCGACGGGTGGTCCCGCACGGCTGGTGACCACCTCGTCGCCACTCCACCAGAGCCCACCGACAACCCGGACCCGCTCCTCCACAACAGCGACCTCGCGGCGGCACAGGCCAACAAGATCGAGCGGCTGCTCGACGCGGCGGGCGTCACCGACGGCACCCGGGTGCTGGAGATCGGCACCGGGTGGGGCGAGCTCGCGATCCGGGCAGCCCGACGTGGCGCGACGGTCCACTCGATCACCCTCTCGGTCGAGCAGCTCGAGCTGGCCGAGCAGCGCGTCGCCGCGGCCGGCCTGGCCGACCGGGTGACGATCGAGCTGATGGACTACCGCTCGCTGGCCGCGACCCGGGCGTCGTACGACGCCGTCGTCTCGGTCGAGATGATCGAGGCCGTCGGCCACGAGTTCTGGGGTACCTACTTCCGCACCATCGACGAGGTGCTCGCCCCCGGCGGCCGGGTCGCCATCCAGGCGATCACCATGCCGCACGACCGGATGCTCGCCACCCGTGGCGGTCACACGTGGATCAACAAGTACATCTTCCCCGGCGGCTTCCTCCCGAGCGTGGAGGTCATCGACGAGGTCACCCGCGACGAGACGTCGTTGCGACTGGTCGGGCAGCTCGACTTCGGCAGCCACTACGCCGAGACCCTGCGCCGCTGGGACCGCCGGTTCCTCGCCCAGCGCGACGCGGTGCTGGGCCTGGGGTTCGACGACCTCTTCATGCGGGTGTGGCACTTCTACCTCGCCTACTCGCAGGCCGGCTTCGCCAGCGGCTACATCAACGTCTCGCAGCTCACCCTGGCCCGGGAGGCCCAGTGACGGACCACGTGGCACAGACCGCTCCGCCCACCACCTCCGGTCCGACCCCCGGCACCGGGATCGCCGAGCGCCTCGCCGAGGCGGTGCGGCCGTTCATCGGCGGCGACCTCCCGGTCCGGCTGCAGGCCTGGGACGGCTCGCTGGCCGGCCCCGCGGACGCACCGCTGGTGGTGCTCCGCTCGCCCGACGCGCTGCGCCGCCTGCTGTGGCACCCGGGGGAGCTCGGTGCCGCGCAGGCCTATGTCACGGGCGAGCTCGACGTGCCGGAGCAGGACGGGTGGGACCTCGGGTCCGCGCTGACGCACGCGTTCGCCGTGGGCGCCGAGCGCGGCCTGTCCGGCGTACGCCTCTCGCCCCGCGCGCTGCTCGACGCGGTCCGCGCCGTCGCCGGGCTCGGCGCGCTCGGCCGCCCGCCGGCCCCGCCCGCCTCCCAGGCACGGATCAAGGGTCGGCTGCACAGCCTGGCGCGCGACCGGTCCTCGATCAGCCACCACTACGACCTCTCCAACGAGTTCTACTCCCTGATCCTCGAGCCGCAGATGGCCTACAGCTGCGGCTACCACGCGACGCCGGACACCCCGCTCGAGGAGGCGCAGCGCGCCAAGCTCGACCTCGTGTGCACCAAGCTCGGCCTCGAGCCGGGCATGCGGATGCTCGACGTCGGCTGCGGGTGGGGCTCGCTGTCCCTGCACGCGGCGCAGCACTTCGGGGCACAGGTCACCGGAGTGACGATCTCGGCGGAGCAGAAGAAGCTCATCGACGCCCGGATCGCCGAGCGGGGCCTCGAGGACCGGGTCGAGATCCGGCTCCAGGACTACCGCGAGGTCCCCGAGCGCGACCACTTCGACGCCGTCGGCTCCCTCGAGATGGGCGAGCACGTCGGCGCCAGCAACTACCCGACCTACGTCGAGGTGCTGCGCCGCGCGGTGCGACCCGGCGGTCGCGTGCTGGTGCAGCAGATGTCGCGCCAGGGCGCCGGCGGTGGCAAGCACCCCGGCGGTGGCCCCTTCATCGAGTCCTTCATCGCCCCGGACATGACCATGCGTCCCGTCGGCGAGACGGTCGACCTCATCGAGGCCGGCGGGCTCGAGGTGCGCGACGTGCACGCGATGCGCGAGCACTACGTCCTGACCGTCGGCGGCTGGATGGACAACTTCGAGGCCAACCTCGACCGCCTGCGCGAGCTCGTCGGCGAGGAGGTCGTCCGCGTGTGGCGGCTCTACCTCGTCGGCGGCGCGCTCGCCTTCCGCGACGGCCGGATGGGGGTCGACCAGGTCCTCGCCGTCCGCCCCGGCGCACCCCACACCCTGCCGCCGGTGCGCACGTGGTGAGCGTCGTCCTCACCGCGACCTTGACGGCCCTCGTCGTCATGGGCGTCACCGCCCTGGTCAGCCGTCGGGTCGACCGCGTCGCCGTGGTCGACGTCGCGTGGGGCCTCGTGTTCGTCGCGATCGCGCTCGTCCTGGCCGCCCTATGGCCGGACACCCACTCGTGGCTGCTGGCACTGCTCGTCACCGTCTGGGGCGGCCGACTGGCGTGGCACATCGGCCGTCGCTCGCGCGGGCACGGCGAGGATCCCCGCTACGAGAAGATGCTCGGCGGTCCCGGCTGGACCTCCGGCGCCGCGCACGTGGTCACGCGGGTGTTCCTCACGCAGGCCGTGGTCGCGCTGCTGATCTCGGCGCCGCTGCAGGTCGCCGCGGCGCAGGACGTCCGCTGGTGGCCCGTCGTCTGGGTCGGAGCGGCCGTGTGGGCGCTCGGCCTGTTCTTCGAGGTCGTCGGCGACGCGCAGCTCGAGGCGTACAAGGCCGAGCCGCGCGAGTCACGGCCCCGGATCCTGGACACCGGGCTCTGGGGCTGGACGCGCCACCCCAACTACTTCGGCGACGCCTGCGTGTGGTGGGGCCTCTGGATCGCCGGCGCGCTCGCGCTCGGGTGGCTCCCCGGCCTGCTCACGGTGTGGGCGCCGGCGGCCATGACCTTCTTCGTGCGCAACGTGACGGGGGCCAAGCTGCTGGAGCGGACCATGTCGCAGCGCCCGGGCTGGGACGAGTACGCCGCCCGGGTGCCGCTGTTCGTCCCGCGTCCGCCGCGCCACCCACGCTGACACGCCCGGTCCTCCCGGCGCGGGGTTCGCGTCCCGCCGGGGCGTGGGGTAGAAAACGCGGGTGTCCGGTCCAGATCCCCTCGACGACGCGGTCCAGCGCATGCTGGCGGGCGACGACGAGGCGTTCCGCACCGTCTACCGGGCCCTCCAACCGCCCCTGTTGCGCTACCTGACGGTGCTGGTGGGGGTGGCCGACGCGGAGGACATGGCCAGCGAGGCGTGGTCGCAGGCGTTCCGCGACCTCGACCGGTTCAGCGGCGGCGCCGACGGCTTCCGCGGGTGGGTCACCACGATCGGTCGCAACCGTGCCCTCGACCACCTGCGCCGCAACAGCCGGCGGCCCGTGAGCGACCAGCCCGTCGAGGACCTCGTCGACCTGCCGGACAGCGCCGACGTGGAGCTCGACACGCTCGGCCGGGTCAACTCCGAGGCCATCCTCGCCCTGATCGCAGCCCTCCCGCGCGAGCAGGCCGAGGCGATCATGCTGCGCACGGTGCTGGGCTTCGACGCACCGACCTCGGCGCGCATCCTCGGCAAGCGCCCCGGCGCGGTCCGGGCGGCGGCGCACCGCGGGCTGAAGCAGCTGGCGAAGAAGATCGCGGACGAGCCGTAACACCTGCGCCCGCCCCGACGCTGAAGGAAGTGAGATGAACGACCACGAGCTCCGCCTGTCCCGCCGCGAGTCCGAGCGCCTGCTCGACGACCCGGCGGCGCACGACAGCGCCCTCGGCTGGGCCCTCTCCGCGGCCAACGCCCCTGCGCACCGCGGTGAGCTGCGTCGAGAGGACGCGACGGTGGCCGCCTTCCACGCCGCCCGGCTGAGCCCGCCCCCGGCGACCCGGAGCAACTACGTGTCCCCCTCCGCGCTCGGGCGCCGCGCCGCCGCACGCGCGGTCGTCGCCACCGGCGCCATCGTCGCGCTGACCTCCGGTGGCTTCGCGCTGGCGAGCTCCGTGGACCTGCCGACGCTCCCGGGCCAGGCGTCCGACCGGGCATCCGAGTCAGCGGCCAGGGCGCCGCAGCCGACGCGGACCACGTCGACCTCGTCCACGACCGCTTCCGAGGACCCCTCGGAGTCCGCAGAGGCAGGGACGTCGGACGACGCCGAGACCTCCGGGGCGACCCCGACGCCCAGCTTCAAGGGCCTGTGCAAGGCCTACCAGGCCAAGGACCGCACCTCGGCCGGCAAGTCCCTGGACAGCGCGGCGTTCACCGCCCTCGCCACCGAGGCCGGCAGCGTCGAGGGGATCGCGGAGTACTGCGTCGCGCTCATCGGTGAGCCCCGGGACACCGGCAAGCCGTCCGAGCTGCCGACCCCGACCGCCAAGCCCACTCCCGGCGGCCCCACGGACAAGCCGACGGGCAAGCCGTCCGTCCGGCCGACGCCGGCCGCCAAGCCCACTCCCGGCAAGCCCACGGACAAGCCGTCCGGCAGGCCGAACGACAAGCCCGCGCCCAGCAAGAACAACTGAAGACTTCCGGTTCCTCGGAGCCGGGGCGGCCGCGTTCCGCGGGGCCACGCCCACGCACCCGTACCACCACTCCCATCTGCGTACGGATCTCCCAAGAGCGTCGGGTCGACGTCCCACAGCGCGATCCAGCGGCACGACCCCTGCGGGTTCGTGCCGCTGGGCTGTCCCCGGCAGGGGCTAGGTTCGGGCCGTGAGCCAGCCGCGGGAGCTCTCCGCCCAGGAGGACACCAACCGCCGGATGCTGCGCGCCCGCGACGAGATGGACCGCCGCTACGCCGAGCCGCTCGACGTGCCCACGCTCGCGGCGATCGCGCACCTGTCCGCGTCGCGGTTCGGCCGGGTGTTCAAGGACGTCTACGGCGAGACGCCGCACCGCTACCTCCAGCGTCGTCGGGTCGAGCGCGCGATGACGCTGCTCCGTCAGACCGACCGGCCGGTCACCGACGTCGCGTGGGACGTCGGGTTCGCCAGCCTCGGCACCTTCAGCCGGACCTTCAGCAACGTCGTCGGGATGTCACCGACCGAGTTCCGCGCCCAGCACGCTCCGGTCGCGGTCCCGTCGTGCTTCATCGCCGCGTGGACGCGGCCACGGGAGAAGCAGACAGCTGCCCCAAGACAGTGATTTCGGAGAAGCACGACGACCACGTCGCTGACTAGCGTCAGCGTCATGACCACCAACCACATCACCTCGCTCCACATCCGCAGCGTGCCGGTCCTCGACCAGGACGAGGCATTCGACTTCTACACGACCCACCTCGGTTTCGAGGTCCGCGACGACATCGACCTCGGCTTCATGCGCTGGCTCACCGTCGGCGTGCCCGGCCAGGACACCGCACTGCTCCTCGAGCTCGTCGGCGGCCCGCAGCACGACGAGGCGACCGCGGCCCAGGTGCGCGAGCTCGTCACGAAGGGGGCGCTCGGTGGGCTCTTCCTCATCAGCGACGACGTGCAGGCGACGTACGCCGCGCTCCGCGACGCCGGCGTCGAGATCACCCAGGAGCCCGTCACCCAGCCCTACGGCACCGACTTCGGGATCCGCGACCCCTTCGGCAACCAGATCCGGATCAACCAGCCGGGCGGGGCGAGCTCGCAGGAGATCCAGGAGCAGTACGACGCGGCGGGCGCGAAGTGAGCTATCCGCCGCCGACCTACCACGGTGAGTCCGGCGAGATCTCCGCGCACGTCGTGCGCGCGGGGATCGAGCCGGCCACCGTCTACCCCAATGGCAACAAGGTCTTCTACCTCGCCCGGGGCACCGAGACGGCCGGCACGTTCGGCCTCTACCGCTGGGAGTTCGCGGGCCCGGTGAGCGGTCCGGGCGCGCACTTCCACCGCACGATCACCGAGTCGTTCTACGTCCTCGAGGGCACGGTCACGATCTTCGACGGCAAGGACTGGGTGAAGTGCCACGCCGGCGACTTCGCCCACGTGCCCGCCGGCGGGATCCACGGCTTCCGCAACGAGGACGGTGCCGCCGAGATGCTGCTCCACTTCGCCCCGGGCGCCCCGCGGGAGGCCTACTTCGAGCAGCTGGCCGCCGGCATCGGAGACTTCGACGAGGACGCCCGCGACCGATTCATGCGGGAGCATGACAACACGTGGGTCTGAGGCGCACGCTGGTGCGATGGACCCGGTGAAGGCAGCGTTCGACGCGACTCCGCGACGGGACTACCTCCCGCGCGCGGTGCGTCGGCGTGCGGCGTACGACGGTCCGCTGCAGATCGCGGCCGGCCAGACCAACTCCCAGCCGCGCACCGTCGCCGACATGCTGCGGCTGCTCGACGTGCGGCCGGGCCAGCGGGTGCTCGACGTCGGGTCCGGGTCGGGCTGGACGACGGCGTTGCTGGCGCACGTCGTCGGGCCGACCGGCTCGGTGCTCGGCGTCGAGCTCGAGCCGCAGCTCGTCTCCTTCGGGGCGGAGAACCTTGCCCGCGCCGCCCGCCCGTGGGCGTCGATCCGCCTCGCCACGCCGGGCGTGCTCGGCGACCCGGGCGGTGCGCCGTACGACCGGATCCTGGTGTCGGCCGAGCCCGACCAGCTGCCGCAGGAGCTCGTCGACCAGCTCGCCGACGACGGCGTGCTGGTGATCCCGGTGGCCGGCATGATGCTGCGCGTCACCAACCCGGGGGCCGTGGTGACGCAGCACGGGCGCTACCGGTTCGTGCCGCTGCGCTGATCAGGCGCTCGGGCGGGCGACCTGCTCGGCGAGGTTGGCCGGCGCCTGGATGCAGTAGGAGTCGGTGAGGAGCTCGGCGAGCTCCTCCCAGTCGGTGTCGTCGTCGAGGACCATGCCGATCACGTTGCCGCCCCAGCTGGAGCGGAAGTAGGGCGCGCCCATGTGCTCGAACGCCGCCACCTCGTCGGGCTCGCCGCGGAAGGTGATCCGGAAGACCTGGTCCTCGCCGCCGAAGACGTGCGCCACCGTCGCGCCGCCGACCCGCCACCGGGTGCCGGTCCACGCCGGCTCCTGCTCGCACCGCGGCATCGCACCCAGCACGGCGTGGATGCGCAGCACCCACTCCTCGGGCACGAGCGGACGGTCGGCGAGGGCCACGGTGTGATCCTGCCACCGCGGTCGGACAGCCCGCCCGATCCGTCATACGAACCCGCCGGTATCGGTGCGGGTTCGTATGACGGACCTCGGGCGGCAAGGGTCCGGTATCAGTAGGACTTCGGCAGCCCCAGGCTGTGCATCGCGACGAAGTTGAGGATCATCTCCCGGCTGACCGGGGCGATCCGGCCGGCGCGGGCGGCGACCAGCAGGCCCGCCATGCCGTACTCCTGCGTGATGCCGTTGCCACCGTGGGTCTGCACCGCTGCGTCGACGGCGTGCACGGCCGCCTCCGCAGCGGCGTACTTAGCCATGTTGGCCGCCTCACCCGCGGCCATGTCGTCGCCGGCGTCGACGAGGGCCGCGGCCTTCTGCGTCATCAGGCGGGCGAGCTCGTTCTCGATGTGGGCCATCGCGAGGGGGTGGGCGATCGCCTGGTGGGAGCCGATCGGAGCCTGGAACACCGTGCGCTCCTTGGCGTACGACGACGCCTTCGCCAGCGCGTGACGAGCGAGTCCCGTCGAGAAGGAGGCCGCCATGATCCGCTCGGGGTTGAGGCCCGCGAACAGCTGCACCAGGCCGCCGTCCTCGTCGCCGACGATCGCGTCGGCCGGGAGCCGGACGTCGTCGATGAACACCTGGAACTGCTTCTCCGGGCTGACGATCTCCATCGGGATCGCGGTGTAGTCCAAGCCGGCGGAGTCGGTCGGCACGACGAACAGGCAGGGCTTGAGCTTGCCCGTCCTCGCGTCCTCAGTGCGCGCGACGACCAGCACGTTGGCGGCCTCGTCGACGCCGGAGATGTAGATCTTCTGGCCCTTGAGCACCCACTCGTCGCCGTCACGGCGGGCGGTCGTGGTGATGTTGTGCGAGTTGGTGCCGGCATCGGGCTCGGTGATGGCGAAGGCCATCGTCGCGGTGCCGTCGCAGATGCCGGGCAGCCACTTCTGCTTCTGCGCCGGCGTCCCGTAGCGGGCGATCACCGTGCCGCAGATCGCCGGGCTGACGACCATCATCAGCAGCGGGCAGCCCTGGGCTGCGAGCTCCTCGCAGACCGCGGCCACGTCGCCGATGCCGCCGCCACCCCCGCCGTACTCCTCGGGGATGTTGATCCCGAGGTAGCCCGCCTTGGCGATCTCGAGCCACAGCTCGGTGGTCTTCTCGCCGGAGCGGGCACGCTCGACGAACCAGTCGCGGCCGTAGGTGCTGGCCAGCCTGGCCACCTGGCGGCGCAGCTCCTGGCGTTCCTCGGTCTCGGTGAAGTTGGTCATGCCTCTCCCTCGGCTTCCTGTGTGGCCACGACTGCCAGGACCTCCCCGGACGCGACCTGCGTCCCGGGCTCGACGTTGATCTCAGTGACGGTGCCGTCGTACGGCGCGGTCACGGTGTGCTGCATCTTCATCGCCTCCAGCACGAGGACGACGTCGCCCGCCGCCACCTCGGCACCGGCCTCCGCGACGACCTTGACGACCGTGCCGGGCATCGGCGCGAGCAGCGAGCCGCTCGCCACTGCGTCGGCGGGGTCGGTGAAGCGCGGCACCTCTCGCAGACGCGCGGACCGACGTGGTCCGTCGACCCAGACGTCACGCGGGGCGCCCGGCCGGTCGGAGGAGATGTGTCCGCGTGTCTCCGTGGTGACGCCGCCGACCTCGAGCCGCGCGTGGGTCGGCGACACCTCGAGGACGGTCACCCCGTCGACCACGAAGCCGTCGCGGGTGCCCCACCACTCGACCGGGTCATGGCCCTCGAAGGTGGTGCGCTGGGGCTGGCTGACGACGTTGCGCCAGGCAGCGGGGACGCCCTGCTGGGCAGTACGCCGTGCGGCGTCGTCGGCAGCCAGCATGAGGGCTCCGGCCACGAGGGTGGCGCGGTCGCTGGGACCTGAGTCGCCAGGAGACTCAGCGGGAATCGGACGCGCCTCCAGCCACGTCGTCGTCATCTCGCCGGCGACGAAGACCGGGTCGGTGAGGATCTCGACCAGCTGGTCGCGGTTGGTGGTGACGCCGTGGATCCGGGCCCGCTTGAGGGCGGCGACGAGCATCCGGATCGCCTGCTCGCGGGTCGGCGCCCACGCCATCACCTTGGCGAGCATCGCGTCGTAGAAGGTCGACACCTCGTCGCCCGAGGCGAAGCCGCTGTCGACCCGGACGCCGTGGCGCCCGAGCAGCTCGAACCCCCCGTCGGCCGGCAGGTCGAAGGTGACGAGCCCGCCGCTCTGCGGGACGTACGCCGCGTCCTCGGCGTAGAGGCGTACCTCGATCGCGTGCCCCGACGCCGACCAGCCGACGGCCTCACGGTCCCTGCCCTCGGCGACCGCGAGCTGCGCCTCGACCAGGTCGACGCCCGTGACCAGCTCGGTGACCGGGTGCTCGACCTGGAGGCGCGTGTTCATCTCGAGGAAGAAGAACCGGTCGGTCGCCGGGTCGTGGAGGAACTCGACCGTGCCGGCGCCGAGGTAGCCGATGCCGTCGGCGAGGTGCTCCGCGGCCTCGAGCATGGCGGCCTCGGTCCCGGCGGAGAGCCCGGGAGCAGGAGCCTCCTCCACCACCTTCTGGTGGCGGCGCTGGACCGAGCAGTCGCGCGTCCCGAGGGCCGTGGTGCCCAACGCGTCCGAGACGACCTGCACCTCGACGTGCCGGCCGGCCTCGACGTAGGGCTCGACGAAGACCGTGCCGTCGCCGAAGGCCGACTCGGCCTCCGCGCGGGCCGCCTCTATCTCCGCCTCGAGCCGGTCGAGGGTGCGTACGACGCGCATGCCCCGACCGCCGCCACCGGCCGAGGCCTTGACCAGCAGTGGGAGGTCGGCCTCGGTCGGGGACGATGGAGCCGACAGCACCGGGACGCCCGCCTTCTCGGCGATCTCCTTCGCGCGGACCTTGTCGCCCATCGCCTCGATCGCGTCGGCCGGCGGCCCGACCCAGGTCAGGCCGGCGTCGACGACGGCGCGGGCGAAGGCGGCGTTCTCGGACAGGAAGCCGTAGCCCGGGTGGACCGCGTCGGCGCCCGACCGCCGAGCGGCCTCGATGACGAGGTCGATGCGGAGGTAGGTGTCCGCGGGCGCGTTGCCCGGCAGGCGTACGGCATGGTCGGCCTCCGCCACGAACGGCAGGCCGGCGTCGGCGTCGGAGTGGACGGCCACGGTCTCGATGCCGAGGCGTCGGCAGGTCGCGAAGACCCGCCGCGCGATCTCACCGCGGTTGGCGACCAGGAGTCGGTTGATCATGTCCGGAACACCCCGAATCCGTCGGCGCCCTTGATGGGCGTGTTGGCGATGACGCTGAGGCAGATGGCCAGGACGGTGCGGGTGTCGCGCGGGTCGATGACGCCGTCGTCGTAGAGCATCCCCGACAGCGCGTAGGGCAGCGACTGCTCCTCGACCATCTGCTCGACCATCGCGCGCATGCCGGCGTCGCCCTCCTCGTCGTACGCCTGCCCCTTCGCCTCCGCGGCGGCGCGCGCCACGATCGACAGCACGCCCGCGAGCTGGGCCGGGCCCATCACCGCGGACTTCGCGCTGGGCCAGGTGAAGAGGAAGCGCGGGTCGTAGGCGCGACCGTTCATGCCGTAGTTGCCGGCGCCGTAGGAGGCGCCCATGATCACCGAGAGGTGCGGCACGGTGCTGTTGGAGACCGCGTTGATCATCTGCGCGCCGTGCTTGATGATCCCGCCCTGCTCGTAGTCCTTGCCGACCATGTAGCCGGTCGTGTTGTGCAGGAACAGCAGCGGCGTGTCCGACTGGTTGGCGAGCTGGATGAACTGGGTCGCCTTCTGCGCCTCCTCCGAGAAGAGCACGCCCTGCGCGTTGGCGAGGATGCCGATCGGGCGGCCGTGCAGCTCGGCCCAACCGGTGACGAGGGACGTCCCGTAGAGCGGCTTGAACTCGTCGAACGGCCGGCCGTTGCGCTCGCTGGTGCCGTCGACGATCCGCACGATCACCTCGCGCGGGTCGAACGGCTCCTTGAGGTCGGTCGGGATGAGGTCCAGCAGGCCGTCGGGGTCGGCGTCGGGCTCGGCGAAGGCGCTGCTGAGGCCCTGTCGGTTTCCCCGGGTACCCGGGGAAACTTGCGGTTCCACCCCGAAACTTCGGGGGTGAGGCTCCAGTTTCCCCGGATACCCGGGGATCGCGACGGCAGGCTTCCGGCGGTTGAGCCGGGCCACGATCCGGCGCCCGATGCGGATCGCGTCGTGCTCGTCCTCGGCGAGGTAGTCGGCCAGGCCGGAGACCCGGGCGTGCATCTCGGCGCCGCCGAGCGACTCGTCGTCCGACTCCTCGCCGGTCGCCATCTTCACCAGCGGCGGGCCGCCGAGGAAGACCTTCGCCCCACCGCGGACGAAGACCGTGTAGTCGCTCATCCCCGGGACGTACGCCCCGCCGGCGGTCGAGTTGCCGAAGACCAGGGCGATGGTGGGCTGGCGCCGGGCCGAGGCGCGGGTGAGGTCGCGGAAGAGCTTGCCGCCCGGGATGAAGATCTCCTTCTGCGTCGGCAGGTCGGCGCCGCCGGACTCGACGAGGGAGATCGTCGGGAGGTTGTTCTCCTCGGCGATCTGCGAGGCGCGGAAGATCTTCTTGACCGTCCAGGGGTTCGACGCGCCACCCTTGACCGTCGGGTCGTTGGCGCTGATCAGGCACTCGACGCCCTCGACCACACCGATGCCGGTGACGACGGACGCCCCGACGGTGAAGTCCGAGCCCCAGCCCGCCAGCGGCGACAGCTCGAGGAAGGCCGACCCGGGGTCGAGGAGCAGCTCGATCCGCTCGCGCGCGGTCAGCTTGCCGCGGGCGTGGTGGCGCGCGACGTACTTCTCGCCGCCGCCGGCCACCGCGACCGCGTGCTGCGCGTCGAGGTCGGCGAGCTTCTCGAGCATCGCCTCCCGGTTGGCACTCACTTCTCGACCACCGCCTTCATCCGCTCCAGCGTGGTGCGCATGCCCTTCTGGTTCGTACGACGACGCAGCGGGCCGAGGACGAGCCAGTAGATCCGCGTCGGGAGGTTGGACCCCAGCCGGAAGTACTCCGTGACGAGGGTCCCGCCGTCCTTGGGCTCGAGGCGGTAGCCCCAGTTGTTGACGTTCATCTCGTCGGTGCCGACGGCGAACTCGAAGACCTTCTCGGGCTCGCAGGCAGTGACCCGGCACAGGCTCCAGTAGGTCGGGCCGACGCCGTTGCGCTTCACGTGGCCCTTGAAGTAGGCCCCGACCTCCGGCCCGGTGGAGCCGCGGGTCCACCTCGCCTCGAACGTCTCGGGGCTGAACTCCCCGATCCGGGTCACGTCGCTGACGAGGTCCCAGACCTCGGCCGGCGGTGCGTCCATCCAGACGGAGACCTCGTCGCCCAGGGACGGCAGGAGGTTGATCATCGGAGTCCTCTCATGATGCGTAACCCATCAGCTTGGCCGTCAGGTCGCGGAGCACCTCGTCGGCTCCGCCCCCGATCGGCAGGATCCGGGCGTCGCGGTAGTGCCGCTCCACCTCGGTGCCGTGCATGTAGCCGGTGCCGCCGAACAGCTGGACGGCCCGGTCGCAGACGTAGGCCGCACAGTCCACTGCGGTCTGCTTGGCCAGGCAGGCCTCCGCGACGACGAACTCGCCCGCCGTGTGCCGGGCGGCGACGTCGCGGGTGTAGGTGCGCGCGACCTCGACCTGCCGGCGCATCTCGACCAGCGTGTGCTGGACCGACTGGTTGTGGATCAGCGGTCGCCCGAACGTCTCGCGCGAGCGGCAGTGGGCCGCGGCCAGCTCGAGCGAGCGGGCAGCGATGCCGTAGCCGTGCACGGCCAGCGCGATCCGCTCGACGACGAACTGGTCGGCGATCTGGCCGAAGCCGGAGCCCTCCTCGCCGACGAGGTTGGCGACCGGCACCCGCGCGTCGACGAAGGACAGCTCGGCGGTGTCGGAGCAGTGCCACCCCATCTTCCGCAGGCCCCGGTCGACGGTGAAGCCCGGCGTGCCCTTCTCGACGACCAGCAACGAGATCCCCGCGTGGCCTGCCCCTCCGGTGCGGACCGCCACGGTGACGAAGTCCGCACGGACCCCGGAGGTGATGAACGTCTTGGCGCCGTTGACGACGTAGTGGTCGCCCTCGCGCACCGCGGTCGTCGTGAGGCGCGCGACGTCGGAGCCGCCGCCCGGCTCGGTGATCGCGAGCGAGCCGATGAGCTCCCCGGCCAGCGTCGGGCGCACGAAGCGGTCGACGAGGTCGTCGTTGCCGCTGGCCGCGATGTGCGGCAGCGCGATCCCGGCGGTGAACAGCCCGGCCATCAGCCCGCTCGACGCACCGGCCTCGAACATCGCCTCCTGGAGCGCGAGCGAGTCGAGCAGGTCGCCGCCCCCGCCGCCGACCTCCTCGGGGAACGCGACGCCGATCAGGCCCAGGTCCCCGGCCTTCCGGTGCAGCGCGCGCGGGATCTCACCGGCGTCCTCCCACTCCTGGAGGTGCGGCACGACCTCGCGCCGGACGAACGCGGCTCCGGTGGCGCGCAGCGCCTGGCGGACGTCGTTCACAGCAGGCTCTCCTCGATCGAGACCAGCCGGGACCGCAGCCACTCGCCCAGCCCCTTCGCCTGCGGGTCGAAGCGGGTCGACGCCGCGACACCCTCGCCGAGCAGGCCGTGGAGAACGAGGTTGGCCGCGCCGAGGTTCGGCAGCAGCCACACGTCGACGTCGAGGTCGGCTGCTTCCGGGAGCAGGGCCGGGATGCCGCGCGGGGACAGGATCTTGAACAGCCACTGCACCCGAGCCGCGTGCTGCTCGCGGCTGACGTCGTCGTGCGCGACCCACAGGCCGACGTTGGCGTCACCGCCCTTGTCGCCGGAGCGGGCGTGGACGAAGGTGCCCAGCGGGAGGCGGCGGGTCAGCACGTCGGTCCGGGCCGGGTACGGCGACGGGCGGGCGCCGGGCGCCTCTGCGAGCGGGGTGAAGCCGGTCGGGTCTGCGACGACCTCGCGCCGGCCGTCGGCGTGCACGACCGTGTGCATGACGTCGGCGCGGTCGACGTACTCCGCGCGGTAGACCCCGTAGGGCGTCGCGGCCGCGGGCGGCGCGGTCATCGTGAAGCCGGGGTAGGAGGCGAGGGCGAGCTCGACGGCGGCGGAGGTGAAGGCGCGCCCGACCGGGTCGGCCGAGGCGTCCTTGACGATGCAGCGCAGCAGCGTCGAGGCACCCTCCTCCGTGTCGGCGTCCGGCTCCGGGGCCACCACGTCGGACCACGTCACCTCCGCGGCGGTGAGCCGCGGACCGAGCTGCTCGCGCACCCACGCAGCCTTGGCCTCGACGTCGAGGCCGGTGAGGACGAACTCGGCCTGGTTGCGCCAGCCGCCCAGCTCGTTGACGCAGACCTTGAGCCGCTCGGGCGGCGCCTCGCCGACGACGTCGGTGATCGCCACCCGGTCCTCGCCGTCCTCTGCGAGCCGGATCGAGTCGAGGTGGACGGTGACGTCGGGGCCGAGGTAGCGCGTCGACTGGATCTCGTAGACCAGCTGCGCGGTGACGGTGTCGACCGTGACCGCCCCGCCCGTGCCCGCGTGCTTGGTGATCACGCTGGAGCCGTCGGCGGCGACCTCCGCGACCGGGAAGCCGAGCGGGCGGTCGCGGTGGGGCAGCGAGAGGAAGCCGCTGAAGTTGCCGCCGGTCGCCTGGGTGCCGCACTCGATGACGTGGCCGGCGACGACCGCGCCCGCCAGCTCGTCGTACGACGTGGGCGTCCAGCCGTGGTGCGCCACGGCCGGTCCGACGACGAGCGAGGCGTCGGTGACGCGGCCGGTCACCACGACGTCCGCGCCGGCCGTCAGCGCGGCCGCGATGCCGAAGCCGCCGAGGTAGGCGTTGGCCGTGAGCGCGTTCGGGAACGACAGGTGGCGTACGTCGTCTCCCTCGACGTGCGCGACCTGCGGGTCGAGGCCCAGCCCGGTCGCCACCTCGCGGACCCTCTCCGCGAGCCCGGCGGGGTTGAGCCCGCCGGCGTTGGCGACGATCCTCACGCCGCGCTCGAGGGCCAGGCCGAGGCAGTCCTCGAGCTGGCGGGCGAAGGTGCGGGCATAGCCGAGGGAGGCGTCCTTGAGCTGGTCCTTGCCGAGGATCAGCATGGTCAGCTCGGCGAGGTAGTCGCCGGTGAGGACGTCGAGCTCACCTCCCTCGAGCATCTCGCGCATCGCGCTGAGCCGGTCGCCGTAGAAGCCGGAGCAGTTGCCGATGCGGATCGGTTCTGTCACCGCGGACTCCTCCCCTCGCCGGGCTGGCCCGCGAAGGCCTGGGCGATGTCGAGCCACCGCTCGACCTCGGCGCCGTCGGCGACGAGGTCGGTGTCGGCGCGGTGCACCCGCTGGGTGACCAGGCGGCAGAAGTCGCCGGCCGTGCCGGTGAGGGTCTGGGTCGCGTCTTCCGGTCCCCAGCTCCACACGTCGCCCGACGGGGAGACGAGGTCGATCCGGAACTCGTCGGGCGGGGCGTCGAGCCCGTGCACCCCGAAGGCGAAGTTGCGGGTGCGGACACCGAGGTGCGCGATGTGACGGATCCGGTCGGTGTCCTCCACCGGCGCGCCGAGCCCCTCGTGGACGTCGAGGCTGTGCGCCCAGGTCTCCATCAGTCGAGCCGTCGCCATCGACGTGGCCGACATCGGCGGGCCGAACCACGGCATCTTCTCGCCCTGGGGGTAGGCCGCCAGCGCGGCCCGGAGGTCCGTACGGGTGCGGCGCCAGCGGTCCAGGAGGTCGGGCCGCCGCGCGAGGGCGTACGCCTGCTCGTCGACGAAGCCCTCGGGGTCGGCGATCGCACCGAGCACGACCTCGTCCCACGCGGCCTTGTCGGTCGCCGCCTTCAGCGCGACCTCGTCGGTCCAGTGCAGGTGGGCGACCTGCGTGGCGACGTCCCAGCCGGGGGCGGGCGTCGGGGTGTGCCAGCCGTCGTCGTCGAGGCCGGCCACGAGCGCGTCGAGCCGGTCGCCCTCGGCGGCGAGGTCGGCCAGCACCTGGGTGAGCACGTCGGTCATCGCGAGAGCTCCTTGTCGAGCACGTCGGCCCACTGGTGGAGGATCCGGCGGCGGCGCGCCGAGTCGTCGGAGATGGTCGAGGCCAGGCCCAGGCCGCGGACCAGGTCGAGGGTCGCCTGGACCAGCTCGCGCACGCCGGGCCTCGACTCGTCGGCGCCGAGCGCTGCGACCGTCATCCGGTGCGCCTCCCGGCCGACCCGCTGCTCGAGGGGGCCGACGGCGGCGAGCAGGGCCTCGTCGGTGCGGGCCGCGACCCACAGCTCGAGCGCGGCGGCGAAGACCGGTGAGGCGAAGTGGTCGCCGAGCACCTCGACCACGGCGTGCGTGCGCTTCCTGCCGGCCGGCAGCTGCGCGACCGCCTCCGCGAGCTCGGCGCCGCGGCGCTCGGTGAGGTGCTCGACGGCGGCGACCACGAGGTCGTTCTTCGTCGGGAAGTGGTGCAGCTGCGCTCCCCTGCTCACGCCCGCCCGCTCGGAGACCAGCGTGGTCGACGTGTGCGCGAAGCCGCGCTCGACGAGCAGCTCGACCGTCGCCTCCAGCAGCCGGGCGCGCATGGCGCGGGTCCGGTCGGCCTGCGGCACGCGGGCGGTGGTCACGGCACCAGCCTGCCGTCGTACAAACAAACAGTCAAGCCTGACTTTTAGTTACTGGACCTGGGTGAGGGTGGCGAGGGTCCCGCACGGCGAGGTCGCGCCGACCCAGAGGTCGCCCTCCGGCAGCGAGGCGCGCCACGCGTACCACCCCGGCTCGACGACCTGGAAGCTCAGCGACGCGAACGTCCCGTTGCCCGGCCGCCGCTGCGTCACGTCCCGGTGGTTGCCCGTGCACGCCTCCCCTGCCGTGGCGTAGGGGCCGAAGAGCGACGTCGTCACGTCCACCGGCCCGCCGAAGGGCAGCCCGCCGACGCTCACCTGCGCCGACACCACGTCGTACGCGGATGCGACGGCCGGAGCGGACACGGACACGGAGGCCCGGCCGCGCACCTTGACCGTCGCGCCGCAGGCTGACGCCGGCACGCTGGTGTCGGTGCCGTCGACGTCCACGCGCCACGCGTAGTAGCCGCCGGCCCCGGGCTGCAGCGCAGGGAGGGTGTACGCCGTGTCGCCGGGCAGCGTGCCGGCGACCTGGCCGACGGCCGCGCCCGTGCAGGCGGCGGCCGAGGAGGTTGCGAAGGGTCCGTGCAGCGCGGCCCTCGCACCCCGCGCGGCCCCGGCGCCCAGGGTCGTGACCGAGACGGCTGCCTGTCCGCCGAGGACGAGGGTCCCCGGGACCGCGGTCAGCGTGACCGACTGGGGTCCGCGCACCGCGACCCGTGCGCTGGCCACGATCGTGCGACGTACGCCCCCCTCCGCCATCGCCGCCTGGCCCTTCCTGTCGGCGCCCCGGACCCTGAGCCGGTGCTCGGGCACCTGGCCGACGTGCGCGACGACGGTGCGCCAGCCCGCGAGCGGCGCGGCCAGTCGCACCAGCGCCCGCCCGTCGTCACCGGTCACCGCCTCGACCGGGCCGGCGGCCGGCTGGGACGTGCCGCCGTCCGGCGAGGTCACGGTCACCGGCAGGCCGGAGACGGGGCCTCCGTGACCGTCGGTCACGCGGACCGTCACGGGGGTGACCCCGCCGACGTCGGCCGCGGTGGCGAGGACGGCGGCCCGGTAACGGCCGGCGCTCGCCCGCGAGGCGCGCAGCATGAGGCGTACGAACCGGCGCACCGTGGCCGGGTCGCCCGAGGCGCGGACGCGTGCGGCGCCGCGCCGCGCGCCGACGCGCCACGCGCGGTCCCCGAGCAGGTGCAGGACCGCGGCGTCGACGGAGGCGGCCTGCGCGGCGTCCCTGTAGCCGCCGTACTTCGACAGGATCCAGGCGGCGCGCTGGGTCTCGCGGCGGGTGGGACCCGACCGGCCCTGCAGGTCACGGGTCGGGTCGGCCGCCCGGACGCCGGCCCGGTTGGGCCGGCGCTCGGGGGTGATGACGAAGACCGGGGTGCGACCGACCCGGTAGCCGCCGATCCAGCCGCCGGCGGCGCGTCCGGTCGACGGGATGCGGTAGCCGGCCCAGCGCTCGGCGCGGTCCCCGTTGCCCGCGGCCGGCGCGGCCGGTGACGCGACCAGGGCCGCGGCTGCGAGCAGGAGCGCGAGCAGGGCCGCGAGCGGGGCGGCGGGGCGGGTGCTGGTCATGGCGCTGGCTCCTCACCCCACGAGGCCGGGGTCCTGGGTGCCCGGATCGGTGGGTTGGCTCGGCGGGTCGGGGTGCCGGGTCGGGCCGGGCTGGGTCGGGCTGGGCTGGGTCGGGCTGGGCTGGGTCGGGCTGGGCTGGGGGTGCG